>Ga0310830_101714_pt1 | contig 10356 bp, 9 predicted proteins | sample WT_ome_5_FD_201301 | JGI IMG/M metagenome (GOLD analysis project Ga0310830, IMG submission 201301) | Sorghum-adapted microbial communities enriched on wild type (WT) sorghum from Joint BioEnergy Institute, Emeryville, California, United... ...
CGGTGGGCAGCCCGCAGCAGGTCATCGACAAGACCCTGACCTTCCGCGAGCACTTCGGCGACTACCAGCGGCAGCTCTTCCTCATCGACCACGCCGGCCTGCCGCTGTCCACCGTGCTCAACCAGCTCGAGCTGCTCGGCGGCGAGGTGATTCCGGTGCTGCGCAAGGAGTTCGCCGCGCGGCGCGAGCCCGGCGTCGCCGACCCGCCGACCCACGAGGCGCGGGTGAAGGCCATGTACGGCGACGCGCCGCCGCGCCAGTTCCGGCCCAACCCCAACCAGGGCGACAACACGGCCGGCCCTACGCCGTACCAGGACACGGTGCGCCCGGCCCCGGCCCAGCCCAGCGCGTGATGGCCGACCGGGTCCTGGCGAACGAGGCGTGGGAGGCCCTGCTGTCGGCGCACGCCGCGGTGGTGAAGGAGCTGGCGGCGCAGGGCATATGGCGCGATATTTCCATGCGCGAGTACGACGTGCTCTACACGTTGGCCAAGCGAGGCGCGCCGCTGCGGCTGGGCGAGCTGCACCGACGGGTGCTGCTCAGCCAGCCCGCGCTGTCGCGCCTGGTCGACCGGCTCGTCGAGCGGGGGTTGGTGGCGCGGTGCGCCGACCCCGCCGACCGCCGCGGCGTGCGGCTGTTCCTCACCGCCGAGGGCCAGGCGCGGCAACGCGAGCTCGGCCGGCGCCACGCCCGTGACGTGGCCCGGATCATGCGCGCCCGGGTCACCACCGACGATCTGGCCGCGCTGCGGGCCATCTGTGGCAAGCTGGCCGGCGGCGGGGATGAGGGGGCCGGCGGCCCAACCGACCCGGCCCGCGCCGCCGACGACCGACGCCCGCGCCCGCCGAGGTCGCGGGCATCCGAGGGGACACGCAGGAAGGCTGACACTCCAGCATGACGACCGATACATACCGGTTGGTAGTGGTCAGTGGCGGGGCGAGCGCTCCCTCATCCACGCGGATGCTCGCCGACCGCATCGCCAGCCGCGTCAGCGGGCTCGTCCGCGAGCGGGGCGCCGAGGTGACGACCAGGGTCATCGAACTTCGTGAGTTGGCCAACGAGATCACCGCGGCGCTGGTGTCCCAGTTCTCCGGGCCGCGGCTGCAGCAGGCGGTCGCCGCGCTCGGCGAGGCCGACGGCATCATCGCCTGCGCACCGGTCTACAAGGCGGGTCCCAGTGGCCTGTTCACCTCGTTCTTCCACGTGCTCGACAACGACCTGATCATTGCCAAGCCCGTGATCCTCGCCGCGACCGCGGGCACGGCTCGGCACGCGCTGGTCGTGGACGAGCAGATGCGCTCGCTCTTCGCCTTCCTGCGCGCGCTGACCATGCCCACCTCGCTGTTCGCGTCCACTGAGGACTGGGGCGATCCGACCCTCAACCAACGCATCGACCGGGCCGCGTTCGAGCTGGTCCTGCTCATGGAGTGCGGCTTCGCGCGTAAGGTCCGGGCGGAGTCGTGGCGGAGCTACCAGCACGAGTTCGGCAGCGCCGGTGGCACCGAGACCGAGATCGATCTCGACACCGACCTCATGCGGTTGGCCGCGGGCGGTGGCGCGCCCCGTCCGCCCTCTCCGTGGGCGCCGTCCGGGCCGCCGCGGACGCCCGACGGCGCGGACCGGTCCGGCGCCGACGGCGTCAGCGGACCGTCAGGGACCGAGTGATCCGGCGCAGCCGCTCCTGCATGGCCGGATCGTCGCTGGCCAGGGGCAGGGCGGTGCCGGGGGAGTCGAACTGGGCGGCGAGCTGCACGGCCGCCACCCGGTACGCCTTGCCCCGCGGCCACGACCTCTCCCCGTCGGCCTCGGCCACGAGCAGCAGGTGTCCGAGGTCGATCGCGTCGTTGGCGTACGGCCGCTCCGCGACCGCGAACGACTTCATCGCGATCGCGCTCATGACGTCGGGAATGCGGACGGTCATCTCCATGCGCACGCCGTCCGTACGGTCGCCGATGAGGTGCAGCACCACGGGGTCGCGGCCCAGCGCCTCGTCCACGGCCGGCATGCCGTCCACCACGATCTCATCGGCGTCCATGTTCGGCATGTGCTTGGTGGAGTACGAGGCGACGACCAGGTCGATCGACGCGGTCATGCCGTCGACGGGGCGGTCGAACCGGTTGGGGTAGACCCGGTTGCGATAGCCCATCGCACGCAGCTTCTCCAGCAGCGTGCCCCGCCGGATCATCCGGATCTCGACCGCGACGTCGCAGTCGTGGGTCAGGCGCAGCGGCAGCGGCAGCCCGGAGCGCAGGATGTGCAGGTTCACCATGTGACCGCCGACGACGATCCACTTGCGGAGGCGGGCGGCCGTGCAGACGTCGGCGGCGTCCGACAGGGACACCAGGGCCGCGTCGTACTCGCGGGAGTCGCTGGCGAGGTGCACCGTCCGCATCCCCGGACCTCCCCTCAACTCAGGTGCGCCGTCGGACGGGCACCGCCTCGTTCACTGTAGTGTGCGGGGCATGGTCGTGCTGATCCACACGTCCAAGACCATGCGGACCCAGCCGCCGGGCCGTCGCCCGACAAGCACGCCGGCGCTGCTCGACCGCGCCGTGGAGCTGCACGCGCACCTGCGCACGCTGAGTCCACGCCGGATCGCGACGCTCATGGAGCTGTCGCCGGTCCTGGCCGCCCGCGTGCATGAGCAGCTGGCGACGTGGCACGCCGACCCGGCCGACCAGTGGCCGGCGGTCGAGAGCTTTCTCGGCGATATCTACAGTGGACTGCAGGTCAGCTCGTTCAGCGCCGCCGACCGTACGTACGCCAGCCGCCACCTGCGCATCCTCTCCGGGCTGTACGGCATCCTGCGGCCCTACGACGGCATCCGCCCCTACCGGCTGGAGATGGGACAGCGGCTGCCTGGTTCTAAATACTCGAACCTGTACAAGTTCTGGGGTTCGGCGATCGCCGAGCAGTTGCCGAAGACCGGGCCCATCGTGAACCTCGCCTCGGCCGAGTACAGCAAGGTCGTGCTCGACCACGTGGACCCGGCGCGGGTGATCAGCCCGAGGTTCCTGACCGTGAACCCCAAGACGGGCGAGCCGGCCTTCGTGGCGGTGCACGCGAAGATCGCGCGGGGAGCGTTCGCCCGCTGGCTCATCGTCGGCCGGGTCAAGCCCACCCCCGCGGCCCTGTCCGACTTCGCCGAGCTCGGCTACCGGTTCGACCCGTCGGCGAGCACACCCCGCGAGCCGTGCTTCGTCTGCGAGGACTTCGGGGGCAAGGGCCTGAGCATCCGGCTGGACTGAGCGACGGTCGCGGTGGGCATGGACGCCGATCCCGTGGCCTTCCTACGATGCCGGGATGCGACCCCCATCCTCGGCCACCACGTCCGCCCCGGGGCGTACGGCCGGATCCGCGTTGGCCCCGGTGGCGCTGGGGCTCTTCGTCGTCGTCTCGACCGCCCGCCTGGTCGCCATACCGCTGGAGCTGGACGACCTGGCGCGCGGCAGCACGGTCCTGTTGATGCCGTCGTTGGCGCTGTGGGTGCTCGCCCGGCGCGGGCCGATCCTCCTCGTCGCCGCCCTGCTGTGCTCGGCGGCCGGCGACATCCTGCTCGGCATCGATGGGTTGTTCCTGGCCGGCATGGGCGCCTTCGCGGCGGCGCACGTGTGCTACGTGACCCTGTTCGTACGGTCCGGTGCGCTGCCCGCGCTGCGGCGGCGCTGGTTCCTCCTGGTCCCGTACGTCGTGGCGGTCGTCGCGCTCGCCCTCTGGTTGTGGTCCGACCTCGGCGACCTGCGCATCCCGGTGGTGGCGTACGCGGTGCTGCTCACCGCGACCGCGGTCACGGCCGGGGCGCTGGGCTGGCGGCTCGGCCTGGGCGGGGCGCTGTTCTTCGTCTCCGACACAATGATCGCCGTGTGGGACATCGCGGGCCGGCCGGCCCCACCCCTGCCCGGCCTGTGGATCATGTCCACGTACATTCTGGCCCAGTATCTGCTGGCCAGCGGGGCGCTGCGGGCCGGCCAGCGCGGCGTTGGGGGTGAGTCGGCGTGACCCGGACACGAATCCATACATATGAGACGACGGTTACATGGACCGGCAATCGGGGGACCGGCACCAGCGGGTACCGGGACTACGACCGGTCCTGCGACCTCGCGGCGCCCGGCCGGCCGGTCATCGCGGCGAGCTCCGACCCGCTGTTCCGCGGCGACCCGACGCGGTGGAACCCGGAGCAGCTGCTCGTGGCCTCGCTGTCCCAGTGCCACCTGCTGTGGTACCTGCACCTGGCCGCCGAGGCCGGCGTGGTGGTGACGTCCTATGTGGACGAAGCCGTCGGGACGATGACGGAGCAGCCCGGGGGCGCCGGACAGTTCACGGAGGTCGTCCTGCGCCCGCGGGTGACGGTCGCCGATCCCGCGATGATTCCGGTCGCGGAGTCACTGCACGAGCGGGCCCACGAGCTGTGCTTCATCGCGCGGTCGGTGAACTTCCCGGTCCGCCACGAGCCGGTGACGGTCGCGGCCTGACCGGCACGCCCGACGCTCGTCACCCGCGCGGCCTGTGGCGAACCCGCATCGGAATCAGCGCGGCCGGCTGCCCACCGAAACCGGGCAGGACGGCGATCGTTGACATCGCTGAACAGATCGGCACAGGTCGGGCTGTTGCTCAGGACGAAGGAACCGGGCGGCTTCGCCGCCAAGAGGGGGCGGAGCGGCTTCGCCGCTGGGAGGGAGCGCAGCGGCTGCGCCGCCAAGAAGGAGTGGAGCGGCTTCGCCGCGGGGAAGGAGCAGGGCCAAAGTACGGCGAAGGACCGGGCGAAGCTCGACGAGGGGACGGGGGTCAAGCGCGATGAAGGGGCGGGCCCGACAAATGGGGCAGAGCGCCGCGCGCCGAGCGGCCGGGTCGAGCGCCGAACGGGTGGGAGGAGCGCTCTAACGGTGACCCTGGATTTGCCCCATTGGCCGCCCGTCGGGGAGGATCACGACGTGATGCCTCGCCCGCGGACCAGTGACGGCGTCACGGCGCATCTCATCGACGCACTCTTCACCGGCACGCTGCGCGTCGGCGCGCGCGTCGACCTCGATGAGTGGGCCGACCGCCTGGGGGTCAGCCGGGGTGCGGTCCGCGACGGGCTCACCCCGCTGGAGCGCGACGGGCTGGTCCGCGTCACTCCCAACCGGGGCGTGTTCGTCGCGCCGTTCGACGCCGGGACCGTCCGCGAGTCGTTCGACCTCTACGGCCTGCTCAGCGCGCTCGCGTTCCGACGGGCGGCGACTCGGCGTCCGGACGAGCTGCTCGAGGTCCTCGACGAGCTCGACGACGCCCTCGCGAGCACCACCGACGTCGACGAGTTCGAGCAGGCGGCCGACCGTTTCCGCGGTACGGTCGCGAGCACGGTCGCCCCACCGCACCTGCGGGCGCTGCTGCAGAGCTTCTCCGGGCTCGTGCCCGCCGCCACGCGTCTGTCCATTGTGGAGGCTATGGCTGAGGAGCGGTCGGCGCTGCACGCCGAGTACACCGCGGTCCGCGACGGTGACGCCGAGGCGGCGGCCGCCGCCGTACTCGACCACGCCGTGCTCACCGCCGAGAACGCGATCCGCGAGCTGCGTCGACGCGGCATCATCGACGGCGACCCCCGCAACCTCGAGGAGCGGGCCGCGCACCTCGACCTTGTCCGTCGCATCGACGAACGGGCCACCGCCAACTGGAACGGCCCGACCCGGGTCTTCCACCAGCTCTCCCGCTGACCCCGGACCTCCCCCGGCCGAGGACTGTGCCGTGTCGATCTAGGGCTGTGCGGTGTTGATCCCGGGCCCACCCGTGTTGATCTAGGGCTGTGCCGTGTTGATCTAGGGCATAGGGTGGTGGTTGAAGATCAGTTCACCACTCGCAGCCCTAGATCAACGGCGTCAGGAGCGGGCGTCCGGGGAGCGGGCGTCAGGCGTGGGCGTCCGGGGGAGGGCGTCACAGGCGCCGGATCGGCCAGCAGTTGCCGGTCTTGTAGGTGCCGTTGCCGGAGTTGTCCGGCACCAGGGCGTGGCTGCCGTTGGCGATGCGGCCGCAGACCTTGGGGTACTGGACGACCGCGTTGTAGTCGGACGTTCCGGCCTCCCGGTACGAGGGCTGCTGGTCCTCGACGTACCACCGACCCGGCGAGCTCGCGTGGCTACCCATGATGCTGTCCGGCGGGTTGGTGCCCGACTCGTCGGCACCGTAGAAGTGCACGTGAAAGCCGCCGCCGACGTTGAAGGGTGTACCGCCGTCCGCGAACTCGTACGTGATCGTCAATCCGTTGCCGTCGATGTAGGCGTCGGTGATGCAGACCCAGCGAGGGTTGGACATGATCTCCGGCGTGCACTGCTGGTCCGGCGGCAGTTGTGGCTCGGTCGTGACCTGCTCGGTCGGCTGGGCGTCGCTCGGCTGGCCGTCGACGGACGGGGTCTCGTTGCCCAGCGTGGCCGGGGGCGTCTGGCCGTCGCCGCCCAGGGGCAGCATCACGGCCGTGACGGCCCCGACGACCACGACGATCGCCGCCGCGATGACCGCCGGCACCTTCCAACCGGTGAACCAGCTCGGGGTCGACCCTCCGTTCGACCGGCCCGGCGACCCGCCGTAGACCGCACCACCGCGCACCGGCGGTGGCCCCACCGGCGCCGACCCCACGGAGGCGGACCCCACCGACGCCGATCCCACCGACGCTGATCCCACGGACGCCGCCCCGACCGGTCGGGCCGGGGTCGCGGTCGCGCGCACCGACGCCGTGCCCACGGTGGGCGATCCGGCCGGCACCGTCCCGCCGGCGATCCCGGGTGCGCCCGGGGCACTCGCGGCCGCCGCCGCGCCGGCCACCGCCGCGGCCCCCGCGACACCGGCCGCGCCCGCGACGCCCGCCGCGCCCGCGACGCCGGTCGTCCCGGTCGCCCCCGGGGCGGCGCCACCCGGCACGGCCGCCGACGCCACTCGACCCGCGGGCGCGTCGGCCACGGCCCGGGGAGCCGCGGCGGCGGACAGCGCCCCGCTCGCCAGCCAGGCGGCCCCGAGCGCGACGGCGTGCTTCGGATGGGCGTCGACCGCCACCGGCCGGCCGAGCTCGGCCCCGACGAGCTGGGCCACGATCGGCATGCGCGAGGAACCACCGACCAGCAGCACCGAGTGGAGCTGATCCGGGGTGACGTTCGCCGAGCGCAGCGCGCGCTTGAGCGCCTCGATGGAGTCGTGCAGCGCCGGCCGGACCATCGCCTCGAGCTCCGCGCGGGTCAGCCGGACCTCGGTGACGATGTTCGGCAGCAGCACCGGGATCGAGACGTCGGTGTCCGACGACAGCGCCTCCTTCGCCTCGACGCACTCCTCACGCAGCCGGGCCACGGCCGCGATCGTCGTGGGGTCGTCCTCGTCGAGCTCCTCGAGCTTGCCGCCCAGGGCCCGCGCGACGTGGTTGAAGACGGCCGCGTCGAAATCGATGCCGCCGAGTCGCTCGATGCCCTCCGGCCGGCCGAGGATCTCGAAGCCCGTCGCGGTCTTGCGCAGCACGGCCGCGTCGAAGGTGCCGCCGCCGAGGTCGTAGACGGCGACGATCGCGCCCGGCTCGACCCGCTGCTGCTGGGCGTAGTAGATCGCGGCCGCCTCGGGCTCGGTCGTGAACGAGACCGGTTCGGGGATGTTGGCCAGCCGGACGGCCTGCAGCAACAGGTCCGTCTTGTACGGTCCCCAGTTGGCCGGGTGAGAGATGCAGATACGATCCGGCGGTCCGCCCTCGCGCGTGCTGTTCTCGTCCACCACGGCGCGCAGGAGCCGGGCCATCAGCGCCTCGGCGGAGTACGGAACGCCCGCGAGCAGGATCGGTGTCGTGTCGCCCATGCGGCGCTTGAACTCGCGAGCCACCCGGTGGGGCTCGGTCATTCCGCGCCGGCTCGCGCCCTCACCGGTCAGGAACGTTTCGTCCTCACGCAGCAGCACGACGGAGGGGATGGCCGCGCTCCGGCTGCCCAGGGTCGCCGTCTCGGCGTGGCCGTCGCGCCAGACCGCGGCGGCGGTGAACGTGGTACCGAGGTCGATACCGAGTGCGTACATCGAACCTGCTCCGGATCGTCAGATGGGAAAAGTGCCAGGTCTGTTCCGGCGCGGCCGTCGTCACGAGACGGTTGACCGTACCGATTAGGGGTGCTTGGGGGGATCTCCCCCACGCCGTGGTGCGGTGTGCGTCCCTACAGTAGTGCCATGGAACCCGCCCGCCCGCTGCGTGACGTCTTCGCCGATCTGGCCGGCGGGCGTGGCTACGGGGCCTCGTCGGGCATGGCTCCCGAAGAGGTGCTCGCCGCCCACGGCCATCCGGACCTGCCCGAAGGGCTGGTCGCGGAGGCGGTGGTCACGTACGCCGACACCGCACCGTACGAGGTGGCCGAGCATCTGGCGCCGTACGTGCGCGCCCACACGGCCGTGCCGCAGCCCGCCGGCACCGACGAGCCGGAGCCGCACTGGTACGAGCTGCTGACCACCGCTCCGGCCGGTCCCGGGCTCGACGGTCCCGACGTGATCGACGCCGAGGCGAGCGGCCTGACCGCCCGCGACGACGCCTCGAGCGATGTCGACGCATCCACGACGCCCGCTGGTACGGACATCGACACCGACTTCGGGTACGGTCACCGCGGCCCGGTCGAGGACGCGCCCGCGGCCGAGCCGGTCGAGGACACGACGCTGACCTGGCCGGCCGACGCGACCGTCGACCCCGCCGACCTGGACGCCGATGCGGGCATCGACCTGCGCCTGGCCGACGAGGGCCTGGCCGACGAGGGCCTGGCCGACGAGGGGATGGTGCCCGGCGACGAGTCGCCCGACACAGTGGACGGCGGCTGAGGCGATCCGGCGGCGCCGACACGATCCAGCCAGCGAGCCCCGGCCCAGCGGCGGGCACCGGTTGGCTGCGGCGCACGGATATCGACCCGACCCCGACAGCGCCCGACCGGCGCCGAATCGTGTTCCGGCCACCGTCGTCACCAGACGTGAGCCAGGTCGGCGAGGATGCCTTCGCAGGTGCGCACGGCCACGCGGGCCGCGATCGCCAGCTCGTGCGGAGTCAACGGGTTCTCGGCCCGGCGCTGCCACCGCAGCAGCGCCTCGTTGGCCGCCGCCTTGATCTGCGCCTCGGACGCGTCGGCCGGCAGCCGCAGCCGGGTGTGGACCGCTGCCCCCGAGCCGCCGATGATCTGCTCGAGATCATCAATGACTTCGGGACGGCCGGTGACCCAGCCCGCGCGGATTGCGGAGAGCACGCGCAGCTCGTTGAACGGATGTGCCGAGGCGATGATCTCCTCGACCTCGGCGGCGACCGCGTCGGCGCCGGGCTGCGGGACCGTCCGGACGAGGGCGTCGATCGCCAGCAGGGCCGAGCGGCTCTTGAGCACGTCCCGCCGGCCGAAGAACAGCGATGAAAGCAGGTCTTTGAGTGCGTTGATGCCGCTCTGTTCGGTCAGCTCCCGGGCCAGCTCGGTGGCGGTGCTCACCACCTTCCGGCGCAGCAGCGCGGCCGCCAGCCGGATCCCGAAGAGCCCGAACCGATCGAGCAGCGCCCGTCGCTCCAGGTCGGTCAGGCCGAGTTCGGGCATCAGCTCCACGAACCGGTCCGCCGTCAACAGAAGGTTGTCGATCTGGTGGATGGGGACGTCAGCGACCCGCCGCAGCTCGGCCATCTCGGTCTCGGTGAGGGTCGCGGCCGTCTCGGCCAGCAGGCCGGCGACCGGGACGACGGTCTGCACCACCCGCCGCACGTTGATATCCGTCGCCAGCCGGGCGGCGATGCGCTGGGCCGACGCCATGGTGTCCATCCGGCCCACGCCGATCTCGTCGGCTCGCGACAGGACACCGATGGCGTTGACCGGATTGGGCCGCGACACCTCGGTGTCGTGGAAGGCGCGCAGGAACTCCAGGTCGCCGGAGTGCAGGTGCCGCATGAGGTAGATGACGGCGTCGGCCGGCGTCTCCTCGTCGTCGGTGGCCAGCAGCTCCCAGGTCCGCCGCGAGACGCGCTCGCTGAGCGAGCCGATGCCGGGCGTGTCGATGAGCGTGGCGGTGCGCAGCGCCTGCGACGGCCAAGTGACGTACAGCTCCGCGACGTTCTCGGGCTTCAGCCCGCCGAGGTCGACCTGGATCGCGCCGTCCTCCCGGTTGAACCGCAGCTGCCGCGGTTCGCCGGTGACCGGGCGCGCCAGCACCTCGTAGGTGTGGCCGTCGCGGTACCAGGTCACGATGCGGGTGCACTCGCCCTCGTCGGTCGGGGCCAGCCGCTCACCGACCAGGGCGTTGAGCAGAGTGGACTTGCCCGACTTGACCCGACCGGCGATCGCCACCCGCAGCGGCTCGTCGAGCCGGGCGCGCAGCGCCGCCAGGCGCGCGTCGTGGCCCGTGCCGCGGTAC
>Ga0310830_101715_pt1 | contig 10355 bp, 9 predicted proteins | sample WT_ome_5_FD_201301 | JGI IMG/M metagenome (GOLD analysis project Ga0310830, IMG submission 201301) | Sorghum-adapted microbial communities enriched on wild type (WT) sorghum from Joint BioEnergy Institute, Emeryville, California, United... ...
ACATGACCACCGTCATGTTGCGCATCCCCGTGTCACGCGCCTCGAAGCTGGCCACCGCCACGCTGCCCACGGTCACCACCATCTGTCCATCATGGACAGTCAGTCGCAGATCGGACGGATCGGGCATGCCCGACATGAGTGCTTGCGTGGCAACCGACACGCGATGAAGCCTACAACCTTAAACACTTTTGTCCAACACGTCGGGCACGCTACTTCCGGAGGTCTGGGGCTCGCGTCGGAAATCGCCCGAGCAAGCAGTGCACCCATGGCGTGGACACCTCCTGCTCGCTGGAATTCCGCGCTGCGTGCCGTGCATATACGTGTCCCGGTCCGGTTTCTATGCCCGCTGGGGTGGGCTGTGGAGATTGTCCCTTCCTGTTTTCTGGGGCAGTCTACCTGGGAGGATGAAGATCGTCGCGCGCACCGTTGGCTGGGGACCTGGTATCCGGGCTTCGTACCAGGCCCGTCGAGGCACTGTGCCGCTCTGGGCTGGGCTGATGCGACGCGCGCACCGACGTGCTGATCACCGATGGAGCAGCAGTCCGGGTTCGGATGATTTGTGTGTGTAAGAGATTTTTGGGAGTGACACTCCGCCAGAAATGTTGATCGGTATTTGGCGCTCTGGGCTGCTATGAATGGTCTGCTATGCTGACGCAGTGGACTTTCCGCTTTCGGGCAGAGGTTGACCTCACCGGGCTGTCCCGGTTCGACGTCCTGCGTGCGGTCGCGTGCGGTTTCTTCGGTGAGACAGACGGGCAGCACGACGCGGCGTGGAAGTCTTTCGCGGTTCGGCAACTTGGCCCGGCCGAGGCGTGCGTGGGGGTGCGGTTGACCTGGCTGTGTGACGCTACGGGCCCGGAACCGGTGGTTCCGCGTCAGCTGCGGCTCGGGGCGACGACGGTGGAGGTGGCCGAGGCGACGATCACCCGGCCGTCGCTGGCCGGGTCCGCCGTGAGTCAGGGGCGTCGGGTCCGGTTGAACTTCACCGAGCCGACGGTGTTCCGGTTCCACGGGCGGGACCTGCCGCTGCCGGATCCGTACCTGGTGTATTCGAGCCTCGCGCGGCGGCTGTCGCGGTGTTGTGGGGTGGCCGTCGACGAGGACGCGGCGCGGGCGCTGAGCCGAGCGGTTGTGCTGTACGCCCATGACATCCACACGCAGGGGTTCAACTGGCACGGCACCACCAGCGCGGGGTTTGTCGGCACGGTGACGTTCGGGTTGCCCCGTGCCGCGAGCGAGGCGATGCGCGGACTGTTCGCCACGCTCAACGGTCTGGCCGTTCTCGCCGGTGTCGGCCACGGCACCACACACGGGTTGGGTGCGGTCGAGCCGGCTACGGTGGTGTCCCGGTGAGCGGCGTCGCGGTGAGCGGCCAGGCCGCGACCGGTACCGCGGCCGGGTCGGGGGACCTGGTGGTGGTGATGGTGCCCGGTGTCCAGCAGTTCGTAGCGGAGTCGCGCACGACGGGGGACGTCCGGGCATCGAGCGAGATCATCGCCTCCCTGGTGGGCCGGGCGATCGATGCCCTGCCCGACGACGTCCAGGTCGTCTTTCCCAGCTCCGGCGTGACGACGGAGCTGACCAATCGCATCGTCCTCGTGGCGCCGCCGGGCCGTGGGGTGGAGGTGGCGCGGGGCGTCGGCGCGGCGATCGCCGACCAGTGGCGGGCGCTGTGCAACGAGGTTAGCCAGGGTCGAGGTGGCGAGTCGCTGGCCGAGCGGCTTGTCGCGGAGTCGGTGGGGTTCCCGTCCGTGCGGTGGGTGGTCGTCGGGCCGGAGGCGGGTGACTACGCCGAGCAGTGGCGGGTGGCGGCCACCGCGGTCGACGGGCGGAAACGGATCCAGGACTTCCCCGCCTACCATCGGGCGGCTGCCGGCGGCCAGCGGTTTGCGGTGTGCAGCGTCAGCGGCCGGCGGGCGGCGGTCAACGTCGGCGCGGCGGCCCGGCTCCCCGTGCGGGGCGGCGAGTCGCTGTCGGCGCCAGCGCTGGTGAAGCGTATCTACGCCCGTGAGCGGGCGCCGAGGGGCGGTTATCCCTCGACCTGGTCGATCGCGTCGGCCGCCTTTCGGAGCGGGGTCGGCGAGGCCATCCGGAACGGATCTGGCCATAGTGGACAGTTGCGGCAGGCGGTCCGTACCTTGGTGGACGCCGTCGCCGCCCTGGCCCGGGCCGGGGCCTACACCGGGGACGGTCGGCTGCCGGGCCTGGACCCCGGCGGGGACGCGGAGCTGGCGGCGTTCGCCCGGCTGGAGGGTGGCTGGGTCTACCCGGACAACTGGGAGCCGCGGTCGGTCGCTCGCGAGAACGGGCTCGACGTGACGGCGGTCGCCGAGGTGTGCCGCCAGGGGCGGTCCGCCGCGCAGGAGTTGCTCGCCGTGGCGAGCTCGGCCGGAATACCGGCGCCGAGCCCGTACCTGGCGGTGATCGTCCAGGACGGTGACCACATGGGCCGGCGGCTGTCGAAGGGCGCGGCGAGTACGCCGCTACGGGAGTGGCACGCCCAGGTGTCGGCGGCGCTGGTGGCGGCAGCGCGGGCCCAGCGCGAGCGCCTGGAACAGCCCGACCTGTTGGGCTGGACCGTCTACACCGGTGGGGACGATGTGCTCGGCTTCGCGCCCGTACGGTCCGCGTTGGCGGCGACGCGCGAACTCAACAGCGTCTTCGTGGCGGGCGTCGCCGAGTTGATTCCCATGGTGAGCGCCAGCTCTTCTCTCGTCTTCTTCCATGCGTCCTCGCCTCTGCAGTCGGTGCTGAGCGAGGCGCGCAACCTGTTGCAGACGACCAAGCAGCACCACCGGCCCGGCCTGGGCGTGGCGGTCTTTCGCCGGGGCGGCGAGCGGGTCCGGCTGGTCCTGCCGTGGACGGCCGACCCGCCGGCGGACCTGGGCACGCCCCGGATCGCATGCCTGGAGGCGCTCGTAGCCGCGGTGCGTACCGGCCTGTCCCCGCGCCTGGCCAGCGAACTCGAGCGGGGCCGCGACCAGCTCGCCACGTTGAGCGAGAAATGGCTGGAGGCGGAGCTGCGGCGCCTGGTGCGTCGACACAGAAGTGTGGGCGCAGACAGCGCAGCGGCGGCGGTGTCGGCGTTGCTCAGCGCGGGCGGCCGGGTGCGGGGCAGGGCCGATGACGAGTCGGCCTGGCAGCTGCCGCAGGCGGCAGTGCTGGCCCAGTTCATCGCGAGCGAAGGGCGTTGACATGGACCGGTGGATCGTCCTGGAGCCCTTCGACACCGTCGCCGTACGCGACGGGCGCAACTTCGACGCGGGTGCGTCGTCGCTGGCCCACAGCGTGGTCCCGCCGCCGACCACCATCGCCGGCGCCATCGGGGCGGCGTTCGGTGCCCCGCCGGGCGCGGGTACCGACCCGGGCCGCCGGGGTATCGATGTGCCGGAGCAGATCCGCGGCCCACTGGTGGTGCGGGCCAGCATCGATGGGCGCTGGATCCCGCTGTTCCCCGCGCCCCGGGACATGGTCACCCAGGACGGACGAACCTTCCAGCGTCTCCGGCTGAACCGGTCGGCCCGGGTCAGTCACGACCTAGGCGACCTGTGCCTGCTGGAGGGCCACGGAGACGCGGGCGAACACTGGTGGACCCGGTCGACGATAGAGCGGTACCTGCGCGGCGAGACGGACGGGTTGAGCTCGACCGACCCACCGTGGCGCGCCGAACGCCGGGTCGGCCTGGCCCGCGACGGCCGGGTCGCCCGGGAGGGCCTGCTCTACAGCAGCGAGCACCTGCGGCCGGCGGGCCGCGTGGGATTCGCCGCGTGGTGCGTCAACGCCCCGGACCGGCCCCTGGCGCAGTCGGTGCGGCTGGGTGGTGAGCGCCGCCGGGCGTGGGTACACGGGGATCTTCCCGAGGACGCCGAGCCGGCGTGGCCGACCGCGCCGGATACGTTTCCCGACGGCCACCTGCTGCTCTACCTGGCGACGCCCGCGTTCTTCGCCGACGGCTGGCGGCCGGCCGAGGCCGACCTGTTGGGCGGACGGCTGGTGGCGGCAGCCGTCGGTGGACCCCGGCCGGTGGCGACGGCCAGCCCGGATCCCCGCTCCGGCACCCAACGCGACAAGAGTCTGCTGTGGACGGTCGAGGCGGGCAGCGTCTACTACCTGGACTTTGGCTCGCCGGAGGCGGCCGCCCGGGCCGCGGCCCAGTGGCACGGAAAGGCGCTGCCGCAAGCAACCGAGAACCTTCGGACGGCCGGCTTCGGGCTGGCCCTGGTCGGGAGTTGGTAGATGCCCACGACATTGCTGTTCCTCTACGCCGAGTCACCGGTGCATGCCGGGGCTGACTCCGGCGTGGGCGCGCTGGACCTGCCGATCCAACGGGACGGTCACACCGGGTTGCCAGTGATCTGGGGGCAGAGCCTCAAGGGCGCGCTGCGGGAGGCCTGCTCACCACGGTGGAGTGTTGGTGACCCGAATGAGGCGTTCGGGTCGCCGCCGCCCGGCGGCGGGACCGGCGACGGTCTCAAGCCGGGCAGCCTGTCCATTGGGGACGCTGAGCTGGTCGCGTTCCCGGTGCCCACGCTGGTCAACACGTTCGCGTGGGCGACCAGCCCGCTCGCCCTGGGCCGCCTGGCCCGCAAGGCGAGCTGGTCGGGCGTGCCGGTGGTGGCGGCCGATCCGGTCGAGCCGGACCCGAAGACCGCCCTGACCGCGGACAACACCTTCGCCGGGGAGCAGGCCGTGGGGCCGTACGTCGTGAAAGGACGGTTCACCAAGGCCGCCGCCCGGTGGGCCACCTGGCTCGCCGAGACCGCCCTGCCCGCCCCGGACGGTCCGCACGGTCCCGCGTTCGCCTTCTTCCGCCGCAAGCTGGCGCGGGACCTGGTGATCGTGGCCGACGACCTGCTCACACAGCTGTCGGTCGAGTGCGCCGACGTGGCCCCCCGTGTGCGACTGGGCCCGACCAAGACCGTCAAGGACGGGCCGTTCTACGCCGAATACCTGCCGACCGAGTCCCTGCTGTGCGCGGTCATCCACGGCGACAACGCCGAGCACCTCGCCGAACTCGCCCGGCTGCTCGACGGCCAGATCCTGCGCCTCGGCGGCGACGAGACCATCGGCAAGGGCCTGACCTGGTGCCGGTTCGTGACCGGGAGCACGTCATGACCGCCCCCCGGTGGGATCTGCGGGTCGCGCAGCGGGCGGAGGCGACGCTGCAGCGGGTGCTGGACACCAACAACCAGCGCATCCCGCCGGAGGTGCTCACCCGGCTGCGGGGCCTGCCGGTGATGCTGCGCACCCTCGGCGTGCCGGCGACGCTGGCCTTCTACGCCGGCAAGGCCGAGAGCGGCAAGTCCCTGGGTCGGGCCTACCGGGCCGTGCTGGACGCCCTGCTCACCGAGCTCGCCCACGACGGCCCGGCGCTTCAGGTCAAGGACCTGTTCACCCGGCTGGAGCGCGTGCCCGCGCCGGAGCTGATGCTCGCCTTCGCCCGCCTTGACGCGTACGCGGGCTGGCTCCGGCGGCTGGCCGAGGCCTGGCAGCACGACATGGACGGTGCCCGTGGCTGACATCGTCGGCCCGCTCGCCCGCGTGCTCCAGCCGGACCAGCCCCGCCCGTCCGCCAACGCGCTGCTCACCCTGCGCCGCTGTGCTCTGGTGAAGAAAGCGGGCAGCTGGGAAATCGACAAGGAGCGGCTGCTGGCCGCCGCCGTCCGGGACGGGCTCGGCCAGGGCGACGGCGGGGACGACACGCTGCTGGCCGCCGTCCGCCAGCGGCGGATCGCGGCCCTGGCCTCGATGAAAGCGTCCGGGGTCGCCGTGACCGCCCTGCGCCTCGTACCCGAGCCGTTCGTCGTGACCGGCGTGGGCGAAGAAAGCCTGACCGAGGTCGGCCTGACCCTGCACGGCACCTACGGCTGGCCGGCGATCCGGGGCAGCACGCTCAAGGGCGCCGTCCTCGCCTACGCCCGCCAAACGAATGCGTCCGACACAGCGGAGATCTTCGGGACCGCCGGCAGTGACGATCAGGGCGATGCCCACCGGGACGACCCGGGCAAGCGGGGCGCGGTGCTGTTCCTCGACGCGGTGCCGCACCGGCCGCTGCCGGTGCGGCAGCATGTGATGACCCCGCACCTGCGCGAGTACTACGAGCCAGGCTCGGGTGACCGGGCCGCGCCGGCCGAGTACCACAACCCCGTGCCGGTGCCGTTCCTCGCGATCGAGCGCGATGACGACGGTGGTCTCCTGGTGACGCTCGCGGGTCCGGCCGAGCTGGTGGCCCGGGCCGCGACCCTGCTCCGCGCGGCCGTCCAGGAGATCGGCCTGGGCGCCAAGACCAGCGCCGGCTACGGCTACCTGCGCGCCGAGGAGGTATCGCTGTGACCGTTTTCCTGATCCCGTGCGGACTCTCGATACGCGACGGACTGCTCGACAAGCGGGGGGCGCCGACCGACGTCGAGTTCGGGCATCATCGGTTCAACCGAATCCTCACCTGGGCAGCCCACGCCCGGAACGGTCAGCCGGACGACGTCGCCGCCTCCTGGCGGCAGGAGATCGGTCCGCTGCTCGGCCCGGACGAGGGTGTGGACTTGACCCGCTGGAAGCCGGAGGTGAGCGCCGAGACCAACACCATCGCCCACCGGCTGAGTTCACCCTCCAGACTTCTCGAGGATCGCCACCGGGCGGTGCTGCTCGCCTCGGACACCAACGCAGGCCTCGCCTCGGCCATGCTGGTCGCCACCCACCTGGCTCAGGGCGTCGAGCGGATCGCGCATCTGGCCGTGCCCGAATTCCCGGGCCAGAACGAGTGGACCGATGAGTTCCCGCGGGGAGTGGTGACGGTGGTGTCGGTCAAGGGCATGGACGCGACGGCCGATCGCCTGCGCCGGTCGGTCGCCGGGCTGGGCCGCGTGCTGCGCGTCGTCGCGGACCAGGCGCGCGCGAACGAGCGGATCGAGGTCCACGTCACCGGCGGATACAAGGCCGCGGTTCTCTATCTCATGACGATGACCGAGGTGCTCGCCTCGACGCGAGACCCCGGCCTGGTCGAGGCCTGGTACCTGCACGAGGACGGCGACCAGGCGGTTCGCATCGACCTTCGACGCTTGAGTGAGGAGCACGTCAGCCGTCTCCGGCAGGCGCTCACCGAGGTCCACGACGGCCGACCGCTCTCCCCCGACCTGGAGGTCTTCCGGACCGCCGGCCTCACCCATGGCGACCGCCTGACGCCCTTCGGGGCCGGGTTCCTCGCCGTGCTGGGCGAGAGGGTGAGCTACGTTGACATCTGATCCGCGGCAGGCCTGGCTGGACGACCGAGAAGCGCGGGATCGCTTCGCCCTGCGCGACGAGGGGTCCCTGCGCGACGCGACCGTCGTCCGGGACGCCATCACAGCGCTGCACGAGCACGGAATCCTCTCGGCACTGCGCCAGGGAGGCCGAACACAGCGACGACAGGCTATCCGGGAGGTTCTCGACCGGCCCGAAGGTCGGCTGGTCGCCATCGCCCTCGCCTACCATCCCGGCCGGGTGTGGGACGAGGTGCCTCGAGGCCTCAACCTGGCCATGCCGTGGTCCGCGTTGCTGGACCTCTACGAGGAGCTGCTGGTGGTCCGCACCAGCGAGCGCCTGGGCCTGTCCGCCGGCGGGTGGCGCTCGATCCAGGCCTACCTGCGGCGGCAGCGGTGGCTGCTCTACGCGGCCGCCTTCGCCGACCCGGCCCCGGCCTGGCTCGATCCGGAACAGCGGGAACGGCAAGGCGATCCGCGCCAGCTCGCCGCCAGCGCCCAGCAGGCACGACTGGAGTGGCTGGAGATCCTGGACGACCTGGACTCCTACCCGCTGCTGCAGGCCCAGATCGACCCCGTGGCCGAAGCGACGCTGGTGACCGAACGGCAACTCGACCCGTCCGTCCTCAGTGGAGGCTCAGCCCCGGTGAGCGCCGCCGACCGGGACGCGTGGAGCCAGGTCGTCCGGGAGCAGCTGCTGCCGCGCTTCGTGCTCGGCACCACTTGGCGGGTCACCTGGCGGCTGGCCGACTGGCCCGCCCGGGCGGCGACCATCACCGCCGCGGTCGCCGCCACGCTCGCGGTGCTCGTGATCGTCGCCCAGGCCGTGTGCCCCCGACCGTACGGTCTGCAAATCGGGGCCGGCCGGCCTGGCCTACCTGGCCATCGTGATATCGGTCTGCTTCGACCGGACCGCCTCCTGGCCCTGGCTGCTCCGTCAACCGGCCAGCGCCGCCATCGGGCTGATCGTCCTCGTCGGGCTGGGCGGCGACTGGTGGTCCCGATCATCGGCGCGCGCGATGGGGTTCGCGGCGGTCGGTGGGGCCGCGCTGCTGCTCGCGGCCGCCGGCTACCTCATCATCGAGGCCGCCAATCACGGCGTACAGCACCGACTGCGCCGAGTCGGCGTCGTCGTCGCCATGGGATTGATGCACGCCATTCTCGTCGCCGGGGTCGGCGTGGGCGTGCTGCTCCCGGCCTTCACGTCCGGCGGGGACACGCTCGCCCAGTGCTGGACGGGCGGCCCGTGCGAGGATGTCGGCCCGGCCTGGATGCTGATCTCGACCACCGCCGCCTGGTCGTTCGCCGCCGGCGTCTTCGGCCAGGTGCTGTGGGACGACCAGCCGTTCACCGCACCACTGTCGCACCTGCGCTGGCGCCGAGGAGCCCGGTCATGACCTGGACCACCCTACGCATCCGCGTCGCCACCCCGCTGTTCAACAACTCAGCCGACCGGCGGGCCGGCGTCTGGGTGCCCTCGATCCGCGGCGCCATGCGCTTCTGGTTCCGCGCCCTCGCCGGCGCGGTCATCGGCCCCGACCTCGACGGCCTACACCGGGTGGAGGCGCGGGTCTTCGGCAGCACCGAGCAGTCGTCTCCGGTGCGACTGCGCATCCCCGAGATCCTGACACCCGCCGCCCACGCCCGGCCCGATTGGCTGAACGGGCACCAGGCCCAGTGGATCGGCTACCTCCTGGGCCAGGGCCTGTACCACCCGCACCACGGGCTCCGCCGGCACTACATCGACATCGGAACAGAATTCGACCTGTTGGTGCGGCTGCCCGACGAGGAAAAGGTCGCCGCAGGCGCCCTGGCGGCGCTGTGGCTGACCTGCACCTACGGAGGCATCGGCGCACGGGCCCGCCGTGGATTCGGCGGCGTCCGCATCATCGGGGTCGACGGTGACCTTCCCCAGCCGTGGACCGCCGAGACCATCGTTACCCCTGGCATCGAGACATACGCGGGTATCACGCAGCTCTGGCCGACCGATCCGGCGCTCGGGCGCTGCAGGTCGCACATCGTGGCGATGGCCAGGGCGGCCGGCGTCAGCGTCTCGGCCGACCCGTGGGGCGACCGACCGCCCACCTATCCGGTGTTCAGCCAGAGGTACACCGCCGCCGCGCTGGCTCCCGACGACGGCACCTGGACCACCATCCTCGCTCGTGCCGGCGAGGACCTGCGCCACTTCCGCGCCTCGCAGGACTACCCCGACGCTGGCTACCACCCGCCCATCAAGACGCCCGAGTGGGAGAGCGTCATCCACGGCGACAGCGACCACTTCGCGCTAGGGGCCCTGGGCCTGCCGATCGGATACCAACACGGCTTTTTCGTCCACGCCGACCGCGGCGCCTGTCATCAGGTGGAGAAGCTGCGGCGCGCCTCGCCACTGTGGCTGCGCGTCGTCGGCGACGGTAACCGCTGCCGGCTGCTCTCATTCGCCTTCCAGGGTGAATTCCTGCCCGATGGCGTCGGCGTCCACGTCTGGCATCACGGCCAGCAGCGAAAGAACGTCACGGTGAAGCAGGACGACGTGGTTACCCTGACGGAACGGTGGATCGAGGCGATGCGAACCGGCGAGGCGCCAGACCGCACGTAGCGCGCATCCGTCGCATCACGACCCGGCACGACAACCACGTGCCGCGCCCGACTCGCAGCGACACACAGCAACTGGCCTGCCGACCCCAGACGAGCCGTCCACCTCATTCCGAAAGAGCGGCTACCCGTCCAACAGTCCCAGCTTCTATGCCCGCTGAGGTGGGCTGTGGAGGTTGTCCTTCGTGTTTTCCTGAGGCAGTTCTACCTGGGAGTTTGGAGATCATCGCGCGCACCGGTGGCTGCGGGACCGGTATCCGGCTTCGGACCAGGCCCGTCGAGGCACCATACTGGCCTTGACCTGGGCTGTTGCAACGCGCGCACCGAGGACTTGATCCCGCCCGAAGCGCAGTCCGGGTTCTACTGTTTTGTTGCCTTTCACGAGTGTTTGTCCGGTAACCATCACATGGGCAGCGTATTCGGGCTGACAGGGCTTTCCTGCGTCGTCCCATCCCCTGAGTTGCTCGGCCCGTGGTCCTGCCTCACCGTGACGAATAGGTATACCGGCGGCTCGGGCGAGGCGGGATG
>Ga0310830_101723_pt1 | contig 10331 bp, 8 predicted proteins | sample WT_ome_5_FD_201301 | JGI IMG/M metagenome (GOLD analysis project Ga0310830, IMG submission 201301) | Sorghum-adapted microbial communities enriched on wild type (WT) sorghum from Joint BioEnergy Institute, Emeryville, California, United... ...
CTAGTACTCCAGCCGGACTTCGTGATCTAGCTCCGGCGTGGCGGTCACGGACGTGGTGCGGCCACCGCTTGATCATCGTCAGTTTGTGAGGACATCTGAAGATCAGGCGGTGGCCGCGGGCCACAGCGTAGAGCCTGGCCGCTGGTCGGCGGCGATGCAGGAGCTGCTCGGTCGGGTAGCCGGCCGGTTCGTCCGGGTGGAGTCCCGGCGACGGTTCGCCGGGTTCCTGCGCGGGATGCTGGCCGAGTTGCCGCGGAAGAACTGCTGGACGATCGCCGAGCACGCCGGGGACGCCACCCCGGACGGGATGCAACACCTGCTCAACGGGGCGGTGTGGGACACCGACGGGGTCGCGGCGGACCTGCGCGAGTATGTGGTTGCCCACCTCGGCGAGCCGGATGCGGTGCTGGTGGTGGACGAGACCGGTGATGTGAAGAAGGGCGATCAGACGGTCGGGGTGCAGCGCCAGTACAGCGGGACGGCGGGCCGCGTCGAGAACGCGCAGGTCGCGGTGTATCTGACCTACACCACCCGGGTCGGGCACGCGATGATCGACCGGGAGCTCTACCTCCCCCGCTCCTGGGCCGACGACCCGGATCGGCGAGCAGCCGCCGGAGTACCTGAGGACGTTGAGTTCGCCACCAAACCCGCGCTGGCCACGGCCATGCTCACTCGGGCGGTCGAGGCCAAGGTCCCGGCGCGGTGGCTGACCGGGGACGAGGTCTACGGCGCCGACCCCCGGCTGCGCGCCCAGGCCGAGACCCTCGGGCTGGGCTACGTCCTGGCGATCGGCTGCGACCGGCGGGTGCCCACCCACGGCGGGCCGCTGCGGCCCGACACCATTGCCGCTGCTCTGCCCGACGAGTGCTGGCAGCGGTACTCGGCCGGAGCCGGGGCGAAAGGCCCGCGGATCTACGACTGGGCCTTCATCACCCTCCCCCCGTCCACCGACGACGAGGCCGCCGGGGACACCGACCGGGCCGAGTATCGCTGGCTGCTGATCCGCCGCCATCCCCGCACCGGCGAGCTGGCCTACTACCGCTGCTATTCGCCCACCGCGGTGCCGCTGGCCGAGCTGGTCCGCGTCGCCGGCGCCCGCTGGACCGTGGAAGAGACGTTTCAGGGCGGGAAAGGCCTGACCGGCTTGGATGAGCACCAGGTCCGCCGCTGGGTCCCGTGGCGGCGCTGGACGCTGATCGCGATGCTCGCCCACGCCCTGCTGGCCGTGCTCGCCGCGAGCGAACGCACCCACAACCCCGCCCCGGCCGGGCTGATCGCCCTGACCTGCAACGAGATACACCGCCTGTTCAACCGGCTGGTCATCGACCCCGCCCGCCGCCTCACCGACACCCTGGCCTGGGCGAACTGGCGACGACGCCATCAACATCGAGCCCGAACCAGCCACTACCGAGCCCGATCCGAGACCGGATAACGATCTACGGCTGGAGTACTAAGCCGGAGATGATCGCGGCGATGTCGGTCTGGGGCACGATCTCCAGCTGGAGCCCGTGCTCGGCGAAGATGCCCCGTTCCATCCCGACGAACATCGGAGCGAACTGCGACGCGGGGTTGAACGCGACCTGCACCGTGGTGATGCCGTCCTCCCCTGGTTCGCCCACACCGCCGGCCGAACCACCCCCACCGCCGCACGCCGCTGCGAGCAGCACGGCGGCGCCCAACGCCGTGGCCACCCGGAGTCGCTGCATGATCCTCACGCGTGACGTCCTCTCCATCGACGATGATGCGGATTCGCCCGGGCTCCGCGGCCTGCCGGACTCACACTAAATGCGGTGACCGATTCCGTGGACGACCTGTCGGGCATCAACTGATAGCGCTCCGAACTCAGACCGGGTTCCTCCCGGTTGTCGCTCCGCCGTCGATCGCCATGACCGCGCCCGTGACATAACTCGACGCCGGGGACGCCAGAAACAGCGCCAATCCCTCCAACTCCGCCGGATCGGCGAGCCGATTCAGCGCCGCCGCGCGGGCGAATTCCTCGACGACCTCTCTCCGCCGCGGGTTGGCCGCGCCGATGTTGGTGACGAACGCCCCCGGCGCGATCGCGTTGACGAGGATCCCGCGTGGGGCGAGTTCCAGCGAGGCGTTCCGCACCAGGGCGACCACGCCGGCCTTCGTCGCGGTGTAGGCGTAACCGACCAAAGGGTCCGCCCGGATGCCTGCCAGCGACGAGATCACCACGATGCGGCCGTAACCGGTGGTCATCGCGCGCGCGGCGGCGCGCACCGTGTGCAGCACGCCGGTGAGGTTCACGTCCAGCACGCGCTGCCAGCCGGCGTCGTCGACGGCGTCCAAGCGCCCCTCGGGAACGGTGAAACCCGGGCCGGCGGAGATGCCCGCGTTGGCGAACGCGATGTGCAGCCCGGTGTCCCACGCGGCAGCCTCGTCGATCACCGCGTCGACCGCCGCTCGGTCAGCGACGTCGAGAACCGCGCCGCGGACGGTGCACCCTTCGGCGGCCAGCGCGGCGGTGGCGCGGTGCAGACCCGCCTCGTCGACGTCGGCGAGGGTTACCCGCGCACCGTTGCGCGCAAGCACGCGCGCGGTGGCGAGGCCGAGCCCGCTCGCAGCACCGGTGACGACGGCTCCGAGCCCGGCGACGCGGAACAGGTTCTGCGCCAGGGACGCCGCGGGTGCGGTGGTGATGGCCACGGCCTCAGGCACCGCCGGCCACCGCCGTCCTGGAGGCCCCCCGCGGCGCCGGGTCCACCTGCCACGGCCGCAGGTTCAGGAAGTTGTCGAGTACCGCGGGCCGCGGCCCGCTGCGCCACATCGCGCCCATCGTCAGCCTCAAACGGTCGCCCTCCAGCGGCAGGTACGCAACACCCCGTTGAGCGGCTCGGCGGGCCGACGCCGGGGCGAACGCCACACCGAGCCCGCCGGCCGCGAGCCCGATCGCCACCCACGTGCTGTTCACCTCGTGGGCCACGCGCGGGCTGAACCCGGCCGCGTTGCAGGCGGCGACGTAATAGTCGTGCAGCTCCGGCTCGACCTTCCGGTCGACGAGGATCACGTCACAGTCCGCGATGTCCTCCAGCCGAACCGAGCTCTGACCGGCGAGCGGGTGCCAGTCGGGGGCCACGAGCAGCACCGGTTCCTCGCTGACGGCCTCGGTGCAGAGCTCGGGCCGGGGCGGGACCGGCAGCCTCGTGAACGCGAAATGCATGCTGCGCGCGATGACCCGCTCGATGGCCATCCGGCTGGTCGCCTCGCTCAGCGTGAGCACGACCTCGGGGTAGTGCTGCCGGAAGACCCGCAACGACCGTGGGAGCAGGTCCGCGAGCGCGGGCTGGATGAACCCGATGTTGAGCCTGCCGACCTCGCCGCGGCCCACCGCGCGCGTCCGCACGACCGCCCCGTCGGCGTGGGCGAGCAGCGCGTTGGCCTCCTCGAGGAACATGCGACCGGCCTCGGTCAGGGTGACGTTGCGCCGGTCGCGCTCCAACAGCTGCACGCCGAGCTCCCGTTCGAGCGCGCTGATTTGCTTCGACAGGGCCGGCTGCACGATGTGCAGCTTCTCGGCGGCCCTGCGGAAGTGCAGCTCCTCGGCGACCGAGACGAAGTACCTCAGGTGTCGCAGTTCCACACCCGCACCTCTTCCTCGAAGCTCACCTGCGGCTCGGCCGCCGGCTGCGACCGTAGCCAGCGGCGGTGATGATCCGCCAATATCGCTCATGGCGTCTCTGATCACCAGGAGTGTTCAGAGACAGCGCCGGGAGAACCGGACCGCCGGAGGTGCGGCGTGATCGACGGGCGCTACGCGAGCTCCACCCCGTCGATCTCGGGGCCGGTGGGTGGCCGCTGGTAGCCGTGCGCGGTCATGCGGGTCTCGGGCGCCTGCTCGCACGGCACGCAGTCGGGCCAGAAGTGCTCCGGGGTGCGCCCCGACACCGGGTTCCGGTAGTGGAACCACATCGGCAGGATGTCGGGCCACTCGACGGTGGTGCCGGTGCCGCCACGGAACCCCTCCATGCGCCGGCCGAGCGCGGTCAGCGGGATGTCCGGCGGGTAGACGGTGAGCAGCCGGCTCGGCGGGGGCGGCTCGCCCTCCGGCCGCGGCTTCGCGCCCGCCCAGCCGGACTCCCAGTCGGGCGTGGAGAAGTAGTGTTCGTCGATGGTCAGGCTCCACAGCCGCCACCGGCCGTCCTCGAGCACCGCCTGGTCGTTCGGGTACATCCCCGAGTGCAGCCCGCCCATGTAGAAGCGGGTCGGCGTGCCGGCGGGGTCCTTCGACGTCCGCGGCTGGAACAGCCGCGTGCGCAGGTTCGCCGACCGGCCGTCGTGGGAGACGTGGATGACCGGCTGGATGCGCCAGTGGAACGAGATCGCGCCGCGCCGCTGCGGTGTCGGACCCCAGTTCGCGCCCGCCGCGCCGGCGATCCGGTCGCGGCCGACGTAGTAGCCGGCGAACGGCGACTGCTTGTGACCGCGGGTCGCGAAGATCGCCGCCATCTCGGTCCACTCGAAGTCGTCGAGGTAGTAGCCGTAGGCCGAGGAGACGTTCTCGACGCCGTCGTAGGCCGCCGACCGCCCGAGCCTGCGCCGCAGGTCGGCCGGGTCAACCCCGGTGGCGGCACCCGGCGAGCACCCGCGGGGCGCCGGGTCGAGGAACTCCGGCACCTCCCCGTCCCACGCGGTGGTGCCGCCCGCCCCCCATCCCTCGGCGTAGTCGGCGCGCAGCAGCGGCGTCAGCGAGAGCTCCTTGATCCGCCACAGCCCGCCGTCCTTGACGAGGCGGGCGCAGATCACGGAGAACTCCCACCAGCCCTCGCCCCGGGTGGCGTCGCCGAGCAGGCCCAGCTCGATCCCCCGGCAGCGCGCCTCCCGCCCGCCGGGCAGCACCTCGACGACGACGTCGAAGATCGGGCGCTCGTTGAGCTGGCCGTAGCCGAGCCCCTCCGGCCCCATCCGCTCCATCGCCCGCCGCACTCCCGCGCGCCCGATGTGCTCGCCGCCGCCCGCGATCGTGACGACGCCGTCGGGGACGAACAGGTCGACCACGTCGGTCCACATCCGGCGGTCGACGTAGTAGCCGTAGGCGTGCTGGAGGTTGCGGACGGCGTCCTCGTCGTTGAGCCGGGCGATCCGCTCCGCCAGCTCGGCGGCGGTGGCGCCGCTCGCCGGCGGGTCGCCGACCGGCGGCGGGATCGGCCGCCCCGCCTCGTCGGGGGTGAAGTGCTTGCCCACCACCGGCAGGTCCTGCCCGCCGACGTTGGTCCAGCCGTCGCGGTAGTCGCCCTCGAACTGCGGGTGGTAGTGCAGGCGCGCGATGCGCCAGCGCCCGCCCTCGACGACGTACGAGTTCTCGTAGAGCCCGCCCTCGATGCGCGCCGTCCCCTGGCCGTCGCCGAGGAAGCGCATGCTCATCCAGCGGGCCCGCGCCGTGCGCCCGTCCGCCGAGAGGTTCACCAGCGGCTCGTCGATCAGCTCGGTGTGCAGGGTGCCCGGGGTGCGCCCGTCCGTGGCGCCCGCCCGGGCCGCGAGCCACCCCCGGATCGCCGCCCGCCCGGTGACGGTCTCTCCGCCCCAGCGCACCTCACCGCCCTCGGCGAACAGCGCGGCCATCTCGTCCCACCGCCCGAACTGGCCGAGGTGGGCGTAGACCCGCTGCACGTCCTTGACCGCGCGCACCGACTCGACCCGCGCGACGTCCCGCGCGAGCGCGTCCAGCTCCGTCCGTCCCACCGCGATCACTCCGGTACGAAGAGGCTGCGGGCGATGTGGCGGACCCCGCCGTCGGCCTGGACGGTGTCGTCGCGTTCGTTGAAGTAGTAGATCACGCCGATCCGGCCCGGTTCGGCCTCGAAGGCGTTCGGGTAGCCGAGGTCCCAGCTACCGCCGTCGTCGCGGACGACGATCTCCGGCCCCCAGCTGCGGCCCTCGTCCTCGCTCACCACCGCGCGGATGCCGTAGGGCGGGAGCCGATAGCCGTAGACGACGACCAGCCGCCCGTCCGCCATCGCGACCAGGCTGCCCGGCGCCCCGAAGTCGTTGACGCGAGAGCGGAACTCCCAGGTCAGGCCGCCGTCGTCGCTGGAGTACAGCTCCGTCCACATGATCCCGGTGGGGTCGCGTTGGCAGCGCAGCGTGCACAGGATGCGGCCGCTGGGGAGCATCACGCCGCGCGGGTAGAACCAGCGGTGCCCGCCGAAGCGGTAGGTGCTGGTCCAGTTCCCGTCCGCCGCGGCGAACGGGTCCCGCTCCGGGGTGATGAACGACAGGAACCCGAACCGGGTGCCGTCGTCGGTGCCGGCGTACACCAGCGGCCTGCGGTTCCACCCGTCCTCGCTGATCACGGTCAGGAACAGCAGGCAGCGGCCGTCGGGCCGCACCAGCGCCGAGTTGATCGCCGACAGCGCGGGCAGCCCGTGCAGCGGCAGCTGCGCCGCGGGCGTCCAGGTGTGCCCGGCGTCGGTGGAGACGCGCACGAACGAGCGGCTCTTCGGCGTGCCGAAGTCGGTGCTGCTGTTGCCCACGAGGACGTCGCGGTCGAGGAAGTCGAACGGGCCCCACGCCGACAGGTCCGCCGGGGCGGTCTGCGGGTTCGGGCGCGGGTAGGCGTCGTAGCGCGGCTCGCCCCAGGTGCGCCCGCGGTCGGCGGAGCGGACCGTGACCAGCCGGCTGCGGCCACCCCCGCGCTCGGCGAGGTGGTCGTGGCTGACCTTCGCCCGGTCCGCGTAGTCGGTGTCGAGCGACAGGAAGTTGGCGACGAGCTCGCCCGAGGCGGTCTCCCAGAACCCCATGGTGTACGGCCACGCGCAGAACTGGTCGTCGCGGCGGTGGACGACCGCGTGCTCGGCGTCCTTCGCGGGGCGGGGTGGGGCGAACCGGCGGATCACGAGGCCCTCCTTCACTTCGCCGCGTAGACGCGGGCCGCGTTGTCGTGCAGGAACTTGCGCGCCTCCTCGTCGGTCAGGAAATCGGCGGCCGACCGGGCCATCGCGGCCTTCTCGGTGTAGTTCCAGAGCGTGCTCTGGCCGACGTCGGAGCCCCACACGACGCGGTCGGGGCCGAAGCTGTCGACCATCCGCCGGATGAGGTGGGCGGGCCGCACGCCCTCCGCGGCCATCCGCTCCATGTTGATCTCGGTGATCTTGAAGTGGACGTTCGGGACGTCCTCGAAGATCGCGATCGTCCGGTCGATCCCGAAGTGCGGCGGCCCGGGCAGGTCCACCTGCTCCCCCGCCTCCTTCGCGAGCCGGACCTCGTACTGCGACATCCCGTACGGCATGCCTCCGTGGTCGAGCAGGATCGGCAGGTCGGGGAACCGCTTGGCGATGATCTTGATGAGCGGCAGCAGGTAGGACAGCTGCTTCATGAACAGGATCAGCGTCATCGGCGTGCCGAGGTCGGCGCAGGCCTTCCAGACCTCCATCGCCTGCGGCGAGCTCATCCACGCGGTGTCGAGGATCCACGGCCGCGTGTGGGCCAGCCGGAACCCGCGCACGCCGTCGCGCTCGACCATGTCGCGGTAGCGGTCGGGCGTGGCGGGGTCCTGCGCGTCGAGCATCACCACCGGGTGCAGCCGGTCGGGGAACTTGCGGGCCGAATCGAGGATGTAGCTGTTGTCGTAGCCGTAGAGGTGCCCGCGCTGGACGAGGCAGGCCTCGGCGACGCCCTCGGCGTCCATCATCGCGATCAGCTCGTCGACCGTGACGGTGTAGTCGGGGCGCTTCGGGGTGGGCAGGTCGGGCCGCAGGGCCTGCGGGCGATAGGTATCCCAGTCGTCGGAGACCAGGTGGGCGTGGGTGTCGTACAGGGGCAGGTTCATCGCGGGCGCTTCCCCTCGGGGGTTCTGGCTGGGGGCGGTCAGGGCCGGAAGATCGTGCAGGCGATGTGGCGGACGCCGCCGTCGGCGTCGACGCCGTCGCCCGCGTGGTTGATCCAGTAGTGGGTGAGGACGGTGCCGGGCTCGATCTCGACGGCCCGGGGGTAGCCGAGGTCCCAGCTGCCGCCGTCGTCGCGCAGGATCACCTCCGGCCCCCACGTCCGGCCGCCGTCCTCGCTGACCCGGTACCGGATGCCGGGGCCGGGGCGCAGCCGGTAGCCGTAGACGCACAGCACCCGGCCGTCGTGCAGCGGCACCAGGTCGCCCGGCGCGCCCCAGTCGTTGACGCGGCTGAGCCAGTGCCAGGTGCGCCCGCCGTCGAGGCTCTCGTGGACCTCCACCCAGAACACCCCGCGCGGGTCGCGCTCGTGGCGCAGCGCGGCGAGCACGCGGCCGTCGGCCAGCACGACCACGCGCGGGTAGAGGTGGCGCGCCGAGGCGAAGCGGCCGCCGGGCCAGAACGGCGAGGCGTGCTGCTCGTCGATGATCGACCCGAGGTAGGGGAACTGGACGCCGTCGTGGCTCGCGTAGACCACCGGCAGCGGGCTCTTCACCCCGGGCGCCCACGCCTGGACGCCGAACAGCATCACCCCGTCGCCGCGCACCGAGTACATCGAGGTGCCGGGCAGGGAGACGCCCGGGAAGTCCCAGTTCGGCAACAGGGCCGGCGGGCGCCAGGTACGTCCGCCGTCGGTGGAGGCCCGGATCCACGCCCGGGCCGCGCCGCCCGACATCAGCTTGGGGATGCCTCCGCCCATGAGCAGGGTGTCGCGGCTGGTGAAGTCCAGCGGCGGCAGGTCCGACCAGTCCGCCGCCGCGCCACCGGGCAGCTCCTCCTCGCTGGTGATGGACATGTCGAACACCGGGACGACCGAGTTGCGGTCCCACGTCCGGCCGCCGTCGGTGGAGCGGATGACGACGATCTCGCCCGGCCGGTTCACCAGGTCGTAGTGGCTGATGCTGCGGTAGTCGGTCGGGACGCGCTTGAACCCGGCGACCAGGCTGCCGTCGGCGGTCTGCCACAGCCCGCAGTAGTAGGGCCACGCGGCGAACTCGTTCTCGTCGCGGTAGACGACGTGGTGCTCGACGTCCTCGGCGCGCCGCGGCGGCCGGTCGGTCGGCACGAGGACGCGGGTGGAGCTCACTCGACCCCTCCGGCCGGCGTCATCTCCGACCACGGCCACCGGTCGGCCATCACGCGCTCGGCGTCCATGCCCTGCCAGCGCGAGGTGTTGATGGTCGGGAAGGCGCCGTTGTACCAGGCGATCGGGGCGTAGAACATCAGCTCGCGGGCGCGGGTCTGCATCCGCTGGAACGCCGCGCCGCGCTGCGCCTTGTCGTTCGTGTCCAGCGCGGCCGCGGCGGCGGCGTCGATCTCCGGATCGCAGACGCCGGTCGGGTTGCGGCCGATGGCCCGGTCCTCGTTGCACGTGTACCAGTTGGCGATGCCGAAGCTCGGGTCGGGCCCGAGCGGGCTGCGCACGAACGCGAGATCGAAGTCGCCCTGGGTGTAGAGCCGCTCGACGTACGCCGCACCGCCGACGTTCTCCAGCTGGGTGGCGATGCCGATCTCGGCGAGCATCGGCTGCACCATCTCGACGGTCGAGACCACCTCGTGCAGCGCGGTGATGTAGAGGACCCGCAGCGTGAACCGGGTGCCGTCGGGCCCGCGTGGGTAGCCGGCCTCATCGAGCGCCCGGTTGATCGCGGCGACGTCGCGCGGGAAGTCCGCGTCGAAGTTCACGTCGGGGTTGTGTGCCCAGCCGATCTCGGGCGGGATGAACCCGTTCGCGGGCGCACCGATCCCGGCCAGCGCCACCTGGGAGATCGCCTCGCGGTCGAGCGCGGAGAAGATCGCGGCGCGCACGGCCGGGTCGGCCAGGTGCTCGTTCCGGGTGTTGAACGTGATCGTCACGGCCTCGGGGAACATGCCGTGCTCGAGCAGCCGGGTGCTGTCGTTCGCGGCGACCCGCTCCTGCTGCGCCGGGTGCAGCACCGCCTCGTCGACCTCGCCGGCGAACAGGGCCTCGGCGCGGCTGTTCTCGTCGGCGATGACGGTGAACACCGCCCGGTCGACCTGCGACACCTCGCCCCAGTAGTCGGGGTTCTTGGCGAGCACCACCTCCTGGCCGGGGGTGTAGGTGCCGAACTTCATCGGCCCGGTGCCGATCGGCTCGTTGTTGGCCGGGTTGGTGACGTACTCGGTGCCCTCGTAGACGTGCTTGGGCAGCATGAACTGCTGCGAGACCACCTCCAGCAACGGCCCGAACGGCCGGGTCAACCGCAGCACCACCGTCGACGGGTCGGCGATCTCCACCGACCCGAGCCGCTCGGCGAGCGCCGCCCCGTACGGCTGGAGCGGGACGATCTCCTCGAAGTTGAACTTCACGTCCTCCGCGGTGAACGGCTCCCCGTCGTGCCAGCGCACGCCGTGGCGCAGGTGCAGCGTCAGCGCGAGCCCGTCGTCGCTGAGCTCCCAGCTCTC
>Ga0310830_101729_pt1 | contig 10321 bp, 7 predicted proteins | sample WT_ome_5_FD_201301 | JGI IMG/M metagenome (GOLD analysis project Ga0310830, IMG submission 201301) | Sorghum-adapted microbial communities enriched on wild type (WT) sorghum from Joint BioEnergy Institute, Emeryville, California, United... ...
CTGTAGGGTTCGCCGAGCGCGTACGGCACCTTTGGCCCGAACGTTTCGCCGCCGCCGGGGACGGCCGCCGGGCGGGCCGGTGGCGCCCCGGCGCGGTTCGCCCGGGCGGATACGGGGCGGATGCGGCCCCCGTCCGCCTCCGCCCGAGCCGCCCGGGCGACCGCCCGGGCCCGGCCCGGCCTGCTCGCCGCCGGTGGGCGAGTCGCGCCCGTTCGCCGGCGGGCGACGGCGAGTCCTGATCCTCCCGCCCCCTCACCGGGAGGATCAGGACTCGGGACGGCCGCCCCGCGGCGGCCCCGCTCCGCCCGGGGCAGGCCGCGCGCCCGGTACGGCCCGCCGTACCACCCGCCGGCGGGCCGGAGGTCAGCGGCACAGGATCGCGGCGAGCGCGCCGGCGAGGGCCCCGGGGTCGGTGGACCGCCAGGCGACGAAGCCGTCGGGGCGGACGAGGATCGCCTCGCCGGGGGCCAGGTCGTGGGCCTCGGCGGCGGTGTCCGAGGCCAGGTCGACGCCGAGCCGGTACACGTCGACGGGGAGCGGCAGGTCCTTGGCGGCCTTGGCCCAGGCGTCCCCGTCGGGGCCGGTCAGCAGGACGAAGCGGGAGCCGTACAGGTCGAGGGTGGAGATCCGCCTGCCGCCGCGCTCGACCGGCACGTGCGGGGCGCGGGTGCCGACCTGGCCGCGCAGCTCGCGGGGGAGCAGCGGGGTGGTGTCCCCGTCCTCGTCCCCGCCGAGCACCGCCGCCGAGCGGTACCGGTAGCCGAGGGCCACCGCGCCGTACTCGACGATCTCCGGGGCGCTGCCGGGGCCCATGCGGGTGCCGAACCGGGCGAGCGCCTGGCCCATCGTCATCAGGCCGGTCGGGCGGCGCTCCGCCTCGTAGCTGTCGAGCAGGCCCGGGCCGGCCGCGCCCGCGGTGACGAGGGCGAGCTTCCAGGCGAGGTTGTGCGCGTCCTGGATGCCGGCGTTCGCGCCGAGGCCGCCGGTGGGCGGCCACACGTGGGCGGCGTCGCCGATGAAGAACACCCGGCCGACCCGGTAGTTGCGGGCGACGTGGGCGCCGATCGGGAAGGCGAGCACCTTCATGTCGGTGCCGGGGATCTGGGGGCGCAGCCGCACCTCGACGTCGGGCAGGCCGGCGGCCTCGCGCACCATGGCGGCGACCCGCTCGTCGGTGAACGACTCGATCGGCTCGCGGGACGGGTCGTGGCCGGTGCCGAACACCCAGCGGGTGCCCTCGGCGTCGTGCGCCATCATGATCGTGTACGGCCGGGGCCGCTGCAGGTAGGCGATGGTGGCGCGGCGGCCGCGCAGCGCGGGGCGCAGGTCGGCGTCGACGATCGCGGTGATCGTGTCGAACAGCCGCCCCGGGCCGTCGGCCGGGACGCCGAGCCGGTGGCGGATCGGGCTGTGGAAGCCGTCCGCGGCGACCAGGTAGCTCGCGCGCACCTGCTCCGACGCGCCGGTCGCGCGGTCGGTGAGCACCGCGGTCACGCCGCTGTCGTCCTGGGTGAAGTCGGTGAGCTCGGTGGAGAACCGCAGCTCGGCGCCGAGCCGGCGGGCGTGGGACCGGACGAGGTCCTCCAGGCGGTCCTGGTCGATCGGGCCGAACGAGCACGGGCTCGCCTCGGCGCCGTCGCTCTCGCTCGGCTCGTCGGGGGTCTCGTACACCTCGTCGCTCAGGGTCTCGGCGCGCACCGGGACCCAGGCGAAGTCGGAGCCGGCGAACGCCGCGGCGAGGATGCTCTCCTCCAGTCCCACCTGCCGGTACAGCTCCATGGTGCGCGGGGTGATGCCGCGGGCGCGCGGGTGGCTGAGCAGGTCGGGGTGGCGTTCCACGAGCAGGCACGGCACCTGGTGCGCGGCGAGGAACAGCGCGCAGGACAGGCCGGTGATGCCGCCGCCCACGATGAGCACGGGTACTTGCCGCATCGGTGGTCTCCTTCGGGTCGTGCCGGGGAACCGGTCGTGAAGCAGCGTCGCGGGTGAGGCGGCCCCGGCACACCGGGCAGATGCCCTATTCGCCGCCTTATCCGGCCGCCCCGGGGCTGCCCGATCCGCCTTATCCGGCTGCTGAGGCCGTCAGAACCGCCTTATCCGGGCTCATCGGACCACCGGACCGGCCGTATGGTGGTCGCCATGGGGCTGCTTGGTCGGCAGGAGGAGCTCGCGTTTCTCGGCGCGGCCGCCCGTTCGGCACAGGACGGCGACGCCGGGATGGTGGTGGTCGGCGGCGAGGCCGGGATCGGCAAGACGTGCCTGCTCGACCACCAGGCGGCCCGGGCGGCGCAGGCCGGCTGGCGGGTGCTGCGCGGCGCGTGCGTGGAGCTCGGCGCCGAGGGCCTGCCGCTGGCCGCGATCACCACGGTGCTGCGCGAGCTCGCCCGCGACCCCGGCCCGGACCGGCTCACCAGGCTGCTGCCCGCCGCGCGCGGGCTGCTGGAGCTGCTGCCCGAGTACGGCCCGGCCGCGCGCACCCGGCGGGAGGACGGCGGCCCGCGGCTGTTCGAGCTCGCCGAGCTGTTCGCCGCGCTGCTGCGGCGGCTCGCCGAGGAGCGGCCGGTGCTGCTCGTCGTCGACGACCTGCACTGGGCCGACCGGACCACCCGCGAGCTGCTCGGCTACCTGGCCCGCACGCTCCGGCCCGCCCGCGTCCTGCTGCTCGCCGCCTACCGGGACGACGACCTCGACCGGGCGCACCCGCTGCCGCCGTACCTCGCCGCGCTGGAGCGGCTGCCGGGGGTGCGGCGGCTGCGCCTGGCGCGGCTCACCCGGGCCGAGGTCGGTGAGCTCGTCGCCGGGGTGCTCGGGCGGCGGCCGGACGACCGGCTCGTCGAGACCGTGTACCGGCGTTCGGGCGGCAACCCGTTCTTCGCCGAGGAGCTCGCCCGGGCCGCCGCGCGGCCGGAGGACGCCCTGCCCACCGCTCTGCCCGACACGCTGCCCGGCACTCCGCCTGGTACTCTGCCCGGCACTCCGCCCGACACGCCGCCCGACGGGCTGCCGGACACCGTGCGCGACCTGCTGCTCCACCGGGTCGACCGGCTGCCCCCCGACGCCCGCGCCACGGTACGGCTCGCCGCCGTGGGCGGGCCGTGCGTGCCGTACGAGCTGCTGCGCCGGACCAGCGGGCTGGACGAGGCGGCGCTGCTGGGCACGCTGCGCACCGCGGTCGACGCGCGCATCCTGGTGCCGGAGCGGGACGGGTACCGGTTCCGGCACGCCCTGCTGCGCGAGGTCGTGCTCGCCGACCTGCTGCCCGCCGAGCGGGTGCGGCTGCACCGCGCCTTCGCCGAGGCGATCGACGGCGCCCCGGAGGCGCTCGCGCCGGAGCGCCGAGCCGCCGAGGCGGCCTTCCACTGGTACGGCGCGCAGGAGCCGCGGCGGGCCCTGCCCGCGCTGCTGCGCGCCGCCGAGACCGCGGAGGCGATGCACGCGCACGCCGAGCAGGCGCAGATGCTGCGCCGCGCGCTGCGGGTGTGGCCGGTGGACGCCGCCCGCGGGCCCGAGCGGCGGGAGACCTGGCTGAAGGCGATCATGGCGTCGCTGTGGGCCGGGGAGGACGCCGCGTCCCTCGACCTCACCGCGCAGGCCCTCGCCGAGGCCGGGGACGACCGCTCCCCGCAGACCGCGATGCTGCTCGCGCTGCGGGCGATGGCGCTCACCAACGTGGGCGACCGCGAGGCCCTGGCGTGCGCGGAGCGGGCCGTGGCGCTGACGCCCGAGGCGGACTCCCCGGCCCGGGCGCGCGTGCTCGACGTGTACGGCGTGGTGCTGCTGCTGTTCGGCAGCCCGGAGCGGGCCCGCGCCGTGGCCGAGGAGGCGGTGCGCGTCGCGCGCGCCGCCGGGGACCTCGGAACCCTGGCGAACGCCCTGGTCACCGCCGGGGCGGCGGAGGCACAGCGCGGCGCGCCGGAGGCGGGGCTCGCCGCGCTCGCCGAGGGGCGCGAGCTCGCCCGCAGCCGCGGCGACGTGGTCCGCCTCACCCGGGCCGAGCTCAACACCGTCGACGCCCTCGCCTGGGCCGGGCGCGGCGACGAGGCGATGGCGATGGCGCGGGCCGGGCTCGGCACCGCGGAGGCCGCCGGGCTGGACCGTACCCTCGGCACGTTCCTGCGGGTGGCGATCGCCGGGCTGCTGCTGCGCCGCGGCGACTGGGACGAGGCGGACCGGACCGCCGCCGCGGCGCTGGGGGAGGACCCGGCGGGCGGGCCGGGCGCGCTGCTGCACGCGCTGCGCGGCGAGGTCGCGCTGCTGCGGGGGGAGACCGAGGCGGCGCGGGAACGGCTGGCGCTCGCCCGCGCGCTCGCCGGGGAGAACCCCGGCATGCCCCTGGTCGCGGTGACGCTCGCCCGGCTCGCGGCCGAGATCGCGCTGCGCGACAACCGGCCCGCCGACGCCCGCGCGGCCGTGGCGGACGCCCTGCCGTACGCCCGCGGGGTCCCGTTCCTCGGCTGGCCGCTGCTGGTGACCGCCGCGCGGGCCGAGGCGCTGGCCCAGGCCCGATCCCGGGCGCTCGGCGAGCCGGTGGACGAGGCGTCGCCGGCCCGCGTCCGGGAGCTCGCCGCCTCGCTGCCCGCCCCCGAACCGCTGTGGTCCGCCCACGCCGCCTGGGTCGACGCCGAGCTCACCCGGCCCGGCGAGGAGGCGGTGGCCCGGTGGGAGCGGGCGGCCGAGGCGTGGGCCGCGGCCGGCGACCCCTACGCCGAGGCGTACGCGCGCACCCGCGCCGCCGAGGCCGCGGTCGCGGCGCAGCGGCGCGGCCGTGCCGCGGAGCTGCTGCGCCGCGCCACCGGGCGGGCCGAGCGGCTGCGCGCGGCGCCGCTGCTCGACGAGATCCGGATGATCGCCCGCCGCTCGGGCGTCGCCGTGCCGGACGCCGCCGGTTCCGCCGACGCCGCGGACGATCCCGCGGCGCGGCTCGGCCTCACCGGCCGGGAGCTCGAGATCCTCCGCCTCGTCGCCGCGGGCCGTACCAACCGGCAGATCGCCGAGTCGCTGGTGATCAGCGTCAAGACGGTGAGCGCCCACGTGTCGCACATCCTCGCCAAGCTCGGCGTCGCCACCCGGGGCGAGGCCGCCGCCCTCGCCCACCGCCTCGGCCTGTTCGAGGCCGCCGAGCTCGAGACCGCGAACCGCGGCACCTCCGCGTCCGCCGGATGACCGTTCCAGGCGGCGCCCGGGGCACGGTGGCCGTCTCAGCGGCGGACCTGGCCGGGGCGGGTTCTCTCGCGTCAGGCGCCGTCGTCGATCTCGAACCAGACCTCGCGGGCGGCTTCCCGGTCGGTGACACCCCAGCGCCGGGAGAGCGCCGCCACCAGGAACAGGCCTCGTCCCGTCACGTCATCCGGCGCGTTGCGGACGCGCGGCCGAGCGGTGGAGCCCTGGTCGATGACGCCGATGCGAATCCTGCCGCGCGACGCCGTCCTGGAGATCTCGACGGTGATCTCGCCGTCCCCGCGGGAGTCGGAGTGGACGGCACTGTTCGCGACGAGCTCGGAGGCCAGGAGCTTGGCGTCGTCCAGGGCAGGGTGAGCGGCCCCGAGGACCTTTTCGACGAAGACGCGTGCGGCGGACGCCGATTCCGGTCTGCCCGCCAAAGTGATCGCCCCCAGAAGGTCGCCCGTGTCCGCCGACATTTTTGCCCTCGCGTGACTGCAGTGGGTGAGCGTTTGCCCTCCAAGGGTGACCGGATGGGGCTACGCTGACGAGGGCAATGGCCCCACAGCCTCCCCGCAATTCGTGTGGGGTTTGCGTGGGGTGACGAGGGTGGGGTGGATTACGGCGGAGAAAAGCAGAAATGTCCAATCCTGTCAGGATCGACCCTGATGAGTCGCCGCGCGTCAGGTTCGCCTATGAGTTGCGCGAGTTACGTCGCGCGCATGGGCTCACCCAACGCCGGTTCGGCGAGCGCATCGGTTACTCCGAGTCCACGATCGGCATGATCGAACAGGGCAGACGCGCGCCCACGCAGCATTTCGCCGACCTCGTGGACGCGGCTTTCGGGCTCCCCGGTACCTTCGCCAAGCACTACCTCAAGACCACCTGGGCGGGGGCTCCCGAGCACTTCCGGCCGTGGCTGCTGGAGGAACAGGAAGCCACCTCCCTTCGCGGATACGAACCGACCCTCATTCCAGGACTGTTCGAGACCGAGGCTTACGCTCGAGCGGTGCTCCGATCCGAGCCGGGGATTACATCGCGGGAGCTGGATGAGAGGGTGGCGGCCCGCATGGAGCGAAAAGCAATCATCACGCGGGAGAAGCCTCCGCTCATCATCTCGATCATCGATGAGGGCGCGCTGCGCCGCCCTGTCGGGGGCGCCGAAGTGATGCGGGAACAACTTCAGCATCTGCTGGACCTGGCGCGCTATCCGAACGTGACCCTCCAAGTCCTTCCTTACACCGCGAACGCACTCTGTGGCCTTCAGGGGTGGATTTATCATCGCGGAGCGCGACGGACGGCCCCAAGCGGCATACATAGAAGGGCAGCCGCGAGGGCGAACGGTAGATGATCGTGACCTGCTCGGGCAGTTGATGCGTCGTTACGATGCGATCAGAGCCGAGGCCTATCCCCAGAGCCATTCGCTCAAACTGATCGAGGAGTTGCTCGATGACGTGCAACCTTGACGGCGCACAGTGGCGAACCAGCAGCTATACCGGCAGCGATGGCGGCAACTGCGTCGAGGTTGCCACCAACCTTAAGGGCGTTGTAGCGGTTAGGGACAGTAAGGACCGGGGTGGCCCGGTGCTGGTCTTCACGCGCGACGAGTGGCGCGATTTCCTTGCGGCCGTGAAGGCCGGGGACGTGGGTCGCTCCTGAGTGGGCTGAATACCCTGTCCGTTTGACGCGCACGGCCCGAGGGCAGCGGATGTCCGGGTGCCCGGGGCCGGGCGGGAGAGTCCTGCCATCGTTTTCATGTCCTGCTGAGCGTCCAGGCAGGCGGGGTCGGCGCTGAGCGGGAAAGGGAGCCGCCGGCCGGGGCCGCCGTATCCCGCGGTTGACCTCAACAAAGCTTGAGTTTGCATGCTGTCCGCATGGACGTGGCAGTGGCGGCGTGCGCCGCAAACGTCGAGGCCGACGGGGGGAACGCGGCCGGGGGTTACGTCGCCGACGGCGAGACGGACGGCGCGGTACGGGCCCGCGTGACCGCGGCCCGGCGGGGCGCGGCTCGTGGCGCGCCGCATGGCCGGAAAAGTGTCGGTGGCCTCTGGGAGGCTGTGCCGTCGTGGCGCAATCTCGCAGAGAGCCGATCGACCAGGGGGGCGGTGGCGCGGCTCGCGGCGACCTGGGGCGGGCACGCCCGGCTGCCGGAGATCGTCGTGACCGGCGCGGTGCGGGCGAGCGCGCCGGTCGAGCCGGTCTCCGCTCCGGCGCATCCGGCCGCCACGTCATTGCGACATGTCATGAGACGTGTCGCGGCGCGGGTCGCGCGCCGGCGCCAAGCCGCTGGTTCGATCGGGAACAAACCAGCGGTCCGCGTACTTGATCCGGTCGGGCCTCCCCGCCGTTCCCGGTATCGGGCGGCGGGGCTCCGGGCCACCCGTCCACGGCGATGCGCCCGCCGCCCGCGGGCGGCGCACCCGGATGGCCCGTGAACAGCCCGGGACCCGGCCAGGCGGTCCCGGTGGCGTACGAAAGGCAGATATTCCGATGGACGACCGGTTGACCGCCGAGCCCTCCGTGACGAGCCGGGGGAGATCGGCGGCTCCGCCGCCCTGGCTCATCCTCACGCTGGTGTGCATCGCCCAGTTCATGGTCGTGCTCGACGTCAGCATCGTGAACATCGCGCTGCCGGCCATGGACGCCGAGCTGGGCCTCGGCCCGGAGGGGCTGCAGTGGGTGGTGAACGGCTACGTGATCACCTCGGCGGGGTTCCTGCTGCTGGGCGGGCGCGCGGCCGACCTGTACGGCCGGCGGCGGGTGTTCATCGCCGGCATGGCCCTGTTCACGCTGGCGAGCCTGGTGGGCGGAGCGGCGACCACCGGCGGCATGCTGGTGGCGGCGCGCGTCGTGCAGGGGCTCGGCGCGGCGATCGTCTCGCCCGCGACGCTCACGATCCTCACCACCTCGTTCGCCGAGGGGCCGTACCGGACCAAGGCGATCTCGACCTGGGGCGCGATCGGCGCGGTCGGCGGCGCGGCCGGGGGGATCATCGGCGGGCTGCTCACCGAGGCGCTGTCCTGGCGGTGGATCCTGCTGATCAACGTGCCGATCGGCATCGTTGCGATCGGCATCGCGCTCCGCCACCTCGCCGAGAGCCGCGACGGGGCCGAGCGGCGGCTCGACGTGGCCGGGGCGGTCACGGTGACGCTCGGGCTGATGGCGCTCGAGTACGGCCTGATCCACACCCACGACGCGGGGTGGGGCGCGCCGCAGGCGCTCGTGCCGATGGCCGCCGGGGCGCTGCTGCTCGCCGTCTTCGTCGTGGTGCAGGCCCGGTTCGCGTCGGACCCGCTGGTGCCGCTGCGGGCCTTCCGGGCGCGCTCGGTCAGCGGGACGACCGTGGTGCAGCTGCTGATCGGCTCCGCGGGCTTCGCGATGTGGTACTTCCTCTCGCTCTACCTGCAGCAGGCGCTGCACTACAGCCCGCTGCAGGCGGGGTTCGCGCTGCTCCCGCACTGCCTCGCCATCGTGGTGGCGTCGAAGACCACGCCGCGCCTCGTCGCCCGGATGGGCCCGCGCCCGCTGATCGCGCTCGGCGCGCTGATGGCCGCCGCCGGGTTCCTCTGGCAGGCGCAGATCACCGCGGACAGCGGCTACGTGACCGGCGTGCTGCTGCCCGGCCTGCTGCTCACCGGCGGCATGGGGCTCGGCTTCCCGCCGCTCGCCATGGCCGCCACCAGCGGCGTGCCCAGCAGCGAGCAGGGCCTGGTGTCCGGCCTGCTCAACTGCGCCCGACAGTTCGGCGGCTCGCTGGGCCTTGCCGGCCTGGTCACCCTCGCCGCCGCGCACACCCTCACGCTCACCACCGCGGGCACTCCCGAGGTCGAGGCGCTCGCCGCCGGGTACGCGCGGGCGTTCCTCGTCTCCGCGGTCCTCATGGTGGCCGCGACCATCGCCACGCTCGCCATCCCCGGGCGGCGGGCCGCCCGCGACGCGGGGCGCTGATCAGCTCGTCCGGCCCGCGGCGCCGCGGCGCGTCGCGGGCCGCTCCTCCTGCGGCGCCACGGCCGCCCTGGTCAGGCGCGCGCGGAACACCCAGTACGTCCAGCCCTGGTAGGCGAGCACGAACGGCAGGGCCACCGCGGCGATCCAGGTCAGCACGGTGAGCGTGTACGGCCCGGAGGCCGCCTCGGCGACCGTGAGCCCGGGCAGCGGGGCCCGCCACAGCACGCCGAACAGCGCGGCCGCGGTGCAGGCGATCGCGGCGGCCGTGGCGGCGAAGGCGGCGCCCTCGCGGCGCCGCCAGACCAGGGCGACCGCGGCGGCGAGCGCGGCGGTCGCGGCGCCCGCGGCGACGTGCGGCAGCGGCCCGGCCTCCCGGGCGGCCGGGATCGCGGGCAGCGCGGCGAGGGCGGACGGGAGCGCGGCGGCCGCCACTCGCAGCGCGAGGCGGCGGGCGCGCAGCCGTACCGGGCCCGCGGTCTTCACCGCGACGAAGGCCGCGCCGTGCAGCGCGGCGAGGGTGAGGGAGAACGCCCCGCCCACCACGGCGGCGAGGGCCGTGCCGCCGAGCATGCCGCCGAACACCGCGCCCCACAGCGCGGCGGGCAGCGCGCTCCCGGCGACGATGCCGGCGTCGCACAGCGCGCGCTCCCGGGCCGAGCCCACCTTGCCCCGCCACTCCAGCCCGACGCCGCGCACGATCAGCGCGGCGAGGACGGCGAGCAGCGGCAGGTACCAGGCGCTGAGCAGGCCGGAGTACCAGCCCGGGAACGCGGCGAACATCGCGCCGACCGCGGTGATGAGCCAGACCTCGTTGCCGTCCCACACCGGGCCGATCGTGGCGAGCACCTGGCGGCGCTCGGCCTCGTCCCGGGCGAGCAGCGGCAGCAGCGCGCCCACGCCGAAGTCGAAGCCCTCCAGCACGAAGTAGCCGGTCCACAGCACGGCGACCAGGACGAACCAGACGGTGACCAGATCCATTCGGCGTTCACCTCAGTACATGAGGAGGGCGGGACGGCCGGGCGCGGCCGGCTCGGGGGCGTCCTCCCGCGGTGGCGCCGGCTCGGGCGCGGGGCCCGCCTTCACGTGGCGGGCCAGCAGCACGCCCTCGGCCACCGCGAGCGCGCCGTACAGGAGGGTGAAGACGGTCAGCGAGACGGCCACCTCGGTGAGGGTGACGCCGGGGGAGACGCTCGCCGCGGTGAGCAGCTCGCCC
>Ga0310830_101731_pt1 | contig 10308 bp, 7 predicted proteins | sample WT_ome_5_FD_201301 | JGI IMG/M metagenome (GOLD analysis project Ga0310830, IMG submission 201301) | Sorghum-adapted microbial communities enriched on wild type (WT) sorghum from Joint BioEnergy Institute, Emeryville, California, United... ...
CGGTTGGGGGATTTGGCGGTCGCGGCGGGGGATGTGGCGGCGGCCCGGGACTGGTATACCCAGAGCCTGGAGATTCGGCGCCGGTTGGTTCAGGCCGATCCGGGCAACGTGCAGTTCCAGCGCGACCTGGCGGTCTCCTACAACAAGTTGGGGGATTTGGCGGTCTCGGCAGGAGACGCGGCCGCGGCCCGGGACTGGTACACCCAGAGCCTGGAGATTCGGCGCCGGTTGGTTCAGGCCGATCCGGGCAACGTGCAGTTCCAGCGTGGCCTGTCGGTCTCCTACGAGCGGTTGGGGGATTTGGCGGTCGCGGCGGGGGATGTGGCGGCGGCCCGGGACTGGTATACCCAGAGCCTGGAGATTCGGCGCCGGTTGGTTCAGGCCGATCCGGGCAACGTGCAGTTCCAGCGTGGCCTGTCGGTCTCCTACGAGCGGTTGGGGGATTTGGCGGTCGCGGCGGGGGATGTGGCGGCGGCCCGGGACTGGTACACCCAGCTTCTGGAGGTTGCGCGCCGGTTGGTTCAGGCCGATCCGGGCAACGTGCAGTTCCAGCGCGACCTGGCGGTCTCGTACAACAAGCTGGGGGATCTCGCGGAGGCGGCGGGGGACGCGGCGGCGGCCCGGGACTGGTATACCCAGAGCCTGGAGATCGCTCGCCGGTTGGTTCAGGTCGATCCAGGCAACGTGCAGTTCCAGCGCGACCTGGCGGCCTCGTACGAGCGGTTGGGGGATTTGGCGCGCTCGGCGGGGGATGTGGCGGCGGCCCGGGACTGGTACACCCAGCTTCTGGAGGTTGCGCGCCGGTTGGTTCAGGTCGATCCAGGCAACGTGCAGTTCCAGCGCGACCTGGCGGTCTCGTACAACAAGCTGGGGGATCTCGCGGAGGCGGCGGGGGACGCGGCGGCGGCCCGGGACTGGTACACCCAGAGCCTGGAGATTCGGCGCCGGTTGGTTCAGGCCGATCCGGGCAACGTGCAGTTCCAGCGCGACCTGTCGATCTCGTACGAGCGGTTGGGGGATTTGGCGCGCTCGGCGGGGGATGTGGCGGCGGCCCGGGACTGGTATACCCAGAGCCTGGAGATCGCTCGCCGGTTGGTTCAGGTCGATCCGGGCAACGTGGAGTTCCAGCGTGGCCTGTCGATCTCGTACGAGCGGTTGGGGGATTTGGCGCGCTCGGCGGGGGATGTGGCGGCGGCCCGGGACTGGTATACCCAGAGCCTGGAGATCGCTCGCCGGTTGGTTCAGGTCGATCCGGGCAACGTGGAGTTCCAGCGCGACCTGTCGGTCTCCTACAACAAGCTGGGGGATCTCGCGGAGGCGGCGGGGGACGCGGCGGCGGCCCGGGACTGGTACACCCAGGCGCTGGAGATCGCGCAGCGGTTGGTTCAATTGGTTCAGGCCGACCCGGGCAACGTGGAGTTCCAGCGTGACCTGGCGATCTCCTACAACAAGCTGGGGGATCTCGCGGAGGCGGCGGGGGACGCGGCGGCGGCCCGAGACTGGTACACCCAGGCGCTGGAGATCGCGCAGCGGTTGGTTCAATTGGTTCAGGCCGACCCGGGCAACGTGGAGTTCCAGCGTGACCTGGCGATCTCCTACGAGCGGCTCGGTGACGTGTCCAGGCTGGACGGCGATCTGCCCACGGCGATCGACTACTACACGCGCTCCCTGGAGACCTGGGCGCGGGTCATCGCCATGAACCCCACTGATCTGTTGAACCAGCGGGGCCCGTGCATCCCTCACGAACGGCTCGGCGTCATCGCCCAGGAGACGGGCGACGTCGACGCTGCCCGTCGACACTTCACCGCGGCCCTCGAGATCGCCGAACGCGTGCACGCCATCGACCCGACCAACGCCATGTTCGCCGCCGACGTCGCGCACTTCCGCCAGCGACTGGCGGCGGTATCTCGGGTGTCGGACGGCCGCGCTCGACGGTTCTTCCAGCGGCTCGTCAGCCTCGTCAGGCGATCGCCAACCACCAGTTCTTGACCGTACGGTCCGGAATGACTAGCCTGGCGCCCGTGCCCAGGCCGAAGGAGTTCGACCCGGACGCCGCGCTGCAGGCGGCCATGGAGCTGTTCTGGGAGCACGGCTACGAGGCGACCTCGCTGGCCATGCTCACCGAGCGCCTCGGGCTGGGTCGGGCCAGCCTGTACGCGACCTTCGGCGACAAGCGGAACCTGTACCGGTTGGCCCTGCAGCGGTACCTGGCGACCCGCGACCCCAACCCGATCGAGCTGCTCTCGCGGCCGGGGCCGGTGCTGCCGGCCATCCAGGCCCTCGTCGACCAGTACGTCGACGAGTCGCTGTGTGACCCGGACCGCAAGGGCTGCTTGGTCGTCAACACCGCCACTGAGCTGCTGCCCCGGGACCGGGACCTGGCCCGGGTCGTCGAGTCGAGCTGGGACGCGCTCGAGGTGGCGTTGACCTCGGCCCTGCTGCGCGCCCGCGCCCAGGGTGAGCTCGCCACCGACCGCGACCCCCGGGCGCTGGCCCGGTTCCTGCTGGTCTTCCTGCAGGGCGTCCGCGTGCTCGCCAAGGCGCCGGACCCCGACCGGCTGCGCGACGCAGCCCGCACCGCCCTGTCCGTCCTGCAGCCATAAGCCCGCGGCCTCGCATCCGGAGAACCCGATATGGCGATGCATCCCATCCCCGTTCGCGCCCACATTCAAGAACGATCGGTCCAGAATCGCGCCCTGGCCTTCGGCCTGCTGGCCGCCGTGCAGACCACCCTGATCCTGGCCATCACGGTGCTGGCCATCGGGCTGCCGGCCATCGCCCGGGACCTCGGCCTGCGGCCCGGGCAGCTCGCCCTTGTCAGCGCCGGCTACGGCCTGGCCTTCTCCGCGCTGCTGCTGCCCGGCGGGCGGCTGGCCGACCGGCTCGGTCCCCGGCGGGCCTTCCTCGTCGGCGTGGCGGTCCTCGGCCTCGCCTCGGTCGGCGTGGCCGCCGCCCCCGGTTTCGCCGCGGCGCTGGCCGCTCGGCTGGGTCAGGGGGTGGGGGCCGCCCTGGCCGCGCCGGCCGCCGTGGCCCTGTTGCGGGGGCTCTACCCCGACCCCGACGCGTACGGTCGGGCCAGCGCACGGTGGGGCACCCTGGCGCCGATCGGCGCCACCGCCGGCATCGTGGTCTCGGGCCTGGCGGCCGCCGCAGACGTCTGGCGCGTCGGCCCGCTCATTCCGGCCGCGGTGGCGCTGGTCGCCCTGCTGGCCGGCGCGCGTCTGCTGCCGGCCCCACCGCCGACCCCGTCGACGACCATCGACGTGCCCGGCGCCCTCTTGGCGGCCGTCGGCGCCACCACCCTGTCGTACGGCCTGACCGCGGCGGGCGACCACGGTTGGTCCGCCCCGCCCGCGCTGGTGGCGCTGGTCGTCGCCGTGGCCGCCCTGGCCGGCTTCGTGACCGTCGAGGCCACGACCCGGGCACCCCTGGTCCCGCCGTCGTTTCTGCGCTCGCCCGGCCGGGGCCTCGCCCTGGGCGCGGTGCTGCTCGCGGCGGCGGCCCACGCCAGCACGGGTTTCTTCCTCGCGCTCTACTTCCAGCAGGTCCGCGGCCGGTCGGCCCTGGCCACCACCGCGGCGTTCCTGCCGCTGCTGCTGGCCCTGCCGCTGGCCGGCGCCGTGGCCACGCGGCTGCTGCGGGTGGTCCGACCGCTGCCGCTCGTCGCGGCCGGGTTGGCGGTCAGCGCCGCCGGCCTGGGCGCGATCGGCCGGCTCGGGCCCGACACCCCGTACGTGGGGCCGCTCCTGCTCGGCCTGCTGGTCCTGCCGGTCGGCATCGCGCTGACCTTCACCGCCGCCACCGTGGTCGCGGTGCACGGCGCCGACCGGGCGCAGGCCGGGCTGGCCGGCGCGTTGCTCAACACCGCCGTCGAGCTCGGACCCGCCGTCGGCCTGGCCGGCCTCGTCGCGGTCGCCGGCACCCGCACCACCCAGCTCGCCGAGCGCGGCCAGCCGCCCCTCGTGGCCCAGGCGGGTGGGTACGCGCTCGCCTTCACCGTCGCCGCGCTGGCCCTGGCCGCGGCCGCGGTCGGCGTCGCCCTGGCGCTTCGCCGGGGCCGTCCGCCCGAATCCGCCGGCGCCCGGCCTGATTCGCCGACCGGCCCAGAACCCAACTCGCCTTCCCGCCCAGAACCGGACCCATCGACCAGCTGAGGACCGGCCCCCACCGACCAGGTGAGGAGCCGGACGCACCGACCAGGAAAGGAACGGACGCCGTGACGCAACGATTCATCGGCAAAGTTGCCATCGTGACCGGGGCGGGAGCCGGCATCGGCCGGGCCACCGCCGTCGCCCTCGCCGAGGAGGGCGCCACCGTCGTCGTCGCCGGCCGCCGAGCCGAGCCGCTGGCCGAGACGGTCGACATCATCGCCGGCAAGGGTGGCACCGCCGAGGCCATCCCCACCGACGTCACCGACGCCGCGCAGGTGGCGCGGCTGGTCGCCGAAACGGTACGACGCCACGGCGGCCTGCACGTCGCCGTCAACAACGCCGGGGTCATCGGCCCCCACGGTCCGCTCGACGAGGTCGACGAGGCGGCCTGGCACGAGGTGCTCGCGACCAACCTCACCGGGGTGTGGCTGTCGCTGAAGTACGAGGTCGCCCACATGCGCCGGCACGGCGGCGGGACCATCGTCAACGTCGCTTCCACGATCGGCCCCCATCTCACGCTGCCCGGGATGGGCGCGTACGCGGCCACGAAGGCCGGGGTGAGCGCGCTGACCCGTGCCGCCGCGAAGGAGAACATTCGGCACGGCATCCGGATCAACGCGGTCAGCCCGGGCCCGGTCGACACGCCGATGTCCCGGCGGCCGGGGGAGAGCGACGCCGACCGCGACGCCCGGGTCGCCGCCGTGCTGCCCATCGGTCGCGTGGCCCGCGTCAGCGAGATCGCCGCCGCGATCGTGTGGCTCGCCTCGCCGGAGTCCGGCTTCACCGTCGGTCACGACCTCGTCGTCGACGGCGCGGGGACCTACTGAGCCGTGACTCACTCGGCCGTGACCGACTGAACCGTGGCCTACCGAAGCGAGGCCTACGCACGCGCGATCCACGGAACCGGGGCCGGCTGACCAACGCGAATGTCGACACGCGTGGACGCACCGCTACCGGGGGCGGTTCGGCGCTCCCGGTAGCACGGCGGGCGGTCGGGGCCCGCCGGCCGCCCGACCTCGGCGCCCCACCCACCCGCGTCGCCGCGGTAGCGGGCCTGGTGGCTCTCACCGCGGGGACGGGGGACGCGGGTGGGTGACCGGCGGGCCCGCCACCACCCGGCCTGCTCCACAGTGGACTGACGGGCTCAGCGGCCCGGAGTGGCGGTGGAGGGTGCGGCGGATCGGTGGGCCAAGCGATCAACCGAACGCCGGCGCCTGGTGGGCCCGACGGGTGCAGGTTCACAACAGGTGATTGCATTACTACGCCGCGTCGATAATGCGGCTTCACTCAGTGATGTCGCGGACGGCGAGGTGTGGTCGTGAGCCATGCACAGGGATGCTCGTTATCGTGGTCGCATGACCGACGGAGCCACCCCCGGGCCGGCGCGGCGCCCCATCGCCGGGCAGCGACGGAGCGTCGGGCATGTATGAACCGGTCTCGATCCCGAGGCCGCTGACCCGCCGCCGCGTCGGGTGCATGCTGGTCGTGCTCCTCCTGCTCGTGGTGGGGGGCGTGGTGGTCGTCTGGAAGACCAGGCCGCGCGAGCCGCTGCCCGAGCGCCTCACCCTCGACCAGCTCGCCATGATGGTGCCCGACGCGGCCGAGTCCGAGGCCCTCGCGGCGATCGTCCGCAGCCGGCTCGCCAACCTCGCGGCCAGTGCGACTCCGCCGCCGGAGCCCGTCGTCTGCACCGCGCCGGACACCCCCACCGCGTGGAACGAGACGCAACGGGCCAACGCCAAGACGATCGTGGAGGTCGGTCTGGCGCTGGGCATGCCCGAGCGAGGCCTGATCATCGCCGTGGCGACCGCCATGCAGGAGAGCTCGCTGTACAACCTCGGTCACCTGGGCGAGCGCAACGACCACGACTCCCTCGGCCTGTTCCAGCAGCGGCCCTCGATGGGCTGGGGAACGCCGGAACAGGTGACCGACCCCGTCTACTCCGCCACGGCCTTCTACCTGGCCCTGCAGCGCGTACCCAACTGGGAGTCGCTGGAGCTCACGGTCGCCGCGCAGAGCGTGCAGCGCTCGGCCTTCCCCAACGCGTACGCCAAGTGGGAGGCCGACGCGACCGCGCTGACCCAGCAGATCCTCTGCACCGTGGCCCCGGAACTGCGGGCCCAGTGAGGCCGGCGCGGGTCGGCGACGACGGCGGGAACACGAGCGCCGACACCGGCGTTGCCACCGGAGGTCGGCGTCGTCGCCGGCCCACCGTCGGGCCGTAATCCGTTGCGACCGCGACGGAGCGTGGGTACCCTCGAACGCAGTCAAGTCCGGCAACGGTTGGCGAAGGAGCGGAGTTCGATGATGTGGTCGCCTTCAATGTGTGCGCGCGGTCGGCGCGGCGAGGCGGCCCCGCGCGTGCTCGCCAGCCTGGGCCGATCGGTTGGTCTCGGTCGCTCGTGTCCGAGCCGGTGGCGCTTCTAGCTTTCGTAGGCAACGATCCGCGTCGCCGCCCGCCGAGACCTCGGACCGGGCGGCTTCTCTTTACCCAGCAACGCCTCTGACCGACGACGCGGCCGCTTCGCGGGCGGCCTGACCAGGCACGCGAGCGTCCGGTACCGCGGGCGTCCGAGGGGGCGGCCGCTGGGTCACTAGCCATCCAAAGATGGCAATTCTTCAACGGAATGGAGATTCGTCCAGAGGGGTGAGGTGCACCAGGCTGCACGCCGGTCTCCAAAACCGGAGGAAGTGGGTTCGAGTCCTACCACCCCTGCTCGTCCCGACCCGTGCGTCGGGCCCGTACGTTGACAACTCCACAGTGGACAGCGTGATCCGTCCCGCGTGCCTGGGCGACGCGGGACACGGCTGGGGCGAGGGAGACGGTAACCCGCCTGCTTCGGGAGCAGGAGACACCGCGTTCGACTCGCGGGCCCCGGACGGACGCTCGCCACGAGCCCGGAATTACTCGCAGATTCCGCTCCGCAAGCTGCGCGGAATGTGGGCCGGGGACGAGCGCTTGCGGACCGTTGGAGCAGCGGCGAGCTCACCAGGCTCTCACCCTGGAGATCACGGGTTCGAGTCCCGTACGGTCCACGAGCTATGTGGCTTCCACGAGCTATGTGGCTTCCGCAAGCTATGTGGCTTCCGCAAGCTATGTGGCTGTAGCACAACGGCCAGTGCGTCGCCGTGCCATGGCGAAGATCTGGGTTCGACTCCCAGCAGTCACTCGACCGGGGCCGGCCCGACCTTGCCGGGGGTGGGTCGGGTCGGCCCCAAAGGGCGGGGTGCCGGTGCACAGCGAGGTCTTGCAAACCTCGCGTCCAGGGTTCGACTCCCTGACTGTCCACGCTGGACGATGCCCGGGTGGCCCAACTGGCAGAGGCGCCGCGCTCAGAACGCGGAGGTTGGGGGTTCGAATCCCTCTCCGGGTACGCGAGGAAGGATGGCCGAGCGGCCCAAGGCGCCGCCTTGCTAAGGCGGACCGGTCACAGCGCCGGCGTGGGTTCGAATCCCACTCCTTCCGCGCACACCCCTGTGGCTCAACGGAAGAGCAGCGGTCTACGAAGCCGTCTCATGCAGGTTCGAGTCCTGCCAGGGGTACGGGGGTATCCAAAGCAGAAGTACCGAGATATCCACCAGGAGGGTGGCGCCCGGTGGCGGGCAACCAGTCTCGAAAACTGGGCCAGGGTCACTCCTGAGGGTTCGACTCCTTCACCCTCCGCGCTGCCCAGATCTTGGATGCTGGGCCGCCGCTACGGCTCGACACTTCCAAGATCTCATCCGTGGCGGCCCCGAGCCCCGTCCACAGACCCTCGTAGCTCAGCGGAAGAGCGCGACGTTCCGAGCGTCGAGGCCGGCGGTTCGAACCCGCCCGGGGGTACCGCTCGCGCCGCCCGGCGCGAGACAACGGCCGCATGCCCGAGGGGTCAAGGGCTCAGTCTGCAAAACTGATGTTGGTCGGTTCGACTCCGACTGCGGCCTCCAGGATCGCTGTCCATTGTGGACTCTCCCGGAACCGCCGCATCATCCGTTCGGTGGAACCAGGACTGACCGAAAGTGCCGTCGTCGGCGGCGGGCGAATCCGCGTCTTGGAGTGCGCACAGGATGCAACGCCGGCCGGCGACATATGGCACTTCGTCAGAAAAGGAATCGTCATGAAGACATTCATGTCTGGGCGCGTCGCCGGGCGGAGATGCTTCGCCGTCACCACGACCATCGCCATCCTCGGGACCCTGATGACCACCGCGTGCGCCGGCCAGGGATCGCCCGCGTCGCCGTCTCCGTCTGGGTCGGTGTCGGTGTCGCCGTCGGTGGTGCCGACGCCGTCGGGTGGTTCGGTGGTGGGGTTGTCGGGGTGGTTGTACTACTACTCGTTTCCGGATTTGTATCGGTTGACGCCGGCGGGTTTGGAGTTTGTGGTGCGGGCGCCGCATGCGGCGGTGTCGCCGGATGGTTTGCAGATCGCGTATGTGGATGACGCGGGGGAGTTGATCGTGACTGACCGGGATGGCGGTCAGCCGCGGTCGGTGTTGTCGGGGGTGGTCGGTTTAGGTCATGAGCCGGCGTGGTCTCCGGACTCGCGGCGGTTGCTGGTGGCTCGGCCCCCGGCTGGTGGTGACGGTTCGGTCACGTACGGGGTGGTCGATGTCGCGTCGGGGGAGTTCACGCCGCTGGCGGAGCAGATTCAGGGGATTCATCCGTTGTGGTCGGCCGATGGGCAGCATCTGGGTTACACGACCGGCACGTGTCAGCTGATGGTTGCTGATGCGGATGGGCGCAACGCGCGGATGGTGCCGGTGATCGGTGACCCTGATCCGGCGGTGAACCCGCAGCAGCGGTTTGGTTGTGGTGTGTACAGCGTGTCGCCGGATGGTTCGCTGATGGCGGTGAATCAGGCGGTCGGGGATGAGCCGTGGGGTGACATCGGTCGGAGCCTGGCCGCGGACGTGGTGATCGATACGCGGACCGGCGACGAGGTTCCGTTGCCGGTGTCGGGCCAGGTCTGGGCGGCGCTGTTCTTGCCCAACGGCGAGGTCCTGGTCCGCTCCACCGACGGCGACACGTTCACGCTGACGCTGCTCAACCCCGACCTGAGCATCAAGACCCAGGTTTCCGAGCCGCCCGCCGCCAGCGCCAACCCCTGCGGCCAGAGCAGCTACGGCTGCGCACTGCTCGCCTACACCCCCAACTGAACCGCTTGCCCCGCGGCGTGCTCGGGGACGCCGCGGGGCACCACGCCGTGTTGAGAGATGTGAACGTGGTACCAGCGTCGCTGAGCCCGCCACTACACTGTCCCGTGCGTGGTGCCGGCGATGGGATCCGAGTGAGCACGAGTGCAGACGACTACGCCGCGTTCGTACGGGCGAGAGGCCACGCCCTCCTGCGCTCGGCGTACCTGCTCACCGGCGACCAGCATCTGGCGGAGGACCTGGTCCAGGAGGCCCTGGCCCGGACCCACCAGGCGTGGTCGCGCCTGCGCGACTCCGGCAACGTCGAGGCCTACGCCCGACGCACCATGTACCACCTGCAGGTGTCGATATGGCGACGCCGGCGCTGGGTACGGGAGGAGCTTCCCGGTGAGGTCCCCGAGCCGGTCGACAGCGGCGGGGACGAGGCCGAGTCGGCCGCCCTCCGCATGACCATCGAACGGGCGCTGCGGTCGTTGAGCCCTCGCCAGCGCGCGGTCGTGGTCCTGCGGTACTTCGATGGATGCACGGACGACGAGGCGGCTCAGATCCTCGGCGTCTCGGTCTCGACCGTGAAGACCCAGCTGGGACGGGCCCTGGACCACCTGCGCCGGCTCGTACCGGAGCTCGACGGGGCCAGCACGGCGGAAGGGGCCGGGCGATGAACGACGACCTGCTGCGGGACAGCCTGACCCGGATCAGCGAGCGCGTGATGCCGGTGGACCTCCTCGACCGGTCGCTCGCCCGGTCGAGGCGGATCGGCCGTAACCGGGCGCTGGTGGCCGCCACCGCCACGGTCGCCACCATCGCACTGGCCGTCGGCGCCGTCTGGCAGCTCGGCGTGCCGAGCCACGGCACAGTTCCGCCGGCCCAGTCCGCCTCACCGTCGACGTCGGCCCCGGCGTCGCCGTCTCCGTCTGGGTCGGTGTCGGTGTCGCCGTCGGTGGTGCCGACGCCGTCGGGTGGTTCGGTGGTGGGGTTGTCGGGGTGGTTGTACTACTACTCGTTTCCGGATTTGTATCGGTTGA
>Ga0310830_101757_pt1 | contig 10209 bp, 7 predicted proteins | sample WT_ome_5_FD_201301 | JGI IMG/M metagenome (GOLD analysis project Ga0310830, IMG submission 201301) | Sorghum-adapted microbial communities enriched on wild type (WT) sorghum from Joint BioEnergy Institute, Emeryville, California, United... ...
TGATCACCGGCGCGATGGAAGCGATGGAGGACGCATTGGTGCTGGATGTACATCCGGTTGGTGCGATCACCTACAGCGGCGCGTTCCCGGAACGGTTTGCTGCGATTACAGACGGGGCGGAGTCCATCGGGGAGAAAACGCAGCCGAACTTTGAAACGATTTTGCAGCTGAAGCCGGATCTGATTCTCGGTTCGACGAAATTCCCGGAGGATGTTCAGGAGCAGCTGGTCAAAATCGCTCCGACGATCTTAGTCTCCCATCAGGCTGTGGATTGGGAAGATAATTTGCGTCTGCTGGCAGAAGTGACGGGGAAACAGGAAGCTGCCGAACAAGCGATCCAGCAATATAAGAGCGATCTCGAAGGGGCAAAAGCCACGCTAACAGAAAAACTTGGCGATCAAACCGTGATGGCAATTCGTATCCGGACAGGGAAGCTGTTCATTTATCCGGAAAGCGTATTTTTCAATCCGATCCTCTACGGAGATCTAGGTCTGAAAGTACCAGCCGAGGTGAGTGCGGCGAAAGCCCAGGAGGAAATCACGATCGAACAGCTGGCGACGATCAATCCGGACCAATTGTTTATTCAATTTGCTGCAGACGAGAACAAGGAAACGGCAACCGCATTGGATGAGTTCCTGAACAACCCGATCGTTAAAAACGTTGCCGCGGTGAAAAACGATAAGGTATACGTAAACGTCATCGATCCGTTGTCGGAAGGCGGACCGGCGTGGAGCCGCATCGAGTTCCTGAAAGCAGCGCTGGAACGTCTTTCCGAATAGACCATGCGCAGCTTCAAATGGAAGACTTGGACCTTTAGCGGATTGGCGCTTGCGCTGATGGTAGTGACTGTGATCATCTCCGTACTGCACGGCACGAAGCCGATCCGCTATGAGACCGCCTGGGAGGCGCTTGTCCACTTCGATGAAGGGAACGTCGACCATCAGATCATCCGTACTTCGCGGATTCCAAGGGCAATTGGGGCGTTGCTGATCGGAGGGCTGCTGGCCGCTTCCGGTGCACTGATGCAGGGGATGACCCGCAACCCGCTGGCATCGCCGTCCATCATGGGGATATCCGACGGCTCGGTGTTTGCCATTACGTTATGTATGGCGTTCTTGCCGGGCGCCAGCAATATGGCGATGGTGGGCTATTCGCTGGCGGGCTCTGCTCTGGGCGGGGTACTGGTCTTTGGGATCTCCCGGCTGCTGCCGGGCGGCTCCTCCCCCGTGATGATGGCAGTGCTTGGCACGGTGATGGGGACATTTCTCGGCGGTTTATCCCAAGCTTTGGCAAGCTACTATCAAGTGTCACAAAATATCAGCTTCTGGTACAACGCCCGGCTGCACGGCATTTCGCCGGACATGATCCAGCTCGCGATCCCGTTCGCGGCCGCCGGACTCATCCTGGCGTTATTTATGGCCCGGCCGATGACGGCGCTGTCGCTTGGGGAGGAAATCGCAGCCGAGCTGGGAATGAACGTGAAGCTGATCAAGTCGTTGACGATGCTCAGTGTTGTCATCATGACCGGCATTTCCGTGGCGATCGCTGGAAAGATTGCGTTTGTCGGGTTAATTTTGCCGCATATTACGCGGTTTCTTGTCGGGCCGGATTATCGGCGGATCGTTCCTTTATCGGCGCTGCTTGGCGCGTTGTTTCTGGGCTGGTGCGATCTGATCAGCCGATTCCTGAACCCTCCGTTCGAGGTACCGATCGGCGTAGTCACCGCGTTGTTTGGCGTGCCCTACTTCCTGTACTTGATCAAGACGAGAGGAGGGGGCCGAAGTGAATAGAAGAAGCGAAGCTTCGCGGTTTTGGCTGGTGCTCCTCGGCTGCTTGATCCTGGCGCTAGCCTGCATTTACATCAGCCTCACGAACGGCACCTTTGACCTCTCCGTCCGTGATATCGTCAAGACGCTGCTCCGCATCGATCCGCAGTGGGATCATGACCTGGTTGTCTTCGATTTCCGGCTGCCGCGCATCGTGATCGCTGCCTTGGTCGGCTGCGGGTTAGGCGTAGCCGGAGCGGTTCTGCAGGGGATAACACGTAACGGACTTGCCGATCCGGGAATTTTGGGCATTCATGCCGCTGCGGGTTCTGCCGTGGTTCTGTTTATGTTCCTGACCCAGGGGACGGTGAAGGGAACGGGCATCTGGTCCTTTTTATCGATGCCGATGTTTGGTTGGCTGGGCGGATTTGCCGCGGTGTGGCTGTTATATATGTTTGCTAGGCATCACGGTTCGCTTGATCCCGGGCGTTTGATTCTGGTGGGGATTGCGCTTGGCTCGGGCTTTGGTGCGTTAACGATGTACATTTCGCTGAAAATGAACCCGCAGGATTTTGAGATGGCCACCGTTTGGTTGTCGGGAAGCATTTATGGAGCCAATTGGGAACAGGTATTGGGGATTTTGCCTTGGCTGCTCGTGCTCATTCCGGTCATCTGGCGCAAGGCGGCCGTGCTCGACATCATGCAGCTTCATGAATCCAGCGTTGTTGGACTTGGCGTTCGCGTGAATACGCAAAGGCAATGGCTGTTGATCTGCTGTGTCGGGATTATCAGCGCCTGCGTATCCGTGTCCGGCAGCATCGGCTTTGTTGGCCTGATTGCTCCGCATATCGCCCGGCGTTTGGTTGGTCTTCACTACCGTTATCTTGTTCCGGTATGCGGCGGGATCGGCATGGTGATGGTGCTGCTGGGTGATTTTCTGGGACGCATCGTATTTGCCCCGGCGGAATTACCTGTAGGGATTGTGATTTCGGTGATCGGGGTTCCTTATTTCGTAATGCTGCTGTATCGGGCAAAAAGAGCAAAAGCCTAACTGGAGGAGGAGCAACCGGATGAATCAGGTGGGCAAAAAGCAGCCGTTTGGCATTCCCGGTGCCGAACAATGGACGATGACAAGCCGCTTCGGCCGCGACTATCGGATCATGATGTGGAAGCCGGATACGGAGGTGCCAGAAGGCGGCTTTCCGGTGATTTACATGCTGGACGCCAACGCGTGCTTCGGGGCGATGACGGAAGCGGTGCGAATGCATTCGCGGGGGCCGCATCGGCTGGAGACCACCGTCGTGGTTGGCATTGGCTATGAGGGGGAACAACCGTTTGCAACGGAACGCCGCTTCTATGACTATACGATCCAGGCGGCAGCTGATGAGCTCCCCGAGCGGAAGATTGATGCGCCTTGGCCGGAGACCGGCGGGGCAGAGCATTTTCTGAAGTTTATTGAAGAAGAGTTGAAACCCGCGATCGAACGAGAGGTGCCGATTAATCAGCAACGCCAAACCTTGTTTGGCCATTCGTTGGGAGGGTGGTTTGCGTTATACACCCTGTTTATGAAGCCTGACGCTTTTCAGGTTTATGCAGCGGGCAGTCCATCGATTTGGTGGAAAAATCATTATTTACTCCCGGTCGCGAAACGTTGGTTAACCGATCGAGAGCTTACCAAACCCGAAGAGAAATCACCTTTAACGATATTCTTAGGGGTGGGTAGTTTGGAAAAGCCGCATATGATCCAAGATGCGAAGGCTTTATCCGAACTCCTGAGGAACAGCAGATCCGACATGAACTCGGAATTCTACCTTTACGAGGAAGAAACGCATCTGTCGGTGATCTTCCCCTTTATCACTCGGGTCATACGAAACATCCTGAAACCGATATAAATCCTGGCTTCTTGGCCGGCTTGATGTCTTTCCATAGACGTTGAGCCGGCTTTTTTATTTTTTTAGAATTCGTTTAGAAGCGTTTGATTTTATCCTATATTGCGATGGTATTGATTCCGATCATTCTCACCATGGTGATCGCTATGTGCGTCGGTTACCGCGTTGATCTATAGATCAACGTGTGGCGCCCAGATAACTAGGGCCTTTTCCCGCTTTTTTGCAGGATTATCCCTTTCGTTAAGGGAGCAAAAACATCAGTAATTTGCGTTTGGTGTTTCTGTTGCTCTCTGACCCAAAGGGATCATGTGAGAAGCCGCTTCAGGCATAGGTGCGGTCGGTCGCCTTTCTGGACTTCACACGCACGCACCTTAGGGGTGGTGCTTTGTTGGAAGTTACTATATAATCTTTAGCGGACTCAAAATTGAATCAACAAAGCGAGGGATACCATGGCTGCCATTGAAGTGCGCGATTTGCGCAAGACATATAAGGTGCAGAAAAACCGCGAAGGCCTCAAAGGGGCCTTTCTTGATTTATTTAAGCGGGAATACAACGAAGTGGCCGCCGTGAAAGATATTTCGTTTCAGATTCCAGAGGGAGAGATCTGCGGATATATCGGGGAAAACGGGGCCGGAAAATCGACCACCATCAAAATGCTCACGGGTATTTTGGTGCCGACATCGGGTTATTTGAAGGTTGGCGGCTTTGTGCCATACGCCGAGCGCGAGAAGTTCGTACAGCATATCGGCGTCGTCTTTGGGCAGCGCAGCCAGCTTTGGTGGGATATCGGTGTCATCGAGTCGTTTGAGCTGCTGCGCAAGGTTTATCGGGTGCCGCAGGCCGATTACAAGAAACGGCTAGACGAGCTGGTGGAACGCCTTCAGCTGCAGGATCTGCTGAACCGCCCGGTACGTAAGCTCAGCCTAGGCCAACGGATGCGCTGTGAGCTGGTCGCAGCGTTGCTGCACAACCCGTCCATCGTCTTCCTGGACGAGCCGACGATTGGTCTTGACATCGTCGTCAAATCGGAGATTCGCGATTTCCTTAAGGATATGAACCGCGACCACGGGACAACGATCCTGCTGACGACACATGACCTGCAGGACATCGAGGCGCTCTGCTCCCGCGTCATTATGCTCGACGACGGCCGGATCATTTACGACGGCGGCTTAGAAGAGCTGAAGGACCGCTGGGGTACGGGCAAGGAGGTACTGTTCCAGTTTGGAACGGCCACCAAGCTGGACCAGCTGCGGAGCTGGACGGGGACGCTTCCTGTCATCTGGACGGCGGAGAACGACCTGAACGCCAAGGTTTGGATTCCACGGGATATCGGTGTCTCTGAGGTATTGGGTCAAGTGGTTGGCCAAGCGGACATCACCGACATCAAAATCATCGAAACCAACACCGACGAAATCGTCCGCAGCATTTATCAATCCGGCTCGGCGGATAAACCGGCGGACTCTGAAGCGGAGGCGGAGAGCAAAGAAGGTGCGGTTATCCACTATTCAGGCATTCTGATCTATTCGCTGAATATTGGGGTTTATTATTTTACGTGGAAGGCGATTTACGGCGACGGGGGCGAGCTTGGCGGCTTTACCGCCTCGCAGATGACGACCTACCTGGCCGTTTCCTGGATGGCCCGGGCGTTTTATTTTAACAACCTGGATCGTGAAATCTCCACGGATATTCGAGATGGAAGCATTGCGATTCAATTTATCCGCCCTTATAACTACCTTATCGTCAAAATGATGCAGGGCTTCGGCGAAGGAATGTTCCGCTTCATCATGTTGATGATCCCCGGCATGGCGATTGCGATGCTGCTGTTCCCGGTCAAGCTGCCAACCGAGTTGAGCGCTTGGGCAGGGTTCCTGGTGATGCTGTTCTTCAGCTTCCTGATCAATTCGCAGCTGAACGTGATTACGGGACTGATGTCTTTTTTCGTGGAAAATAACGAAGGGTTTATGCGCATGAAACGGGTGGTTGTTGATTTGTTCTCGGGCCTGATCATTCCGATCAGTCTGTTCCCGTCCTGGCTCGGCGGCATCATGTCGTTTCTGCCATTTCAGGCGATCACCTATTTACCGGGTTCGGTCTTTACCGGTCGGATTCAAGGCGCTTCGATTTGGAACGTGCTTGGCATTCAGGTGGTCTGGTTTTTCACTTTGCTCATTCCGATGATTGGGCTGTACCGTGCTTCGCGGAAACGCCTGTTCGTGCAAGGAGGTTAAGGGAAGCATGTACTACTTAGGCCTCATGGGCGAATACTTGAAAAATTACATGAAAACCCGCATGACCTACCGCGCCGACTTTTGGGTGGAGGTCATTTCTGACCTGTTGTTTCAGGCGACGAACCTGATCTTTATCTTTGTGATCTTTATGCACACCAACAGCCTGGGCGGCTGGAGCGAGAGTGAAGTGGTGTTCGTTTACGGCTTCTTTATGGTGCCGTTTGGCGTGTTTAGCTGCTTCGTTAACCTGTGGAACTTCAGTGAGCGGTATATCGTGAAGGGGGAGATGGACCGGATCATGACGCGTCCGGCGTATAATCTGTTCCAGATCTTCCTGGAAAACGTTGATCCGCCAGCGCTCGTCGGCTCGATCATCGGGTGCATCATCATGCTGATCAGCGGCGGGCAGTTGGGGCTCAGCTTCGAGTGGTGGACGATCCCAGTGTTGCTGCTGTTTACGATTAGCGCAGTTGCAATTTATACGGGGATCTACACGACGTTGACGTCCCTGTCGTTTTATTCGGATGCGCCGACCGGTATCTTGCCGTTGATGTACAACGTGCAGGGGTACGGGCGCTACCCGGTGACGATTTACAACCGCGCAATTCAAGTGCTGCTGACCTGGATATTGCCGTTTGCCTTCGTTGGCGTCTATCCGGCTTCGTTGTTCCTGGAACGCGAGGAGATGTGGCGGATGGCTTGGTTAACCCCGCTGGTAGGCCTCGTCTTTCTGGCGATCGGCCTGACCGCTTGGAACTGCGGTGTCAAGCGGTACCGTGGGGCTGGATCGTAAACCTTAGATATGAATAAAGCCGGCGTCCCTGAGAGGGGTGCACCGGCTTTTGTTCATTCTCTTTATCCGATTCAAATGCAAAAGTGCAGTTCAATTTCGGTATTTGAAGCGGATTTGCGGTAAATCTCCTTTTTCAAATGCACTTTTGCATCTCACTCGCGCCAAACCGTGGGTTTAGCGCGTTTTTAAATGCACTTTTGCAGTTGGCCGCTAAGAAAGAGGGCCGGAAGCGCACAAGGGCTGATAGTATACGCGGGTTACTTGTTCACCGGGGCTGCAAGTACATACGAGTTACTAGTACACCCTGGCTGTGACTACACGCGATTTGCTAGTATACGTGAGTTGCTAGTCTACGTAAGTTGCAGTACATGCGGGTTGCTAGTACACGCAACCTGCTCGTATTTAGAACCGGTTCCGGTTCTTATACAGCAACACCATAAAGAACGGTGCACCAATAGCGGCGGTCAACACGCCGGCTGGCACGTCCCGCGGCAAAAAAGCCGTACGCGCGATCAGATCCGCTACGAGCAGGATCAATGCGCCGAGCAGCGCGCTGACCGGGAGCACGCCGGAGAAGGACGGCCCGGTCAGCCTGCGGGCCATATGCGGCGCCATCAGCCCGATAAAGGAGATGGCCCCGCCAATCGCCACTGCAGATCCTGCCAGCGAAACGCTGAGCACGATCAGCAACAGGCGCTGCAGCTGGACGCGGGAGCCTACGCTGGTGGCGATGTCGTCGCCCAACGCTTGAATGTTGACCTGGCGGGCTTGCAGCCAAGTTAGAACGAGCAGCACGGCCGTCCAAGGCAGCAGCGTCAGCACATCGTTATCCCAGGAGACGCCATATATGCTGCCGGTCATAAACGTGAGCGACTGATTCGCCAGCTGCATCGGTCCGGAGATGATCAGCATAAACGACAACGACTTGATCGCGGCAGATACCCCGATCCCGATGAGGATGATTCGCAGCGGGGAGGCTCCTTTTTTCCAAGCAAGTACATATAAGAGCGCGGTAATGAAGAAAGCGCCAAGGATGGATGCCAGCGGCATCCAATGGATCGAGATCGTGCCCTGAAACACATAGATAAACAAAATCGCGCCAAGCGAAGCTCCCTCAGTTATTCCCGCAACATCGGGGGAAGCAAGCGGATTGCGGATCACGCCTTGCAGGATTGCACCGGCTACGGCCAGGGAAGCGCCAACCAGCACGGCAATAAAAATTCTCGGCAGACGGAGATTCACGACAATCACTTGTTCTCCCGGTTCAGCCATGCCAAATATGGCCTTCAAGACGGTCATCGGCGGGAGATATTGGCTGCTGACCCCTACGCTGATGATCATCATTCCGATACATAGGAGAGCAAGGAGCAGGCAGATCCACAGGATTCTCCTTTTTTTGGCCAGGAGAGACGAAGGAACAGGGAGCGATGCAGCTTTGTTGGATTTGGCCATCAGTTCTTCACCCCTCTTCTAGCGATGTATACGAAGAACGGAACGCCCAAGATTGCGGTCATGACGCCAACCGGAATTTCCTTTGGCATGGCGATGTATCTGGAGCCGATGTCAGCTGATACGAGCAGGATGGCACCCGTCAAGGCGCAATAGGGCAAAATCCAACGATGATCCGCCCCTACAAAATGGCGGATGATATGCGGGATGATAATGCCAACAAATGCGATGGGGCCAGCCACGGCAACAGAGCCCCCGGCAAGCAAGATGACGGCTGCTGCAGCTAATGCTTTAATTAAGCCCGTGCGTTGGCCAAGCCCTTGCGCGACGGTTTCTCCCATAGCTAACACGTTAAGTTGTCCAGCGAGCAAGAGGGCAAGAACCATGCCAATCCCCATATAAGGAAGTACATTTAGAAGCTGCTCCGTCCCGCGCCCAGTCACGGATCCTACCAGCCAGACGAGCACCTGATCGAACATTTTGCCGTCGGAGAGCATAAGCCCTTGAGTCAACGAGTAAAAAAACGCTGCCATCGAAGCTCCTGCCAACGTAATCTTGATGGGCGTCATTCCGTCCCGTCCCAGGCTTCCGAGAAGAAACACCACCGCTCCGCTAAGGGCAGCTCCGATTAGTGCGACCCAGGTTAAGGCTTGTATTCCCGATAAGCCAAGCCAACCCGAAGCCAGGATAATAAAGAAAGCCGCTCCGGAATTCACGCCCAGCGTGCTGGGCGAAGCGATGGGGTTGCGGGTAATGACCTGCATCAATGCGCCCGCAACGGCGAGGCAGGCACCAACGGCAGCAGCGATGAAAGCGCGAGGTACGCGAGCCGTCTGAACGAGCAAGTGCTCATTGCTTCCGTTCGGATGGACAAATGATTCCCAGACGGTAGAAAATGGGATGTCCGTCACGCCGAAGCTGATACTGCATATGACGGCAGCGGCTAATACCAATGCGCAAATCAACAAGCCTAAACCTTTCATCGGACTAGATTACCCACTTTCTAGATCAAAAATAATAATGACCATTAAATCTTAGAAGATAGGGAAGAGTCTGTCAATGAGGCTGATAATCATTCTTAATTGTATTGACAAACCAAAGAGGGATGTCTTATATTCATGAAGATGATAATCATTATCACTTAATTAGAACGCCATATTTTCTAAAGGGGAGAACGAACAATGAACAATACTCATACTAAAAAAACGAACCGCAGGCGCATTGCCTTATGGGCTTTCGCAGTGATGGCGCTGGCACTTGTCGTTGCGGGATGCGGGAATAGTAATACGCAAGGATCGTCCGGCAATACCGATACCAAGAACAGTGCGGCAGCCGAGAACCAAGCGGGAGGCAACAGCACGAATAACACGACGGATGACAAACGGGTCGTTAAACATGCGATGGGGGAAACGGAAATCACAGGCACCCCGCAAAAAGTTGTGGTTTTGACGAACGAAGGTACGGAAGCGCTGTTGGCGCTGGGAATCAAGCCGGTTGGCGCTGTGCGCTCCTGGCTGGGGGATCCGTGGTACCCGCATATTCAGGACGAGATGGAGGGTGTAACGGTGGTTGGTGAGGAAAGCCAGCCGAACCTTGAGCTGATCGCTGGCTTGAAGCCTGACCTCATTATCGGGAACAAGATGCGCCAGGAGAAGATATATGAACAACTGCAGGCGATTGCACCTACTGTGATGTCCGAGGATTTGCGCGGCAATTGGATGAGCAATTTCAAATTGTATGCGGAAGCGTTGGGACTCACCGATAAAGGGAATGAGTTGCTGGCTGAATTCGACGCACGGATTCAAGACTTTAAGGCTAAAGCCGGAGATAAATTGAACGAAACCGTATCCGTCGTTCGCTTTATGGATGGGAAAACCCGCGTTTACCATACGAACACGTTCTCGGGGATTATTTTTGAACAGCTGGGTATTGCCAGAAACGCCATGACTCTGAACGCCAAAGATACGTTTGTGGATGAAATCACCAAAGAACGGCTGCCTGAGGTAGAGGCCGACCGAATTTTCTACTTCACTTACGAAACCGGCGACGGAAATGCGAGCCAAACCGAGCAAGATTGGACAAAC
>Ga0310830_101760_pt1 | contig 10186 bp, 10 predicted proteins | sample WT_ome_5_FD_201301 | JGI IMG/M metagenome (GOLD analysis project Ga0310830, IMG submission 201301) | Sorghum-adapted microbial communities enriched on wild type (WT) sorghum from Joint BioEnergy Institute, Emeryville, California, United... ...
GACCGGGGCATCGCCTTCTGCTCGGAGAACCGCAAGACCGAGGGGATCATTGAAGATTTGACCGTGCGGGAGAACATCATTCTGGCGCTGCAGGCCCATCGCGGCTGGTTCCGCGCGCTGTCCCGCAGACGGCAGGAGGAAATCGCCGACGAATATATCCGGGCGCTCGACATCAAGCCGCCCGATCCCGAACAGTTCATCCGCAATCTGTCCGGCGGCAACCAGCAGAAAGTGATCCTCGCCCGCTGGCTGCTCGTGAATCCCCGGCTGCTCATTCTGGATGAGCCGACGCGGGGCATTGACGTCGGCGCCAAAGCCGAGATTCAGAAGCTGGTCCTGTCCTTGTCCGGGGAAGGGATGGCCGTGCTCTTCATCTCCTCCGAGCTGGAAGAAGTCGTCCGCGTCAGCAGCCGGATCGCCGTCCTGCGCGACCGGCGGCATGTGCGGCACTTAACCGGTGACGACATCCAACAGACGACCATTATGCAAGCCATCGCGGGAGGATGACGCCATGAGTGTCCGTTGGTGGAACAAACCTTTGTTCTGGCCGCTTGCCGTGTTCGGCTTGCTGCTCTTGCTCAACCTGATCTTCAAACCGGAGTTTTTCGCGATCCGCTACCAGAACGGCCATCTGTACGGCAGTCTGATCGACATTCTGAACTTCGGCTCCCCCCTGGCCATCGTCGCCATCGGGATGACGCTGGTCATCGCGACACGGGGGATCGATCTGTCGGTGGGGTCGCTCGTCGCGATCTCCGGCGCAATGGCCTGCCTGACCATCAGCCGGGGCGACGACCAGCATGCCTTGAGCCTGGTGCTCACCGCCGTCCTGCTCGCGCTGCTCGTCTCCATCGCCCTCGGCCTGTGGAACGGACTGCTGGTGGCCGGCGCGGGCATCCAGCCGATCATCGCGACGCTCATTCTGATGGTCGCCGGGCGGGGCATTGCGCAGCTCATCACGAGCGGGCAGATCATCACGGTGACGAGCAAGCCGTATAATTTCATCGGCGCCGGATGGCTCATGACCCTTCCGTTCTCCGTCTATCTGGCCGCCGCGGTCTTTCTCTTCGCCGCGTGGATGACCCGCAAGACATCGCTCGGCATGTTCATCGAGGCGATCGGCTGCAACCCGACGGCAAGCCGGCTCGCCGGGATCCGTTCCCGCTCGATCCTGCTTGCGGTGTACATGTTCTGCGCGCTGTGCGCCGGCATTGCCGGGCTGATCACCAGTTCGAACGTCTCGAGCGCGGACGGCAACAACGCCGGGCTGTGGATTGAACTGGACGCCATCCTCGCCGTCGTCATCGGCGGGACTTCCTTGAGCGGCGGCCGGTTCTCGCTGACCGGCACCCTGGCCGGGGCGCTGCTGATCCAGACGCTGACGACCACGATTTACATGCTGGGCGTTCCCCCGGAAATCACACTGGTCGTCAAGGCGTTCGTCGTCCTGGCCGTCTGTCTGATCCAATCGCCGTCGTTCCGCCGTTCACTGACGCGCGGCATTCCATGGAGCCCTGCAGCATCCGGACAGGAGGTGAGCAGACATGGTTGATCGCAAGTATATCCCGCTTCTGGTGACCATCGGGCTGTTCATCCTGATGTTTCTGGCCGGCTCGCTGCGGTATCCCGGATTTTTCTCGCTGCAGGTGTTCATGAACCTGCTGATCGACAACGCCTTCCTGCTCATCGTGGCCGTCGGCATGACGTTCGTCATCCTGTCGGGCGGCATCGATCTGTCCGTCGGCTCCGTGGTGGCGCTGACCACGATGCTGTCCGCCAGCCTGATCACGGAAGCCGGCTGGCCGCCGGCGGCCGTCATTCCGCTGGTGCTTGCCGTCGGCATCCTGTTCGGCTGGATGATGGGCGCGATCATTCATTACTTTCAGATTCAGCCGTTCATCGTCACCCTGGCCGGCATGTTTCTCGCCCGGGGGCTGTGCTACGTGATCAGCATCAACACGATCACGATCAGCCATCCGTTCTATACGCGCATGGCGCTCGCGAAAATCCGCCTGCCGGGCGGCAGCTTCATCTCGATCAGCGTCGTCATCGCCCTCCTGGTCGTGGCGCTGGCCGTCTATCTCGCGCATTACACCCGCTTCGGGCGCAACACTTATGCGATCGGCGGTCATGAGTCGTCGGCGGTGCTGATGGGGCTTCCGGTCGGCCGGACGAAAATGCTCGTCTACGCGTTCAGCGGATTCTGCTCGTCCCTGGGCGGCGTCGTGTTCACGTTCTACATGCTGTCGGGTTACGGGCTGCATACCGTCGGCCTGGAGCTTGACGCCATCGCGGCGGTCGTGATCGGAGGGACGCTGCTGACCGGCGGCTCCGGCTATGTCATCGGCACGTTCTTCGGCGTTCTGATCCAGGGCGTCATCCAGACGATCATCACGTTCGAAGGCACGCTCAGCTCCTGGTGGACGAAAATGGTCATCGGCTTGCTGCTGTTTCTCTTTATTCTGCTGCAGCGGATCTTCACCGCGCGGTCTACGCGGAGCCAGTCTGTGTAAGATATAATCGGATTTGGGGAGGGGATTCGATTGCTGCGGTCAAGCCGAACGGCACTTGCCTGTTTCAACCTGCTGCTCGTGTGCCTTGCGATGCTGGCGGGCTGCAACCGTGAAGCTGCGGCGCCGCGTGAGGAGCAGCCGGAGACGATCGATTCCCGCATCCCCGATCTCCCGTCCGATACGGTCGCCGCGGACAAGCACAAGATCGTGCTCGGCTTCTCGCAGCTCGGCTCCGAGAGCGATTGGCGCAACGCCAATACGCGATCGATCCAGGAAGCCGCGAAGGAGGCCGGCATCGAGCTGCTGTTCGACAATGCGGAACAGTCGCAGGAGAAGCAGATCGAAGCGATCCGCCGCTTCATTGAGCGGAAAGTGGATGTGATCGCCTTCGCGCCGGTCATCGAGACGGGCTGGGAAGACATCTTGACCGAGGCCAGACAGGCCGGCATCCCGGTCATTCTGTCCGACCGCGCCGTCCAGATCAGCGACCCGTCGCTGTATGTGACGTTTATCGGCGCGGATTTCTACGAAGAAGGCCGCAAGGCGGGGAAATATTTGCTGGACAAGAAGCGCAACGATCCCGGGCCCGTCGTCATCGCGGAGCTTCAGGGCACGGAAGGCTCCTCGCCGTCCATCGAGCGCGGCAGAGGCTTCCGGGACGTCATCCGGGAGCGCGCCGACATGACGATCGCCTATTCCGCGCCGGCCGACTTCACGGTGGCCAAAGGAGCCGAAGTCATGCGCGGGTTTCTGCGGGAAAGCGGCGGCGGCATCGATGTGCTGTTCGCCCACAACGACGACATGGCGCTCGGGGCCATCGAAGCCATCGAGGAATTCGGCCTGAAGCCCGGAGAAGACATCGTCATCATTTCCGTCGACGGCACGCGCAAAGCGTTCGAGATGATGGCGGAGGGCAAAATCAACTGCGTGGTGGAATGCAATCCGCTCCTCGGTCCGATTCTGATGCAGGCCGTCCGCGAGATCTACGAGGGACGCACCTTGCCGAAGCGGATCGTCCCGCCGGAAAGTGTGTTCACCGAAGTGCTCGCGGAGAAGGAAGTGGCCAATCGACAATATTAGGAGGCGATACCGGCTTTATCTTCTCCGCTGCTTGCCGGCTCGGCGGCCGCACCCCCGATTCCGTCGATTGCTGACGAAAAAAGCAGATGCTTGTCAAAATTTGACAATTTTGATAAGCTGTCTAATATTAAAATTTTTAATCCGGTATCCGGGGTGATCCATTCGTATGGATTTGGTCGCAATGAAGAGCCGGCTCGACGCCAGACAACTCATGATCGTGGATTCAGAAGTCAGAAACCAGGGGAAGAACATGATTCTCGCCTACGTGCTGTGGTACTTCCTCGGTATATTGGGCGGTCACCGGTTCTATATGAAGAAGACAGGCTCCGCGATCGCCCAGCTCATTCTGAGCATCACGCTTATCGGGCTGATCGTCACCACCATCTGGTGGATCGTGGATGCCTTCCTGGTACATACCTGGGTAAAGGATCACAACCGCGAGCTGGAGTATCGTCTCGTCTCGCAAATGATCGCCCACCAAGGTCCGCCGGCTCCGAACAGCTTCTGATGACATGAACAAGCGCGACCTGACGCTGGAACAGCTTCTCGTGCTGCAATCGGAAATGCGGCACGCCGAGAAATCGCTCGCGCTCGCGTATTTCATGCTGCTGGGCGGACACTTGGGAGTCCACCGATTCTATCTGAAGCGGTATGTAAGCGGCACTATACAGTTGATCCTTTTCCTGGCAGCCACATTCAGCTATTTTACCGCTGCCGCCTTTAGCGGCGTCGATGAGGAATGGAACGCCCCGGCTATCATTTTCCTCGTCATCATGCTCCTGACCGGCTTGGCACTGTTCATCTGGATCATTGTCGATCTGTTCATCATGCCCCGCATGGTCAGAGAGTGGAACGAGGCGCGGGAAGCCGAGATTATTCGCAAGTTGACCGGACCAAGGCAGTCCTGATTTCGTGAATCCATAAAAAAGGGGAGCTTCGACTGCGGCGTCGAAGCCCCTTTTACTTTTCGGCAACGTCGCCCGGTCTGGCATCGATATGTCCGGAAATGGTGAGATCCTCCTTCTTGTGCGTCTGCGGCTTGCTTTTTTACAAAATTTTAGCCATCGCTTGAATCATACCCAGGTGCAGGCTTTCGTGCGCAATCAATACGTGGAAGAGCTCGCCGACGGTTTTTGCCTGAAGAAAATTGCTTTGATCCGCAACGGGGTGCGTCGGCCTGCCTTCGAATGCATCGCCGATCTTCGCCATTTGTCCCTCCAGCCGCCGCAGCAGCACATCGATTTCCGGGGGCGCATCACTCCAGCTTGACGGATCCGTTCCTGATGCGAACCAGGTTTTATATTCCGCGGGAATGCGGGATCCGGCTCCCGAAAATTGAAAGATCAACTCGTCGGTTACCGTGAGCACATGTCCGGCTTGCCAACGCATGTTGTTTCGGAATCCCGGGGGAATATGGTCAAGTTTGTCCGCAGGCAGCCCGTGCAGAGTATCCAGAATTTGCCGTCTGACATCGGCAAACAAGTTGAGGATATGGGCATCCGAACTTGAGCGGGGGTAGTCCGCGGCCAGCGCTTCAAATACTTCAATCTTCCCGCCGTATTGCAGCTCGGGCCAATCGGTCGTGAGTGAGACCGCTTCTTCCAAAGATTCCGCTTCCATCACCGACACCCCAAAAATGTCGCCTTGATAGTCCTCTACAGCATGCGGGGAAACCGTCTTCCGTCCGAATCCGGCAAACCGCACTTTCTCATATCCTCTTGCCTTCAGGTTGTCCAGCCAGTTCCACAGGTCGCTGATGTTTTGCTCCGCCTGATCTTCGGGAACGACACCGCCATGGTAAACGAACAGATAATGCATTTCCGCCCGCCCCTTTCAGTTGCATTTTGAAACTGATTTGAGTATAATGAAGCTATGGCACATCAGTCAAGGAGCAACGCCATGAGAAAAACCATCAAACGTCGTTCCAATTGCCCGATCGCCTTTTCGCTCGAAGTGGTCGGGGATTCGTGGACGCTGCTCATCATCCGGGATATCGTTTTTGCGGGGAAAAGAACATTCGGGGAGTTCCTGGCCTCGGATGAGAAGATCGCGAGGAACATCCTGGCCAGCCGTCTGGCTCGTCTGGAAGAACTGGGGTTGATCACGAAGAAGCCCCATCCCACGGACGGAAGAAAGGATTTGTATGAACTGACGGACGCCGGACTGGATTTTATCCCTGTTCTGCTGGAGTTGTCTGCCTGGGGGGCCAAATATGAACCCGAAACAGCCGAGGCGGCCGCATGGCTGCGCGAAGTCCGCATGGACAAGGACCGCCTGATCCAACTGATCCGGGACACCGTCAAAAACGGAGGTTCCGTGTTCGCCGGCCCGGACAATGTGATGGACCGGCTGAAAGCCCGCTAACCTGTCCGCTTCACCCAACTACAACACACCGACGGCCAGCATGCCGGCCGCGATCAGGCCCAGCGCGTGAATGAGATGATATTGCACGCCCGTCCGGAATGTGGCGAGTTTGTCCCGCTGCAGCTTATCCTTCAGCGCATGCGCGCCGAACGCGCCCAGCGCGACCGCAATCGCCATCAGGATGCCGCCCAGCGCAATGAACGTTTCCATCCGTCGTTCCTTCCTCCTCCGGCTCGCGCCTTCCGGCGCCAAAGCCTTCTCCACATTTTTAGCGTTTGTCCGCGTGGAGCCGCCGGTGAAGCTCGCGCACCTGCTCCGCCAGCTCGGGAACGGGTCCCTCCACTTGCGCGTCGCGGATGACTTCCTGGATGGGCAAGTTCCTTACGCGGGACGGCGGAACTCCCCATTCGTCCAGCCACTCGGCCAATTGCCGGGACGAGCTGGCGTACACGATCCGGCCCAGGCCGACCCAGCCGTGGGCGGCGGCGCACATCGGGCAGTGCTCCCCGGATGTCGGTGGCCCGGGCGCGCGCTTCCGGCGTCATGTGCTGAGCCGCCCAGCGGGCTATGGCGAATTCCGGGTGTTGCGTATAATCCCCTCCCGCCACATGGTTGTGGTCCTCGAACAACACCTCGCCTTCGGCCGATACCAGAACCGAACCGAACGGTTCATCGCCCTTCTCCAGCGCGATCCTTGCGAGCTCGACACAGCGCCGCAAATGCTTCATGTCCGTCTCCGTGATCATGTCGTCGCCTCCTTCGATCAAAAGTCATCCTCCATCTCACGCCGGCACGATGATTCGTTCGCAAGCCTGCACGACCCGTTCGCTCTCGTTGTCCAGCGAGCTGGTCGCCTCGTCGAACATCAGTATCGGCGGTTTTCCCTGCGCCGGACGGCCCCACGAGCGCCGTTTTCTCCGTCACGACGGCTTCAGGATCGCGAGCAGCTTCCCGTAACTGTCCGCCGCATCGACCTTCACTTGCCCGGTGTTCAGCTTCGTCAGAGCCTTCCGCGCCCATTCGATCTTCGCCCGCTCCGCACCCTGCAGCTCCAGCGACTCCAGCGAGCCCATCGTCTCCGCAATGAAGCAGATGTGCCTCACATCGCCTTCCCGGAACACGATCGCCCGGTCGGGATGGTAACGGCCCATCGGCGTCGGGATGAAGAACCCCCGCGGCAGCTTGTCGTACACGAGCACCTCGCCGCCCGCATCCGGCGCTTGCGCGGCCGGATTCGCCCCGTCCTCCGGCTGCCCGAACAGTTCGCGCTTCGTGAACACGTCCGCTTCGAACCGGTCGTTCAGCGCATCGTACGTGACGGCTTCGATGACCGCCGCCGCCTTCTGCTCGTTGATCAGCCTCGCGGCGCGGAGCACGAATTCCTCCGGATTCAGGCGAAACTGCCGGAACGTTGGCTCCCCGATTCCCGTCAGGATGGCCGCAATGGTCTTCCGCGTCAGCTTCGTCTCCTCCGTCAGTCTGCCGATCAGGTCCATTTTCACCCCGGACAGCGGCTGCACGTCCGCCGCCTCATCCTTGGCTTCCCGCGCCCGGAACGCTTCCCCCGCTTCCAATTGCTCCCGGGACGCGATGCGCCGCATCTCGCCATGCCGGACGGTATACCGGATGGCCGGCACCTGAAGACGGCTGTCCAGCGCCTCCACGCATTTTCTTATCAATTCGTCGGAGTCGAACCGGACGGTACAGCCCGTTTTCCGGTTGATCCGGTTCCAGAGCTTGAGGAACTCCCGCCTGTGGAAGTCGTCGTTCGCCTCCCCGGCTGCGCAATGGCGGAGGCGTTCGTTCTCCGCCACATGCTCCAGGAAAGCGCTGCGGTCCGCCGCACCCGGACGGCCGGACAGCGCCTCGGCGATCTCGCGCTGCAGCTGCCGCGCGAACTGTTCGTACGATTCGCTGGCGATGACGGTCAGCACATTGATGTCATGGACGTCGATGCCCGGCACGCCCGAATCGATCCGCTCCCCGTCCTGGTTGACGCAGAGTCTGAGCCCCCGTCCGACCTCCTGGCGCTTCTTGATCGTCGAATCGCTGTGCTTCAGCGTGCAGATCTGGAACACGTTCGGGTTGTCCCAACCCTCCTTCAGCGCCGAATGGGAGAAAATAAACCGCACGGGCTCCGCCAGGCTGAGCAGCCGCTCCTTGTCCCGCATGATCAGATCGTACGCGTCGGCATCATCGGAGTCGGCGTCTCCGGCCGTTCGTTTCGGATCGATGATGCGGTTGCTTTTTCGGTCGATCGAGAAGTATCCCTTGTGCGTGTCCTTCACCCGGATTCGCTTCAGGTAACCGGCATACGGATCGTCGCCGGCCAGCCTGCCCAGCTCTTCGGCCAGCAGCGCCGCATACTCCTCCTCGAAAATGTCGGCGTAAACGCCGTTCCGCTCCGCGCCGTCCCGATCGTATTGCCGGTACTTCGCCACCTCATCAATGAAAAAGAGCGACAACACCTTGATTCCCTGCGGGAAAAGCGCCCGCTCCTTCGCGAAATGCGACTTGATCGTCTCCCGGATCTGAATCCGGCGAAGATGCAGCTCTCCGGTATCCCCCTGCACGTCGCCGGCATGCAGCGTGACGCCGTTTATGAAGCGAATGCTGCCGTCACGTCCGTTGATCTCGGATACCTTGTACCCCTTGTACTGCGCGAGGCCGCCGGACAACGCGTGAAGATCGTCGCCGACCCTGACCAGACGCGTCCGCCTGACCACGCCCGCCTTCGTCTTCGCCTCGAACTCCAGCCGGGCCGCCGGCGCCCGGTCCGCGCTCACCTCAATGCCTTCGAGGTACAAATAGCCGTCCGATCCGCCGATGCCCTTCAGCGAAATCCCCTTCACGCTGATCTTCTTCACCAGCTTCAGGTTGTAGGCGTCCAGCGCGTCCAGGCGGTAGACCTTGTTGTAGTCTTCGCGGTGCGTCGCCGAATAGCGCAGGGTAAGCAGCGGGTTGAACGCCTTCAGCGATTCCCGCGTCTTCACGCCTTCAACGGACTGCGGCTCGTCGATGATCAGGATCGGCCGCGTGTCCGCCAGCACGTCGATCGGCCGGCGGCTGCCGAAATCGTCGAGCTCCATGTAAATCCGCCTTGCCTCCCGCCCCCGCGCGTTGAAGGCCTGCGCGTTGATGATCATGACGCTCAGGCCGGCGTCGCCGGCGAATTTCTCAATGTGATGCAATTGTTTCGAGTTGTATACGAAATACCGCGCCTTCATGCCGTACACGGACATGAAATGGTCTTCCGTCATCCGGAACGTCTTCAGCACGCCTTCGCGGATCGCAACGGATGGCACGACGACGATGAATTTGCTCCATCCGTACGTTTTGTACAGCTCGAACATCGTGCGGATGAACGTGTAGGTCTTGCCGGTGCCGGTCTCCATCTCCACGGTCAGGTTGTACCGGCCTTCCAGCCGTTCCGAGACCGGCAGTCCATTGCGCCGCTGCACCGCCTGCATGTTCCGCAGCACGTCTTCGTCCGGGAGCATGACGGGACGGTTCCGCGCATCCGGACCAGCGGATGGCGCGTACGGCTGCCCCGCGAAGCAATCGACAATGCTTCGCACCGCATCCAGTTGAAACGGCTGCTGCTTGAACCTGATTTTCACCGCTCGTACACCGCCTTACAGCACCCGAATGTCCGTTCCGGGAGAGAGCAGGTTGAACAGCTCCTCCACGTTGATGCGCGCGGCGTCGTCCGCGAAGCCGCTGTCGCGGAAGACGGCGTGCTGCGGGCGCATGGAAGCCATCTGCCGGATGACGGACTCCGGCACATCGTCATCGAAGCAGGCGGCAAGCACGTTCCCGCCGGCGAGGTGGACCGTCTTCCCGTCCACCCGCCGCGTCTCCATCGGCAGCGACAGCTCCAGGCCGAGCTCGAGCATGACCTGGATGAGCAGATCATCCCCTGTGCGGTCCTCCTTGATGCTTGCGGCGAGATCGAACAGGTCGGCCTGCGTGAGCTTGTCCGGCGCATGCCGGACGTCCTTCATGTTCGACGAATCGACGCGGAACACCCGGAAGCCGTAGTCGATGCCGGCCCCCGTCACTTCCCGGATCTTCTTCGCCGCGCGGCGGATCCGCGCTTTGCCGATATCGCAGATGGTCCGGTAGCCGGCCTTGCGCGCCTCGGACCGCTCGTTCGTCGGCTCGGGCAGCTGGACGAGAAGAAATCTGCGGTTGCCGCCGTCCCGCGCGTTCAGCTCCATCACCGCGTG
>Ga0310830_101761_pt1 | contig 10184 bp, 9 predicted proteins | sample WT_ome_5_FD_201301 | JGI IMG/M metagenome (GOLD analysis project Ga0310830, IMG submission 201301) | Sorghum-adapted microbial communities enriched on wild type (WT) sorghum from Joint BioEnergy Institute, Emeryville, California, United... ...
GACCATCCCCGCCGCGCCCAGCTGCCGGTACCGATCGGCCCAGCGTTTCGCCGTGGTTGGGCTGACCTGAAACCGCTCAGCGGCTCGACGCAGCGGCCACCCGTCGTCCACGACACACTGAGCAAGCCTCAAACGGCCGCGTTCGGTCAACATTGCGTTAGCGTGGGGCACGAAGACCTCCAGGTGTGTGGGTGATCTAGCAGCTCCACACTCACCCGGAGGTCTTCAACCCTTCTGGATCTCCAACAGTCGTGTCCCTGTCACCAACCTCTGTGGGTAGTACACCTAGGAAAACCGGGCAGTCCCGGCCGGTTACCCGAACGCGGTGGATGGGTAGTGCGCATTGCCGCCCTCGCGGGTATCCCCGGGGCTTGTCCGTCGACCGGCCGAAATCTATAGTCACGGGTGCGGATGGGCTGATCAAGACATTCACGGGGAGCACCGTCCCGCGATGTATGGCTCTGACCTGGCCCAACTGCACCTGCCGCTCACCAAGAGGAGAGGTGACATGAGTCAGGAACGGGATCAGACGGAGCTGGCGTGGGACGGCGACCAGCCCGGCACACGGCACAACCGCTGGGCGCGGAGGGCAGCCATCTTTGCCCCGCTCGTCGCCGGAATCCTGGCCATCACGGCGACCCCAGCGCTAGCGAAAGAATGGCAATCCGATATGGATGACGTCCGTGTCAATTTTGACTCGAGGACGTGGGACCACAATGGGGAAACAAAGGTAATCATCACGCTCAAGTGGTGCTCGACGAACCCTGTGCATCCCTCTGGGCCGGCGTCCGCGAACACCGACTTGGAGTTGCGTCGCCAAACGCCGTGGTACATGCCGGACCAGGGGCACGGAGTCAAGCAGTTCTACTGCGCTAACTCGGCCGTGCAGACGTGGACGGGCCTTCCCAGTGACCCGATCTACTACTTCCGGGTCAACAAGATCAACGGCAGCACATCCAGCAGCAACACGCTGGACGTGAATTTCGTGAAGGTGGAGTACACTACCTAGCCTTCGAACGGCATCAAACGCAGCAGGTGGTTCCGGTCAGGCCCCTGGCCGGAACCACCTGCTGTAGGCTCCCCAACCAAGGCCTGTGAGGATGGCGGCGCATGCTCTTTGACCAACTGACATTCGGCTACCGGCGAGGCCGAGCAGTGCTAAGAGACTTCACCTGGGAGGTCCCACCAGGCCGAACGGTCCTCCTCGGACCGAACGGCGCGGGTAAGTCGACGCTGCTGGCTATCGGGGCTGATGCCGAGCAACCGTGGAGCGGCGCGGTGCGCATCGATGGACTCGTCCCTCGCCGGTTTCACCTGTCCCGAGCGCAGTATCGGCGGCTGGTCGGCTGGATGCCGCAGCACATCCGGATAGTCCCCGGAATGACCGGGCGCGAGCAGGTGGCCTACGCGGGCTGGCTCAAGGGATTGAGTCGGCGCGAGGCGTGGGATGCGGCCGGCACGGCGATGGCCATGGTTGGGCTCAGCGGCATCGAAGACAAACGGGCATCGACATACTCGGGTGGTCAGCAACGCCGGCTCGGCCTGGCCCAAGCGATCGTGCATCGCCCCCGAGTGCTCCTCCTCGACGAGCCGACCGTCGGACTGGATCCGGCCCAGCGCCAGCGCTTTCGCGCCATCATGCAGTCGGCGTCGGATCAGCCTGGGCTGACGGTGATCGCATCCACCCACCAGGTCGATGACCTGTCCGACCTGTACGACACGGTCGCGGTTCTCCATTCTGGCGTGCTCCGTTTCGCGGGGCCCACCGCCGACTTCCTCGCCGCCGGGTCGGGGAAGGACCAGACCCGTACGGTCGAGGCCGCCTACGCCCGGCTGATCGGAGAGGACCAGTCATGACCTCGTCGGACGACTCGACGTCCCGATGGTTGCGGCGGGCTCGCCGCCCGGCCGTGTGGCTACCACCGGTGGCTGGTGTGGTAGCGACGTTCTCGCTCCTTGCTCTGGACGTGCTCCCCGATCGAGGAACGCTGAGCGCGTGGGCGCTCGCGGTAAGCTCCGCGAGACTGTACGCGCCGCTGTTCGCCGGCGCGGCGGCGTGGGAATCGGCCCGGCTCGCTCGCGGCGGTCTCACCGGGCTACCCGCCGTGCGGCCCCGAGCCGCGATCGTGCTGCGGCTGGGCGGTCCGCTGCTGGCCGGCGCCGTCCTCGCCGTCGTTGCCGTCTGCGTCATATTGGCCGGATGGCCGTACGTGCCCAGTGCCCAGCTCGGGAGTTGGATCGGACTGTCGGTGAGCGCCGTCGCCGTGCTCGCCGCTGCGGTGATTCTGGGCGTGGGTCTCGGCTTCCGTATGCCCCAAGTCGTGGCCTCGCCGGTGGCGCTCCTGGTGACCTACCTGTGGGTGGCCATTCCCGCGGGCATCTCCGACCCACTGTGGCCCCGGCATCTGGTCGGGGTCTTCGACACCTGCTGCGAGGCCGCCGTCGTGATCAGCCCTGACGCGATGGTGGGCGCGTCCCTCGTGACCCTCGGCTTTGCCGGAGCCGGGCTCCTGTTGACCCTCGGCCGCGCCTGGTGGCGCTCGGCCGGCGCCGCCGTCGCGGTGGTCGCGCTCTGCGTGGCCATTGGGGCCAACCAGGTACGGGCGCTTGAGTATCGGCCTGAGATACCGCGTGCGGGCGCGATGGCATGTCAGACCGCGGCTGACCTAAACATCTGCGCCTGGCCGGAGCATGCCGACCTGCTCGATGAAGCGATACCCGTCGTCGTCAGCGTCGCCGAGGCGATGCGGGCCGCCAACCTGCCGCTACCGAACACCGTCACCGAGCAACGTGGAGTGCCGGATACCGTCAATATCACCCTGTCCGCGGACGATCTTCGCAACGGTGCGGTGGGCCTGCGCCTCGACTTCGTGATGAGCGCGCATCCCGGCTGGGATCCTCCGGCCTGCGCGGCTCAGGAGGGCTGGCCATCCTCGGTGCTGGCGGTGTACATGCTGGTCTGGCTCGCGGAGATCGTCGGGGTTGACGGGACTCGCCTCGGTGCGACTGCCGAGGATCACGCGGCCGTCGCCCGCCTCCAGCAGCGTCCCATCGATACCCAGCGAGCGTGGTTCGACGAGGCTGCGGCCGCGCTGAAGACGTGCGACGACCCCGACCCGGATCTGCTCCCATGATGTGGTGGTTGAAGGCTCGGCGGCCGATGCCGGTTGCGCTGACCGTCGGCGTTCTGCTCGCGGCCGGGCTGCTGGTCGGTGAGCTGACGCTCCCGGTTCCCAACCAGCTGATTCGCATCGAGACACCGCCACTGCTGATATTCGTGCTTCCCATCGGGATCGCGCTGGCCGTGGCCGCAGTCCTGCCGTCCCAAGACGACGCTGGAGTCGAGCGGGTTGCCACGCGGAACGTGCCGTTACTGGATTCCGCATTCACGGTGGCCGTGACGGTGGCGACCATCGTCCTCGCCACGATGCTGCACCTACTCCTCGACTGGCAGCTGTGGGAATGGTTCGCGCGCAATACGGTCGGCTACCTCGGAGTCGTCCTGATCGCCCGAGTGGTGCTCAGCGGCCGGGCCGCCGGCGTCGCGGCGGCCATCGCCATGGTCGTCGTTCCTTCGGCCTTCGGAACCCGATGGGACGGTTCGGTGCGACCGTGGGCCTGGCCGATCGCTCGGGAAGCCACGGCCGTGATGTACGCCCAGATCGCGATCGCCTTCGTCGTCGGTGTGGGACTCCTGGCCCTCAGCGTTCGTGAGGGTGCGGTGCTCCGGGCGCTGCAACGACCGCTGGGGCTCCGGTCGGCCCATCGGGCGACCAACTCTCCCGAGTCGCCGTCAGCGGCCGATCACTCCGCGGCCCACCCCGCAGCCGTGGACCGACCGGGCTGACCGGAGGCATTGGTGGCCCCGGTGTCACCGGCCGCCAGCGCCCGATCCCCGCGTGAGGGTGGATCAGCCGACGGCGTTCCACGCGTAGATGCTCACCTGGCGTTGGCCGGGGACCGGCGTACCGGAGGGGTCCTCGAGACCGACCGCCGCCGTGAGATAGTGCTGCCCGCTCGTGCTGCAGGTGTTCTCGCCCGGGCACACGTACACGGCGAGGTGCACCACGGTGCGCGCCTGCCCCGGACCCGGTGGGGCCGACGAGAAGGGCATCGCGAACGTGACGTTGCCCGTGCCGTTCAGCTCGAACCGTCGGGCCACCACGCCACCGACGAAGGACCCCTGGTACGCACCGCCGGGAGGGTTGTTCAGGTTCACGCCGATCCAGGCCAGCGGTGCGTAGGTGGCCCCGCGCACGTACAGCTGGGCCGACCCGTCGACCCGCAGCATCCGGCACCGCTGCGGGTTGTTGCCGTTCTCGTTGCCCGAGGTCGCCGTCACACAGCCGGTCTGGGCGCCCACCGACCCCACACTCTGCCGCAGGCCGTGGATCGCCACCGGCGGATCGCCGGCGCTCGGCGCCATGGCGCAGACCTGGACCCGGGCGTTGTTGCTGATCGACCATTGGGACCGGCTGCCGAAGACGAAGAGCACGCCGCCGCCCGGCTCGTCACAGGCCGGCGTCGGGAAGGTGGTCACCGGGTCGGGCGGCATCGCGGTCGGCCGGCCCGCCACGAGCGTGCCTCGCGTGACCTGCCAGATGTTGTTGCTGTTACTGCCCGAGCTGTTGAAGTTGAACCAGTACACACCGGGCCGGAAGTCGTAGACGGTCTGGGCCGACCCGCAGGTGCTCAGGTTGGTCGCGTTGTTCAGCACGCTGGCGCTCGTGTACACGCCCGGCTGGAAGGTGATCCGGGCCGTGTTGGCGTCGCAACTGGCCTGAGGCTGGCCGGTGGCGGTGACGTAGGTCGGCGTGGGCGCGCTCGGCTGCGGGCCCGACGGCAACGGCAGCGGCGTCGGCGCGCTCACGGGCGCGTGACAGTACGCCGGGTCGGGGTTGGCGTGGTCGAGGGTCACGCCGGCGACCGTGATGCCGGCCTCGTCACTGCCCGATTGAGGCAGGGCGAGCACGGCGTGCGGGAAGGACGCGAGCGGGGTTGGCACCGAACTGACCCCGGCGTCGTAGGTGCACTGCACCGTCGCGGCGGTCGTGCCGTCGGGCAGGGGCGGCAGGTCGAGCGTGTCGGTGTCCCCGAAGCAGGCACCGGACGCGCCCGCGTACACCCCCCGGCGCAGCTCGTTGATCGCGACCTGCGCCGCCGCCTCGGCGGCCGCCGCCTGGGCGGCCTGGTCGCGCAGCGCGGTGGTGGCCCGGACGTTCGCGATAGCCACCGTGATAACCCCGGCGATGGCGACCGCGATCACCGTGATGAGCACCAGGGCCAGGATGAGCGTGGCCCCGCGGTCGCCCTCGGCCGTACGGACCCGACGCGCGACGGCCCAGCTCGCCCACGGTCGACGTGTCCGCCGCGGCCTCATGTCTGCCTCCGCTGTCCGATGAGGATGACCGTGTAGGGCGCGGTGCTGGCCGGGGCGCGCAGCACCAGTTTGAGCTCCACCGCGACCGGCGGGGGCACGACCGAACACGGCACCGAGTTGCCCGCACCATCGCGGCAGGTCACCACCGGGTTCGTGCTGGCGTCGAGGTGGTGGGCCACGACCAGCTCTGAGGTGACGGTTCCGCTCCCGTCGCAGGTCAGCCGGCGCAGGTGCCGCTCCTCCCCGGCCGGGACGATGACGTACGACACCACCCGCAGGCTCGGCGACCCACCGATGACCGGCTCGTTCCAGGCGAACCGCACCAACGCCTCGGGCGTGCCGTCCCCACCGCACGGGAACCGGCCGCCGAGCGCCGGGGCATTGATTTCGATGGACTGTTGCATCGGCAGCCCGACGGCTGTCCAGTCCCGCACGCCCACGTTCTGGACGTCCCGGGTGAACCAGACGGCGGCGATCTGGGCGTCGTGCGACTCGGCCATCCGGTCCGTGGTCTGGTCGGTGTGCCGGAAAAAGGTGACCACCACGGCGGTCAGGGGCGCGATGATCACGCCCAGCACGACGATCACCACGAGCAGTTCGACGAGCGTGAACCCGTCGTCGCGGCGGCGAGGACTCACGCGCATAGCGGGTCCTCCGTCCGGCACGGCTTACGCAGCACGACGTCGAGCGTCTCCGTGACCCGCCCGTCGACGCTGGCGACCTGCAGCGTGAGCAGCTGCACGCCGACGTCCGGGCAGCCGCTCTCGAACGAACCGGTCGATCCGTTCGAGTGCCAGAACCGCACCTGCGTCACCGACGCCTGGTAGTTGGTCGGTGGGGTGTAGATGCTGGTCAGCCGGCTCTGGTAGGCGCCGACGGGATCGCCGCCGCAGATGTCGTCGAGGTAGCCGCTGGGCCCGGCCACCGACGCGTGCAGCGCCTCGGCGAGCGCACGGACCGCGGCACCGGCGGTGGCGTGCTTGCGGTGCAGATCCGACACGCGCACGCCGGTCGCCAGCGCACCGACCACCGAAACGACGGCGATCGACATGATCGTCACCGCGAGGACGAGCTCGACGAGGGTCTCACCCGCCTCACGCCGTCGACGACGACGCCCAAAGAAACGAAACATCTAGAATTCTACCTGGTCGAAGATTCCGTACATGGTGCGGACCATCGCGATGGCGACGAACCCGACGATCAACCCCATCACGATGAGGACGGCCGGCTCGAAGATGGCGGTCAGCCGCTTGAGCCGATGGTCCAACTCGACTTCGTAGTAGTGCGCGGTGACCTGCAGCTGCTGGTCCAGCGTGCCGGTCTCCTCACCGACGCGGATCATGCGGGTGGCCGTGCCGGGGAAGAGCTTGACCGTCCCCAGTGGACGCGCCAGACCCTCACCGCGCAGCATCGCCTCGCCGACCCGGTCCAGCTCCCGGATGAAGACCCGGTTGCGCAGCGACTGGGTGGCCACCCGGAGGGCGTCCGGCAGCGACACCCCGGCGGAGGCCATGGAGCCGAGGACGCGGCAGAACCGCTCGATGAGCGCGATCTTGACTGTCTGGCCGATCACCGGGAGGCCCAGCACGATGCGGTCGCGCAGCAACCGGCCGCCCTGGGTCGCGCCGATGAGAGCGGCGAGCACGATCGCGCCCACGATGCCGCCGACCAGCGCCCACCACCAGGCGAGCAGGAAGTCGGTGATGCCGATCAGGATCCGGGTGGACAGCGGCAGGTCAGCGCCCAGGTCGCTGAAGAAGACCCGGAACTTCGGCAGCACGAAGCCGGCCAGGATCACGACCGTCCCCACGGCCATTACGGCGACCACCAGCGGATAGGTGAGCGCGGAGGTGATCTTCCGGCGCGCCTCGAGGTCCCGCTCCAGGTACCGGGCGAGCTGCTCCAGCACCGTGTCCAGGCGCCCGGTCAGCTCGGCCGACCGCATGATCGCGCGGTAGTACGGCGGGAAGACCTTGGGGTGGTGGCCGATCGCGTCCGCCAACCGCTCGCCGCCCCGCAGCCGCTCCTCGATGTCCCGCATCGTCGCCCGCAACGCCGGCCGGCGGGACTCCTCGGCCAGGATGCGGACGGCGTCGATGATCGGTACGCCGGCCTGCACGAAGGCCCCGAGCTGGCGCGACAGGTGCATCAGGTCCTCGCGCTTGACCGAGGAGCCGAAGATCTCGATCTGCGTCCAGCTGCGCTTGGGCGCGCGCCGGGGGGGCGGGCGAAGCGAGCGTCTGGTTGGCCATGGCTTTTCCTAGTTCCCTACGACGTAGATGGAGCGCAGCACCTCGGCCGCGGTGGTCACGCCAGCGGCCACGAGCCGAGCCGCCTCCTCCTGCATGGTCCGCATCCCCTCAGCCCGGGCCGTCTTGCGGATCTCCTCATGCGAGGCACGCTCGACGACCAGCTCGCGGATCCGGTCAGAAACCATCATGAACTCATAGATGGCTATGCGGTCATAGAAGCCGGTGTGCGCGCAGAAGTTGCAGCCGCGCCCCCGGACGAAGCCGCCCTCGGGTCGCACGCCGTTGATCGCCCGCAGCAGCGCGAGCTCCTCCGGCGCCGGCTGGTAGGTCTCCCGGCAGTTGTCGCAGATGCGCCGGACCAGACGCTGCGACAGGACCGCTGTCACCGATGACGCGATGAGGAATCCCTCGATGCCCATGTCGAGGAGCCGGTGCAGGGCCGCCGCGGTGTCGGTGGCGTGCAGCGAGGAGAAGACGAAGTGCCCGGTCAGCGCGGCCTGCACGGCGATGCGAGCGGTCTCCACGTCGCGGATCTCACCGACGAGGATCACGTCCGGGTCCTGGCGCAGGATGGAGCGCAGACCACCGGCGAAGGTAATGCCCGCCTGCTCGTTGATCTGGATCTGGTTGATCGACGGAATCCGGTACTCGACCGGATCCTCGATGGTCATGATGTTGCGTTCGCGGCTGTTGATCTGGGCGAGCGAGCCGTAGAGCGTGGTCGTCTTGCCGCTACCGGTCGGACCGGCGCAGATCACCATGCCGTACGGCGCCCGCAGCACGGTGGAGTACCGCTCGATCATGTCGTCGGGCATGCCCAGCTGGGACAGTTCGTAGATCTGGCGACCCTTGTCGAGCAGCCGCAGCACGATCTTCTCGCCGTCGAGCACGGCCGTCGTGGAGACCCGGATGTCCACGCCCCGACCGTCGATCTCCAGGCTGATCTGGCCGTCCTGGGCCCGACGACGCTCGACAATATTGAGAGACGCCATGATTTTGATACGACTGGCGATGACCGGACCCATGCTGGGCGGCAGGTCGAGCACGTCGTGCAGGGCCCCGTCGATGCGGTAACGGACCAGCACCTTGTCGGGGTGCGGCTCGATGTGAATGTCCGAGGCCCGGTCACGCAGCGCCTGGGTGATGATCATCTGCACGATCCGCACGACCGGCGCGTCGTCGGCGGCCGACTCCGGGCTGACGACGTCCCGGTCCACCCGGTGCTGCGCCTCGAACGCGCGCACCTCGGAGGCAACCGAGGAGAGGGCCCGGTAGGAGCGGCCGATCGCCCGCATGACGTCCGAGCGCGTGGCCACCCAGAGCCGGACGGGCTGGCCGATCAGCTCCTGCAGCGCCGGCATCAGGTCGGGCGCCGGCACCACGACCGCGACGTCGACCATGCCGCCCCGCACGGCCAACGGAATCGCCAGCGCGGCCCGGGCCTGCTCCTCGGTCAACAGCTCGGTCGCGGCCGGCTCGGCCGCGACCTCGCTGAGGTCGACCAACTGCAGCCCGCGCTGGTGGGCCACGGCGGACGCCACCGTGCGCTCGTCGGTGACCCCGGCGGCCACCAGGCGTTCGCCGAGAAACTGCGGGGCGCCGCGCTGCAGCGCGGTCAACGCCGCCACAATCTCGCTCTCGCTGGCGATACCCGCGCTCACCAACATCTCGCCCAGCCGCTGACCACCCTTCTGCACGGTCGTGTCGGTCGGCCGGGTCGGCGTGACGCGGTACAGGGCGGGCTCGGGTGTCGGGGCGGGCCGCGCCCGGCCAGGAAGCCTCATGGCGCCACCACCACCGGTTCACGGCGCGGCTGGAGCTCCTGCGGGTAGAGGCTGCGCACCACCGCGTCCTCGTAGGTGATGAAGCCGGCGGCGATGAGCGCGTTGAGCGACTGCTCGAGGGTGATCATGCCGTCACGTTGTCCGGTGACCAGGCTGTTGCGCAACTGGTGGATCTTGCCCTCCTTGATGAGGTTGCGCACAGCGGAGTTGGCCACCAGCACCTCGTGGGCGGCGACCATGCCGCCGCCGATCCGCGGCACCAGGCGTTGGTAGATGATGCCGGTCAGCGCGGCCGCGAGCTGCAACCGGATCTGGGTCTGTTGTTCGGCCGGGAAGACATCGACGATCCGGGCCAGCGTCTGCGACGTGTCGTTGGTGTGCAGCGACGCCAGCACCAGGTGCCCGGTCTCGGCGAGCGTGAGCGCGAACCGGATCGACTCGAGGTCACGCATCTCGCCGACCAACAGGACGTCGGGGTCCTCCCGCAGCGACGACCGGAGGGCGTCGGCGAAGGAGGCGGTGTCCAGCCCCACCTCGCGCTGGTTCACGATCGCCCGCCGGTGGTCGTGCACGTACTCGATGGGGTCCTCGATGGTGATGATGTGGCAGGCGCGCTCCGCATTGATATGGTCAATGATCGATGCGAGCGTGGTCAGGCGCCGCATCCCCCGGATGTACCGGGGCGACCACGACATTCGGGGTGACGGACAGTCGGTGCGACGGACAGTCGGGGTGGCGGCGAGCCAGTGGGCCGGGCTGGTGGCGCCC
>Ga0310830_101764_pt1 | contig 10176 bp, 10 predicted proteins | sample WT_ome_5_FD_201301 | JGI IMG/M metagenome (GOLD analysis project Ga0310830, IMG submission 201301) | Sorghum-adapted microbial communities enriched on wild type (WT) sorghum from Joint BioEnergy Institute, Emeryville, California, United... ...
GGATTGCCGACATCTGTAAAACCGGCTTTATCGAAGGAACGATTGTCATTCCGGAGTTCGTGCTGGAGGAGCTCCAGCATATCGCCGATTCCTCGGATTTGCTCAAGCGAAATCGCGGGCGGCGGGGGCTGGATATCCTGAACAAAATCCAGAAAGAGCTGGATGTGAAGGTGATGATTTATGAAGGGGATTTCGAGGAAATCTCCGAGGTGGACAGCAAGCTCGTCAAACTAGCCAAGGTCTTGCAGGGGAAGGTCGTGACCAATGATTTTAACCTCAACAAGGTGTGTGAACTGCAGGGTGTATCTGTGCTGAACATTAACGATTTGGCCAATGCGGTCAAACCAGTCGTGCTGCCTGGTGAAGAAATTATGGTTCAGGTGATCAAGGACGGCAAGGAGCATGGACAAGGGGTCGCCTACTTGGATGACGGGACGATGATCGTCGTTGAAGGCGGACGCGACTACATTGGCACCATTACCGAAGTGCTGGTGACCAGCGTGCTGCAGACCTCGGCGGGACGAATGATTTTTGCCAAACCAAAACTGTTGGAAAAAGCCCAATAATTCGGTATGATGGAATTAACTGCGCTGCGTTTGGCTGCGGTGCGGTTGAATTCAGTTAAAGGTGAGGCAGATCATGACAGGGTTGCAAGCAAGCGGCGATACGGGAGTCATCGTGGTGGCGGCAGGCCGCGGCACACGAATGGGGACGGTGGAGAGTAAGCAGTATCTTCTGCTGGACGGGAAGCCGATCTTTATTCATACGCTGGAGGTGTTTCGGCGTCATCCATGGATCTCGCAAATCGTGCTTGTTACCGGGAAGCAAGATGTGGACCGGTGCCGGTCATGGATTGCCGAATATGGCATAGGCGAACAAATACAGGTTATTCCGGGCGGGGCTGAGCGTCAAGACTCGGTACGCCAAGGCTTGCTGCATCTCAGCACACCTTGGGTACTGGTGCATGACGGCGTCCGCCCTTTTGTCACGAGTGAGCAAATCACGGCTTGCTGCGAAGCCGTCAGAACGCATGGCGCGGCCGTCCTCGCCGTACCGGTGAAGGATACGATCAAGCAGGCGGACGCGCAGGGCTTTGTCGCAGCGACCCCGGATCGGCGCAGCCTGTGGGCGATACAGACACCGCAGGCTTTTCGGCGTACCGACCTGCTGGCGGCCCATGAGCGGGCCGTGGCGGAAGGCTTCATCGGCACGGACGACGCGATGCTGGTCGAACGGCTGGGCATCCCCGTCAAGCTGGTGGAAGGGGCCTATGACAATATTAAAATCACGACGCCTGAGGACCTGGATTATGCGGAGTTTGTCCGGAGGAAGAGACGGCTTCGTGATTAAAAGATAGTCAGGTTTTAAGCACCGAGAAGGTTGGATGAAGGAAGGAGTGAGTAGCGGAGCGTAGGTAGATCCTACGTGAGCAACGGAGCGACTGACTGAATTCAAGATTCGATGTCGAGTTCACTTCCTCGAGTTGCTTCGTGATTAAAAGATGACTGGGAGAGGGTAGAAGGATGTTTAGAGTAGGACAAGGCTTTGACGTGCATCAGCTCGTGGAGGGCAGGCCGTGTATAATCGGCGGGGTGCATATCCCGTATGAGAAAGGCTTGCTGGGGCACTCGGACGCCGACGTGTTGTTGCATGCGATCAGCGACGCCATTTTGGGAGCGCTGGGGTTAGGAGATATCGGCCGCCACTTCCCGGATACCGATCCAGCGTTTAAAGACGCAGACAGCGTGGTGTTGTTACAGCACGTATGGGATATGGCAGTTGAGAAAGGCTATCGCATCGGCAATCTGGACGCAACGATCATTGCACAAAAGCCGAAAATGGCTCCGTACATCCCGCAAATGGTGGAGGTTATTGCCCGCACCCTGGGTGCACAGCCGGAGCTCATTAACGTAAAAGCTACAACCACCGAGCAACTCGGTTTTACTGGACGCGGTGAAGGCATTGCGGCACAATGCGTTGTCTGTCTGGCTCAGAATGTGTTATCATCATAAGCTTGTGAGGTTATATTTTCGCTAACTATAAGGATAGAGCCTTGACGGCAACGTCATAAAATTAGGGAGGGGATTGAAATGGCTGAAGTACGCGTGCGCTATGCGCCGAGTCCAACGGGTCATTTACATATCGGGAACGCCAGAACGGCGTTGTTTAATTATTTGTTTGCCAGACACCACGGGGGCAAATTCATCATCCGTATCGAAGATACAGACGTGAAACGCAATGTGGCCGGCGGTGAGGAGAACCAGCTGACTTACCTCAAATGGTTAGGCATGGATTGGGACGAAAGCGTGGATGTCGGCGGGAATTACGGTCCGTACCGGCAAACGGAGCGTCTCGACTTGTATCGTCCGCTGGTGCAGGATCTGCTGGACCGGGGGCTGGCTTATCGTTGCTACTGTACGGAAGAAGAGCTTGAGAAGGAACGCGAGGAGCAGATGGCGCGCGGCGAGACGCCGCGATACTCCGGGAAATGCCGTCACCTGACACCGGAGCAGCTGGCTGCGTACGACGCGGAGGGCCGCCAATACAGCATTCGTTTCCGTGTACCGGAAGGCCGTACGTTTACGTTCGACGATTTGGTGAAAGGGCCAATTTCGTTTGAATCCGACGTCAGCGGAGATTTTGTCATTGTGAAAAAAGATGGCATTCCGACCTACAACTTCGCCGTTGTGCTGGACGATCATCTGATGAACATCACGCACGTACTGCGCGGGGAGGACCACGTGTCCAATACGCCTCGTCAGTTGATGATCTACGATGCGTTTGGCTGGGAGCCGCCGGTATTTGGGCACATGACGCTGATCGTTGGGGAGAACCACAAAAAGCTAAGTAAACGCGACGAATCGGTCATCCAATTTATCGAGCAGTACGATCAACTCGGTTATTTGCCAGAAGCGATATTTAACTTTATCGCCCTGCTGGGCTGGTCGCCGGAAGGGGAAGAGGAGATTTTCAGCAAGGACGAGCTGATTTCGATCTTCGACGCGAACCGCTTGTCGCGCAGCCCGGCGGTGTTTGATACGAACAAGCTGGCACACCTGAATAATCATTACATCAAGAACGCCGATCCGAAGCGGATCGCTTCGCTGGCCATCCCGCATCTGCAACGGGCAGGACGGCTTCCGGCGGAGCTGTCGCCGGAGCAGCAAGCATGGGCCGAGGCGCTTGTGGCGTTGTATCAAGAGCAAATGACGGCGGCTTCAGACATCGTGGAGCTGTCGGAGTTGTTCTTCCGCAGCGAGCTGTCGGTGGACGATGAAGCTGCTGCCGTGCTGGCCGAGCCGCAAGTACCAAACGTGCTGTCGACGTTCTTGGCTAAGGTGGAAGGCCTTGCCGACTTCAGCGTGGAGAACATCGGCGCTGCCATCAAAGAGGTGCAGAAGGAGACGGGCAGCAAAGGAAAAGGCTTGTTCATGCCGATCCGCGTGGCACTGACCGGGCAAATGCACGGCCGTGACCTGAACCAAACAATTTATCTACTGGGCCGGGACAAAGTCATCGAGCGGTTGAAGGCACGTATCGCTGCTTTGTAGGGCGCGTAGGAAAGCTCAGTGTGGGCAGCACGGCCCGGGCGGGCCGGCCAAGGTTGCCTAAGGCTGTCCAAGTCGCCCCCGTATCCGGCTGGCTTGTGCGCACGACGCATAGTACAATTGCGCTAACGCTTGCCACAGCACTTATTTAGGCGAAACGGACCGATTTTCTGTTCTAACGCTTGTCAGAGTGCTTATTGTGGCAAGTCAGGCTCATTTCCTTGCTGAAATCAAGGAATAAGGTGTCTGGCAAGCGTTAGCGCTGAATGTACCCTCTTTTTTGCTCGAATAACGTCTGAGATCAGCGTTAGAAAGAGAGGGATAAATTTTTTCCGGGCTGCCATTGTCAGTAGGACGTCCATTAGGTAATATTAATGCAGATAGACCTTGCAACTAGAACCATACCGGCAGACCGCCGTCTTTAGAGCCCAAATGGCATAGATCGGGAGAAGTACGCGATCAGCCGTATCGACCAGAGAGGATAACCGGGACCCTTCAGAGCGGACCACGCAAAGAAGATACCAGGCTGGAAGTTATCTGGATATGTGCTGGCGGAAATGCACCCGGGAGCCGCGAATGCGAACACGCCTTGAATAAGGCGAGGTAGCTTTCGCCGTTTTGTCCGCGTTAAGGACTTTAAGAGGGAGGAGTCACCTTAAGAGCAAAGCTTGGTTGAGCCTGTAATGGACATCAACCGCCCCTAAAGGCGAACTCATCCAAAGCAGAGTGGAACCACGTCGTCAGGCGTCTCTGCAGCGTAAGCTGCAGGGACGTTTTTTTTAATTCTGTTTGCGATAGGAAAAGAAGGTGGGGAAGACTATGTTCAAGAGAATCCGATCCGATATTCAGGCGGTGTTCGACAATGACCCTGCGGCACGCAGCTGGTTCGAAGTGATCTTTACCTATTCCGGTCTGCATGCGATTTGGAGCCACCGGATTGCGCACTTTTTCTATCGTCACCGCTGGTATACAACGGCACGCATCATTTCGCAGGTGAGTCGGTTTTTTACCGGCATTGAAATTCATCCTGGAGCGCGAATTGGAAATCGGCTGTTCATTGACCATGGTATGGGCGTCGTCATTGGGGAAACTTGCGAAATTGGGGACGATGTGGTTATCTATCAGGGAGTCACGCTGGGCGGCAGCGGAAAGGAAAAAGGCAAACGGCATCCAACCGTCGGCAACAATGTCGTGATCGGTTCGGGGGCGAAGGTCCTGGGGTCGTTTAAGATCGGAGATCAGGCGAACATCGGAGCAAACTCGGTGGTTCTGAAGGAAGTGCCTGCCGGCAGCACCGTGGTTGGCATCCCGGGCCGAGTGGTTCGCCAGGACGGCAAACGTCTGGATCGGCTCAGCCATCAACTGCCGGACCCAGTCGTCGACGCAATGCGCGAGATGCAGCGTGAGATTGAGCAGTTGCGCGGCGAAGTCCGGGAGCTCAAGCAACAGCTGCGTGAGAAGCAGCCGACGGAAATGTAAACGGGTTTGGCTGAACGTGCTGAACGTGCTGATTGTGCGACTTGCGTCTAACGGACTCTAGAGACGTTAATGTATTGGAAAACGGGCTGTCTCAAATCTAACGGACACAGATGACGTTATTTGCCCCGAATTGCTTGTCTCTTGCGGGATTTATGTGGAATAAGGCCGCTTGAGTCCGTTAGATAGGGAAATCCCCGGGAAATGAGACAATAAGGTCTCTGAGGTCCGTTAGCAATGGGGGCGGCTTAACGCCACACCAACTCCGATGACCCCCATTGTGATGGAAAGCCAATTGGAAAACAACAGCTTAAAATCAAGGTTTTCAAATTGGGTTTTCAGCACCGAGAAGGTTGGATGAAGGAGGGAGTGAGTAGCGGAGCGTAGGTGGATCTACGTGAGCAACGGAGCGACTGACTGAATTCAAGATTCGATGTCGCACTCACTCCGATGACCCCCATCGTGATGGAAAGCCAATTGGAAAACAACCAATATCAACCGCAGGAAATTAACCTTACAGGGAAGGAAAGTGTAGTATGGCATTGCAAATCTATAACACCTTAACCCGGGCGAAGGAAGAGTTCGTCAGCCTGACGCCGGGAAAAGTGAAGATGTATGTTTGCGGACCTACCGTATACGGTTATATTCATATTGGGAATGCGCGGCCGATGATCTTTTTTGACGTGGTACGCAGCTACCTGGAGAATCAGAAATACGATGTAAATTACGTTGTAAACTTTACAGATGTAGATGACAAGCTGATTCGCAAAGCGGAAGAGATGAAGCTCACCGTGCCGGAAGTGGCTGAGATGTTTATTAAAGCCTATTACGAGGATCTGGACGGCCTTGGAATTCCGCGCGCCACAGCAAATCCGCGGGTTACGGAGAACATGGATGTGATCATCGACTTTATCCGCGACCTGGAGCAAAAAGGGTTTGCTTATGAAAGCGGCGGGGACGTATTTTTCCGTACGCACAAATTTCCGGAATACGGCAAGCTGTCCGGTCAAAATATCGACGAGCTGCAATTTGGCATCCGCATCGACGTGGACGAACGTAAAGAAAATCCGGAGGATTTCGTGCTCTGGAAAGCGGCTAAGCCCGGCGAAATTCATTGGAGCAGCCCATGGGGCGAAGGTCGTCCCGGCTGGCATATCGAATGCTCGGCGATGTCTCGGCAACTGCTGGGCGACACGCTGGACATTCACGGCGGTGGCCAGGACCTGCAGTTCCCGCACCATGAATGCGAAGTTGCACAATCGGAAGCTGCCACGGGCAAACCGCTCGCCAGATACTGGATGCATAATGGATATATCAATATCGACGGGGAAAAAATGTCCAAGTCCCTAGGCAACGGCGTACTTGTCAAGGATTTGCGTGCACAATATAAACGGGAAGCGATCCGTTACTTTATGCTATCGACTCACTATCGCAATCCGCTGAACTTCTCGGAAGAGACGATGCTGCAAGCGGAGCGCAGTGTAGAACGGATCAGCAACGCCGCGAACAACCTTCGCCATCGTCTGAGCGCAGCACCCCAGGGCGGGGAAACGAAGGTTACCCCGGAGTGGGCAGAGAAGCTGGAGACCATCCGCAATTTGTTCCATGCCAAAATGCAGGACGACTTCAACACCCCGGACGCGATTACGGCGGTGTTTGAATGGGTGAGCGAAGTGAATACGCTGCTGCAGCAGGCGGTGGCAGCACGCGGTGATCTGGAAGCGGCGCTGCAGCTGTTCGAGGAGATGAACGGCGTGCTGCGTATCGCTTTGCCGCCGGAGACGGAGCTGCCTGGGGAAGAGATCGAGGCGCTGATTGCAGAGCGGGCTGAAGCGCGGAAGGCCAAAAACTGGGCGCGCGCGGACGAAATCCGCGACCTGTTGGATGCCCGCGGCATCGTGCTCGAAGATACGCCGCAGGGCATGAGATGGCGGCGCAAATGAGCGGGCCGCAAGAGCCACGGGCAGGCGCAGCCGGGCGGTCAGGCCTAGACGCAGGCGGACGGCCGCGCCAAGAATCGGGCGCAGGCGACCTGACCTGCGCAGCAGTGCGTCCCGGCCAGGACGTGGGCGCCGCCGCTCGGCCGGGCCAGGCAGCCGACGCAACGGCCCAGCCTGGCCAGGACGCCGCTGCAGCGGGGCGACCGGGCCTAGCGGCTGCGCCGCCAAGCCCTGCTGCGCCCAGCGCCGCCGCGCAATCCGCGGCTCCCGAGCCGCCGCGCGCCCCAGAGGGCGGTCCTGCGGCCCCCGAGCTCGGCGCACCCGCCGCGCTCTGGTTCCCGGACCCGCCCGCCAAGCCGGCTCGGCTGCTGCCGCCGCTCGCCCTCGCCTACATCGGCGACGCCGTCTACGAGGTCGCCGTCCGCCAGCACGTGATGGCCCGCCCGAACCTGCGGCCCCATCACCTGCACGGCCAGTCGACGAAGTACGTCTCGGCCAAGGCGCAGGCGCGGCTGCTGGAGCAGATCGAGCCGCTGCTCACCGAAGAAGAGAAGGACGTTGTCCGCCAAGGACGCAACGCCAAGTCCGGCACGGTGCCGAAGAACGCCAACGTGCAAGATTACCGACTCGCCACCGCTTTAGAGAGCCTGGTCGGTTACTTATATTACACCGGAGCGCATGATCGCCTCCGCGAGTTGATTGCTCACGGATTTGCCGATTTAGAGGACAATCGGGACCGTGACTAACAAAGTGTCACCATTGCATAGGAGGATTCCAATGGAGGAACAAGAATGGATTGGCGGCAAGCATTCGCTGCTTGAAGCGCTGCATGCCGGCCGCACAATCAATAAAATATGGGTGGCCGAAGGCGCCCAGAAGCATCTTACCCAGCCAATCGTGGCTGAAGCGAAAAAACACGGCATTGTCGTGCAATTTGTGGACAAGCGCAAGCTGGACCAAATGGCGCCCGGCCTGCAGCATCAGGGCGTGGTCGCTCAAGTTGCCCCTTACGCCTACGCGGAAGTGGACGATTTACTGGCCCGTGCGCAGGAACGCGGGGAACCGCCTTTCTTGTTGATTCTGGACGAGATTGAAGACCCGCATAATTTGGGCTCGATTCTCCGGACAGCAGAGTGCACCGGGGTGCATGGAGTTATTATTCCAAAACGCCGCTCGGCATCGGTGACTGCCACCGTGTCGAAAACCTCGGCCGGAGCGGTGGAGTACGTCCCCGTTGCACGGGTAACGAATTTGGTTCAGACCATGGAGCAATTGAAGGAAGCAGGCGTATGGATCGTTGGTACAGACGTAGGTGCAAAAGAAGAGATGTATCGCAGCGGCAACGTGCTGACCGGGCCGGTGGCGATCGTCATCGGCAATGAGAACAAAGGTATGGGGCGCCTCGTTCGGGAAACGTGCGACGTCCTGGTCAAGCTCCCGATGAACGGACGGCTCAATTCCCTGAACGCCTCGGTTGCGGCCGGGGTCATTATGTACGAAGTGCTGCGCAGACGACGCGCTGAAGGATAAAGGCCATGCGCGATGTGCGCGATGTGCTATTGGTGGACGGATACAATATGATCGGCGGCTGGCCTGAGCTGGCGGAACTGTCCAAGCGGGATCTGCAGGCTGCAAGGGACAGGCTGCTTGAGCGGCTCGCCGATTATCAAGCTTTTTCCGGGAGAAAGGTAATCGTCGTCTTTGATGCTTATCGGGTTCCGGGGCTGGGCAAGTCCTATACCCAGAACAAGGTGGAGCTGGTTTTCACGAAAGAGAAGGAAACGGCCGACGAATGCATTGAACGGCTGGTCGGTGAGCTGAGCCACCGTCGCCGGCAAATCTATGTTGCCACAAGCGATATGGTGGAGCAGCACGTGATTTTTGGACAGGGCGCGCTGCGGATATCGGCCAGGGAACTCTTGATTCAGGTAGAGCAAAGCGAGAAGGAAATCCAGGCCAAAATCGCCGAGCGCAGCGCCAATTCCAGCCGCAATACGCTGGATGCCAAGCTAAGCCCAGAGCTGAGACAGTTGTTTGAACGATGGCGCAGGGAATGAAAGGGAATTCTCGAGTTCTACTACCATATACCCTTGACAAAGTTCGACTTTACATCTTTTGGTACTTTTGCGGTTGACGCTAGTATGCACCTTCATATATACTGTTCGTATTACTTGAATGAGTGACGGGGAACCGTGCGTTGCGGCCGGAGGGATTTGTGGTGAGTGTCAAACTCGATACATGGGTAAGGTTTGACTATGAGATCCAAAGTGACGAAGACATTGTCGAGGCGGTTCGAGAGGGCGACAGTGAAGCGTTGGAATACTTGATTAACAAGTATCGGAGCTTCGTGCGCGCTAAGGCGAGGTCTTATTTTCTCATCGGTGCCGACCGCGAAGATATCATCCAGGAAGGCATGATCGGACTCTACAAATCGATCCGGGACTTTCGGGGGGATAAGCTGGCTTCGTTCAAAGCGTTCGCGGAGCTGTGCATTACGCGCCAGATCATTACCGCGATCAAGACGGCAACGAGGCAGAAGCATATTCCGCTGAATTCGTACGTTTCCTTGGACAAGCCGATCTACGATGAGGAATCGGACCGAACGTTGCTCGACGTCATTTGCGGCTCTCAGGTGAGCGATCCGGAAGAATTGATCATCAACCAGGAAGAGTTTACCGGCCTGGAGGACAAGATGTCCGAGATCCTCAGCGATTTGGAGCGCAAAGTGCTTATGCTGTATTTGGACGGAAGGTCCTATCAGGAGATCGCGGTGGATTTGAATCGCCACGTCAAATCGATCGACAACGCCCTGCAGCGCGTCAAGCGCAAGCTGGAGCGTTATCTGGAAGTTCGCGACGGCAGTATTTGAACTTATATATCTATCCTTATGCTACATACATTCAATAAGCAGACCCAAGGGGGACCTGGTTGCAGGGAACCCTTTTTTTACCACAAAGAAACGTTTCTTGATCTCCGCCTTCACAGGCGAACAACGCGGATTCGCTTGGTGCATCTGCTTTTTCTTCTTCCCTTTACTGAAGGGATGTCCCCATCGTTTTCTCTCCCCAGGGTTTATCTTCCAAAATCGTGAGCTATACTGTAAATAATCGTAGAGCATTAGCAGGATGCCTCGCGTGTCAACTCATATAAAAATGTTACCGAAGGATAATGGTTCACTCACGTAATTTTGTTACCCAGTGGAGGCTGTTACA
>Ga0310830_101765_pt1 | contig 10173 bp, 9 predicted proteins | sample WT_ome_5_FD_201301 | JGI IMG/M metagenome (GOLD analysis project Ga0310830, IMG submission 201301) | Sorghum-adapted microbial communities enriched on wild type (WT) sorghum from Joint BioEnergy Institute, Emeryville, California, United... ...
AGCGCGACACCCACCACCGACCGAGGGACAGACGTGAGCGAGAACGTGATCGGCACCGCGAAGGTCAAGCGGGGGATGGCCGAGATGCTCAAGGGCGGCGTCATCATGGACGTCGTCACGCCCGAGCAGGCGAAGATCGCCGAGGACGCCGGGGCGGTCGCCGTCATGGCCCTCGAGCGCGTGCCCGCGGACATCCGCGCCCAGGGCGGCGTCGCCCGGATGAGCGACCCCGACCTCATCCAGGGGATCATCGACGCCGTCTCGATCCCGGTCATGGCCAAGGCGCGGATCGGCCACTTCGTCGAGGCGCAGGTGCTGCAGGCCCTCGGCGTCGACTACATCGACGAGTCCGAGGTGCTCACGCCGGCGGACTACAGCCACCACATCGACAAGTGGGCGTTCACGGTGCCGTTCGTGTGCGGCGCCACGAACCTCGGCGAGGCCCTGCGGCGCATCACCGAGGGCGCGGCGATGATCCGGTCCAAGGGCGAGGCGGGCACCGGCGACGTCTCCAACGCCACGACGCACATGCGGCAGATCCGGGACGAGATCCGCCGCCTGACGTCGCTGCCGGAGGACGAGCTCTACGTCGCCGCCAAGGAGCTGGGGGCGCCGTACGACCTCGTCAAGGAGGTCGCGGAGACCGGCAAGCTCCCCGTGGTGCTCTTCACGGCGGGCGGCATCGCCACCCCGGCCGACGCGGCGATGATGATGCAGCTCGGGGCCGAGGGCGTGTTCGTCGGCTCGGGCATCTTCAAGTCGGGCGACCCGGCCAAGCGCGCCGCCGCGATCGTCAAGGCCACGACGTTCTACGACGACCCGAAGGTCATCGCCGAGGTGTCCCGCGGGCTCGGCGAGGCCATGGTCGGCATCAACGTCGAGGACGTGCCGGAGCCGCACCGGCTCGCCGAACGCGGCTGGTGACCGACGGGGGCGCGCCGGCGGACGGGGCCGACCCCGCCGCGGCCCGTCCGCGCGTCGGCGAGCGCGGCCCCACCGCGATCGGCGTCACGCAGCTCGGCCCGGACTGGGTGCCGGGCCCGGACGGCGTGCTCTTCCGCCGGGGCGCCCGCCTGATCCTGCTCGACGGCGCCGAGCGCGTGCTCATGGTGCTGGGGCACGACGTCGACAACCCCTCCCGCCACTGGTGGTTCACGCCCGGCGGCGGCATCGACGCGGGCGAGGCGGCGGTCGACGCCGCGGTGCGCGAGCTGCGGGAGGAGACCGGGCTCGTCGTCGACCCGGCCGACGTCGTCGGGCCGGTGGCCACGCGGTCCGCGGTCTTCGACTTCCAGCGCCAGGCGGTGCGCCAGGACGAGGAGTTCTTCCTCGCGCGCCTCGACGCGCCCGCGCCGCTCGTCACCGACGGCTGGACCGACGTCGAGCGCACCTTCATGGACGACGTGCGCTGGTGGGACCTCGAGGCGCTCGATCGCGTCGAGGTGGAGGTCTTCCCCGCGGGGTTCGTCGCCCTGGTGCGCGACCTGCTCGACGGGTGGGACGGCGTCGTGCGGCGGCTGCCGGACGAGCGCGAGGGTTCGGCCGCGGCGCGGGCTCAGGGCTGACCGCGGCCCCCGCCGGCCCCGCCTCCGCGCGGCGCGGAGGACATCCGTACCGATCGGTACGCACACCGGGGCGATTTCCGTACTGGTGAGTACACAATGCGGCGCGCGCCCGCTAGGTTCACCCCATGCCCCGCACGAGCTCGCCCGTCGCGGGGGTCCCACGCAGCGGCATCCGCACGCTCATGGAGCTCGCGCTCCGCGACCCGGACGCCATCCGCCTGGAGGTCGGCGAGCCCGACGCCACGACGCCCGAGCACGTCATCGCGGCCGCCGCCGCGGACGCCCGGGCGGGGCACACGGGCTACTCGTCGAGCACCGGGATCGCCGAGCTGCGCGAGGCCCTCGCCGCCCACGTCACCGCCCGCACCGGCCGCCCGACCCACCCGGACGAGGTCGTCGTCACGCACGGCGCGATGCACGGCCTGGCGATGGCGCTGCAGTGCGCGCTCGCCCCCGGCGAGCAGGTGCTCCTGCCCGACCCCGAGTTCCCCAACTGGCGGATGGCCGCCGTGGCCGCCGGGCTCGACGTCGGCACGTACCCCACGCGCGCCGCCCACGGGTTCGTGCCCCGGGTCGAGGACGTCGAGCGGGCGATCGGCCCGCGCACCAGGGCGATCGTCGTCTGCTCGCCCAACAACCCGACGGGCGCGGTGTACCCGCGGGCCGTGCTCGAGGGGATCTGCGAGGTCGCCCGGCGGCACGACCTGTGGGTGCTCTCCGACGAGTGCTACGACGAGTTCACGTTCGACGACCCGCACGTCGGGCTCACGGGCCTCGACCGCGACGACCGCGTCCTGACGTTCTTCAGCTTCTCCAAGACCCACGCGATGACCGGGTGGCGGGTCGGCTACGCCGTCGTGCCCGACCCGACGGTGCGCGACCTCATGGGCCACCTCGCCGAGGCGACGATCTCCTGCCCGTCGACCATCGGGCAGCGCGCCGCGCTCGCCGCCCTCACCGGCCCGCAGGACCACGTCACGGCCGCGCGGGACGCGTACCGCGCGCGGCGGGACGCCGCCGTGGCGCTCCTCGCGGCGCGGGGGATCGGCTGCGTGCGCCCGGCCGGGGCGTTCTACCTCATGGTGGACGTCTCGTCGGCGACGTCGGACAGCGAGGCCTTCGCCCTGCGCCTCCTCGCGGAGCGCCACGTCGCGGTCGCCCCGGGCGCCACGTTCGGCGACGGCGCGCGCGGCATGGTGCGCGTCTCGCTCGCCGCGGACCGCGACGCCGTGCTCGAGGGCCTCGGCCGGCTCGCGGACCAGGTGCAGGCGTGGCGGGAGGCGGCCGGGCCCGTGCCGGCGCCCGCGCTCGCGCCCGTGCTGGCCTCGGACGCCGAGGCGCCCACCGCGGTCTGAGCGGCAAGGTCCGGACGGCGCGGTCCGAACCCGCGCGGTCTGGACCCCGCGCGGTCCGGACGGCGCGCGGGGAACACCCGGCCGGCGTCGTAGGATCGCGCACCGTGACGTCGATCGGGGTGCTCGCGCTGCAGGGGGACGTGCGCGAGCACGTGCACGCCCTCGAGGCCGTGGGCGCGCACGCCCTGCCCGTCCGGCGCCCGAGCGAGCTCGCCGCCGTCGACGGCATCGTCATCCCCGGCGGCGAGTCGACGACCATCGACAAGCTGCTCCGTGCGTTCGACCTGTTCGAGCCGCTGCGGCGGGCCATCCGGGACGGGCTGCCGGCCTTCGGCTCCTGCGCGGGCATGATCCTGCTCGCCGACCGGATCACCGGGGGCACGGCGGACCAGCAGACGCTCGGCGGCCTCGACGTCACGGTCCGGCGCAACGCGTTCGGGCGGCAGGTCGACTCCTTCGAGACCGACCTCGTCGTCGAGGGCGTCCCCGACAGCGCGACCACGCCCGTGCACGCCGTCTTCATCCGCGCGCCGTGGGTCGAGGAGGTCGGCCCGCGCGTCCAGGTCCTCGCGCGGGTGGACGCGGGGCGGTCCCGCGGTGAGGGGGCCGAGGCGGCGGCCGGTAGGATCGTCGCCGTGCGTGAGCGCGACGTGCTGGCCACGTCGTTCCACCCGGAGGTGACGGGGGACCTGCGCCTGCACCGCCTGTTCGTCAGCATCGTCGAGAGCCGTTGAGGGGTCCTACGTGTCCGGTCACTCCAAGTGGGCGACGACCAAGCACAAGAAGGCGGTCATCGACGCCCGCCGCGGCAAGCTGTTCGCCAAGCTCATCAAGAACATCGAGGTCGCGGCCCGCGTGGGCGGCGGCGACCCCGCCGGGAACCCGACGCTCTACGACGCCATCCAGAAGGCGAAGAAGTCGTCGGTCCCGAACGACAACATCGAGCGCGCGGTCAAGCGCGGCTCCGGCCAGGAGGCCGGCGGCGCCGACTACCAGACGATCATGTACGAGGGCTACGGCCCCGGCGGCATCGCGGTGCTCGTGGAGTGCCTGACCGACAACCGCAACCGGGCGGCGTCGGACGTGCGCGTGGCGTTCACGCGCAACGGCGGCACGATGGCGGACCCGGGCTCGGTCTCGTACCTCTTCTCGCGCAAGGGCGTCGTCATCGTGCCGAAGGCCGACGGCCTCACCGAGGACGACGTGCTGAGCGCCGTGCTCGACGCGGGCGCCGAGGAGGTCAACGACCTCGGCGAGGCGTTCGAGGTGCTGAGCGAGGCGAGCGACGTCGTCGCCGTGCGCACCGCGCTCCAGGAGGCGGGGATCGACTACGACTCCGCCGAGGCCCAGTTCGTGCCGTCGACCCAGGTCGAGGTCGACGTCGAGGGCGCGCGCAAGATCATGCGGCTCATCGAGGCCCTCGAGGACAGCGACGACGTGCAGAACGTCTACGCGAACTTCGACGCCTCCGACGAGGTGCTCGCCGCCCTCGACGAGGAGTGACCCGCCGCGCGTGACCGGCGTCGGGGCGTGTCGGTGCCCGGCCGGGCGCCCGACGGCGCGGAGACTGGCCGTGTGCGCGTCCTCGGAGTCGACCCCGGCCTGACCCGGTGCGGCCTCGGCGTCGTCGACTCGGCGCCGGGCCGGCGGGCGGTGCTCGTCGAGGTCGGGGTGGCGCGGTCCGCGCCCGACCAGGCGCCGGAGCTCCGCCTGGCCGCGATCGCCGCCGAGGTCGAGGCGTGGCTCGACCGTCACCGGCCGGACGCGGTCGCCGTCGAGCAGGTCTTCGCCCAGCACAACCTCCGCACCGTCATGGGCACCGCCCAGGTGTCCGGCGTCGTCATGCTGGCGGCGGCACGCCGCGGCGTCCCCGTGGCCGTCCACACGCCCAGCGAGGTCAAGGCGGCCGTCACCGGGAACGGCCGTGCGGCGAAGGCGCGGGTCCAGGCGATGGTCGCGCGCATCCTCGCGCTCCCCGAGGCCCCGACGCCCGCCGACGCCGCCGACGCCCTCGCCCTCGCCGTCTGCCACCTCTGGCGCCCCCTGCCGGGGCGGCTCGTCGGGAGCCGGGGTGCGGAGGCCGTCGCGCCGTCGGGCGGGGGACGCACGCCGGCCCAGGTGGCCTGGGCGCGGGCGGAGTCCGCGGCGCGCCGCGCGGCGCGCTGACCGCGTCGTGCGCGTCGGGTACGGTTCGGGTCGTACACCTGTTCGCCCGGGGTCGCCCGGGGGAGGCCGGCACCGGGGGAGGGAGCCAGCGTGATCGCGTCGCTGCGCGGCCGGGTCGTCGACCTGCGCCTCGACGCCGTGGTCGTGGAGGTGGGCGGCGTCGGGCTGCTCGCCCACGCGACGCCGGGGACCCTGGCGGGGCTGCGGCTCGGGGGCGAGGCGCACCTGGCCACCTCGCTCGTGGTCCGGGAGGACGCGCTGACGCTCTACGCGTTCGCCGACGCCGACGAGCGCGACGTCTTCGAGGCCGTGCAGACGGTCAGCGGGATCGGGCCGCGGCTGGCCCTGGCGATGCTCGCGGTGCACACGCCCGACGCGCTGCGCCGGGCCGTGGCGACCGAGGACCTCGCGGCCCTGCAGCGGGTGCCGGGGATCGGCCGCAAGGGCGCGCAGCGGATCGTGCTCGAGCTGGGGGACCGCCTCGGCGTGCCGGCGGGCGGGGACGGCACCGGCGGGGCCGCGCCGGTGGCGGACCGGCGCGACACGGTCGTCGAGGCCCTCGTGGGGCTGGGCTGGAACGCCAAGGCGGCGGAGGACGCCGTCCGCGCGGTGCTGCCCGACGACGCCGGGCCGCTCGCCGAGGACGACGTCGCCGCGGTGCTCCGCGGGGCGCTGCGCGTGCTGGGCGGCGCCCGTGGCTGACGACCGGATCGTGGCCGCGGAGGCGGAGGAGGCCGAGCGCGCGGCCGAGGCGGCGCTGCGGCCGCGGCGCCTGGCGGAGTTCGTCGGCCAGCACGTGGTGCGGGAGCAGCTCGAGCTCGTGCTGCACGCGGCGCTGGCCCGCGGCGGGGTGCCGGACCACGTGCTGCTGTCCGGCCCGCCGGGCCTGGGCAAGACCACCCTGGCGATGATCATCGCGGCCGAGCTCGGCACGTCCGTGCGCGTCACGTCGGGCCCGGCGATCCAGCACGCGGGCGACCTGGCGGCGGTCCTGTCGTCGCTCGACGAGGGCGAGGTGCTGTTCGTCGACGAGATCCACCGCCTCGCCCGGCCGGCCGAGGAGCTGCTGTACGTCGCGATGGAGGACTTCCGGGTCGACGTCGTCGTGGGCAAGGGCGCGGGGGCGAACGCGATCGGCCTCACGCTGCCGCCGTTCACCGTGGTCGGGGCGACGACGCGCGCTGGCCTCCTGCCGGCCCCGCTGCGCGACAGGTTCGGCTTCACCGGCCACCTGGAGTTCTACGCCGACGCCGAGCTCGAGCAGGTGCTGCGCCGCTCCGCGGGCCTGCTCGGCGTGGACCTCGTCGACGACGCCGCGGCGGAGATCGCGCGGCGCTCGCGCGGCACGCCCCGCATCGCCAACCGGCTGCTGCGCCGGGTGCGCGACTGGGCGCAGGTGCGCGGCGACGGCCGGTGCGACCTCGCCGCGGCGCGCGCGGCGCTCGAGGTCTACGAGGTCGACGAGCTCGGCCTCGACCGGCTCGACCGCGCGGTGCTCCGCGCGCTGTGCGAGCGGTTCGGGGGCGGCCCCGTCGGCCTGACCACGCTCGCCGTCGCCGTGGGCGAGGAGCCGGAGACCGTCGAGACGGTCGCCGAGCCCTTCCTCGTCCGCGAGGGGCTGCTCGGCCGGACGCCACGCGGCCGTGTCGCGACGCCGCGCGCGTGGGCCCACCTCGGCCTGGCGGCGCCGCGCGGCCCGGAGGCGCTCTTCGACTGACGCGCCGACGGCGTTAGGAGGGGGCCCGGCGGTCGCCTAGACTGCCCCGCGGCGCCTACCACGAAGGACGTGACACCCCCATGGATCCAGTGAGTCTCCTCCTGCTGGTCGTCGTCTTCGGCGGCCTCATGTGGCTGATGGGCGCCCCGCAGCGGCGGATGCGCAAGGAGCAGGCCGCGATGCGCGAGCGCCTCGCCCCGGGCGCCGAGGTCATGACTCACGGCGGCCTGTACGGCACGGTGGTCGAGGTGGGCGACGACGTCGTCGTCCTCGAGACCGCGCCGGGGGTCACGATGCGCTGGGCGGCCCGCGCGATCGCGCGCATCGTCGAGCCGCTGCCCGACGAGGACTCCGAGGCGGAGGACGCCGAGTACGACGCCGACGAGGAGTACGACGGCGAGTACGACGAGGAGTACGAGGGCGAGGACGCCGAGGACGACGAGGACGACGCGGAGGACGTGGGCGAGGACGCCGAGGGCGACGACGCCGGCGACGATGGCGACTGGTCCGACGTCGAGGTCCCCGACGACGCCTCCAGCCTCACGGAGCCGGACGACGACGAGACGACGGGCCGCTGACGCGGCCCTGCAGAGAGAAGACCGAAGGTGGCCACGACCCCCCGCCGCGAGCGCCCCGTGCGCGCGCTCGTCACGCTCGCGATCCTCATGGTCGGCCTCGTCGGCGCGCTCCTCGCGGGCGACCGGTGGTCCGACGCGAGCCTGACGCCGAAGCTCGCCCTCGACCTCGAGGGCGGCACCGAGATCATCCTCCAGCCGGTCGCCACAGGCGGCGAGGCCGTCACGAGCGACGCGATCAACCAGGCCATCGACGTCATCCGGCAGCGCGTCGACGCGTCGGGCGTCGCGGAGGCCGAGATCACGAGCCAGGGCGGCACCAACATCGTCGTCGCTCTGCCTGGCACCCCGACCGAGGAGACGCTCCGGCTCGTCCGCGAGTCCGCGCAGATGGTGTTCCGGCCGGTGCTGGCCGTCGCCGGGCCGCAGCCCGTCACCACGGGCGAGGACGACGCCACGGGCGAGGAGCCCGCCGACGACGGCGCCACCGTCGACCGTCCGGCCGACGACGCCGACGACGCGACGGGCGACACGGCCGACGACGCGACAGCCCCCGACGAGGACGCCGACGCCGCGACGGACGAGCCGTCGCCCGAGCCCTCCGGCGAGGCCGGGGAGCCGACGAACCCGAGCGACCTCGCCTGGCTCACGGACGACCTCGTCGCGGAGTTCGACGCGCTCGACTGCACCGACCCCGCCAACCTGCGCGGGGGCGCCGCGCTCGTCGGCGACCCCGACGTCGCGGTCGTGACCTGCGACGTGGACGGCACCGCGAAGTTCGCGCTCGGCCCGGTCGAGATCGAGGGCGACATGATCGACGGTGCCTCCTCGGGCCTGCGGGTGACGGCCCAGGGCGCCTACACGAACGAGTGGGTCGTCAACCTCGAGTTCGACTCCGAGGGCACCGCGGTGTTCGCGGACACGACCACCCGGCTGCTGAGCCTGGAGTCGCCGCGCGACCAGTTCGCCATCGTGCTCGACGGCCTGGTCATCTCGGCGCCGGCGGTGAACACCGTCATCCCGAACGGGCAGGCGGAGATCTCGGGCAGCTTCGACCAGAAGTCGGCCGCCACGCTCGCACGGCAGCTCAACTTCGGCTCCCTGCCGCTGACGTTCGAGGTGCGCAGCGAGGAGCAGATCTCCGCGACGCTCGGCACCGAGCAGCTCCAGCGCGGCCTGCTCGCGGGCCTCATCGGCCTGCTCCTCGTCGGCCTGTACTCCCTCGCGCAGTACCGCGCGCTGGGCTTCGTGACGATCGCGTCGCTCGTCGTCGCGGGCGCGCTGGCCTACCTCACGATCACGACGCTGTCCTGGGTGCAGGGGTACCGGCTGAGCCTGCCCGGCGTGGCTGGCCTCATCGTCGCGATCGGCATCACGGCGGACTCGTTCATCGTCTACTTCGAACGGATCAAGGACGAGCTGCGCGAGGGCCGCACGCTCGCGGCCGCCGTCGCCACGGGCTGGGCCCGCGCGCGGCGGACCATCCTCGCGTCCGACGCCGTGAGCCTCATCGCGGCGATCGTCCTGTACTTCCTCGCCGTCGGCGGCGTGCGCGGCTTCGCCTTCACGCTGGGCCTGACGACGGTCATCGACCTCATCGTGGTCTTCCTCTTCACGCACCCGCTGCTGCTGCTGCTCTCCAAGCGGCCGTTCTTCGCCGAGGGCCACCGGTTCTCCGGCCTCGACCCGACCCTGCTCGGCGCGCGGCGCCGGTACGTGGGCCGCGGCCGGGTCGCCGAGGCGGGCGAGCCGGCGGCGCGCACGGCCCAGCCGGTCGGCGCCGGCGCGGCCGGGCGCACGACGATCGCCGAGCGGAAGGCCGCGGCGCGCCGCGGCGCCGTCGAGCAGCCCCTGGCCGAAGGGAAGGACGCCTGATGCCCGGCAGGATGGCCCAGTGGGGCAACGACCTCTACACGGGGCGGCGCTCGTACGACATCGTCGGCACCCGGCGGCGCTGGTTCGCCGTCGGCATCGGCGTCGTGCTCGTCTCGACGGTGCTCCTGCTCACCGTCGGCCTCAACCTCGGCATCGCGTTCCGGGGCGGCTCGGAGTTCACGGTCCCCGGCGCGGGCACGACGGCGGAGCAGCCGGCCGTGGACGCCGTCGGGCAGATCGACGGCGCCGCCCCGCCGCGCGTGTCCGTCGTCGGGTCGAACACGATCCGCGTGCAGACCTCGCAGCTGAGCGACGAGGAGACGACCCGGCTCGCCGCGCTGCTCGCCGACGCGTACGACGTCGACGAGAGCGAGGTCGGCTCGTCGTTCATCGGCGCCACCTGGGGCGCCGACGTGACCAGCAAGGCGCTGCGCGGCCTCGTCACGTTCCTCGCGCTCGTGTCGCTCGTGCTCACCCTCTACTTCCGCGACTGGCGCATGGCCGTGGCGGGCATCGTCGCCCTGCTGCACGACGTCGCGATCACGGTGGGCGTGTACGCCGCCGTCGGGTGGGAGGTGACCCCGGCGACGATGATCGGGTTCCTCACGATCCTCGGGTACTCGCTCTACGACACCGTCGTCGTCTTCGACAAGGTGCGCGAGAACGTCACGGGCGTGCTCGACCAGAAGCGGTACACGTACGGCGAGCTGGCGAACCTCGCGGTCAACCAGACGCTCGTGCGGTCGCTCAACACCTCGGTCGTGGCGGTGCTCCCCGTCGGCTCGATCCTGTTCATCGGCGCGTTCCTGCTCGGCGCGGGCACGCTGCGGGACATCGCGCTCGCGCTGTTCGTCGGCATCATCGTCGGCACGTTCTCGTCGGTGTTCCTTGCGACGCCGCTGCTCGTCTGGATGCGCGAC
>Ga0310830_101773_pt1 | contig 10146 bp, 5 predicted proteins | sample WT_ome_5_FD_201301 | JGI IMG/M metagenome (GOLD analysis project Ga0310830, IMG submission 201301) | Sorghum-adapted microbial communities enriched on wild type (WT) sorghum from Joint BioEnergy Institute, Emeryville, California, United... ...
CAGGCAGAACTCGACGCCGTCCGTGCCGCCCAACCCCCGGATGTCGGCGGTGATGAAGTACGTCCCCTCCGGTCGATACGGGGCGAACCCGGCCTCGACGAGGCCCGCCATCAGCTGGTCGCGCTTGCGCTCCAACGTGGCGGCGAACTCGGTGTAGTACGCGTCGGGCAGGCCGAGCGCCACCGCGACCGCCGGCTGCAGTGGGGCGGCATTGACGTAGGTGAGGAACTGCTTGACCCGGGTCACCGCCTGGACCAGGTCGGCCGGCCCGCTCACCCAGCCGACCTTCCAGCCGGTGCAGGAGAACGTCTTGCCGGCCGAGGAGATGCGCAGCGTACGGTCCCGCATGCCCGGCAGTGTCGCGATAGGACAGTGCACACCGGACGCGTCGGAGAAGACGAGGTGCTCGTAGACCTCGTCGGTGACCGCGATCGCGTCGTACTCCTGGCACAGGGACGCGATCAGGGACAGCTCGTCGGTGGTGAACACCTTCCCCGTGGGGTTGTGCGGCGAGTTGAGCAGCACCACCCGGGTGCGGGCGGAGAAGGCGTTGCGCAGCTCGTCGGGGTCGAAGGCGTACCGGCCGTCCGGACCGGGGTGCAGCGTGACCGGCCGCAGCCGCGCCTGGGCGAGGGCGACGCACGCCCCGTACGAGTCGTAGAACGGCTCGAAGGCGACCACCTCATCACCCGGCTCGCACAGGCCGAGGATGCTCGCCGCGATCGCCTCGGTGGCCCCGGCGGTGATGAGGATTTCGCCGTCGGGGTCGTACGCCAGGCCGTAGAAGCGCTGCTGGTGGGCGGCGACGGCGGCGCGCAGCTCGGGGATGCCCGGGCCGGGCGGGTACTGGTTGCGGCCGCTCCGCAGGGCCTGCGCCGCCGCCTCGAGCATCTCGGGCGGGCCGTCGGTGTCGGGGAAGCCCTGGCCCAGATTGACCGAGTTCGTCCGGACCGCGAGCGCCGACATCGTGGCGAAGATGGTGGTGCCGAACTCGCGCATCCGCGCCACCCCGACCGGCCCGACCCGCGATCCCGGGCTGGTCGTCCCGGCATCGCGGGGCGAGGTTGACTCGCCGCGGTTGGCCTCCTCCGTCACGTGCGGCAGGGTACACCCCCCGGAACCGATCAAGTGGTGTGCGCAAAAGTCGGCTTTCTGCGCAGCGGTCTTGCGCGAAACATGGTTAGATCAGCCCCATGTGCGGAATCGTGGGGTATGTGGGCGCCCGACCGGCGCTCGGCATCATCGTGGACGGGCTGCGCCGGCTGGAGTACCGCGGCTACGACTCGGCCGGAGTCGCCGTCCTCGGTAAGGACTCGGGGTCGTCGCCGAACCAGGGCCTCGACCTCATCACCGTCAAGCGGGCCGGCAAGCTCGGCAACCTCGAGCAGGAGCTGGCGGCGCAGGCCCCGGAGAGCGCCATCAACACCGGCACCACCGGCATCGGCCACACCCGGTGGGCCACCCACGGCAGCCCGACCGACCGCAACGCCCACCCGCACCGCTCCCGGAACGGCCGGCTGGCCATCATCCACAACGGGATCATCGAGAACTTCGCGACCCTACGGGCCGAGCTCGAGGCGGCCGGCGTCGAGTTCGTGAGCGACACCGACACCGAGTGCGCGGCCCACCTGCTCGAGCAGGAGCTGGCCGACGTCCGGGCCGAGGTGGCGGCGGGCACCGCACCGGCGGCGGTGGCGGACTCCCCGGCCGAGCAGCTCGCCGAGGCGATGCGGCGCATGTGCCGACGGCTGGAGGGGGCGTTCACGCTGCTCGCCATCGATGCCGACACTCCGGATGTCGTGGTGGGGGCCCGGCGCAACTCGCCGCTGGTCGTAGGCCAGGCCGAGGGCGAGAACTTCCTCGCCAGCGATGTATCGGCATTCATCGCGCACACCCGCGACGCCATCGAGCTGGGCCAGGACCAGGTCGTGCTCATCACCCCGCACACCGTGCAGATCACCAACTTCGACGGCACCCCGGCCGAGGGCAAGCACTTCCACATCGACTGGGACGCGGCCGCGGCCGAGAAGGGCGGCTACGACTACTTCATGCTCAAGGAGATCGCCGAGCAGCCGCGCGCCGTCGCCGATACGCTGCGGGGTCGGCTGAGCCCGACCGGTGAGCTGATGATGGACGAGACCCGCCTCACCGAGGCCGACCTGCGCCGCATCGACAAGGTGTTCATCGTCGCCTGCGGCACGGCCTACCACGCCGGCCTGGTGGCCAAGTACGCGATCGAGCACTGGACGCGGCTGCCCTGCGAGGTGGAGCTGGCCAGCGAGTTCCGGTACCGCGACCCGGTGCTCGATTCGTCCACATTGGTCGTCGCCATCTCCCAGTCGGGCGAGACCATGGACACGCTGATGGCGCTGCGCCACGCCAAGACGCAGAAGGCCCGGGTTCTCGCCATCTGCAACACCCACGGCTCGTCGATCCCGCGGGAGTCCGACGCGGTGCTCTACACGCACGCCGGTCCCGAGATCGCGGTCGCCTCCACCAAGGCGTTCCTCACCCAGCTGGTGGCCTGCTACCTGGTCGGTCTCTACCTGGCCCAGGTCCGGGGCGTGAAGTTCGCCGATGAAGTGAAGGCGGTGCTCGACCAGCTGCAACAGATGCCGGGCGCGGTGGACCAGGTGCTGGAGACGATGGATGCCGTCCGGGCACTGGCCCGCGACCTCGCCTCGTCCCGGTCGGTCCTCTTCATCGGGCGGCACGTCGGTTACCCGGTCGCGCTGGAGGGCGCGCTGAAGCTCAAGGAGCTCGCCTACATGCACGCCGAGGGGTTCGCCGCGGGCGAGCTCAAGCACGGGCCGATCGCGCTCATCGAGCAAGGCACACCCGTCGTATGCATCGTGCCCTCGCCGGTCGGTAAGGACAGCCTGCACGACAAGGTGGTCAGCAACATCCAGGAGGTCCGGGCCCGGGGCGCCCGCACCATCGTGATCGCCGAGGTGGGGGACACGTCGGTGCGGCCGTACGCCGACCACCTCATCGAGGTGCCGGCCACCCCGACGCTGCTCGCGCCGCTGGTCACCACCGTGCCGCTGCAGGTGCTCGCGTGTGAGATCGCCACGGCCCGCGGCCACGACGTCGACCAGCCGCGCAACCTCGCCAAGTCGGTGACCGTGGAATAGCCGACCATAAAGTCGCGCACCGCAGAATCGCGGGCCGTGGAATCGCGGACCGCGGATTTGCGGGCCGTGGCGTAGCGGCACCCTTTACAAGCGCACCACCGGGGGCGACCCTGGGGAGGTGACCGAGCGGTCGCCAGCGCCGGTGACCAGCCTGTGGGGTCGGGTCACCGAGCGCGCGGCGGTGGTGAGCCTGATCGATCGGGCGCGGGCCGGTTGCGGTGGCGTCCTGGTGGTCGAGGGTGTCCCGGGCATCGGCAAGACCGCTCTGGTCGACCATGTGCTCGCCGAGGCCCGGACCAGCAGCTCACCGCCACCGCTCGTGCTCGGGGCGCGGGCCCGCCGACGGGAGGCGAGCGTTCCGTTGGCGACGGCGGACGCGCTGTTCGCGCCCGCGCTGGGCTCGAGCTGGCGCGCGACGTGTGTCGATACGGTCGCCGGCGCCGACGTCTACCGGCTCGGCGTGCAGACGGTCGACGGGCTCGCCACGCTCGCCCGACGGCGGCTTGTGGTGTGCTGGCTCGACGATGCGCAGTGGAGCGACCCGCGCTCGGTGGACCTGCTCGGCTTCGTCGCCGCCCGCCTCGCCGGCCACCGGGTCGCCGTGCTGATCGCGCAGCGACCAGGTGGACCGGACTGGGGCTTCCCGACGCTGCGCCTGGCGCCCCTGGACCCGGCCGCGGGCACGGCGCTGGTCGCGGACCGGGCGCTCGGGATCGACGGCGACGTGGCCAGCGCCCTCGTCGCCCTCGCCGCGGGTAACCCCGGCGCTCTCACCGACCTGGCGTCGGCGCTCACCCCGGCCCAACGGTGCGGCGAGGAACCGGCGCCATCGGCCCTGCCGGCGACCAGCCGCCTCCGGCGGGACTACGCCGCGCGCCTGGCCGCCCTGCCCGAGCCGACCCGGCGGCTCGTGCTGGTGGTGGCGGCCGACCCGAACCTGACCACGGGCGAGCTGGTGCGCGCGGCGGAGTCGTTGGGGATCGATATCGCGGCGCTCGATCCAGCCGAGCGCGACGGCCTGATCCGGATCAGCGGCGACGAGGTGCGGATACCGGAGCCGCTCGTCCGCGGCGCGGTGTACGAGGAGGCGACCCTGTCCGCGCGCCGGGCCACCCACGCCCTCCTCGCCTCGATCCTGGATCCCCACCGATCGGCGATCCGGGCGCTGGTGCACCGCGCCGCGCTGGCGGTGGGCCCCGACCCGGACCTGGCCGATGCCCTGGCCCGGTGCGCCCTGGCGTCGGCCGGCGACGGCTCGAGCCATCCGTCGGTCCATCATGGACAGACGCCGGTCGTGCGGGCGCAGGCGCTGGTTCGGGCGGCAGAGCTCTCGACCGATCCGGCGCTCGCCGCGGCCCGGCTCGTCGCCGCGGCGCGTCAGCTGTGGGACGGGGGTGAACCGCACCGGGCGCGCGGCCTGCTCCGGCGGGTCCAGGCGGCCGCGCTGCCCCCGCAGGCCCGGGGCGAGTACGACCTGCTCCTCGGGGAGATGGAGCTGCGGGGCCGGACGCCCGACCGGGCAAGGGCGGTCCTCATGGAGGCGGCCGAGGCGCTGCGCGACGACCCGCACCGGCGCGTGACGGCCCTGCTCAGCGCGGGCGAGGCGTTATGCCTGGTCGGGGACTACGCAGAGTTCGGCGCCCTCGCGGACCAGGCGCTGGCGCTGCGCGGTCCCGGCGAGCCGCGCGAGGCCGAGCTGGCCTTCGAGCAGCTCGCCGGGCTGACCGCCATGTTCCGGGGTGACTACCGGGCCGCCCGGCCGTCGCTGCGTCGGGTCATCGCCCTCGCCACCGCGCTCGACGAGCCCACGGCCCTGGCGCGGGCCAGCCTGGCCGCGATCGTGCTCGGCGACGACGAGGTGGCGTACCGGTTGGCGCTGCGGGCGGCCGCGCTCGCCGAGGCCGCGGGCCGGCAGGCCGCCGTGCCGCGGGCGCTGGAACTGGCCGCCGCCGCCGAATGCGCCCTCGGCCGGTACACCGCCGCGGCGGCCACGCTCGCCCGGGCCATTCCGCTGGCGGCGGCGACCGGCCAGCAGAGCCTGCACAGCGACCTCGCGGCCCTGCACGCGGTCATCGCCGCGATGCTCGGCGATCGGGACACCTGCCGGGCGCGCATCCGCGAGGCCCGGGCGGGGGAGGTCAGCCGGGCCGCCGCCCTGGTCGAGTGGGCGCTGGGCATCCTGGACCTCAACGACGGTCGGGCGGCCGAGGCCGTGCCCCGGCTGGCCGGGCTGTGCCGCGTCGAGTCGGGGCACGGCCAGCTCACCATCCGGGTGGCCGCCACACCCCATCTGGTCGAGGCGTGCGTACGCGCGGGCGATCCGGCGGCCGCCCGGGAGGCGCTCGCCATCTTCGATCCGTGGGCCCGCCAGACCGGCAACCCGGCGTGGCTGGCCCTGTCCGAGCGTTGCCGGGCGCTGGTGGCGGAGGACCCGGACCGGGCGGGGGAGCACTTCCGCGCCGCCCTGCACCAGCATGAGCTCGCCCGCTCCCGGTTCGAACGCGCCCGTACGCAGCTGCTGTACGGGCAGGAGCTACGCCGGAGCCGGCGGCGCCGGGCCGCCCGCGAGCAGTTGCGGGCGGCCTACGAGACATTCGAGTACTTCGGGGCGACCCCGCTGGCCGAGCAGGCCCGGGCCGAGCTGCGCGCCGCCGGGGAGCCAGTGGCCCCCCGGCCCGGCCCCGTCAACCCGGTCGGCCGGCTCACCGCCCAGCAACGGCAGATCGCGGAGCTGGTCGCCAGCGGGGCCACCAACCGCGAGATCGCGGCCGCGCTGTTCGTCAGCACCCGGACCGTCGACTACCACGTGCGGAACATCCTGGCGCGGCTCGGGCTGCGCTCGCGGATCGATCTGGCCCGGATCCTGGCACCGACGAGCGCGGCGGCCGAGTTGGCCGGCCGCCGCGCACCACGGTCGCCGATCAGCACGCGTTCGACCTGAAGTCCGAGATGGACAGTCCGGAGAAGCCGCAGGTGAACGGAGTGAAGCGGGTGTCGTTGTTGAGCCAGCGCTTGAACCAGGACACCAGGGCCCGGGAGGTCATGGAGTCGGTGACCTGGGGGAAGAAGTGGCTCGCGTTGTTGAGTTCGACGTACGCCTTGGGGCCGGCCAGGGTGTTGTAGAACGGGATCGAGTGGGTCGCGACCGGGGCGACGGTGTCCCATTCGCCACCGACGATGAGCACCGGCTCGTTGACGTTGTTCCAGGTCTTGTCGGTGTTCCAGGGCGCAAGCGGCACGGCCGCCTTCACGTTCCCGGTGGTGTCCATAGCCAGCGCCTCGAGCGAGCCGCCGCCGCCCATCGAGTGGCCGGCCACGCCGCGCCGGGTGCCGTCCGCCCGGGACCGCACCGCAGCCGGGGCGCTGCCGCTGACCGCCCAGTTCAGCGCGGCGAGCAACTGCTGGCCGCGGCTGCTCGGCGGGTCGAGCCGGGTGTTCGTCTCGATGCCCACGACCACGAAGCCCCAGGACGCCAGCCGCGGGCCGATCCAGTCGATGCTTGACCACGAGGCCGTGTAGCCGGGAGAGACCGCGATCACCGGGTACAGGCCGGGCGCGGTGGGGTAGTAAACCACTCCGCCGCCGAAGCCGCTCACGAGGGGCGAGATGCTGCTCGACGCGACCGAGAAGCTGCCGTTGCCGTAGATGTTGGTCGCCGTCGGCGCCTGGCCGATCTCATCGGCGCGGGCCGGCGCGGCGACGACGAGCGTGCCGGCGGTCAGAGCGGCCGCGCCGGCCAGGACGGTGACCAGTCGGGCCAGGCGGCGCGTGGGCGTGCGGGGACGGGCCATGCCACTCACCTGTGTCACTTCCTTTCGGTTGGCCGACCAGGTGGTCGGTGGGACGATGCAGCGATTGTCGTGAGTGGCCGAATGCCGTGCACCGGTAGAACTACCAGTCCGCGGAGAGGCGACGTCGATCGATGTACGCGCGGACCAGTGAGTCTTGTGCGGTGATCCCATGGCGGACCGCCGCGCCGGTCGGGTACCCCGCGTGGTCGGCCTGCCTGCTGTGGTCGGCCTGCCCTGCTGCGGTAGACATGCAGGGTGGGTACCTCGCTGCTCGCCTTCGCCGCGTTCGCCGCCCTGCTCACCATCACGCCGGGGGTGGACACCCTGCTCGTGCTGCGCGCATCGGCCGCGGGCGGCCGCGGCGCCGGGATCGCGGCCGCGACGGGCATCGGCCTGGGCTGCCTGGTCTGGGCCACGGCCGGAGCGATCGGCGTCACCGCCGTACTCGCCGCCTCCCAGCTCGCCTTCGACGTGCTCCGGCTGGCCGGGGCGGCCTACCTCGTCTGGCTCGGGGCGCGGGCGCTGTGGTCGGCGCGGCATGGGCGATCGGACGCCGCGGCCCCGTCAACGGCGCCCGCACCGGACGAGCCCGGCGAGCGGTGGAGCTGCTGGCGCGCCCTGCGCACCGGGCTCACCACGAACCTGCTCAATCCCAAGGTCGGGGTCTTCTACCTGTCCGTCCTGCCGCAGTTCCTGCCCGCTGAGCTGACCCCGCTGGCCGGGTCGCTGGCGCTGGCGATGATCCATGTCATCGAGGGCCTGATCTGGCTCTCGCTGCTGGCCGTGCTCGTGACGCAGGCGCACACGTGGCTCACCCGGCCAGTGGTGCGGCGCCGGTTCGACCAGGTGACCGGCGCGGTCCTGCTGGCCTTCGGCCTGCGCCTGGCCCTCGACCACTGAGGTGTCCTGGTCGGTGAGCTGGCGCAGACGTCACCGGTCGCGCGCCGGGGCGGCCTCGGTCGGCCCGACGGGCTGCGTGGGGATGACCGGGGTCGGGGCCGGAACCACCACCCGCAGGGACGCCGGGAGGTTGCTGATGCTCGCCCGGCCGTCGTGGGTGACGGCGACGTCGACCTCCGTGCCGGCGATCCGCAGACCGTGCAGGTTGATCGCCCCCAGGGGAGCACCCTGCATCGGTCGCAACTGGACAGTCCCCTGTGGAACGTCGGGGTACACGCCCACCGCCGCCTGCAGGATCGCCACGCTGGCTGCCGCCGACCAGGCCTGGGGGTGGCAGGCGGCCGGGTACGGCACAGGCCGCGCCCAGGTCGACCGGTCGTCGCCGCCGTACAGCTCGGGCAACTGGTAGCCGAACGCCTCGGCCGCGCTCAGCAGGCCCTCCGCCAGCACGGCCGCCGCCGCGTCGTGCCCGGCCTGGGCCAGCCGGGCCACCACGATGGCGGTGTCGTGCGGCCAGACCGTGCCGCAGTGGTACGACAGCGGGTTGTAGCCGCCGCTGTCCGCGGACATCGTGCGCAGGCCGTACCCACCCGACATCGCGGGCGAGGCCAGGTGCCGGGCCACCAGGGCCGACTCCTCGGCGTTGAGCAGGCCGGTGCCGAGCAGGTGACCGATGTTGCTGGCGAGCGCGTCGACGGGGCGCTTGTCGCCGTCCAGGGCCAGCGCCGGGTAGGGGCCGTCGGGCCCGTCCACCCAGAACCGCTCCCGGAACCGCTGGGCCAGGGCGGCGGCGTACTCCCGCCAGCGCGCCCCGTCGGGGAGGCCGAAGGCGTCCAGCAACTCGGCTCCGGCGATCGCCGCCTGGTAGGCGTAGCCCTGCACCTCGCAGAGCGCGATCGGGGGTCGGGCCTGCCGACCGTCACGGAACCGGACGGCGTCGGCCGAGTCCTTCCACCCCTGGTTGGCCAGGCCGCGACTGTCGTCGATGTACTCCAGGAACCCGTCCCCGTCGGGGTCGGCGTGATCGGCGAGCCAGCCGAGCGCGGCCTGCAGGTGCGGGAGCAGGGCGGCCACCTCGGACTCGGCCAGCCCCCAGCGCCACGCCTCGTGCAGCAGGTCGATCCAGAGCAGGGTCGCGTCGATCGTGCCGTAGTAGACGACCGGGGCGGACTCGGCGGTGAGCCCGAAGAGACTTTCGTATCGAAGCTCGTGCATAATTTTGCCCGGCGCCTCCCCGCTGGCACGGTCCAGCCGGCGGCCCTGGCGCCGGGCGAGGACCCGCAGCGTCCCCCGGGCCAGGTCGACGCCGAGCGGCAGCAGCATGCGGGCGGCCCAGAGGCTGTCCCGACCGAACAGGGTGAGGAACCACGGGACGCCGGCGCCGAGGAAGGTGTCCTCGGGCTGTCCGGGCTCGACGAGTCGCATCGCCGCCAGGTCGTCGAGGGAGCGCTCGAGCAGGCGGACCAGCCGCCGGTCGTCGGCGACGAGCCGCGGCCGGGACCACTCGACCGGGCCGGGCGCGGCCGCGACCGCGATGGCGGTCGTGGTGACCTGGAGCGTCCACTGGTGGCGGGCGGCGCCGCGCGGGGGCAGGTCGAGCGTCCAGGTCAGGCAGGATTTATTGATGTCAATTGATGCTCCGTCGGCGGTCACCCGGACCTCGACTCCGGACGTCGACCAGGCGAGTCCGTCACCGTCGCCCCGGGCAGGCACGGGTTGGCCGGCCCGGCCGGTCCGGACCGCGTCCATCGGCGCGAGGTCGCAGGCGAGGTCGATCGTCAGGCTCGCCCGCACCGGCACCGAGGCCGCGGAGTAGACGCGGATCTCCTCGGTCATCCCGGCGGCGGCCAGGCGGCGCACCCGCTCGATGCGGACGGTCGGGTCCACGCCGGGGTCGCCGAGCGTGCGGGCCAGGCTGACGAACGCGGCCCCGGAGGCGCCGTCGGGCGAGTGGGCGATTGGGGATGGTTCGGCGGCATTGATCCGAAGAATCGCCTGCGACAGGACCCGGCGGTCGCCGACGAAGACCCCCTGCACGCCGTGGGGCCGGATTTGTCCATCGTGGCCACTCAGCGCGCTGCAGGGAGCGCACACCGTCACTGTCAGGTCGTGCAGCAGTGGCTGGAGCAGCTCGGCCTCGGGCGGGCCGGCCTGGTGCGGTGCAACCGTCACGTGTCCACTCTCGCCTTCTTGGTGCCCGCTATCTCGTTGTGACACGCCACCCTCTTGACAGGACGGTGGTCGTGGGCGCATCGTCAGCGCATCCAAGTTTGAACGGTCCAATGATGCTATCGCTGACTTGGATCGTTCAAGACCATCAA
>Ga0310830_101784_pt1 | contig 10078 bp, 11 predicted proteins | sample WT_ome_5_FD_201301 | JGI IMG/M metagenome (GOLD analysis project Ga0310830, IMG submission 201301) | Sorghum-adapted microbial communities enriched on wild type (WT) sorghum from Joint BioEnergy Institute, Emeryville, California, United... ...
CCTGGCCCAGTCGCCCCAGTTCTACAAGCAGACCCTGGTCGGCGTGTTCGAGCGCGTCTACGAGGTCGGGCCGGTGTTCCGGGCCGAGCCGCACGACACCGTACGGCATCTGGCCCAGTACACGTCGCTGGACGTGGAGCTCGGCTTCATCACCGACCATCGCGACGTGATGGCGGTGCTGCGGTCGGTCCTGGCCGGCATGGTGTCGGCGATCGATCCGTCCTTTGTGGACACGGAGGTGCCGGAGCAGATTCTGTCGGTGCACTTCGTCGACGCGCTGGCCATGGTGGGCAAGGCGCTCGGCGAGGACCTGTCGGGCGAGCCGGACCTGGCGCCGGCCCACGAGCGGTGGCTGGGGGAGTGGGCGCAGCGGGAGTACGGCTCCGACTTCCTCTTCGTCGAGGGGTTCCCGGCGGCGAAGCGACCCTTCTACACCCACCCCGACCCGTCCCGGCCGGGCTACACCAACGGGTTCGACCTGCTGTTCCGGGGCGTCGAGCTGGTGACCGGCGGGCAGCGGCTGCACCGGTACGAGGACTACGTCGCGGCGCTGGCCGCCCGGGGCGAGTCGCCGGAGCCGTATGAGCCGTACCTGTCAGTGTTCCGGCACGGCATGCCACCGCACGGGGGTTTCGCGATCGGGCTGGAGCGGTTCCTGGCCCGCCTCACCGGGGCCGCCAACATCCGGGAGGTGACCCTGTTCCCGCGTGACCTGACCCGCCTGACGCCCTGACCCGCCTGACCCGCCTGGCTCGCTGACCCGCCTGACTCGCCGACCGGTCAGCTCCCTGACGGTCCGGCCAGGTGGGCGGCGTCGGCGCGCCCAGGGTCGCTCAGGGCATGAGCGTGGTGCGCAGGTGGTGCTCGACGATCGGCAGGACCTCGTCCACGGTGACCTGGCGACCGAGCTCCGCGGACAGCGACGTGACGCCGGCGTCCCGGATGCCGCACGGCACGATCGCGTCGAACGCGCGCAGGTCGCAGTCACAGTTGAGCGCGAAGCCGTGCAGGGTCACGCCCCGGGCGACCCGGATGCCGATCGCGGCCACCTTGCGGTCGGGCCCGCGGTCGTCGGCCGGCACCCACACGCCGCTGCGTCCCTCGACCCGGGTGGTGGCCAGGCCCAGGTCGGCGCACGTGTCGATCAGGAGCTGCTCCACCCGGCGGACGTACGCCACCACGTCCACCGGTTCGGGCAGGCGCACGATCGGGTAGCCGACGAGCTGGCCGGGCCCGTGCCAGGTGATCTTGCCGCCGCGGTCGACGTCGATGACCGGCGTCCCGTCCACCGGTCGCTCCCACGGCTCCGTCCGCTTGCCGGCCGTGTAGACGCTCGGGTGTTGCAGCAGCAGCACGGTGTCGGGTGCGCGGCCGTCAGCGACCTGCTCGTGCAGTCGCCGCTGCTCGTCCCATGCGGTCAGGTAATCCACGACTCCCGCCCGGACGAGGGTCAGCCCCGCCGGCGTCGTGCCCGTGGCAAGCGTCTGCGTCACGCTCGTGAGCCTAACGCGCCGATTGTGGTGTCGGGGCGTGTCCTGTGACTCACCGAAGGCTACGCGCCTGAAGGCGGCCGCCGGTCTCTGCATGGCGACCCGGGATTTTGGGAGACCCAGACCCCTGGAGCCGGATCGACTTTTGGAGCCCCAGACCCCTGCAGCGGGATCGACTTTCCAAGAGCACAGGCATAGGGGCGTCCTGGGCCGGGCGCGCGGGCGGTTTCCGGGGCCGGTCAACCGGTAGTCTTCGATTGTTGACGGCTCAACGAGATGAGAGGACCCCATGTCGGAGGACCCCATCGCCGCGCTGCGGGCGTCGCATGACCGTCTCGCGGCCATCGTGGCCCGGCTGACCCCCGAGCAGGAGACGGCACCCGCCTACCCCAGCGAGTGGAGCATCGCCCAGGTGCTGTCGCACATCGGCTCCGGCGCGGAGATCATGGCGCGGGCGTTCGACGCCGCCCTGAACGGGACGCCAGCACCGGGGCGGGAGACGTACCCGGCGATCTGGGACCGGTGGAACGCCAAGGCGCCGAGCGACCAGGTCCGGGACGGCATCGAGTCGGATCGACAGCTGGTGGCGCGGTTCGAGGCGCTGGACGCGGACCAGCGGGCGCGGCTGCGGTTCTCCAGCTTCGTCGGCGAAGTGGACACCGACCGGTTCGCCGGCCTGCGGCTCAACGAGCACGCCGTGCACACCTGGGACGTCGCCGTCGTCCTGGACCCGACCGCCACGATCGGTCCCGAGGCGGTGGGGCTCGTGGTGGACAACCTGGCCATGGTGGCCGGGTTCAGCGGAAAGGCCGAGGGCCTGTCCGGCCGCGTGGTGCAGGTGACCACAACCGACCCCGACCGGGAGTTCACGCTCAGGTTCGACTCCACGGTCAGCCTCCAGCCCGGCCGGGCCGCGGACGCGACTGCCGAGTTCGCCCTGCCCGCCGAGGCGTTCATCCGGCTGGTGTACGGCCGGCTCGACCCCGCGCACACGCCGGCGGTGACCGTGACGGGTGTCGCACTGGACGACCTGCGGCGGGCGTTCCCCGGTTTCTAGCGAGTCACACCAGCTCGGGGACCCGAAGCTGGGAGATCGCGAGCTCGAACTCGGCCACCTCGATGACGTACGCGCCCGCGAAGTCGGCGATCGCGGTACGGATGGCGTTCTCGTGGGGTCGGGCCTTGGCGATCGCCCCGGCGTCATAGACCACTGTGGACACCGCTCGCCCGGACTGTCGGTCGACGAGCAGGCTCGTGCTGGTGAACCCGGGCAGTTGCTCCAGGCGCGGCACGGCGTCCCGGTAGGCGTCGATCAACGTGCCCATGGTGGCCGGGTCGCCCTCCAGCCAGGAGACGCTCGCGCTCGCGGCCTGCTCCGACGTGCGGGCCCGGTGCATGACCGCGACCTCCCATTGGTCGACGGACGTCTCCGTGGCGTCGAAGTTCTCCGCGCAGCGGTCCCGGATGCCCCGCACCTGTGCCTCGCTCATGCGGAGCGACTCCGGCGACTGCCAGGAGGACGTGATGATGCACCGCCCGGTGGCCCGGTCGACCAGTGTGGACAGTCCGACGAATCCCGGGATGCCCTGCAGCGCAGGCATAACCACGTCCTTGACGTACTGGATGCCTCGGTCGATGCCCGATTGCCGTGCGGTCACCGTGGTCGTGCGTGCGAACATGGCACCTCCCCCGTGCTCGTTGCGCGGTCAGCCCCACCATGCGTCGCGCTCCGGACGGGGCGCAACCGATTCGCCGGGATCCACGAGTTCCCGCTAGCGTGACACGATGACCTTCCTGCTGCTGGTGGTGCACCTGGTGGCCGCCGTGGCCTGGCTGGGCGCCATGGCGTACAGCCTCGTCGCCGTCCAGCCCCGGATCGCCCGCGCCGTGCCCGATCCGGTGCGGGCGGAGGAGCTCTACCGCGAGCTGGCGGCCGGCAACCGGTGGCCGGTCGTGGGCATCCTCGCCGTGCTGGCGCTGACCGGGCTCGGCCTGGTCACGGTCGCCGATGGACGGTCGGCCGGCTGGTGGGCGGCTATGGTCGCCAAGGCGCTGCTGTGGGCGGCGGCCGCGGGACTGTTCTGGTGGGTGTCGTGGCGGGGTTGGCCGGGCCGGGTGTTCGCCCGGCCGGAGGAGTTGCCCGCGCAGCAGGCCCGGTTCCGCCGGGTGGCGCTGGCCATGGCGGTCGTCGTCGGGCTGGCCTTCGCGCTGGGCGTGGTCGCGTCGCACCTGCCGTTGTGAGCGGTAATCCATGGTTGTGAGTGGTGATCCATTGTGGACGGCCGGGTCGCCCGGCTGGCCCGGGAGGGGTTGCGCCGGCCGCGACCGGCGGTAGGCTGCCCTGATGAGGGGGCATCGGGGGAGCATGACGGCCCGTGAGGAACCCGACCCGGGTCGGCCGGAGCCGGCCTGGTCGCTGCCGAGTGGGTCCTGGCTCGACGAGCGGATGGTCGAGCAGCGCACCATCCTCGTCCGGGGTCGCATCGATGCCGCCGTGGCCAACCACGTTGCCGGGGTCCTCCTGCTGCTGGGGCGATCGGGTCCCGATCCCGTCCACATACACCTGTCCGCCCCCGACGGTGACCTCGGCGCGGCCTTCGCGATCGCCGACGCGATCGAAGCGGCCGGCGTGGCCGTGCACGTCGTCGTGACCTCCGAGGTCGGGGGCGCCGCGCTCGCCGTTCTCGCCGCGGCCCACCGGCGGACGGCCCTCGCCCACGCCCGCATCCGCCTGGCCGAGCCGCGCGTCGATCCGCTCACGGGCACGGCCGACGAGGTGGCCGCCGCCGCCGGGCGGTACCTGCGGGACCTGGAGGAGCTGGCCGTACGGCTCGCCGAGGTCACCGGCCAGCCGCGCAGTCGTATCGAAGATGACCTGTCCACGGGCCGGGTCCTGAGCGCCCCCGAGGCGCAGGAGTACGGGCTCATCGACGCGATCGCGGGCCGGGACACGCCGCGCGCCTAGCCCGGGCCGGATCGGGCCGGGCGCTCGACTCGGAGTGTCCACGGTGGTGGTCGGCCACGGGTCGGCGCCGACCGATGTATGGGGGCCGGACATGGTGCGCAAGGGACGGCTGAGCCTAGCGTGACGCTGTGACTGGCATCACGTCGCCCCGCCCAAGCGCCCCGGGCGGGGCACCCACCCGCGCGCCTCGCACCGCGCCGTCCACCCTGGGAGTCCGCCATGTCCTATGTCCGGGATCCCGTCCCTGTCACTGATCCCGCCCTTGTCACTGATCCCGCCCTTGTTGCTGATCCCGCCCTTGTGGCTGATGCTCCGGTTGCTGGCGCCGCCGTCCGTACGCCCGGCGCCCGCCCGCTCGCCCGACTCGCCGTGCTCGCGGCCGCGCTGCTCGCGACGGTCCTCGCCGTGCTCGCCGTCGCGGTCCGGCCCGCCAGCGCCGCGACCCTCACGCAGGTGACGAACTTCGGCTCGAACCCCGGAAACCTCAATATGTACGTGTATCGGCCGGACGGCCTCGGGAGTGGTGCCCCGGTCGTCGTGGCCATGCACGGGTGCAGCCAGAACGCCAATGCCTACTACACCAACTCCGGTTGGCCGAAGTACGCCGACCTGTTCCGGTTCATCCTGGTCTTCCCGGAGCAGAAGACGGCCAACAATGCCAGCTCCTGCTTCAACTGGTTCACCGCCGGCGACGTGGCGCGCGGCCAGGGCGAGGCGCTGTCGGTCAAGCAGATGGTCGACTACGTGCAGAACACGTACGGCGCCGACCCGAGCCGTACCTTCGTCACCGGGCTGTCGGCCGGCGGTGCCTTCGCCGCGGTGATGCTCGCGACCTACCCGGACGTCTTCGAGGCCGGGTCCATTGTGGCCGGTGTCCCGTACGGCTGCGCCCCGGCGACGAGTCCATACATCTGCATGTTCACCGGGGTGAGCAAGACGCCGACCCAGTGGGGAGACCTGGTGCGCAACGCCTTCCCCGGCTACAGCGGGCCGTACCCCCGGGTCTCCATCTGGCACGGCACGAGCGATACGGTCGTCGTCCCCGCCAACGCGAACGCGTCCCGTGACCAGTGGACCAACGTGTGGGGCATCTCCACCACGCCGACGTCGACGTCCACGCTGCCGGCCAACACCACCGTGGAGAACTACAACAGCGGCGGGCAGACCGTGGTGCGGGTGCAGCGGGTCGGCGGCATGGGCCACGGTACGCCCGTCGATCCCGGTAGCGCGACCCACCAATGTGGAGCGACGGGATCGTACTTCCTCGACACGGTCTGCTCCGCCTACTACGACGCGCAGTTCTTCGGCCTGGGCAGCGGCTCGGGACCGTCGACGTCGCCGACCGCCTCGCCGACGTCACCGACCACGTCCCCGACCACGCCGCCGAGCGGGCCGTGCTTCACGGCGAGCAACTACGCCCACACCCTGGCCGGCCGCGCCTACCAGGTCCTCGGCCAGACGTACGCCGTCGGCTCCAACCAACCGATGGGCCTCTGGAACGTCTACGTCATCCACACCCTGCGCCAGACCGGACCGAACTACTACGTGCTCGCCGACGGCGAGTGCTGACGAACTGCGTCGCCCCGCAGCGTCGCGGCGGCCGCGCGGAGCCTGGTCTGGAGCGCCTCGTCGCTCCAGACCAGGTCGTCGGCCGTGGTGGCGGCGACCGTGATCCGTCGGGGCTGGTCGGCGAGTCGCTCCAGCTCCGCCGCCGCGTCGACGGCGCCCATCTCGACGAGCAGCGCGACCGGGTCGCCGCGGGTCCAGCGGTCCTGGATGGACTCGATGAGGGACGCGGTCAGCTCGGCGGGTGGCACACCGAGCCGCCACAGGGCCCGGGCCGCCGCCACGCGGGCGCCGCCGTCGTCCGGAACCCCATCGACGACGTGCCTCGGCGAAAGCAGCCGGCGGAGCAGCGGCTCGACGTCGGCCACGTCGACCCCGGCGTCGGCCAGGTCGGCGACGAGGCCCGCCGCCTCATGGGCCGGCGTGCTCCCCTGGGCCAGCACCGCCCGCACCGTCGGCAGGATCGCGGCCGCATCACCGGTCACCGCCCAGGCGAGCCGGGCGGCGAGCACCTGCCGGTCGCGGTCGGGCGCCGTGAACGCCGCCGCTCCGGTCAGGTGGGTCGTCGCTGCCGGGAGGAGCGGAGCCAGTGCGCTGGCGGCCTCGGTGACCGCGGCATGATGCTCTGGGCCGATCCAGGGATTCCTGGTCTCCGCCAGCAGGGCCCCGAGGAGATCGATGAGCGGTGTGGCTTCGCCGGCCAACCGCCACAGCGCGTGGGCCCCTCGATTGTGGCGCGGTGGTTGCTGCCCGGTGTGGTCGCCACGACCCGCAGGTGCGCCACCAGGGCCGGGTCCGCGCAGCCCAGGCGCAACAATGCCCGAATGACCGCCGGTCGATGCGGGGTCAGGTGGGGCAACACCGCGAGAAGCTCACCGATCACCTCCCCCCGCACGACGGGCGCGGCCGAGGCGACGGCGTCGGCCAGCAACGGCACGGCCGGATGGTCCGGCTGCGTGGCGGCGAGGTGGGCGAGACCGCGCCGAGCTGCATCGACGACGGCCTCGTTCTGGAGGAGAGACCAGATCCGGGGGGGCCGCCGGGGCGGCGAGCACGATGTCCACCCACCGCGCGTCCCCCAGCAGCATCAATGTCTGCAGCGCCTGCGACTCCGGGGTGATCCGCGCGGGGTCGGCGGTGGGATAGCCGGCGGCGATCCGGTGGAGGTCGTCGGCGTACCGGCCGGCCGCGCGCCCGGCGCGGCGCAGTGCGTGGACCACCGACCACCGGACCTCCTCCTCGGGGTCGTCGAGCAGGGGCCGTACGGTCGGCAGGAGCCGGGCCGGCGCACCGCGCCAGACATCGCCGCGCGCCGTCATCCCCCACACGCCCTCGCGCCGGAGCTGGGCCTGGGGCGCGGCGGTGAGCGCGGCCAGCAGAGCCTGGGCCAGCGCGTCGTCCGCCTCGACCATCAGCTCGCTAATCGGCTCCTCGACCCACGGGTAGGGCAGCCGGGCACCGTCGCCGAGAGCGGCGACGACGGCCGCGACCGCCCCGTCCGGCCACGGCCGGTGCAGCCGCACCAGCGCGAGACCCGCGGCCACCCGCTCCGGCGGCGTACCCTCGATCACCGCCCGCACCGCCGCCGCGGCCGCCCGCTCCGGGTCGCGCCGGGCCAACGCCAGGAGCACGCTGGCGCGGGCGGCCGGGTCATCCTCCGCCGCCCATCGCGTCCACAGCGGATCGGTGGCGCCGCCGGCCTGCGCGACGGCGTAGGCGGCACTGGCCCGGACGGTCGGGTCGGGGTCGGCGAGCAAGGACTCGAGGTCCCGTGCCTGCGCGGCGACCGCCGCCTGCACGTGGGGGAGGGCGGGGCCGTACGCGTGCCGCTCGTCGGCCAGCATGCCTACGAAATAAGTAAGTTCATCGCGGTGGGTCGGGGCGGAATGGGCCAGCTCGACCAGGAACGGCACGGCCGCCGCGGTCGCGGGGTAGACGGTGCCTGGTGCATGATGCAGCCGTAGAGTTCCCCCAGCGCCTCCTCGGCCTCCTCGGCGGACTCTGCGGCCGCCTGCCGCAGCAGTCCGGGGAGATCGGTGGCCGTGCCGTAGGCGTGCGTCAGCCCGGACCAGTCGACCGCATCCAGGCCTTCGAGCATGGGGGAACTGTACGGGGCGACCGAGCATCTCGGGTCGAGCCCATCTCCAGTGGATCGCCCAGGTGCTCGATAGGCCTACACTAAGAAATCTGCCATCGATGGGGCGTACGGTATGTCGATGACGAACCGGCGGGGCTCCGCCCTCGGGTAGCGCACGATCACCGGTCGGCCATCGGTCAGCCGGGCGAGGAAGTCGTCGGTGGACCGGGTCCGGAAGCGGTAGGCCCGCTCGCCGACGTGCTCGCCCGCGAGATCCCGCCAGCGGACGAGGACGACGTACGACTCCACGGCGACCGTGGGGGAGGGGTCGCCCCAGCACCCAGACGGCCTCGACGGTGGCGCTGTCGCCCCGGCGCCGCAGCCACTCCAGGCGCAGCCGGTGCAGCCAGCCCCGAAGCCGGGCCGTCGTGTACAGGCCGGCGGCGATGCCGATCGCCAGGCCCACGGGAAGCGCGTCGCCGGTGGCGTTCCGGCCGATCACGCCGGGCGCCACGTCACGCCCCACCACGGTGGCCAGGGCCATCGACCCGCCGACGACCACGAGCAGAATCGGTGCCTGGGCCAGTCCCCCAGATCGCGTTGAGCAACAGACGCCGCCGGCGTCGGCGAACGTCGATGGGCGGCGGGGCGGCGGGGCGGGTCACGAGCGCCATGGTCCACGATCGAGGCACCGCGCCGCGACCCCCGAAGGCCGACCGTGGGTCGCGGCCCGCCTGGCGACGGTGAGTCGCGGCTCCGCGCGGCCGGGGCGGTCGTCAGGCGGCGATGAAGTCGACCGCCTCGGCGATGACCTCGGGGGAGCGCAGGATCCGGTTGTGGCCGAGGCCGGTGGTGACGATCAACCGGGCCCCGGGCCAGGCGGCGGCGACGGCGGCGCCGTCGGTGACGGAGACGGACCGGTCCGTACGGTCGTGGATCACCAGGGCCGGGGGCAGCGCCACGGCGCGGGCGAGCTCCGGCACGTCGAAGTGGTTCATCGGCGCGCCGACCCGTCGCTCGATGCGGGCCACGAGGCGGGTGACCGTGCGGTCGCCCAGGTTCAGCGCCGTTCGGAACTGGCCGAGGTACGACCGCGCGCTGGCCATCGGCGCCAGCAGGACGACCCGCTCGGCGCTCATCCCGTCGCACAGCGCGGTGGCGGTCGCGACCGCGCCGGCCGAGTGGGCGACGATCGCGTGCGGCTGGCCGAACTCGCCGACCACCCGGGTCAGCGCCGCGGTGAACTCGGGGAACGTCGACATCCGGGGCCCGAACCGGCCCGGCGCGGAGTCTCCGTGGCTGGGCATGTCGAACGCGATGACGCGGAATCCCCGGGCCACCAGCGGTCCGACGAACTCACGGAACTGTCCCCGGCGACCGGCCCACCCGTGGACCAGGTAGACGGGCCGTCCGTCTCCCCAGACCTCGCCGACGACCGCCCGGCCGTCCACGGCAGTCGTGAACCGGGTGCCGCCGGGGTGACCGCGCTCCGGCCCGCGCGGCCGCGGCAGCGTGAACCAGATCCGCTCGGCCCACCGGGCGCCGAGGGCCGGGGCCACTCGCTCCAGCGCCCCGAACGCCGCCCGCACGGGCCAGGGAGCGGAAAACATACGAACGATCGTGCTTTTTTCGGTCGGCACTGCGGTCTGGATCATGTGGTGGGCTCCTTGCCTGCTGGTCGCCGGGATGCTGGCTCGCTGGGTGACTGGCTCGCTGGGTGGCTGGCTCGCTGGGTGGCTGGCTCGCTGGGTGTGGCTGGCTCGGTTGTGGGGTCAGGCCGGGCGGCGGGCCTGGTCGATGAGGGCGTCGAGCGCGCGCCGGGCCCGTTGCTCGGCCCGGTCGTCGCCGAGCAGGCGCCGGACGTAGTGGTAGCCGAGGATCACGCCGTAGAAGTCCTGCGCGAACTGGTCCGGGTCGGCGTCGGCGCGGAACTGGCCCTCGGTGATGCCGGTGCGGAAGACCGTGCTGATCATGTCGAAG
>Ga0310830_101785_pt1 | contig 10067 bp, 10 predicted proteins | sample WT_ome_5_FD_201301 | JGI IMG/M metagenome (GOLD analysis project Ga0310830, IMG submission 201301) | Sorghum-adapted microbial communities enriched on wild type (WT) sorghum from Joint BioEnergy Institute, Emeryville, California, United... ...
CGCCCCGGAAGGGCAAACAAGAACGCTCGGTTTCGTTAGAATTTCAATTCATGCCGATCCCGCCCCGATAACGTTTTTCCGTTTCGTTGGCATTTGCACCTGTCGCTTGCAAGACGCCATCTTGCCATTCGGCGGGTTTCTGCGCTACAGTCAAGCATACAACGGTGAGTCATGCGAGACCTGCAGGAAAGGAGCATCCCGATGCATCTCGTCACGGCGGAAGAAATGCGCGCGCTTGACCGATATGTGATTGACCGGATCGGCCTGCCCGGAGCGGTGCTGATGGAGAACGCCGCCCGGGCAGTGGCGGAGGCGGCGATGGCGCTGGGCGCGGAATGGTACGGTATGGATGCGGACGGTACGGTCGGCGGTACCGGCGTTGGCGGTTCGGGCGTTGGCGGTGCGGATGCAGGTGGCCTGCGTGCGGGCGGCCGGGGCGCGGTTGCCGGGAGCGGCACGGCGGGGGGCCGTCCGCTCAGGTGGCTCGTGCTCGCGGGCAAGGGCAACAACGGCGGCGACGGCATCGCCGCGGCGCGCCATCTGCTCGAGATGGGCGCGGAGGCGTCGATCCTGTACGCCGAACCGCCCGAGCGGCTGACCGGCGACGCCGCCCTGCAGCGCGACGCCGCCGCGAGGCTGGGCGTTCCGGCGTCGGTGTATGCGCCGGGTGCCGTCGATTGGCGGAGCTTCGACGGCGTCATCGACGCGCTGCTCGGGACGGGCTCGCGCGGGGCGCCGCGCGAGCCGTACGCCTCGCTGATCCGCGAGGCGAACGCGAGCGGGCTGCCGATCGTGGCGGCGGACATCCCGAGCGGGCTCGACGCCGACACCGGCGGCGTGCACGAGCCCTGCATCCGCGCCGCCCGCACGGTCGCGCTCGCGTTCATGAAACGCGGGCTCGCGCTCTATCCGGGCGCGGAATACGCCGGCGCCGTCACGGTGGCGCCGATCGGCATCCCCGCCCGGCTGGCGGACGAGCACGGCGTCCGCGTGTACCGCCTCGACGAGGCCGCCGTGCGCGGCCGGCTCGGCATCGATCCCGCGCGGCCGAGGCGCGCGGACACGCACAAGGGCACCTACGGCCACGTCCTCGTCGCGGCGGGCTCGCCGCGCATGGCCGGGGCCGGCCTCCTGTGCGTGCGGGCCGCGCTGCGCGCGGGCTGCGGGCTCGCGGCGTGGGCGTTGCCGGCGAGCCTGGCGCCCCTGGTGACCGGGCGCGCGCCCGAGGCGATGCTGGCGCCGCTCGCCGACGGCGGCCGGGGCGACTGGTCCGCCGTCGCCCCGGAGGCGCTGGCGGCCGAGCTGGCCGGCACGGACGCGCTCGTGCTCGGCCCCGGACTCGGCCGCTTCACCGGCGACGCCGCCTGGTTGCGGCGCGTCTGGGACGCCGCCCGCGGTGCGGCCGGCGGCGACGGCGCCGGGCGCGCCGTGCCGCTCGTGCTCGACGCCGACGCGCTGAACATGCTGGCGGAAGCGGACGACTTCGCCGCCTGGCCGCGCCGGCCCGAAGGCAGCCCGGCCGTCCTGACGCCGCATCCCGGCGAAATGGCGCGGCTCGCGCGCATGAGCACGGCCGAGGTGCAGCGCGACCGGATCGGCGTCGCCCGCGACTACGCCGTGCGGCACGGCGTCGTCCTCGTGCTGAAGGGCGCCGCCACCGTCACCGCGCTCCCGGACGGCGCCGTGTACGTGAACACGACCGGCAACCCCGGCATGGCGACCGGCGGCAGCGGCGATGTGCTCGCGGGCGTCATCGGCAGCCTGCTCGCCCAGGGCATGCCGCCGGGCACCGCCGCCGCCTTCGGCGTCTGGCTGCACGGCCGGGCCGGCGACCGGGCCGCCGCGGCCCGGCCGTCGCAGGCGTCGCTCATCGCCGGCGACATCATCGAGCATCTGTAGGACCGATCCGCGTTTCCATTCCCCATCCCGAAGGAGGACTGTCCATACGCAACATCCGCGCGCTCTTCAACCACTTGCACTGGGCCGACCAACGTCTGCTCGGGGCGCTTGAGGCCGCGGGCCAACCGCCGGCCGCCGCCATCCGTCTGTACGATCACATTCTGAACTCCGAGCGAATCTGGCTGACCCGCCTTGAGGGACTCGTCAGCTCGCACCTTTCGCCCTGGTCCGATCCGGACGGTCTCGACGGATTTCGGGAACGGGTCGAAGCGCTCCATGCGGATTACGACCGGTTCCTCTCCGGGCTTGACGATGCCGCGCTCGACGCGGAGCTCGACTACCGGAACCAGTCCGGCGTCCCCTTCTGCAACACGGTGCGCGACATCCTGCTGCACGTCGCCCTGCACGGCCAATACCACCGCGGGCAGATCAACCAGCTGCTGCGCGGCGCCGGCCTCGAACCGATCAATGTCGACTACATCACCTTCGTGCGCCAGCCGTAAAACGGGAACCTCCCGAATGCTCACATCTTACGCTCCGCCAGCCGCACATACAGCCAATTAAGCGCGCCGCCGTACACCACGGGCCAGGCCCATACGGCGGCGCTCCGCATTCCCGGGGCCGCACCCGGGTCCATCAGCCGGTCCACCAGCGGCGCGGCGGGCGGCAGCAGGACGAACAGCGGCGCAAATCCTTCCCCGATCTCCGCCAGAACGCCGTTCCGCACGATGGACAGGATCAGGACGAGCAGCAGCGCGGTGGTGGCGTGGGTGCCTTTTTGCACGACAGGATGACTGAGCATGAGCCCCAGGGTGCCCCCGAGCACCGAAAGCTCCGTATGCGCAAGCAGCGCGATCACCCACTCGCCGGCCCGCACGGGCGCATCGAAACTCCCCGCCGCGACCGGATAGACCAACGCCGCAATGCCGAGCAGCAGCCCGCACGCGAATACCGCCAATGCCTTGCCGGCCAGATAAGTCCGCACACTCCCCGCATGGACGGCGGCGATATGTTCCTGCGCATCCCCGACCGCCCCTTGGAAGCCGGCTCCGATCCACGCGGTGACGAAGTACACCAGCACGGACGAAGCCGCGTAACTCTCCATCACGGGATTCGGTTTGACGGCGTAGAGCAACATGAGGCCGATCAGGAAGACCAGCAGCGGCGGGAAATACCGATACGACCGCATATAGCATTCCAGCAGATACCATGCCAACCGGAGGAACATCTTAGCCCAACCCCCATTGGTCGCAAATCCATGCCGACGGGTCCCCCGCATCCCGGGGTTCGTCCGCCCGCTCCCGCCATTCCTCCAGTCTCCCGTTCCGCAAAACCACCACCCGGTCCGCCCAGCCTTCCGCAAACCCCGGTTCGTGCCCCGTCACGATGACCGCCGCGCCATCCCGCTTGAACGCCGGCAGCAGCCGGGCGAGCTCCGCCTGCGCCTCCGCATCCAGGCCTGATAGCGGCTCATCCAACACGAGCACGTCGGGACGGGCGAGCACCGCCTGCATCAGATTGACTTTCTGCGCCATCCCTTTCGAAAACTGCGTGATCGATCCGGCGGACGGGATTTGGAACAGGTCCGTCAGCTCCCGGATCCGCCGCCCGAGCTCCTCCCGCGGAATCCGCCGGATGCGTCCCAGATGCGCCAAATAATCCTCCGCCCGGAAACGAAGCCGGTCGAACCGTTCCGGAGCGTAGCCGACGGTCACGCCCGGGGCGCGACGGACGACGCCAACGGACGGCCGGCCGATGCCTGCGATCAGCTTCAGCAGCGTCGTTTTGCCCGAACCGTTGCCGCCCCGGATGGCGAGAATCTGTCCGCGGCGAACGGCGAGATCGATCCCGCTGATGACCGGCCGGCCCGGCACATACCATTTTCCGACATTCCGCAGTTCGATCAATGGATCCATGATTCCTCCCGTTCCAACATCGTTTGCCGGCATTGTTGATCTTCAGCATAACAGGAGTGCCGGAACCTGTCATCGGTCTGTCGGCAAATCCTTGCCCCGGTCATGCCCCGTTCCGACACCCATTGCGGGCCGGACATGCTATGATCATGACTCGACCACAACCGAACAGGAGAGATCCATGCGATGGAGCTGATTCAGGACCAACCGTTCACGAACGAGACGATCGGGCTCGACGGATTTGCTTTTCGCCGTTGCGCGTTCGAGGATTGCGTTCTCATGATCCGCTCGGAGGGCTATCATTTCGAGCAATGCGTGTTCCGGAATGTGCGTATCCTGATTCATCCGGGGGTATCGATCCCGGCGCTGGCGCGGCGTCTTGCCTCCTGCCGCTGCGAGGACACGATCTGCCTGTGGAACCCGGATGGCGCGGTTCAGGCCATGGCGTAAACAGCGGGAAAGCCGCCTCCGGCATCCGGCGCGCCGGAAGCGGCTTCCCGGCTTCCCGGTCACAGCTTCGACAGTTCCACCGTATAGAAAGCGGTCTTCCCGCCGTCCACCTCGTACCAGTGCAGCTTGCTTCCGATCAGCAGCGGATCGATGTGGCCGGGCGCCGGAATGCCCAGCTTGACCGGCCCTTTCACCGTCCTGCCCGCGACGGCCGTTCCCACCGGTATTGCGCCGGCCGCGAGCACGAGTGCGAGCAGCATGGACAGCACGAGGCGGGATTTCATTTTATCGCTCCTTGTCGTATGATTGCATATACAGGATGATTTTAACAGTTCAAGGAGATGCCATGAAGACCATTGATGTTGCGGGCGCCGTCATTTTCAACGAAAAAAATGAAATCCTGTGCGCGCAACGATCCCCTTCCATGTCGCTGTCCGGTCTGTGGGAGTTTCCCGGCGGCAAGATCGAACCCGGCGAATCGCCGGAAGCCTGTCTGATCCGGGAGATCCGGGAGGAGCTGGACTGCCTGATCGAAGTCCGGGAACGAATTGCCGACACAACGCATGAATACCCGGGCCTCGCGGTCAGGCTCATCACGTTCCGGGCCAAAATCATCGAGGGAGCCCCCGCGCCGAAGGAACACGCTCGGCTCGTCTGGCTCCCCCTGTCCGAACTGGCCTCACTGGATTGGGCTCCGGCCGATATCCCGACCGTTCGGGCGCTGCTTGCGAACGATCAACCGCAAGCCGATTGACTTTTCATAAAATCGCCGCTCATGTCGCATCGCGTGAGCCAGGCGATTTATTGTTTTTTCCTGATATTTCTAAACAATTCTTTGAAACGCCTTGATTTAATAGGACGTTCGTCATAATATTTTTATTATTGGGCCTTCATACATTTGGTAAAGAACAGGAGCCATGCGATGGAAGACAGAGAAGAATTCCAGCCGATTGCCGAAGTGAACGTGCCTTTCCGGTTCCGTGCGGTTGCGAAACTGCCGGGGATCTATTTTTGGCTGGGCATGCCCTTTCTGTTGTGGATGATGGTTGCCCAATTCATGGATTTGAACCCCGATTATCAGAAGGGTTTGATTGTGCTGGGAATCTGGATGATCCTGATCACCGGCTTCTACAGACTCGGCGTCAGGAAAGCGGGCTTCTGGCGGCGCATCTGCTTTGCGTTGGTCAACGCGATGAGCACGATGCCGTTTTCCTACTCGTTTCTCGTGCGTTTCAAATTGCCGTGGGCGGCCGGAAGGGAACCCCAATTGCTGTTCGAGATCGCGATTCTGTTCTTTCTGGTCAGCGCCGTGTTCAAGTTCAGAGCCCATTTTTACGTCGGATTCATGCTGCTGCTCCTGTTCCTCATGTATGCCGATTTGCTGCTCTGGAGAGAAGAGACGCTGCTGGACAATATCATTTACTACATGAGTCTTCATCGTCTGGATTTCAACATCGGATCCATGTGGTTCCTGTTCATCCTGATCGGTCTGCTCGCCTGGAGAATTCGGGCGACGGATATCGTCCTGGCCCTCGCGGGCGGCGGCGAAGACATCCCCAGACCTCCCGCTCCCCGGATCAAGGCAACCTTGAGAAATCCGCTCAAGAAAAAGAAAGACAGAGCCGACATTGCCGGCGAAAACATCGAATTCTTCCGAAAGTCGGATTCCTGAGGAGAAGACGAACATGAGCTACCTGCGCGATCAAGAGGAACTTCGCGACCTGCTGCTTTCCGGTTATCCTTTCGTCTTCGTGGTCTGCGAGGATGATTATCCCGTCTTCAAGACGCTGAACATCATCGCGGAGAAGAGCAGGCGAAACTACGACTTTTTCAGTTGGAACTGTTCCGGCGGCTTGTTTTACGAAAACAAAAAAATGAAGACCAACCCCGCATGCGCGGACGAAAACGAAGTTCTTCATTTTATCGAAAACTATGATCGGAACGCCATTTTCCTGCTGCAGGATTTCCATCTGCACTTCGGCGATCCCCGGCTGGTCGCCGCGCTGAAAGAAACCATTCAGCACATCACTCTCCCGCTTGCGACCGAGTTTTCACGGGCGCGTTACTCGACCGGCAACGACGCCATCAAACATATCGTGATCACGTCGCCGGTGCAAAAAATCCCGCCCGAAATCAACAAACTGACGAATATCATCCATTTCGGTCTGCCCGGCAAGGAAGAAATCCTGGATATTCTCGAGGCCGTCATCGGCAAAAAACGAAGCGCCTACGCCGATTTGACCGCGGCCGAGCTCGAAAAAATCGTCAATTCCGCGATCGGGCTTACGGAAACCGAAATTTTCAACGCGTTCGCCAAGTCCATGCATCGCTATCACGGCAAGATCGACTATCAGGAAGTCACCAGAGAGAAGATCCAAATCATCAAGAAGGATAGCCTGCTGGAGTACCATGAGCCGGCATTCGGCCTTGATGAAGTCGGCGGACTCAAGCATTTGATCGAGTGGGTGAAGAAAAGAAAAATCGCCTACAACGAAGAGCTGCGGCACAAGTATCATCTGGAACTGCCGAAGGGGCTGCTCATGACCGGCGTTCAGGGCTGCGGCAAATCGCACAGCGTCAAGGCGATCTCCCATTTCCTGGAGATGCCCCTGATTCGCATGGACGTCGGCGCCCTGATGAACAAGTGGGTCGGGGAAAGCGAAGAGAACGTCCGCAAGGCGATCAAGCTTGCCGAATCCGTCGCGCCCGCCATCCTGTGGATCGACGAGATCGACAAGGCCATCCCCGACCCGCGAAGCGGCAATACGCATGAAGTGACCCAACGCATGCTGTCGACGCTGCTCACCTGGCTGCAGGAAAAAACGTCGCCCGTCTTTGTCATCGCCACCGCGAACAATATCGACCATTTGCCACCCGAACTGATGCGCAAAGGTCGTTTCGACGAAATCTTTTTCATCGATTTGCCGAAGTTCGAAGAACGCAGAGAGATTCTGGCCATTCACCTGAAACGCAAACATCAAAACCCCGACAACTTCGACCTCGATCTGATCGCGAGATGCTGCGAGGGGTTTTCCGGGGCGGAAATCCAGGTCTTGATCAACGAATCCATTTTCGAAGCCGCCTTTCGCGGGGAACGGTTGCATACCAACCATCTGCTGGAGGAAATCCGGAAAACCACGCCGCTCAGCGTAACCATGAAGGACAAGATCGAAGCCATCCGGAATTGGGCGAAAACCCACAACGTCAGGCCGGCATCATGAGCCGGACTTGAGAATGCATCCAACAGGAGGTAACGCAATTGACCAAGCGATTATTGGCCGTCATTCTTCTTGCCGCTCTGATCCTTCCGGCATCCGCCCCTGTCAGACTTTCCGCCTCCGGGACTGATGATCCCATCCGGATTTATATCGACGGAAGATTGCTGAGCATGAACGAAGAGCCGATCATGGTCAACAACACGACGCTGGTGCCGTTTCGTCCCATTTTCGAAGCGTTGGGGTTCAAGGTCGGCTGGGACAACCAAACAAGGACGGTAACGGGCAAGAAAGAAGGTCTGGAAATCCGGCTGACGCTCGGCAGCAAGACCGCCCTGGTGAACGGGAAGCCGGTTCAACTCGCACAGGCGCCCGCGATCGTAAGCGGCAAAACGTTCGTTCCTCTGCGCTTCGTCAGCGAAAGCAGCGGCAAAACAACGAAATGGTACGGCAATACGAAAACCATTCAGGTCGGCACGCAATTTGATGCCCTCGCGAAGATTGCGCACGGCATGAATCCGAACGAAGTGGAGCGCATTCTCGGCAAGCCGCCGATTCGAATCGGCGACATGGAATGGGATGAATACTGGGTTTACAAGAAGAACAACAACGAGTACACCGTGGTCGCCTATCATAATGCTTTCGTAGACGGAGTCTCTGTCTTTAACGACGCCAACGATCCGCCCGTATACGGAAGAACGAAACGGATGATCATCGACCGGTTTGTCGAACCGAAATTGAAAGCAACGAGCTATTCAAACGCCTATGTGAAGGAGCCTTCTTATTCGGCGCCCTACGCCGCGGGTGAATTCCATCCGGGTTTTCTCGAACATTCCTTGAGACGGGCCAACTTCTATCGGTACCTGTCGGGCGTTCCGGATGACCTGGTCCTGGATGCCGAGTTGTCGCGGCGTGCGCAGCATGGAGCCGTATTGGTGGCGGTCAGCGGGTACAGCCACCGCCCCTCCCAACCGCGCGATATGAGTGATGAATTCTACGAAATCGCCTCGGACGCAACAATGAGCAGCAGTCTGTGCAATTGCGGCACTGTGCAGGCGGTTGACGAGTTCATGGAGGATCGCGGTGTTTTGAATGTCGATTCGGTCGGGCACCGGCGGTGGGTGCTTTCCCCCAAAATGAAAAAAACCGGATTCGGACTGGCCTTCAGACCCAGGGACGGCGAAGTGTTCTCCACCATGTATGTGCTCGATCAATCCAGACAACCGAAGTGGGATTACGACTATATCCCCTATCCGGGCAAGGGATATTTCCCCTTGGGCTTCCTCGACTACAATACACCGTGGTCCGTCATGCTGAATCCGGACAAGTTCGAGGAACCCGTTCTGTCGGAAGTGACGGTGGAACTTGAAAGGCTGAACGACGGCAAGGTCTGGCGCCTGGATCAAAGCGATTCCAACCGAACCCTGAACTTCAAGTATCTGACGGTAGATACGGTTCTGTCCGGCTCGACGTACGCCGTCATCTTCCACCTCGGCGATGAATTGAGTAGAGAAGGTTTCGGGGACGGCGATGTCTACGAAGTCAGGATCCATGGATTGAAGGACATCCATCAGAACCCGGTCGACATTCAATATCAGGTCCATTTCTTCGGCGTGGCAGGCGGCTTCTTCCGGGATTGGACTTGACGGACAATGAAAAAGTCTCTCTTCGCGGAGAGACTTTTTTCGCTTGGCCTGCCGCTACCTGCATACCACCCGCTGCGACCCGATGTCCGCGAAAACCTCCATCCCCTCCGTCCGCGCCACATGGACGACTTCGGCGAGCGGCGCCGCCTCCGGCGCCAGCTCGATCAGCGCGTTGGGCTTATCCAGCACGCGCTCCGGGTGCCAGACGACGTCCGGCTCGCCAGGCATCAGCGCCGCGTAGAAGATGCCCGCCTCCACAAGGTCGAGGAAGAAATGGCTGCCGTACGACAGCTCGGGCGCGATGCCGGATTCCGCCGACGCGACTTCGCAGAGCACCGCCGCATGGCAGATTTCCGCGAAATGGACCGGCACCCCGAGCGACGGCGTCGTCGTCCCCCACCGTCCCGGCCCGACCAGCATCGTCTGCCTTCCCTTGAGCGCCTTGTTGATCCGGCCGATCAGCCGGGCGACCGCGTACTTGCCTTGCTCGGGCAGCGCCAGGTACGCGTCCGGCCGCACAACCACGACATGGTCGATCGGCAGCCGCACGTTGCCGCCCATGAAGCCGCCGCGGGCCGCGAAGAAGCAGTCGTCCGACGGCTCCGGCAGCTCGACCGGCCGACCGAGACCGCGCGTCTGCAGCGGCCGGCACTGCAGCAGATTGACGCGGTACCCGCCGTCCGACGTGAAGTTGACCGTGAATTCGATGTCGACCGGGTATTCGTACACGGCGGCGAGCATCGCCAGCATCTCCCGCATGAACGCAGGAAAATCGGTCCGCTCCAGCAGCCCGCCAAAATCGACGATCCAGGGCATCGGCCGGTCCGCGATCCCGAGCTCGCGCATGCGCGCGGCCGCCTCGTCGTCCGGCGAGGCGACAAGCGACCGGTCGGCCTTGATGCCGCCCGCCAGCACCCGGTCCGCGTCCCGCGAGACGAGCGCGC
>Ga0310830_101786_pt1 | contig 10051 bp, 6 predicted proteins | sample WT_ome_5_FD_201301 | JGI IMG/M metagenome (GOLD analysis project Ga0310830, IMG submission 201301) | Sorghum-adapted microbial communities enriched on wild type (WT) sorghum from Joint BioEnergy Institute, Emeryville, California, United... ...
CCCGGTACCGCCGGATGTTGTCCTCTGTGGTCAGCCGCGGGTGCTTGCCGGTCTGCACGGCGAACTGCTCGGCCGGCAACCCGAACGCGTCGAAGCCCATGGCGTGCAGCACGTTGCGCCCGGCCATCCGCTGGAAGCGGCCGTAGCAGTCGGTGCCGATGTAGCCCAGGGGGTGTCCGACGTGCAGGCCGGCCCCCGACGGGTACGGGAACATGTCCAGCACGAACAGCTTCTCCGCCCCGGCTCGCGGGTGGGACGGGTCGGCCAGGTCGCCGACCGGGTTCGGGGCGTAGAAGGTTCCGTGCTCCTCCCAGTAGTCCTGCCAGCGCGCCTCGATCTCGTTCGCCAGCGCGGCGGTATAGCGGAACGGCGGGATGTCGTCGCCGCCCGGGTTGCTCGACGGCGCCTCCGGAGCAGCCGTGGCCGGCTTGACGGCCTTGGTGGCGTTCGTCGCCTTCGCCGCCTTCGCCGGAGCCGCCTTCGCCGGAGCCGCCTTCGTCGCGGGACCGCCGCTGGCCGCCTTCGCTGCCTTCGCCGGGGTGGCCTTCGCCGCAGTGCCCTTCGCCGCAGTGCCCTTCGCCGCGGTGGCCTTGGCCGGGGTGGCCTTGGTCGCGGTGGCCTTGCTCGCCTTCGCCGTCCCCGCTTGAGCGGCCTTGGCGGCCGATGCCGCCGCCTTGGTGGCCTTGGCGGCCGACGTCGCCGCCTTGGTGGCCTTGGCCGATACCGCCTTAGCGGCCTTCGCCACCGACCCGGCCGTCGCGGCCTTGGCCGCCTTCGCGACCGCGGGCTTGCCGGTGCCGCCCGTGCCGTCCACCTTGCTCATCGATGCCACCTCACGTCATCGGGTCGATCTGATAGGCACGCTGTATTTCCTGTGGCGCGGCCGGTCCGCTCCTCGTCCCGCCGCGGCTGTCCCGCGCGGTGCGCCCGAGTGCGACGCTCCCGCGAGACGCGCACGAAAAAACCCCTCGCGCAGGAGGGGTCGCCGTGCTGTCGCAGTCAACTGCGTCAGCACGGCTCGGTAAGGAGCAGGGTCACCCCGGTCACGGCGCGTATCCTACCCTCTCCCCGCTCACCCCCGCCCGCCCGTATCCGATCGGCGGGGGCAACGCCAAGCCGGCTAGCCGCGCCGCTGACGGCGGGCCGGCGACGGGGCCGACCGGCGACCGGGCCGATCACCGAGCCGCCGCGTCGCGCCGACCCCGCCCGCCGGCGGGGCGGCGGTGGGTCACCGATAGGTGGCGGCGGTCACGACGGAATCGACCGCGGTAATGACCTGCAGGACCGTGGGATCGGCGGTCATCGCCTTGTCGGCCAGCGCATCGAGCAGCTCCGCCGACGGCATCGACAGCAGCAGCGACGCGTGCAGCCGCAGCACGCGGACCAGGCCGCACAGCGCCGCGGTGGCCGGGTCGGGCGGCTGGCTGGAGTGCACGCCGTACCGCAGGCGCGAGCGCAGCCGAACCAGATCCTCGACGTTCGCCGGCATGCAGCGGGTGGCCGGGAGCAGGCCGAGCCGACGCACCGTGGTCCGGCGAATGACGCCCGCCCGCTCGAGCGTCTCGGCGACCCGCTCGTACGCCCCGGCCGCCAGCCAGCTCACCCAGCCCCGCGGGCCGGTGGGCTCGGTGTCGGCCGCGATGGCCGCCAGGGCCGCGTCCGTCTCCGGGTCACCGGTCACCGCCGAGTCGATCACGTCGAGGCGCCCCCCGACGACCGCCACGCGGCGCCCCAGCAGCAGGTCGATGAGCGTGGCCCCGGCGAGCCCGGCACAGATCGCCGGCTCGGAGATGAGGAGCCGGCCGTCTTCGTCGTGGGCGAGAAGGAAGACGGCGTCGCGGATCGACCCGACTCGCATGCCACCGCACCGTAGCGGCGCGCACCGACAAAGACCATGACCGGCGTCGGCCCGGGCCGGCCCCGTTCGCAACCGGCGTCATGGCGGCATGGCCGACGTATCGGCGCCCGGGCCGCGTCCACCGCGACGAGGGCGGGATCACGACCCGGAACCGAGGATCACCACCCGGAAGGGAGGATCACCACCCGGAACGGAGGATCGCGGTCGCCGCCGGAGTCGGGAACCCGACGGTCACGCCCGCACGCCCGAGCCGGCTCCGGCGGGGCGGCGCGCCCGCCGTCATTTGGCTAGGGTGACCACCGATCGCACACGCTTAACCGAACAAATAGGGCAATATCGTACGCTAATGGTCGGAATTTGATAACGAATACATCAAGCTAGGGCTACGGCCCGGGCCGGCACCGTGGTTAGCCTGTGACCAGGCACATACCCGGCAGGTAACGACCGCAAGGCAACGACCGCGCCAGTGCGTACGTCGAACCACTGCGTTGGGGTAGCCGTGATCGGGTTGAAACGCCCACATTCGGTGCCCCGCGCGACGAGGCAGGAGGAAGCCGGTGACAGGTCCGATCACTCCACCGGGGTGGAACCATCAGGCAGGGTCGGCGACGCCCACGGAGTGGAGAGCGCAGGCCGTGCTGCAGCGGACGCGGGATGAGCACGCCGCGCCCATGACGTCCCACGAGTTCGCCGCCCACGCGCGCGCGATCGTGGACAACATCGAGCGGGTCATCGAGGGAAAGACCGCGATCGTCCGGCTCGCCCTCGCGGTGCTGCTGGCCGAGGGGCACCTGCTCATCGAAGACGTTCCCGGGGTCGGAAAGACGAAGCTCGCCAAGGCGTTGGCCCGCTCCATCGACTGCTCGGTGCGGCGCATCCAGTTCACGCCGGACCTGCTGCCCAGCGACGTCACCGGCGTCAGCGTCTACAACCAGGAGACCCGGGAGTTCGAGTTCAAGCCGGGTGCGGTCTTCGCCAACCTCGTGGTCGGCGACGAGATCAACCGGGCGTCGCCGAAGACGCAGTCCGCGCTCCTGGAGTGCATGGAGGAGCGCCAGGTCACCATCGACGGCATCACCTACCAGCTGCAGGTGCCGTTCATGGTCATCGCGACCCAGAACCCCATTGAGATGGAGGGCACCTACCCGCTGCCGGAGGCGCAGCGGGACCGGTTCACCGCCCGCATCGCCGTGGGCTATCCCGACGCCAAGGCCGAGTTGCAGATGCTCGACGTGCACAGCGCCGCCGACCCGCTCGACGACCTGCAGCCCGTGACCGACGCGGCCACCGTCCGACGGATGATCGCCACCGTGCGGAGCGTCCACGTGGCCGACACGGTGAAGCAGTACGCGGTCGATCTGGTCACCGCCACCCGGGAGTCGGCCGACCTGCGGCTGGGCGCGTCGCCCCGGTCGACGCTGCAGCTCCTGCGCACCGCGCGGGCGGTGGCCGCCCTCGACGGCCGTGACTACGTGGTGCCCGACGACCTGCAGTCGTTGGCCGTGCCCGTCCTCGCGCACCGGCTCATCCCCACCGCCGAGGCGCAGCTGTCCCGGCGCACGACCGACCTCATCGTGGCCGACATCGTCCACCGCCTGCCGGTGCCCGGCGACCGGCAGCGCTCGCCGTACGACACCAGGAGGCGCTGACATGCGGCACGCGCTGCGAGGACTGACCACGCGCGGTCGCTCCTTCCTCGCGGCGGCGTTGGCGGCCGGCCTGTGCGCCCTCGTCCTCGGCGAGCGCGACCTGTTACGCGTGGCCATCCTCCTGGCCGCTCTGCCGCTGGCCGCCGCCTTCTACGTCGGCCGGGCCCGCTACCGCCTGTCCTGCGTCCGGTCGATCGAGCCGGCGCGGGTACCGGTCGGCATTCCGGCCCGGGTGATGCTGCGCCTGTCGAACCTGTCCCGCCTGCCCACCGGCACGCTGCTGCTGGAGGACCGGCTCCCGTACGCGCTGGGCAACCGCCCCCGGCTCGTCCTGGAACGCCTCACCGGCCAGCGGGCGACCACCGTCGCCTACACGGTGCGGGCCGACGTCCGGGGCAAGTACGAGATCGGGCCGCTGGTCGTCCGGATGACTGACCCCTTTGGACTGTGCGAGGTCTCCCGATCCTTCAGCTCGGTCAGCCGCCTGACCGTCGTTCCCCAGGTCGTCCCCCTGCCGTCGGTCCGCCTCGCCGGCGAGCTCATGGGCAGCGGCGACAGCCGCGCCCGCTCGGTGGCCGTGCACGGCGACGACGACGTGGCCACCCGCGAGTACCGGCACGGCGACGACCTGCGGCGCGTGCACTGGCGCTCGACGGCCCGGATGGGCGAGTTGATGGTCCGCCGCGAGGAACAGCCCTGGGAGAGCCAGGCCACCGTGCTGCTGGACACCCGCCGCGCCGGCCACCGGGGCGAGGGTCCCACGGCGAGTTTCGAGTGGGCCGTGACGGCGGCGGCGAGCATCGCCGTCCACTTGCGACACAACGGCTACCGCATCCGGCTCGTGGCCGGCAGCGGGATCGACATCGACTCGACCGAGCGCGAGGGCGACGGCGTCATTCTCGAGGCCCTGGCCGACGTTCGGCTGTCGGCGCAGGACACCATACCGGAGCTGGTGGACCGGGTCCGCCGCCGCGCCGACGGAGGCCTGGTCATCGCCGTGCTCGGCGCGCTGTCGGTCGGGGAGGCGGAGAGCCTGCTGGCCCTGCGCGCCTCCGGCACCCGGTGCGCGGCCCTGCTCATCGATTCGGGCACCTGGCTCGCCCTGAGCGAGGCCGAGCAGGCCCAGGCCGCCGCCAACTTCGAGGCGGCCATGCTGACGCTGCTGCGCGGCGGCTGGCGGGTCGTGCCGGTCACGCACGGCGCCCGGCTCGACGCCGTGTGGCCGATGGTCGCCAGCCGGAGCTCCCCCGGGTTCGCAGTGCGGGCGGCCCTGGCCGAGACCGTGGCCCCGGGACAGGTGGGGCGATGAGGCCGTCCGCGGTCGCGACGGCGGGGCAGGCCCCGACGGACCGTACGCCGGGGTCGACACAGCGTAGGCACGCACGGCGCGGGATGAGGTAGCGCTGATGGGACACCGACACGGGATGTCAGTGGTGGCGGCGATCGCCACCCTGCTCGCGGCGATGCCGCTGGCCACCGTCTTCCAGACCTGGACCTGGCTGCTCTACAGCGTGATCGTCATCGTGGTCGTCAGCGGATCGGCCACGCTGGCCCGCCTGATGCGCGCCGCGGCCGGGGTGCAGGTCCTGGTCATGATGGTCGCGCTGCTGCTGATCCTCACCTGGATGTTCCCCAGCGGTGGCGAGATCGCCCGCCTCATCCCCACCCTCCGCACGTTCCAGCACTTCAACGACCTGCTGGTCCTGGCCGGTGAGCAGGTGCGAACCTCCGCCGTTCCCGTGCCGGACCTCGAAGGGCTGCTGCTGCTCGCCACGGTCGGGGTCGGGCTCGTGGCGGTGCTCATCGACCTCGCCGCGGTCGGCCTCCGGCGGCCGGCGCTGGCCGGGCTGCCGATGCTCGCCATCTACTCGGTCCCGGTCGCGGTGCTGCCGGACGGTGTCTCGGTCCTCTCCTTCGCGGCCACCGCCGCGGGTTTCCTGTGGCTGCTGGTCAGCGACAACATCGACCGGGTGCGGCGGTTCGGTCGCCGGTTCTCCAGCGACGGGCGCGACATCGACGTCTGGGAGCCGTCACCGCTGGCGGCGGCCGGACGACGCCTCGGCGTGGTCGCGATCGCGCTGGCCGTCCTCGTGCCGCTCGCCGTGCCGAGCATGACCTCCTCGATCCTGTCCACCTTCGGCCCGCCGGGCGGGAGTGGCCCGGGCGGCGGGTCGGGGGGGAACCTCCCCGCGACCAGCGTCGACATGACGGCGCTGCTGGCGGACAACCTCACCCTCGACGAGACCGTGGAGATGGTGGTCGTCCGCACCAACGACCCCCAGCCGTACTACCTGCGGCTCGGCACGGCCGAACGGGTCGACGAGTCAGGGTTCTACACCGATCTCCCGGACGGAGGGCGGGCGGTCGACCAGCCGTTGCCGGAGCGCGGGGAGACCGCCGCCGCCGTGGCGGGCACCTTCGAGGCCCAGATCGAGGTCGTCGGCCTCAGCTTCCCGCTCGCGCCCGCCTACAGCCGGTTGCGGTCCGTGTCCGGCTTGGACGGTGCCTGGCTGTTCGATGAGAACACCGAGCAGCTCTACTCGACGCAGCGCAATATCAACGGCACCAGCTACACCATCACGTACGACCGGCTGGAGTACACGCCGGAGGCGCTGCGCGCCGCGCCACCGATCCCGTCCTCCGACGTCGGTGCCCGCCGACTCAGCCAGGTACCGCCCAACGACTACGTCCAGGCCCTGGTCGCCGAGCTGACCGCCGGGCTCGACAACGAGTACGACCGGGTCCGCGCGCTCTACGACTACTTCCACCCCGACAACGGCTTCCGGTACTCGCTGTCCACTGTGGAGGGAGACAGCGGGAGTCCCATTGTGGACTTCCTGGAGAACAAGCGGGGCTTCTGCGTGCAGTACGCGGCCGCGCTCGCCTGGCTCGTGCGTGCGGCCGGCTACCCGGCCCGGGTGGCCTTCGGCTTCACCCGGGGGACCGCCCGCAGCGGGGCCCGCATCATGACCAACCGCAACCTGCACGCCTGGACCGAGGTCTACTTCCCGACGTTCGGCTGGGTGCCCTTCGACGCCACGCCGGGCGCCTCGGTGCCGGGCTCCACTCGGACGCCGTGGGCCCCCGACATCGATGACGAGACCACCAACCCGGTCGTGCCGAACACCCCGGCGTCCCCCGCGCCGCGGCCCGACGTGGACCCCGTTGACGAGCTGGAGACGCCCGGTGGCGGTGATGACGCCGGTGGGCTGACGATCCAAACCTGGCAGGTCGCCGTCGCGGCGGGTGCCCTCGCCCTGCTCGCGCTGCTGCTCGCGCCGAGCCTGCAGCGCCGGGCGCTGCGGTGGCGCCGACGCTCGCGGACCGGGCCGGTGATCGCGCTGAACCCGCCACCCCCGGGTCAGGAGGATCTGGTCACCGACCCGACGGCGATGTCGCAGGCCCAGCTCGACGCCCACAACGCCTGGGCGGAGCTGCTCGACACGATGATCGACTACGGCGTGCTCGTGGACCCGGCCGAGACGCCGCGGTCGACGGCGAGACGGCTCGCCACGACCCCGCAGCTCGGCTCATCCGGCCACGCGCCGGCGGCGCTGCTGGCCCACGCCGAGGAGCGGGCCCGCTACGCCCCGGCCCCGGTGCGGGCCACGAACCTGGACGAGGCGGTCCGGGAGGCCCGGCGGGCGTTCGCCGAGAACGCCACCCGCCTCCAGCAGATCTCGGCCGCGCTGTTCCCCCGCTCGGTGCTCATGCGCTGGCGACTGGCCTGGTACGGGTTCGTCGTGGCCACGTCCCGGCGGGTCGGGCGGGTGCGCGACATCCTGCTCCTCGGCCCGCTCCGCCGCCGGCGGCGTCGCTGAGGGTGCGCTGCCGCGGGGCTGAGGGTGCGCCGCTGCGGGCCGGGTCGGCGTGGCCCGGCCCGGCGGCCGTCGGGCCAACGAACCGATCGAGCGTGCCTACCGACCGCAGCGATTTGAGGATGTCAAAGCCGACCGCAGCGATGCGAGGACGTCAAAGCCGACCGCAGCGATGCGAGGATGTCAAAGCCGACCGCAGCGATGCGAGGATGTCAAAGACTGAGAACCACGACGCCCACGGGGCGACCGGTCACGCGGCGCGGGCGACTCGCCCGGAAACGTGGGGCCCCGGGAACGTGGGTGGTGCCTTACGGAGATTCCGGCGCCCGCCTCACGGAGCGCGGCGGCGAATGGCGCGGCGGGTTCGGTGGACGGCGGTGATCAGCCGGCCTTGTCGCCCTCGGGGCGGTTGCGCCAGCGGTCCTCGAGCCGGGACACGATTCCCTGACGGCGCGGGCCCCGCGAGCCGCGGCCGACGCTACCGCCGACGATCTTGAGCTCGGGGGCGCGACCGCGGCGGAACGCCTGGATACCGTACGCGGCCGACCCGAGCATCACGACGAACCCGGCCACCCCGAGCAGCGGTATCCGGATGGCCACGCCGTAGATCAGGACCGCGAGGCCGAGCAGCACCGCGATCACAGAGAACGCGACCCGACGCCGCGCGTGATAGCGCGGATCGGTGGAGCGAACCGCCGAGGCGAACTTCGAATCCTCGGCCAGCGACCGCTCGATCTGCTCGAACAGCCGCTGCTCGTGCTCGGACAGCGGCACGGCGTCCCTCCCCGGCTCCTCGCGACCCACGAGGGCTCGCGTCAGAAATAGGCTCCGATCCGGTCGGTCCACCCAAATCGGCTGGCCAACCGTATGCAGCCAGTAGGCCGCATACAAGAAGTCTACGAGCGGCACACCGAGTCGGAAAGCCGATCGAAGCCACCTTCTGTCCCCGTTTGGTCACGTGATGGCATCGTCTCCGCTCGTCTGGTCGGTTTGTCCCGGTCCGACGAACTCCGCATCGTGGTCGAATGCGGTCAGCAGGCTGGCGGGTCGTACCGCCGCCGCGCCGAACCGGGCCACCACGGCGTCGGCCGCGCGCTCCGCGTCCCGCCAGCCGTGCTCCCGCTCGCCGAGGGCGAGCTGTCGGGGCGCGCCGTCGGTCGCTTCCAGCCCCTCGACCCGGACGCCGAGCAGCCGGATGGGCTCGGCCAGCACCCCGCTCGGCTGGGTCCCGGTCGGCTGGCCGGACCGTCGGGTCAGCTGCGTGAACAGGGTCTGCGTGAACAGGGTCCATGCCGCCGCGAAGATCTCCCGGGCCACGTCGGTGGGCGCGGCCAGCGTGCGGGACCGGGTGAGCGTGCGAAAGTCCGCCAGCCTCACCTTGATCGCGACCGTACGGCCCGCGTACCCGGAGCGCCGCAGGCGCGCCCCGACGCGGGTGGCCAGGCTGAGCAGCGTCCGGCGGACGGTGTCCACGTCGGACACATCGGTATCGAACGTGGTCTCCGAACCGATGGACTTCTCGACCCGCCCTCCGCCGAGCACCGGGCGCGGGTCGCGACCCCAGGACAGCTCGTGCAGGTGCTTGGCGGCCGCCTCGCCCAGCGCCTGGCGCAGCATCCCGATGGGCGCGGTCGCCACGTCGCCGACCCGCCGCAGGCCCAGCCGCCGCAGCACCTCGGCGGTCCGTTCCCCCACTCCCCACAGTGCGTCGACCGGCAGCGGGTGGAGGAACTCGAGCACCCCGGCCGTCGGCACCACCAGCAGCCCGTCGGGCTTCGCCTGCGTGGAGGCCAGCTTGGCCACGAACTTCGTGTTGGCCACCCCGACCGTGCAGGTCAGCCCGAGCTCGTCGGCGATGCGTCGCTTGATCAGACGGGCGATCGTCGCCGGCGAGCCGAGCAGCCGCTGCGCCCCGGCCACGTCGAGGAAGGCCTCGTCGATCGAGAGCGGCTCGACCAGCGGGGTCACGTCGTGGAAGATCCGCATCACCGCCCGGGAAGCCTCGCCGTAGGCCGCCATGTCGGGGGGCAGGAACACCGCCTGCGGGCACAGGCGGCGGGCCTGTCCGATGGGCATTGCGCTGCGGACGCCGTACGCCCGGGCCTCGTAGGTCGCGGAGCTGACCACGCCGCGCGGGCCGGTGCCTCCCACCACCACCGGCCGGCCCGCGAGCTCAGGCCGCCGACGCACCTCCACCGCGGCGTAGAAGGCGTCCATGTCCACATGCAGGACCGTGCACCCCGTGTCGTCGGGCAACTCGGGCGCCACGGCTGGAGGGTAACCGCCGCCCCCGACACCCGACGCCGCGGTCAGCGGCGACCGATCAGCAGGGGCACCTGCATCTCGGCGGGCGTGGCCGAGCCGTGGAAGCCGACGAAGGTGGCGACCGAGGGCGGGTCGGTCCTGGTCGCCAGCACGACGGTGTCCCCCGTGCAGATCACCACCACGTCGCCGACCCGCTGCAGGTGCTCCTCGGGGATGGGGCCGAACCACCCCTCGGCCACCGCCTGCTCGCGCGGGATCACCACGGCCGCGTCGCCGAGCACCGACCGCCAGGTCGCGATCACGTCGTCCTGCGCGCCCGCGACCGTGTGCAGGTAACGCACCCGCGCCTCCCCCGCGACCGCCTCGACGCCGTCCCGCAGGCGCGGATCGGCATCGAGATCGACGCGACCCTCCTCCGGCACGTTGATCTGCCCATGGTCAGCGGTGATCACCAAGGCGGC
>Ga0310830_101789_pt1 | contig 10047 bp, 7 predicted proteins | sample WT_ome_5_FD_201301 | JGI IMG/M metagenome (GOLD analysis project Ga0310830, IMG submission 201301) | Sorghum-adapted microbial communities enriched on wild type (WT) sorghum from Joint BioEnergy Institute, Emeryville, California, United... ...
AGGTCGAGGAGATCATCGGCCAGGGGCAGTCCGCGCCCTCGGGGCACATCCCGTTCACCCCGCGGGCGAAGAAGGTCCTTGAGCTGTCGCTCCGAGAGGCCCTGCAACTTGGCCACAACTACATCGGCACCGAACACATCCTGCTGGGCCTCATCCGCGAGGGTGAGGGTGTGGCCGCCCAGGTTCTGGTGAAGCTGGGTGCCGACTTGAACCGGGTGCGGCAGCAGGTCATCCAGCTGCTCCACGGCTACCAGGGCAAGGAGCCCGCGGCGGCCGGTGGGCCGCAGGAGACCACGCCGTCCACCTCACTCGTGCTCGACCAGTTCGGTCGCAACCTGACCCAGGCCGCTCGGGAGGGCAAGCTCGACCCCGTCATCGGCCGGGACAAGGAGATCGAGCGGGTCATGCAGGTCCTGTCCCGCAGGACCAAGAACAACCCGGTGCTGGTGGGCGAGCCCGGTGTCGGCAAGACCGCGGTCGTCGAGGGCCTGGCGCAGAAGATCGTCAAGGGCGAGGTGCCGGAGACGCTCAAGGACAAGCAGCTCTACACGCTTGACCTGGGCGCGCTGGTGGCCGGTTCCCGGTACCGCGGTGACTTCGAGGAGCGCCTGAAGAAGGTGCTCAAGGAGATCCGCACCCGCGGCGACATCATCCTGTTCATCGACGAGCTGCACACGCTCGTCGGCGCGGGCGCCGCGGAGGGCGCGATCGACGCCGCCAGCATCCTCAAGCCGATGCTGGCCCGCGGTGAGCTGCAGACCATCGGCGCCACCACCCTCGACGAGTACCGCAAGCACCTTGAGAAGGACGCCGCGCTCGAGCGGCGCTTCCAGCCGATCCAGGTGGCCGAGCCCTCGCTGAGCCACACCATCGAGATCCTCAAGGGCCTGCGCGACCGCTACGAGGCGCACCACCGGGTGTCGATCACCGACGGCGCCCTGGTGGCCGCCGCCCAGCTCGCCGACCGGTACATCAGCGACCGGTACCTCCCGGACAAGGCGATCGACCTCATCGACGAGGCCGGCTCGCGGATGCGCATCCGCCGCATGACCGCGCCGCCGGACCTGCGCGAGTACGACGAGAAGATCGCCCAGGTGCGGCGCGAGAAGGAGTCCGCGATCGACGCGCAGGACTTCGAGAAGGCCGCCGCGCTCCGGGACCAGGAGAAGCAGCTCATGCTCAAGCGTGAGCGCCGGGAGAAGGAGTGGAAGGCCGGCGACATGGACGTCGTCGCCGAGGTGACCGAGGAGCTCATCGCCGAGGTCCTCGCGAGCGCCACCGGCATCCCGGTGTTCAAGCTGACCGAGGAGGAGTCGCAGCGGCTGCTCCGCATGGAGGAGGAGCTGCACAAGCGGATCATCGGGCAGGACGACGCCATCAAGGCGCTCGCCCGCTCGATCCGGCGGACCCGCGCCGGTCTGAAGGACCCGCGCCGCCCGGGTGGCTCGTTCATCTTCGCCGGCCCGTCCGGTGTCGGTAAGACCGAGCTGTCCAAGGCGCTCGCGGAGTTCCTCTTCGGCGACGAGGACGCCTTGATCCAGCTTGACATGTCCGAGTTCATGGAGAAGCACACCGTCTCGCGGCTGTTCGGCTCTCCGCCCGGCTACGTCGGGTACGAGGAGGGCGGTCAGCTGACCGAGAAGGTGCGGCGCAAGCCGTTCTCCGTGGTCCTCTTCGACGAGATCGAGAAGGCCCACCCGGACATCTTCAACTCGCTGCTGCAGATCCTGGAGGACGGTCGGCTCACGGACGCGCAGGGCCGCGTCGTGGACTTCAAGAACACGATCATCATCATGACGACCAACCTCGGTACCCGGGACATCTCCAAGGGCATCGGGGTCGGGTTCTCGAAGTCCAACGACACCGAGAGCAACTACGACCGGATGAAGGCGAAGGTCCAGGAAGAGCTCAAGCAGCACTTCCGGCCGGAGTTCCTCAACCGTGTCGACGACATCATCGTCTTCCACCAGCTCTCGCCGAAGGAGATCATCCAGATCGTCGACCTGATGCTCGCCCAGGTGGACGAGCGGCTCAAGGACCGCGACATGGGCCTCGAGCTCTCCGAGGCGGCCAAGAAGCTGCTCGCCGACCGCGGCTACGACCCGGTCATGGGCGCCCGGCCGCTGCGCCGTACGATCCAGCGGGAGATCGAGGACACGCTCTCCGAGAAGATCCTCTACGGCGAGCTCCGCGCCGGCCAGCTCGTGAAGGTCGACGTCGAGGGCGAGGGCGAGAACGCCAAGTTCACCTTCGTCGGCGTGCCTCGTGCTCAGTCCGTGCCCGATTCCGCGGCCGCGATCGCGGGATCGATGAGGCACTGACCCGCCGCGCTTGACCGAGAACCCCGTGTGAGACCCGTCTCACGCGGGGTTCTTGCGTTGTGGCCGACGGTACGGTCCGGCGGCGTGGTCCGGTCCGTGGGGCGGCGCCGTGGCCCGGCGCCGTGGGCCGGTGGCGAGGCCCGTCGTCGAGGCCCGGCGGCGTGGTCCGGTGCCGTGGCCCGGTCCGATGGCGTCACCCGGCGTTGGGGCCCGCCCGCGTGCGGCGCTCCGGGCCGGACGCGGCGGCTCCGCCCGGCCCTGCGGTCCGCCGCGGGCCCGTGGCGCCGCGGCCGGATGCCGGGGCCCGGAGATAACGAGCGCGTCTCACACCGGTGTCCTGTGGCTCGTGCGATTGAGAAGTTGCGCGACGAGTGGTAGTACTACAGCCTGTAGAGTAAATACTCGGATGTACCTCAGATCGGCCGCACGGAGGACGCGCTGAGGGGGCGGCGCGCGGCACCATCGTGCGGAGCGTTCCGGGAGAACCCGGCGCGAGGGAAGACCGGTGTCCTCTGCGGGCAGTGCGAGGGCGCATGAGGGACACGGTCGGGTCCACGGGAGAACTGGAGGCACCGGATGCGCCTGCGTCATGACGAGGGCACGCTCGTTCACCTGGCCTACAACGCGGGTGTGCACCCCGCCGAGGACCTGGAGAATCTGATCGCCCACCTCACCCGGTACGCCGTACCGGTGCGCCGCCGGCTCGGCGTGGACCGGCTCGGCGTCCACCTGTGGATCGCCCCCGCGGTCGCCGACTACCTGATGGCCGACCGCATCGAGCTGGTGCGGCTGCGCCGCTCGCTGGAGGAGCGCGGCCTGGAGGTGGTCGGCCTCAACGGCACCGGCGGGCGCAACCGGGAGACGCCCGGCCCCGACTGGGCCAAGCCCGAGCGCTACCGGTACACGATGGCGCTCGCCCGCATCCTCGCCTTCCTGCTCCCGGACGACGTCCAGTACGGCTCGATCTCCACGATCCCGATCGGCTGGCGCCGCGACTGGCCCGCCGACCTGCAGGCGATCGCCAACCGGCGGCTGGAGCGCCTCGCCCGCGAGCTGCGCGGCCTGTACAGCGTCACCGGCAAGATGATTCGGGTCGGCTTCGAGCCGTGGCCCGGCTGCGTCATCGAGACCACCCAGCAGGCGCTGGAGCGCGTCGGCGACATCGACCCCGAGCACCTGGGCGTGTGCCTCGACGCCTGCCACCTTGCCCACGGCGCGGAGCAGACCGGGGAGGCGCTGCGCGGCCTCGCCCGCGCCGGGGCGCCCGTGGTACGGCTCAGCCACGTGCACGACCACGAGCTCGCCCGCGGCGCCGGCGGCGAGCTGCCGAGCACCCGGCCGGTGCTGCAGGACACGGTGAGCGCGCTGCTGTCCGGGTCGGTGACCGGCAGCGCCCACATCGAGGTCGAGTCCCACGACCTGTCCGGCATCACCAAGGCGAAGGGCCCGGCCGCGCTCGTCGCCCGCCTCGCCGACGAGCTCGACTGGACCCGCCGCAACCTCACCGCGATGGGCTTCAAGCTCGCCGCCTGACCCGTCGCCCGCCTGACCCGGGCGGCCGGCCGTACCGGCGTCAGCCGGGCAGCCGGTAGGTGCCGTCGTCGAGCACCTCGGCGAGCCCGTCCGCGACCAGCCCGTCGAGCGCGCGTTCCCGCTGCACCGCGTCGTCCCACACCGCGTCGAGCGCGGCCTTCGGCACCGGCCCGTGGGCCTGGCGCAGCACCGCGAGCAGCCGCCCCCGGCACTGCCGGTCGGTGCCCGCGTAGGCCTGGCCCCGGCGTGGCGGCCCGTCGTGGTCGGGGCACCCGGCGAGCCGCCAGGCGCAGCGGTCCGCGATCGGGCACTCGCCGCAGCGCGGCGACCGCGCGGTGCACACCAGCGCGCCCAGCTCCATCACCGCCACCGCCCACCGCGGCGCGTCCACCGCCGGGAGCAGCGACTCGGCGATCCGGCGCTCGGCCGCCGTGGTGGCCCGGGCCGGGTAGCGCACCCCCTGCACGGCCCGCGCGAGCACCCGCCGCACGTTCGTGTCGAGCACCACGTGCCGCCCGCCGAACGCGAAGCTCGCCACCGCCGCGGCGGTGTAGTCGCCGACCCCAGGCAGGGCGCGCAGCTCCTCGTACCGCGACGGCACCCGGCCGCCGTGCTCCGCCACGATCCGCCGCGCGCAGGCGTGCAGGTTGAGCGCGCGGCGCGGATAGCCGAGCCGCCCCCACTGCCGCACCGCCTCCCCGGGCGGCTCGGCGGCGAGCGCCGCGGGCGTCGGCCAGCGCCGCAGCCACGCCTCCCAGGCGGGCAGCACGCGGCTGACCGGCGTCTGCTGGAGCATGATCTCGCTGACCAGGATGCCCCACGGGGTGGCGTCGGGGCGGCGCCAGGGCAGGTCGCGAGCCTTCTCGGCGTACCAGTTCAAAATGGGTTCGCGCAGTGACAGAGACACTCCAGGGAGCTTAAAGGAGTGGCGCGTCGGGCCTCGGCGGGCCGTCACGGGTCTCCATACTGCGCGTATGGATCCGGACACGTATCGTGGTGACGCCGATCTGCCGGACCCGGACGTCTACTGGCGGCGCCGGGTGTCGGTGCTCACCGCGCTCCTCATCGTGGTCGCGGCGGTGGTGTGGGCCTGCACCAGGATGTCGGACGACGCCGCGGACGCCGGGCCGGGGAGCGCCGCGGCCGGGCCGTCCGCCCACACCGCCTCGCCCGCGGCGGGCGCGCCGTCCGCCGGCCCGTCGCCGGCGCCGCAGGGCGAGCGGCGCTCCGGGGACGCGCGGTGCTCGGAGGAGGACGTCGTCGTCCACCTGGAGGGCCTGCAGGAGGTCTACCCGCCCGGGGTACGGCCGCGCTTCGTGGTCATGCTGGTGAACACCGGCGACGAGCCGTGCGTGCTCGACGTGGGCCCCCGCGCCCTCGACCTGCGCATCACCTCCGGCTCCGACCGGGTCTGGTCGAGCGCGGACTGCGTCGGCGGCGACGGCGCGACCAAGCTGCACCGCCTCGAGCGGGGCGTGCCGTTCGTGCGGTCGATCAGCTGGAACCGGCACCGCTCGGGCAAGGACTGCTCGGCCGCCCACCCCGAGGCCAAGGCCGGCACCTACGTGGCGACCGCGGTCGCCGGCTCGCTGACCAGCGAGAAGACCGTCTTCCACCTCAGGTGAGCCGGTCTTACGTGTAGCGCTCGAGCAGCGAGGACTCGGCGACGCGGGAGAGCCCTTCCCGGATGCCGCGGGCCCGGGCCTCGCCGAGGCCGCCGACCGCCTGCAGGTCGTCGACGCTCGCCGCGAGCAGCTTCTGCAACGAGCCGAAGTGCTCGACGAGGCGGTCGGCGACGCCGCGCGGCAGGCGGGGCACCTTGGCGAGCAGGCGGAACCCGCGCGGGCTCACCGTGCCGTCGAGGGAGCCGCCGGGCACGGTGTGGCCGAGGGCCCGGGCGACCGCGGCGAGGTCGAGCAGCTCGGCCGAGGAGAGCCGGTCGAGGGCCTGCAGCACCTCCTCGTACTCGCCGCCGCGGCCGCGCAGGTAGTCGCGGACGATCAGCACGCGCTCCTCCTCCAGCCCGGCGACGAGCTCGTCGAGCTGCAGCGCGAGCAGGCGGCCGTCGGTGCCGAGCTCGACCACGTAGTCCTCGATCTCCCCGGCGATGCGGCGCACCATCTCCACCCGCTGCACCACGGTGGCCATGTCCCGGAGCGTGACCACGTCCTCGACCTCGAGGGCGGAGAGCGCCTGGGTGACCTCGTCGAGCCGCTGCCGGTACCGCTCGAGCGTGGCGAGCGCCTGGTTCGCCTTCGACAGGATCGTCGCGGACTCCTCCAGCAGGTGGCGGGTGCCGTCGACGTAGAGCGCGATGATGCGCATCGACTTGCTGATCGACACGACGGGGTAGCCGGTCTGCCGGGAGACCCGCTGGGCGGTGCGGTGCCGGGTGCCGGACTCGTCGGAGGGGATGCGGGGATCGGGCACCAGGTGCACGGCGGCCCGCACGATGCGGTGGTCGCCGGAGCGCAGCACGATCGCGCCGTCCATCTTCGCCAGCTCGCGCAGCCGGGGCGCGGAGAACTCCACGTCGAGCTCGAACCCGCCGGAGCAGAGCCGTTCCACGGTGTCGTCGTAGCCGAGCACGACGAGGGCGCCGGTCTGCCCGCGCAGGATGCGCTCCAGGCCGTCGCGCAGCGGGGTGCCCGGGGCCACCGCCGCGAGCGTGGCCCGCCGCCGTTCGTCCAGCCGCCTGCCGTCCATCGCCACTCGACTTCCCATCGCGGCCAGCCTAGTTCGGCCACCTCGGCTTTCTCAGCCCGGCATGCCCATGCCGGTCGGCATGTCACCGGCGAGGTCAGTACGGTGTCACCGCCTGGGGGCGTGCCCGCGGGGCCGGTTCCCGGGCCCCGGGCGGGGACGCGCGGCGCGCGGCCGGGCGGCGGGTACGGCGTGCCGGGGCCCGCCACGGGCGGGGCGGCCCGCGGTCAGCTCACGTGGGCGAGGGCGTCCCAGACGTTCTCCGCCTCGACCACCTCGAACCCGGGCTGGAAGGTGATCGTGCGCGCCTTGCCGCCGCGGGCCGGCACGAGCTGGCGGCTCTCCCGCTCGGCCGCGGGCAGCGGCGGCACGGTGGTCTCCAGCGCGCCCGCGGGCACGAGGGCGCGGGTGAACCCGAGCCGGGCGGCCTCGGCGAGCCGCCGCCGTACGTCCCGCACCGGGCGCAGCTCGCCCGCGAGGCCGACCTCGCCGAGCGCGACGAGCCCGGCGGGCAGCGGCTTGTCCCCGGCCGCGCTCGCCACCGCGAGCAGCAGTGCGAGGTCCACGGCCGGGTCGACGAGCCGGATGCCGCCCACCGTGGCGGTGAACACGTCGCAGCCGCCGAGCCGGGCGCCGAGCCGCCGCTCCAGCACGGCGAGCACCATCGCCACCCGGTACGGGTCGAGCCCGGAGGAGGTACGGCGCGGCTGCGGGGCCTCGGTGGGGCCGACGAGCGCCTGCACCTCGGCGGGCAGCGGCCGGGTGCCCTCCACGGTGACGGTGACGCAGGTGCCGGGCACCGGCTCGGACCGCCGGGAGAGGAACAGGCCGCTGGGGTCGGCGATCCCCTCGATGCCGTGCTCGTGCAGGTCGAAGCAGCCCACCTCGTCGGTGGGGCCGAACCGGTTCTTCACCGCGCGCACCATGCGCAGCCGGGAATGGCGGTCGCCCTCGAAGTTGAGCACCACGTCCACCAGGTGCTCGAGCACGCGCGGCCCGGCGATCGTGCCGTCCTTGGTGACGTGCCCGACGAGCACGGTGGACATGTCCCGCTCCTTGGCCACCCGGACCAGGTTCGCCGCCACCTCGCGCACCTGGGCGGGGCCGCCCGGGATGCCGGTCACCTCGGCCGAGCCGATCGTCTGCACCGAGTCGACGACGAGCATGCTCGGCGCCACCTTCTCCACGTGGCTGAGCACCGCGCCGAGGTCGGTCTCGGCGGCGAGGTAGAGCCGGTCGCGCACCGCGCCGATGCGGTCGGCGCGCATCCGCACCTGGGCGGCCGACTCCTCGCCGGTGACGTAGAGCACGGTCGACTTGCCGATGCCGGGCTCTCCGGCGAGCAGCACGACCGCGCCGGGCACGAGCCCGCCGCCGAGCACCCGGTCGAGCTCGCCCACCCCGGTGCCGCGAGCCTGCGCGATCTCGGCCTTCACCTGGCCGATCGGCACGGCGGGCGCGGAGACCGGCGCGGGGCGGGCGGCCCGGGGCGCGGCGGCCGCGCCCTCCTCCTCGACGGTGCCCCACGCCTGGCACTCGCCGCACCGCCCGACCCACTTGGCGGTGCGCCACCCGCACTCGGTGCAGCGGTATCCCGGCTTCTGCGCCCTCGCCACCGTCCCCTCCCAACGCGGACGACACGGGCGCCGCGCCGCGCGGCGCCGATGGTCACGACGGCACCGTACCGCGCGGCACCGACGCCGCACCGGCCGGATGCGCGGGCTCCGCCGCACGGCTCAGGGCCACGGTTCAGGGGCACTGCTCAGCGGCACTGTTCGGCGGCGCCGTTCAGGGCCACAGCCGCCAGCGGAGCACGTTGGGGTAGTCGACGACGAGCCCGGGGGTCTCCGCGATCGCCTCGGCGGCGACCTGCGGGGTGAACTCGATGCGCAGCACGGCCTCCAGGCTGGCGCGGTCGGGGAACACCATGCGCAGGTCGAGCGCGCGGCGGTGCCAGCCCTGGCGGGACCAGAAGTCCTCCACGGCGGCCGGCGAGTACGACGGCACCGAGCGGCGGAACCACCGGCCGAACGCGCCGCGGGTGGCGTCGATGTCGACGACGAACGCGGCGCCGCCGCGGCGGATCACCCGGGACAGCTCGGCGAGGCCGGGCTCGCAGCCGGGGCCGAAGAAGTAGGCCCAGCGGGCGACGGCGACGTCCACGCTCGCGTCGGGCACCGGGAGGGCCTGCGCCGTACCGGTGCGCACCGTGACGTTCGGCAGGTCGCGGCAGCGGCGCGCGGCGAGGCCGGCGAGCCGCGGGTGCGGCTCCACGCCGATCACCCGCGCCGCGGTCCGGGCGTAGCCGGGCAGGTGGAAGCCGGTGCCGCAGCCGATGTCGAGCACGGTGCCGCCCGCCCAGTCGCGGATCGCGGTCATCGCCGCGTCCGCGACGCCGTCCGGGTCGACGGCGCGGTTCTCCAGCTCGTAGATCTCGGGGTGGTTCCAGATGTTCGGGCTCGGGATGGCACCCGGGGTGATGCTCGCCACGACATCACCGTACGGGCATAAGCCGCGCCCGGTGACGCCGACCGCTTAGGCTGGCAGACGTGGCACACGTCATCCGCGTTCCCGACGCGAAGATCGCATTGTCCACGGCGTCGGTCTATCCGGAACGCACTCCGGACGCCTTCGAGCTGGCCGCACGCCTGGGCTACGACGGCGTGGAGATCATGGTGGGCGCCGACCCGGTGAGCCAGGACATCGACGTCCTGGAGCGGCTGCGCGACCACTACCAGGTGCCGATCCTGGCCGTGCACGCCCCCTGTCTCCTCGTCACCCAGCGGGTGTGGGGGCGGGACCCCTGGGCGAAGCTGGTCCGCGCGCGCAAGGCGGCCGAGCGGCTCGGCGCGCGCACGGTCGTGGTGCACCCCCCGTTCCGCTGGCAGCGTGACTACGCCCGCGAGTTCGAGGTCGGCCTGGCCCGGCTGCAGGAGGAGACCGACGTCGTCTTCGCGGTGGAGAACATGTTCCCGCTGCGCGCCCGCGGCAACAAGGTCGTGCCGTACGCGCCGGACTGGAACCCGGTGAACTTCGACTTCCCCCACGTCACGCTCGACCTGTCGCACACCGCGGTGTCCGGCTCGGACGCGCTGGAGATGGCCGACAAGCTCGGCGACCGGCTCGCGCACGTGCACCTCGCCGACGGCGTCGGCGTGACCAACAAGGACGAGCACCTCGTCCCCGGGCGCGGCAACCAGCCCTGCGCGCAGCTGCTCGAGCGGCTGGCGAAGAACGGGTACGGCGGGCTCATCGTGCTGGAGATCAACACGCGGAAGGCGGCGAGCCGCTCGCAGCGCATCGACGACCTCGCCGAGGGCCTCGCGTTCGCCCGGCTGCACTTCGCGGCCTCCACCGCGGCCAAGTAGGCGGGCCTCGCCGGACGGCACGGCGCCCTGCCGTGGGCCGACGGCACCGCCCCCGCGTGCCGGGAGGCGCGGCACGCGCCGTACCGAGCGGGACGGCCCGGCATCGCCCCGCGTCGAACAGG
>Ga0310830_101791_pt1 | contig 10043 bp, 7 predicted proteins | sample WT_ome_5_FD_201301 | JGI IMG/M metagenome (GOLD analysis project Ga0310830, IMG submission 201301) | Sorghum-adapted microbial communities enriched on wild type (WT) sorghum from Joint BioEnergy Institute, Emeryville, California, United... ...
CCCTTCCCTTAGCTCAGCCAGCCTTCGGATGGCATTGGGGTTGTCCTGCGCTGGAACAGGGATGGAGGGCGAAGTCGCAGACGAAGGCGCGCCCGCTTGGGGTGGAAGTTGGATGTACCTCACGTAGGCCACGAACCTCGACTCCGTCACCTCTGCCCCATCCCGTTTCTTGTAAGTCAGAAGCTCCAGATGTTTCTTCGCCCGGGTCATCCCCACATAAAATAGCCGGGTCGCCTCCTCCATCATGTCCGTGTTCTCCTTATCCGCCTTAGACGGAATGATCCCTTCCACTAGGTCGATCATATACACGCGCTCGAACTCTAAGCCCTTGGAGCTGTGCATCGTCGAGAACGTGACCGCATTTTGCCCTCGCTTGGTTCTCGCCGTTCGCAAGATCGACTCCAAGTATTTCAATCTGGCGGCGAATTCCTCCATGGTCGCCAATTCCGCCGCGATTTCCTCCAGCGTGTTCAAGATCCCCAAGAGATATTCCATACGGAATCCCTTCCACTCGCAAATCTTCTCCAGGGCTTTCTCATAACCCAGTCGATCGCGGATCACCCGAATCGCATGCAGCGGCGGCATCCCTTTCATTTCCTGAAACGTCTCCTTGCACATCTGCAGCTGCTTCACCTGATAATCCTTAAGCGGGACCCGGTTCAACAGATTATCAAAGACGGATTCCTCATTTCGAATCTTGAGCAGCGCCGCCATCTGCTCCTTGCTGATATAACCATTAAATTTCAGATGGATCTTCTCCAGAATATCGGGACGTTTATCCGTGAACGTCATCCGCATGAAATTCAAGATATCCTCGACAACCCAATGGGAGAAAAAGCGGTTATCCGCATCCTTCATATAAAAAGGAATGCCCGCACGATCAAACTCGTTCATTAACGCGATGGATGAGGAATTGTTCCGATACAGGATCGCCACCTCGGCAAAGTTCTTGATCTGCTGAATCTCGTTCACCAGATATTTAACCTGATCGCTGTAATCATCCAGATGGCGTATCTCAATTGGCTTGTGCGGGGGATTTTCGGTGAACATCTTTTTCGGATATCGGTCTTGATTGCGCTGAATCAATGTGTTGGCGACGTTCACGATCTCTGGGGTAGAGCGATAATTTTGCTCCATAAACAAGATCAACGCCTCCGGATAGACCTGCTTGAAGTTCAGCAAATATGCAGGATCGGCCCCTCGCCAGCTATACAAGCTTTGATCATCGTCGGCAACGACGCATAGGTTACGATGCTGTTGCACCAGCTTCTCGATAATCGCATGCTGCACCCTGGACGTATCCTGGCTTTCATCTGTGAGGACATAATCATAACGCCTCTGGTACCTGCGGAGCACCCCTTCATTCTCCGCCAGGATGCGTTCGCAAACCACCAGCATGTCGTCATAATCAAGCAGCAATGAATGGGTGCCGGATTGCTTGAAGTGCTCGTACTCCCGCAACATCTGCTCGGCATGGGGCACCTCCACTTTAACCGCGGACCATTGCTCGGAGGGGATCATTTTATTTTTGATATAGCTAATGTAGGTCGTCAGCTCGTCCAGCTGGTCATCTGTGATATTCTCTCCGGTGATCGCTTTATAGAGATTCCGCAATATGATCTTCTTATGTAACGGAAGTTGCTCCGAACCGCTGGCTTCTTGCTGAGCGGCGTCGACATCGCCTTCGATGATCTGGAACGACGTCTGGGTCGCACGAAAATGCTCCCGCACCACCTCGAAGGCCAAGCTATGAATCGTGGAGAAATCAACCGGTGTCAGCTCTGGGAAGAAGGTGTTAAACCGCTCCTTCATATCGTGCGCTGAAGCGCGGCTAAACGTTACTGCCTTGATCCTTCTGGGAGAAACTCCCCTCTCCTCGATCAGATACCCGATCCTCATAATGATCGTTGTGGTCTTCCCCGATCCTGGTGAAGCTAACAATAGCAAGGGTCCCTCTGTTTGAAGGACCGCTTGCTTCTGGATTTCATTTAATTCAACACCTAATTCTTCTTTCTTGCGAAGGAAGAAGGAACTTGTTTTATTCATGATGACTGCCCTTTCGAATGTTCCGATTACATTACCTACTATAACGCAATTTTGCTAGAATGGCACCACCTAGTCATCTTGATTAAGATGCATGTGCGGTTGATGGTTCACTCAGGGATACGATGGTATTTTCCAAGGTTCGCGGTGTAGAGCTATCAAAAAACAGCTGTTCGAATCCCTCACTTGGGCTTTGCGAACAGCTGTTTAGTATTCTCTTCCTCAAGGGATTCCCCTCAAGAAAGACTATTTCAAACCCGTTTTACCTCATCAGTTGATGCTGGGTTTAAGAACAGTATTCTTTTTCTTATGAGGCAAGAAGATGATAAACACAAGCGATACAATCGTGAAGACAACGGACCACATAAAGGTATGGTTAAACGCTGTGTTCAGCGCTGAGACATCGTGAACGGGTTGGCTGTTGATTTGATTCTGCAAGATGACGGCAAAGACCGAAGCCCCAAACGCACCCCCAATTTGCTGAAGAATCCGGGTTGCGCTGCTGGCATGCGGTACCAATTCCTTCGATAACCCCTCATAGGCGGTGGCCATGATCGGAAGCATCAAGCCCCCAAGTCCTCCGCCGCGGACAACCAGGGATATGGCCAGCATCAGTTCACTGGTATCTACTGAACTCATGGCAAAAGGTAAAGTTCCGAGCAGCGTCAGAATAGTACCGCCGAGAACCACCCATCGGGAGCCGATGGTATCCGTCAGCTTCCCTGCCAAGGAGCGGGTCATTAACATCCCAAGGCCTTGAGGAATCAACAGCAACCCTGAAGCAAGCACGCTGTGACCGCGAACCTGTTGATAATACAGCGGCAATAACAACATGCCGGCATAGGAAGAAAGCCCTGAGATAAACAACAGACAGGCAGATGCAGAGAACGTTGTGCTCTTAAAGATTCGCAGATCGACGATCGGATGATCGGTTTTTCTGAGTACATACCAGCAGAAGACGATCAAAAACAACAGTCCAATCGCGATAGGAACAAGAACCGGACTTTTAAAGAAACCATGCTCCGAGCTGACTTTCGTAAGTCCATAAATCATCAGCACGAGCGCCGGAGACACCAGAGTTAAACCTAGTAAGTCCAGCTTCTGCGGATGATTTGCGACATCATCTTTGGGCAATCCCTTTAGAGATAAGAACAGGGCAATCAAGCACACCGGAATATTAACATAGAAAATCCAACGCCAATCTAGATTATGGATAATTACCCCGCCCAATACGGGACCAAGAATCGGCCCGATCAGAACCGGCAACCCCACAATCGCCATAACCCGGCCTAAGTTCTGCCCGCCTGCTGCGCGGACAATCATCGTCTGCATGATCGGCATCATCAAACCGCCGCCCAAGCCTTGAATGACGCGAAAAGCAATGAGGCTTCCCACATTCCAAGACAAGCCGCACAATACAGAACCGACAAGAAACAAACTTAAAGCCAAATTCCACATATTTTTACCGCCATAACGATCAACCAACCAGCCGGAAATGGGAATAACCAAGCTAATCGCGAGCAAATAACTCGTCATCACCCACTGGATCGATGTAACTGGAGCATGCAGTACATTGCCAAGGGTATCGATGGCGACGTTCATTATGGTAGTATCGAATAAAGGGGCAAGCATCCCCACCAACAGAATCCATGCCACTTTCATGACAGCTGGATCGATTTTCATTTTTGATGGTGATGCTGCAAGTTCGCCTGGTTTACTCACGTGTATCACTCCTTATCCATTTAGAAACCAAACGTTTCTTATTCGGATTCATCATACTACAATCGAATAAGAAACGCAACGTATTTTATTGGAGGTTTGTATTATGAATAAAATCAATGAAGGAGAAGGATCAACGCGAAGACGAGGAGCTGAATTGGAGGGGGCGATTCTTCAAGCCGCATGGGACGAATTGATGGAAATTGGCTTTCATCACCTTACGATTGAAGGAGTTGCCGCTCGGGCTCAAACCAGCAAACCTGTCATTTATCGTCGTTGGCCGAATCGGGAAGAGCTTGTCTTAGCTGCGATTCTGAACCATTTGCCGACGGTTTCAGTCCCGGATACCGGGAATTTGCGCAGCGATGTCCTCCTCTTGCTGAATGAGTTAAATGAGATGCTGCAGCAAATTGGCCCCAAAACGATTCACGGCCTGATGTCCGTAGTATCTGACATTCCTTTCTCCGATATTCTCAATTTTCGAAGAACGAATACGATGACCGTTATTTTGGACCGAGCCATAGAAAGAGGGGAAATTCGTCCGGAGAAGGTTACGCCGCGCATTACCAGGCTGCCTGTAGATCTTGTGAGACATGAACTGCTAATTACGTTGGAACCCGTTTCTATGAAGACCATTGAGGAGATCGTGGATGAGATTTTTTTGCCGCTGCTGAAATGAGAAGTGAACAGACGAAGACGCCCCTTCACCCTGAATTCGACTAGTGATGTGGGGCGTCATTTTTTATTGACCTTTAGTTTGGAGAACCATGCCCAGCGGCAGCCGAACCGTAAAAATCGAACCCACTCCAAGCTCACTGTCCACCTCAATCGTCCCCTCGCACAAATCGATAATGCGCTTGACAATGGTTAATCCCAATCCGTTGCCTGTCATGGAGCGGGACGAATCGCCTTGGTAAAACTTATCAAACATGCGCCGCATCGTCTCTTCATCCATCCCGCGGCCATTATCTTCAAGCCGGAAGATCGCTTGCTGCCCCCTCCGCTGAAGCGTAATTTTCAGCTTTCCGCCACTTTCCGTAAATTTGATCGCATTGTCGAGAAGGTTGATCCACACTTGCTGAAGCAGGTTTTTATTGCCGTGAATCGTGACATCGTCCAATGTGATATCCAGCTGAAGCGATTTCGCGTTCCACTTTGGCTCCAGCATCAGAACGGCAAGTCGGATCTGTTCATCCAGCCGATAGCTCGTCTTTTCGCTCAAAATTTCAATGTTCTCCACCTTGGACAAGTTGAGAATGCTGGTAGACAGCTCCACGAGTCGTTCGGATTCCTGAATGATGCGATCCAGATAATCCTGCTTGTCTTCTTCGCTGAGATTTCCCTGCTTCAGCAACTTGGCGAAGCCGCTGATGGAGACGATCGGCGTTTTAAACTCATGGGAGAAATTCCGCACGAAGTCGCTTCGCAGCGTTTCGATTCCTTTTAACTCCTGCACCATCTTGTTAAAACTGACGGCAAGCTCGTCTAGTTCAAAAACGACGCTCCCCTTCACCGTCGCATGGGCTGAAAAATCCCCTTTGGCCACCTTCGCGGTAGCCTCCATCATATCGCGAATCGGCTTGACGGATCGTCTGCTTAACAACGCGGCAATGACAACGCCCATAAAAATGCTGATGTAGATCAGGACGTAAATGCCGCGATAGGAATTCGGCTGATTCAGGTCAATCCAGCCTGCGCGGTTCAGCAAGAAGGCAAGCAAACCAGCAGATGTAATCGACAGCACCATGACGAGAAAGACCCAGGCGACTAATGTAACGGCTAGGGTGATTTTTTTCGGCAAAAACTGTTGGATCAAGTTCATCCCCTCTTCACCGCTTTGTATCCCAAACCGCGCACCGTCACGATCTCAAAATCGGGACTGTCTCTAAATTTGTCGCGCAGCCGGTTGATATGAACGTTCAGTGTATGATCATCCGTTTCCGTATCTGGCCCCCAAATCTCCTCAAGCAGCTGCAATCGCGTAAAAATTTTATTCGGATAACTAAGCAGCTTAAACAGAAGGTAAAATTCTTTCTGCGGCAAAGAGATTTGTTGATCTCCCCTTGTCACCGTGAGTGCGTTGTAATCCAATATCGTTTCCCCAACAACTAGCCTGCGCTCGTTCGCGATCTGTGCGCGACGCAACAGCGCTTTGATTCGGAACAGCAGTTCCTGCTCGTCGAAGGGCTTAGTCATATAATCATCGGTTCCGACAAGGAAGCCATTGTGCTTAAACTTGATATCATGGGCCGCAGTCACCATCAGGATCGGAATGTTGTCCCCCGCACTACGTAAATCCTCACATAATTGGTATCCGTCCATCTCCGGCATCATCAAGTCTAGTACAACCAAATCGAAGTGACGTTCCTCCATCAGGTTAAGTGCCTCGATCCCATTTCCGGCCACATGCGAGTTGTAGCCCCCGCGTTGAAGCACGGCGCAGATCAGTCGCTGCGTATTGACGTCATCTTCGACCACCAAGATATCAAACACAGGATCTCCCCCTTTTTTCTACTGAATATACTCCCCAAAAATAAACCGAAAATCAACAACTCGGCGCCCTGGGTTGAGGTTCAGTTGAGATTCGTCGTTTAAAGTACAAGCTGTGCTCAGGTGAAACACCAAATCGTGTTTTCTCTAAATTTTAAAGTAAAGGGTGGTTAGAGAGATGAGTAATGGAAGAAGAGGCGGCACCAACGCCATCCAATTGGATAATGTCAGCAAGAGCTTCGGCGATTTTCATGCGGTTCGCAACCTTTCGCTTGAAGTACACAGAGGGGAAATTATGGGCTTCCTCGGTTTGAATGGAGCTGGCAAAACAACAACAATTAAGATGCTCCTGTCGCTGCTCAAGCCTACCTCCGGCAGCATCTATATGTTGGGCAGCAAGGTGGACTCCGGTAACTATAAGCTTTGGAGCCACGTTGGTTACTTGGAGGAAGCTTCTTATTATCCGGATCTTACCGTGGTGGAAAATCTGGAGATCGCCCGAAGAATGCACCGGATCTCCGACCGAGGGGCCGTTGACCGCGTCATTAAGAAGCTGGATTTAGAAATTCACCGTAAGAAGAAAGCCAAAAACCTGTCTCTAGGGAACAGACAACGCCTAGGGTTAGCAAAAGCGATTATTCATAACCCAGAGGTTTTGATATTGGACGAGCCGGTCAACGGGCTGGATCCAGCCAGTGTCGTGGAAATCCGGGAGTTGTTACTTGACCTTTCCCGCAACGAGGGCGTCACGATCTTCCTCTCCAGCCATCTCTTGGAGGAGCTGTCTAAGCTGGTTGACAGTGTGGCGATCATGCACAAAGGGCAACTTGTCCAGAACATGAATATCGATCAACTGGAGCGTTCGGTGGAGAAGAAACTGGTTGTGGGCGGACGAGATATCGATGCCATTCGACATATTCTCGCCGAGAATGGGTACACGTTCAAAGATACTGAGGATGAACGGCTGGAGCTGACTGAAGAGCGTGCCTTGGGGAATCCAGAACAACTGGCAGACCTGTTAGTACGTGCAAGCCAACCGCCAACCCATCTCAGCGTAGTCACTGAAAATCTGGAAAGTTACTTTTTACGGACAATTCGTACAGCAGGGGTGAACGCTTGATGTTACTTTCATTTATTCATAACGAGCTGCTTAAAGTATGGAAGTCTATCGTATTTTGGGTCGTAGCTGTCGTCTTTATCGCCATGCCTTTATTGATTGGGCTCTTCAAGGAGCCCGGCGTTTCTTGGGACATGTACTATACGGATATCTTTGACTCCATCGCCTCGCTGCTGGTGGTTGGGTTCTCCTTCACCTCAGCATGGGTGTTTGGACGAGAATACACCGATAAAACCATTAAAGATTTGATCGTAAAGCCTATTCCCAAATCGTATAGCGTGCTGTCGAAATTCATCGTGATTACGATCTGGAATATATTGATCGCCCTTTTCACTTTTGCCCTAATTACGATCGCCGGATCTTTCATTGGGGTGAATGGCAGTTCCGGTTCCTCCATCCTTCAGTTCTTCGGGACGTTCATGCTTACATCCGTGCTTATTATGGCTGTCAGCTCAACCAGTGCTTTAATCGCCAATATCACGAAAGGGTATCTCGCCCCGATTGGGCTGATCTTCGTAATCATCATCGCATCCAATGCGGTTGTTCAGCTCGGCCTCGGCCCGTACTTCCCATGGACTATTCCGGTTCTTCTGACGAAGGGTGTAGATATCGGCTTCATCAGCTACAGCATTCTCGTCCTCACCGCGATCGTGGGCTTCGCCGGAACCGTGGCTTGGTGGAGATTTGCAGAGCATAAGTAAATCAGGGAAATACACAGTTATACAAAAACAGGTCGACTATGGTGGCGTTCTGCCCATAGTTGACCTGTTTTGCTTATGTTTACTTTATTCGCTGGCCATTTGCTGAGTAAACTCGTCCAGCATCTTCCGCACTTCATCGGTTGATGAGGTGCTCATCAGTTGATTTCTTAGTTCACTTGCCCCGCGGAATCCTTTGACGTACACCTTGAAGAAACGTTGCAGCGCCTTAAAAGGACGCGCCTCCAATTGATTGGAATACTGATCATGGAGATCCAAATGCAACCGCAGCAGATCCAGATATTCGGTCGTGCTGTGCTCTCTTGGCTCTTTTTCAAAGGCAAACGGGTTCTTAAAGATCCCTCTCCCAATCATAATCCCGTCTACCCCATACTGCTCAGCCAGCTTCAAGCCGGTTTGCCGGTCGGGAATATCGCCATTAATCGTGAGCAGGGTCTGTGGTGCGATTTGATCGCGCAGCGCCTTAATTTCCGGGATCAGCTCCCAGTGGGCTGCAACTTGGCTCATTTCTTCTCGGGTGCGCAGGTGGATCGACAGATTAACAATGTCTTGCTTCAGAATATGGGTTAACCACTCCCGCCATTCCTCCACCTCGTTGAAACCCAGTCGCGTCTTCACACTTACTGGCAAGCCCCCGGCTTTGGCGGCCTGGATCACTTCAGCGGCCACCGAGGGTCGGAGAATTAAGCCGCTCCCCTTCCCATTCGTCGCCACATTCGGCACCGGGCATCCCATATTGATATCGATCCCCTGGAAGCCTTGCTCCGCCATGCCCATACTCATCTTGGCAAAAAACTCCGGCTTATCGCCCCAAATATGCGCCACCATCGGCTGCTCGTCCTCCGTAAAAAGCAACCGTCCGCGGACGCTATGGTTCCCTTCCGGGTGACAATAGCTCTCCGTATTGGCAAACTCCGTGAAGAAGACATCCGGTCTGCCCGCCTGACTCACGACATGACGAAACACCACATGCGTCACATCTTCCATCGGTGCAAGTATAAAAAAAGGTCGCGGTAAATCACGCCAAAAATTCCGGTTCACTTCAACCTCAAATCCTCTCGTTATAATACCTAATCTATTATAAAGGCTGCCTCGCTCTTAAGCATCCCCATTTTCTTCAAGTGATCATGCATGCGAAGTCCAGATACCGGGCGCATGAGGTTGAGATTTCTCGTTCATATTAAGATCGTTATAACATTCACAAATCCCAGAGGAGTAGATACACAATGAAAAGATGGTTACCGGTTCATCGCGGATATCCTGACAGAAGGCATTGTGAAGCAGTTTCCGGAGAAGTTCTAAAGGTTACATCTAAAAATCGCGGGATTGAAGCTGGATCAGCTTGGATCCCGCGATTTTTTGTCACAATAGAATGCTCCCCCCTTTCGCATCCACTCGATATGGATTAAAATATAATTAATGAAACCTTGTTTTATCTGGTGAAACAATGATGATGAGAGGTGAAACGAAATGCCTATCGATTTTCATGACCCGAACAACCGACTGACTTATACGACAAGAGAGGCAGATGCATCTTGGAGTTCTTTCCTCAGCTCGATTGTTGATGTATCCAACAAACGGGTTGCCGACATAGGATGCGGCGGCGGAATTTATACGAAGGCGCTCATTCAAATGGGAGCTTCCCATGTCGTAGGTGTAGATTTCTCGGAGGAAATGCTGAAGGCTGCGGCAAATCACTGTAAGGACCTCCCCCATGCCGCGTTTCATCAAGGTGAGGCTTCTCAAACAGGTCTTCCCTCCAACGCGTTCGACGTCGTTTTGGAAAGAGCCCTAATTCACCATCTAGACGATTTGGAACCATGCTTTAGAGAAGCCGTTCGCCTGCTAGATGACGGCGGAATGCTGATCGTTCAGGATCGAACGCCTGAAGATTGCCTGCTGCCTGGGGATGAACATCATCTTCGAGGATATTTTTTCGAGCGTTTCCCTTCGTT
>Ga0310830_101793_pt1 | contig 10035 bp, 10 predicted proteins | sample WT_ome_5_FD_201301 | JGI IMG/M metagenome (GOLD analysis project Ga0310830, IMG submission 201301) | Sorghum-adapted microbial communities enriched on wild type (WT) sorghum from Joint BioEnergy Institute, Emeryville, California, United... ...
CCGAGTCGGTGGCTCGGCGCAGATCAAGGCGATGAAGACCGTCGCCGGTACGCTGCGTCTCGCCCTGTCGCAGTACCGGGAGCTGGAGGCGTTCGCGGCGTTCGCCTCCGACCTCGACGCGGCGTCCCGGGCGCAGCTCGAGCGGGGTGCGCGGCTCATGGAGCTGATGAAGCAGCCGCAGTACAGCCCGTACCCGGTCGAGCAGCAGGTCGTGTCGATCTGGGCCGGCACCAACGGCCACCTCGACGAGGTGCCGCTGGAGGACGTGCGCCGGTTCGAGACCGAGTTCCTCGAGTACGTCGGCCGTAACCACAAGGCCATCTACGACTCGATCCGCGAGACCAAGGCCCTCTCCGACGACACGGTCACCCTCCTGAAGGAGGCCGTCACCGAGTTCAAGAAGGGCTTCCAGACCTCCTCCGGTCAGCTCCTCTTCGCCGAGGAGCCGGTCGAGGCGCTCGAGGAGGAGGCCGTCGGTCAGGAGAAGGTCGTCCGGCACGTACGCCCGCGGGCGGAGAAGAAGTAGCAGATGGGCGCCCAACTCAGACAGCTGCGACGGCGCATCCGCTCGGTGCGCTCGATCGCCAAGATCACGCGAGCGCAGGAGCTCATCGCCTCCTCGCGGATCGTCAGGGCGCAGCAGCGGATGCAGGCGGCCCTGCCGTACGAGCGTGAGATCACGCGCGCGGTCTCGGCGGTGCTGTCCTACGACACCACCGCCGAGCACCCGCTCATGGTCGCCAAGGAGAACCCGCAGAGCGCGGCGGTGCTGATCGTCACCAGCGACCGCGGGTTCGCCGGCGGCTTCAACGCCAGCATCCTGCGCGAGGCGGAGGCGCTCGCCGGTCTGCTGCGTGAGCGGGGCATCGAGCCCAAGCCGTACGTGGTCGGCCGCAAGGGCATCGGCTGGCACCGGTTCCGCGGCCGCGAGATGCACGGCGAGTGGTCGGGCTTCTCCGACAACCCGTCGTACGCTCACGCGAAGGAGATCGGCGAGACGCTGGTCGAGGCGTTCACGGACGACAACGGCATCGACGAGATCCACATCGTCTACACCGAGTTCGTCTCGATGCTCACCCAGCGGCCCAAGGTGGTGCGCATCCTGCCGCTGGAGGTCGAGGAGAGCGAGGAGGCCCCTCCGGGCGGGCCGCTGCCGTACTACGAGTTCGAGCCGAACGCCCAGGCCGTCCTCGACCGGCTGCTGCCGCGTTACATCGAGTCCCGCATCTACAACGCCCTGCTCCAGTCGGCCGTCTCCGAGCACGCGGCGCGCCGCCGGGCGATGAAGGCGGCGACCGACAACGCCAACGAGTCGATCCAGAGGCTGTCGCTGCAGATGAACCAGGCGCGGCAGGCCGAGATCACCCAGGAAATCAGCGAGATCGTCGGTGGCGCGAACGCGCTCGCCGAAGCTGCAGCGGGGAAAGAGTGAAATGACTGCACAGACTGTTGAGACCGAGACCGGCGTGGGCCGTGTCGCCCGGGTCATCGGCCCGGTCGTCGACGTGGAGTTCCCCGCCGATTCGATACCGGACATCTACAACGCGCTGCACGTCGACGTCACCCTCAACGGGCAGACCAAGACGCTGACGCTCGAGGTCGAGCAGCACCTGGGTGACAACCTGGTGCGGGCCATCTCCATGCAGCCCACCGACGGACTCGTGCGCGGGGCCCTGGTGCGCGACACCGGCGCGCCGATCTCGGTCCCCGTCGGCAACGTCGTCAAGGGCCACGTGTGGAACGCCCTCGGCGAGACCCTCGACGTCGACGTCAACACCCTCGAGGTGACCGAGCGGTGGCCGATCCACCGCAAGGCCCCGGCGTTCGACCAGCTCGAGCCGCGCACCGAGCTGCTGGTCACCGGCATCAAGGTCATCGACCTGCTCACGCCGTACGTGCAGGGCGGCAAGATCGGCCTGTTCGGCGGCGCGGGCGTGGGCAAGACCGTGCTGATCCAGGAGATGATCCGCCGGGTCGCCCGCGAGTTCGGTGGTACCTCGGTGTTCGCCGGCGTGGGCGAGCGCACCCGTGAGGGCAACGACCTGTGGGTCGAGATGGCCGAGGCGGGCGTGCTCAAGGACACCGCCCTGGTGTTCGGCCAGATGGACGAGCCGCCGGGCACCCGGCTCCGCGTCGCGCTCTCCGCGCTCACCATGGCGGAGTACTTCCGCGACGTCCAGGGCCAGGACGTGCTGCTGTTCATCGACAACATCTTCCGGTTCAGCCAGGCCGGTTCCGAGGTGTCGACCCTGCTCGGCCGGATGCCCTCGGCGGTGGGTTACCAGCCGACCCTCGCCGACGAGATGGGTGTGCTGCAGGAGCGCATCACCTCGACCCGCGGTCACTCGATCACCTCGATGCAGGCGATCTACGTGCCCGCGGACGACATCACCGACCCGGCGCCGCACAACGCGTTCGCCCACCTCGACGCCACCACGGTGCTCTCGCGGCAGGTGTTCGAGAAGGCGATCTTCCCGGCGGTGGACCCGCTCGACTCCACCTCCCGGATCCTCGACCCGATGATCGTCGGCGAGGAGCACTACCAGGTCGCCCAGGAGACGATCCGGATCCTCCAGCGGTACAAGGAGCTCCAGGACATCATCAACATCCTCGGTGTCGACGAGCTCTCCGAGGAGGACAAGGTCATCGTCAACCGGGCCCGCCGGGTGGAGCGCTTCCTGTCCCAGCCGATGTTCGCGGCCGAGCAGTTCACCGGTCAGCCGGGCGTGTTCACGCCGCTCGACGAGACCATCGCCTCGTTCAAGGCGCTGTGCGCCGGCGAGTACGACCACCTGCCCGAGCAGGCCTTCTACATGGTCGGCGGCATCGACGACGCCGTGAAGAAGGCCAAGGAGCTGGCCCGCTGACCTCTCGAGGACCACGGGACACGACGAGCGGGATAGGAGAGAGGATCAGGGATGGCCAAGCTGCGCGTCGGCGTCGTCTCGCCGGAGCGTGAGATCTGGTCCGGCGAGGCCGACATGGTGATTGCCAAGACGGTCGACGGCGAGATCGGTATCATGCCTAACCACGCCCCGGTACTCGGCATCCTCGTCGACGGCGGGGTGCTGACGGTGAAGCGCGGGGACGGGGACGACCTCGTGGCCGCGGTCCACGGCGGGTTCATCGCCGTGGCGAACAACGACGTCTCGGTGCTCGCCGAGGCGGCCGAGCTGGGCTCCGAGGTGGATGTCGCCGCCGCCCGCGACGCCCTCAACCGGGCGCTCGCCTCCATCGACGCCGAGAGCACCGGATTCGACGCCCAGCTTGAGGCCAAGCGGGCGCGTGCCCGGCTGCGCGCCGCGGGCGTAGAGGTCTGATCGACGAGCGAAACGGAGGGTGAGGGTGGCGCTTGCGGCATTGCAGATCGCCGCGGTCCTGCTGCTGGTCGCCGCCCTCATCGCGGTGCGCGCGCTCTACCTGTTGCGCTCGCGCGGAACGATCGTCTGTCGGCTCCGCGCCGCCGGCTCGGGCTGGCGTCGCGGGGTGGCCCGCTACGTCGACGGCGAGCTCCACTGGATCCCGTTTTTTGCGGTACGTCTGAGGCCGCGCCACGCGATCGCGAGGCGCGGCCTCGTGATTTCCAGCCGCCGTGTGCTCGACGGCGCCGACGGCCCGAAAGGGTTATGGGCGGTCGACTGCGGCTCGGTCACCCTCGCGATGAGCGAGGACGCTCTCACCGGGTTCCTCGCCTGGCTGGAGGCGGCGCCGCCCAGCGCCCACCTGCTCGACCGGGCCTGACCGCGGGCCGGTACGGCGAGGGCCGGTCAGCGGGTGCCGCCCGGTCGCCACAGCACCTCGTCGCCGTCCGCGGCCACCCGGCAGAGGATGAACAGCAGGTCGCTCAGCCGGTTGAGGTACTTCGCGGTCAGCGGGTTGACGTCGTCGTGGGCCTCCAGCGCGGCCCAGGCCGAGCGCTCGGCACGCCGTACCACGGTGCGGGCCTGGTGGAGCAGCGCGGTGCCGGGGGAGCCGCCGGGCAGCACGAAGCTGCGCAGCGGCTTCAGGTCCTCGTTGAACCGGTCGCACTGCGCCTCCAGCCACTCGATCGCGGCGGGCTCCACGCGCAGCGGCGGGTGCTCGGGGTTCGGGACCACCGGGGTGCACAGGTCGGCGCCCAGGTCGAACAGCTCGTTCTGGACGCGGCGGAGGACCTCGGCGACCGGCTCGGGGAGGTCGCCCAGGGCGAGCGCCACGCCGATCGCGGCGTTCGCCTCCTCCACGTCGGCGTAGGCCGCGATGCGCGGGTCGGTCTTGCGGGTGCGGCTTCCGTCGCCGAGGCCGGTGGTCCCGTCGTCGCCGGTCCTGGTGTAGATCTTGGAGAGCACCACCGGGCGGTCCTTGTCAGCGCGTGTCATGCGGCTCAGCCTAGCCGTCGCGCATTCCCGCGCCCCGGTGGCCGGGCGGCACCGCGCCGGTCCGCCGCGGCGTCCGCGGAAAACAGCCGTCGATCCGGATTCAGGGCGATTTAGGCGGTATTTCCCGGTATCGTGCCGGCCGGGTTTCCGATACGGCCCGCGGCCGGCGCGGAAAGCGCGGCCGGCGGGGTCAGCCGATGAGCGACTTGCGGAAAATCGTCACCGCGGTGTCGATGACCGACTCGAGCGGCGCCGGTTTCGCCGACAGCATCCGGTCGAGCAGTAACTCCTGAACGGCCCCGATGAGGCCGACCACGAGCAGATGGGAGTTCTCCGGCAGCCCACCGGGCAGGCCGGCAAGGGATTTCTCAATCGTCTGCGCCAGCGTGGATATCTTCCGCTGGCGGAAGGCGTGGACGGCGTCGCCCGCCCGGCGCACCTCCAGGTTCATGATCCGGGCCCGGCGGCGATCCGCCATCACGAACGTGATGAACTCCCGGACCGCCGCCTCCATCTTGGCCCGCGGATCGTCCGGCGCCGCGTGGATCGCCCGGTAGACCGCGGCCTTGGTGTCCTCCACGCAGCGGTCGTACACCGCGCGCATCAGCTCCTCGCGGCCGGAGAAACACTCGTAGAAGGCACGGTTGGATATCCGGGCGGTACTGCACAGCCGTTCGATCGTGGTCGCGGAAAAGCCGGGATCGGCGAACTGCGTGTACGCCGCCGAAAGTAAGCGTTCCCTCCGGTCCGCCAATCGTTCTTCCGGCGTCATGCCCCGGTAACCCCGTGCCATGACTCCCACCCCTCGCCCGGTGGTCTGCCAACGGATCACTAATTATCCCGGCAAGATCTTTTGGGTGGAAGTTCAGGGTGCGTCATCGCCGCCGCCGGCCGTACAGGAAGGTGACGAGCCGCACCACGCGGTCGAGATCCCGCGGTGATCTGCCGAAAGAGGTGACGTTCGCGCCGGGCAGCGGGAAACGCCGCCGGGCGATCGCCTTCGGCCGGGCGAACTCGCGCAGCCCGTCCGCGCCGTGGATACGGCCGAACCCGGAGCCGCCGACGCCGCCGAACGGCAGCGACGGGATGCCCGCGAACGAGATCACCGAGTTGATCGCCGTCATGCCGCTGCGCAGCCGCCGGGCGAGCGTCATCGCCCGCCGCCGGTCGCGGGAGAACACCGTGGCGCCGAGGCCGTATGCGGTGGCGTTGGCGCGGCGGATCGCCTCGTCCACGTCGGCGACCCAGTTCACTACGATCGTCGGGCCGAAGGTCTCCTCCTGCACCGCGGGCGAGTCCTCCGGCACGTCCGTGACGATCACCGGGTCGACGTACGGCGGGCGGACCGACTCGGTGCCGCCGAGCACCGCCTTGCCACGGGCGACCGCGTCCGCGACGTGGCGGCGGATCACGTCGAGCTGCCCGGGCATGGTGATCGGGCCGTAGTCCTTCCCGGCGCGCAGCGCGGCGGCCCGCTCGGTGAGCTCGCGGAGGAACGCCTCGTGCACCTCGGCCACGACGTAGACGCGCTCCACGCCCACGCAGGTCTGCCCGGCGTTCGAGCAGGCGCCCCACAGCGCGGCGTCGGCCGCGGCCGCGAGGTCGGCGTCGCGATCGACGATGAACGCGTCCTTGCCGCCGCACTCGGCGACGATCGGGGTGAGGTTGCGGGCGCAGGCCGCCATCACCCGCTTCGCGGTCGCGGTCGAGCCGGTGAACGCGATCTTGCCGACGCCGGGGTGCCCGGCGAGCGCGGCGCCGGTCTCGCCGAGCCCGGTCACCACCTGGAACACCGGGTACTCGGGGACGCTCTCGGCGAACAGCTCGGCGAGCAGCACGCCGGTGCCGGGGGTGAGCTCGCTCGGCTTGAACACCACCGCGTTGCCCGCGGCGAGCGCGTAGGCGATCGACCCCATCGGGGTGAACACCGGGTAGTTCCACGGCCCGATCACCCCGACCACGCCGAGCGGCTGGTACTCCACGGTGGCGGCCATGTTGACGCCGAGCAGGCCGGGGGAGACCCGGCGCGGGCCGAGGACCCGGCCGGCGTGCCGGGCCGCCCAGGCGGTGTGCGCGATCGCCAGCACGATCTCCAGGCGGGCGTCGTCGAGCGGCTTGCCGGTCTCCCGGCGCACCAGGTCGGCGAGCCGGCCGAGGTTTCCGGTGAGCACCGCGGCGAAGTCGAGCAGGCGCCGCTTGCGCTCGGCGAAGCCGAGCCCGGCCCACCAGCGCGCCGCCTTCTCCGCCCGCTCGACCGCGGCCGCGACCGCGGCCTCGTCGTGGATGACGTGGGTGCCGACCACCTCCCCGGTGGCCGGATCGAGCGAGTCGAAGGTCCGCCGCTCCGTAGCCGTTGCCATGAGGCCTCCTCACGTTCTTCTCGCCGTGGGGCCACGATAGAACGGCGGCGCCGTACCGGCCGAGTACCGGGGCTCAGCCGGCCGGGCGGTCGAGCGGGGGCAGCAGGCCGCGTTCCAGCGCGGTGGTCACCGCGGCGGTGCGGTCGGAGACACCGAGCTTGCCGAACACCCGGATGAGGTGGGTCTTCACCGTGGTCTCGCTGATGAACAGCGCCCGGCCGATCTCGGCGTTCGTCAGGCCGCGCGCGACGAGGGCGAGGACCTCGGTCTCCCGCGGGGTGAGGGTCTCCTGCGCGGGCGCGCGCATCCGGGAGACGAGCCGGGTCGCCACCGAGGGGGAGAGCACGGTCTCCCCGCGCCGGGCCGCCGCCACCGCGGCGATCAGGTCCTCCCGCGAGGTGTCCTTGAGCAGGTAGCCGGTCGCGCCCGCCTCCACCGCGGGCACGATGTCCTGGTCGGTCTCGTAGGTGGTGAGCACGACCACCTTCGCCTCGGGCCGCTCGGCGAGGATACGCCGGGTCGCGCTCACCCCGTCGCCGTTCGGCATGCGCAGGTCCATGAGGATCACGTCGGGCGCGAGCGCGCGGGCGAGCGCCACCGCCTCGTCGCCGGAGCCCGCCTCGCCGACGATCACGATGCCCGGGTCGTGCTCGAGCATGCCCCGCAGGCCCATGCGCACCACCGGGTGGTCGTCGACCAGAAGTACGCGGATCGGCTCGTCCATCAGCCCGCCTTCCCGTGCGGCGAGTCCGCCGAGGGCACGTGCGGCTCGGCCGCCAGGGGTGCCCAGGCGGCCGGGGCCGCGGCCTGCGGCCGGGGCGGCAGCGGGAGGCGGACCACCAGCTCGGCGCCTCCCGTCTCGGCGTCGCCGACGCTGAGCGTACCCCCGGCCTGCTCGACGCGGCTGCGCATCGCGCGCAGGCCGTACCCGGCGGCGGGCTCGCCCACGCCGGCCGCGGAGAACGGGTCCCGCCCGCCGAAGCCGCGCCCGTCGTCGCGCACCCGCAGCGTCACCTCGGCCGGGCCGTACTCGAGGACGACCTCGACGCGCGTGGCGGTGGCGTGCTTGCGCACGTTGTTCAGTCCTTCCTGGGCCGCCCTGATCAGCACCACCTCGTACTGCGGGGGCAGCGCGCAGCCCTCGCCGCGGGTCTCGAACGCGGTCGCGAGGCCCAGCTCCTCGCCGATCCGGCCGGTGATCCGGCGCAGCGCCTCGCTCAGCGTGGAGCCGTCGAGCGGCGCCGGGCTGAGCGCGGCCACCAGGGCGCGCGACTCGGCGAGGTTCTCCTTCGCGGTCTGGATGGCGAGCGCCAGGTGCCGGGACGGGTCCGGCTGCGCCTCGGCGGCCTGGAGCAGCATGATGATGCTGGTGAACCCCTGGGCGAGGGTGTCGTGGATCTCCCCGGCGAGCCGCTCCCGCTCGGCGAGCGCGCCGCGCTCGGCCGACAGCCGGGCCACCTCGGCGTGGCTCGCCTCAAGCTGCCTGATCAGCTCGGCCCGCTCGGTGCTCTGGGTGACGATGCGCTCGCTCCAGATCCCGAACGCCGAGGCGAAGAAGACGATGGTGGTGAGCAGCACCAGCAGGTCGAAGACGTCGGTGTCCGGCTTGGTGAGCCACAGGTACACCGCCTCCGGGATCACCAGCACGACCGTGGCGACCACGGCGCGCTGCACCGGCACCGCCAGGAAGATCTGCGGGCACACCCCGAACAGGGCGAAGGTGGAGCCGGGGCTCATGACCAGCGTGACCGGGGCGTACAGGATCACCAGGATCGCCACGTACCAGGTGCCGAGGCGGAAGTCCCGGCCGAGGATCGCCCGCCGGCCGACCAGGAGGTAGGCCACCGGTATCGCGAGCAGGCAGGCGACCGCGACCGCGTGCCACGGCGTGGGCGTGCCGTACAGCAGGGTGTGGATCACCGACGCCGCGATCGCGAGGCAGAGCAGCGTCTCCCAGCCGCGCAGCCGCTTCCACGCCTCGGGTGCGAGCGCCCCGGTCACCCCTCGCGACGGCTCTTCCAGCGGAACGTCAGCAGGCACAGCAGCAGCCCTCCAATGGTCCAGGCCGCCAGCACCAGAGCGACCCGGCCCAACTCGTAAGAGCCGGTGAGCTCCAGGGACGCCCCGACGTCGCCGAGGAAGACCGACCGGAAGCCCTGGCACATCCAGCGCAGCGGGAAGACCGACGCGATGTGGATGAGCCAATCCGGCAGCTGGGTGAACGGGATGTACACCCCCGAGATGAACTGCAGCATAACGAACGGCATCGTGATCACCGCGGCCGCGCTCTTGGCCGACCGGGGCAGGCTGCTCGCCGCGATGCCGAGCAGCGAGGAGGCGGTGAGGCCGAGCACGAAGACCCAGCCGAAGGTGGCCCAGTCCGACAGGGTCGACGGCAGCGTCAGGTCGTACAGGAGCACGCCCACGGCGAGCAGGATCGCGGTCTCCAGCACGGCGACGAGCAGCACGCTGAGCACCTTGCCGAGGAAGTACGCCGCGGGCGGCATCGGGGTTCCGGCGAGCCGCTTGAGCGTGCCCTCCTCGCGTTCCACCGCGATGGAGATCGCCAGGTTCTGGAAGCTCACGCTCATCAGGCCCGCGCCGATCAACGCGGCCGCGTAGAGCTGGGACACGGTGATGCCGGTGCCCTCCACCTGGCCGGAGAAGATCGAGCCGAACAGGACGAGCAGGATGACCGGGAAGCTGAAGTTGAAGATCAACGAGTCGCGTTCCCGGAAGAACATCTTGGTTTCGACGACCGCACGTGACCAGCCGACCCGCAGGGTGCCGGGCAGACTCGTCGTGGCCGCCCGGGGGGCGGCGGCCGAAGCCGTGGTGGACTCGCTCATCGTGTCTCCTGGGGATTGGAATGGGGCGACGGGCCCAGGGCGGGCCGGAAGGGGTGAGCTGCGGGCCGGATGACGGCCTGCGAATCGTTCGGGCCTGCGGGCGCTCCGCGCCGTTGGCTCAGACCTCCTGGATGAGCTCGAGGTAGATCTCCTCGAGCGTCGGGCGCTTGATCGTCAGCTCCGGCACCTCGCCGGAGAACCGCCGGGACAGCTCCAGCACCGTCCGGGTGGGCTCCTCGGTCTCCACGGTCCGGCGCACGCCGTCCTCCAGCCAGCTGACCCGCGCCTTCGCCGACGCGCGGCCGCCGAGCGTCGCCGGCTCGCCCTCGGCCACCACCCGGCCCTTCGCGATCACGGCGAGACGGGTGGCGAGGGCCTCGATCTCGTCGAGATAGTGGCTGGTGAGCACGATCGTGGTGCCGTCGTGCGCGAGGCCGGCGATCAGGTCCCAGAACCGGCGCCGGGCCT
>Ga0310830_101802_pt1 | contig 9991 bp, 9 predicted proteins | sample WT_ome_5_FD_201301 | JGI IMG/M metagenome (GOLD analysis project Ga0310830, IMG submission 201301) | Sorghum-adapted microbial communities enriched on wild type (WT) sorghum from Joint BioEnergy Institute, Emeryville, California, United... ...
GCGCGCCGCGACCGGCTCCACCCGGGGGAGCTCCGCCTAGGGCAGCTCGGTGCCAGTGAGCCGCCGGTACGCCTCGAGGTACCGCTCCCGGGTGCGCTCGACGACGTCGTCGGGCAGCGGGGGCGGCGGTGCGTCGCCGTGCCGGTCCCAGCCCGACGCCGGGGACGTGAGCCAGTCGCGCACGTACTGCTTGTCGAAGCTCGGCTGCGCGCGGCCCGGCGACCAGGTGTCGGCCGGCCAGAAGCGCGACGAGTCCGGCGTGAACACCTCGTCGCCGAGGAGGATCTCGCCGCGGCGCGGGCCGTCCAGCGCCCGGCCGAACTCCAGCTTGGTGTCCGCGAGGATGATCCCCCGCGCCCGCGTGAGCTCCTCGACGCGGCGGTACGCGGCGAGCGTGAGGTCCCGCAGCGCGGCGGCGTCCGCCGCGCCGACCGTCGCGACCACGGCGTCGAAGGAGACGTTCTCGTCGTGCTCGCCGAGTGCGGCCTTCGTCGCGGGCGTGAAGATCGGCTCGGGCAGGCGCGAGCCGTCCTCGAGGCCCGCGGGCAGCGGGATCCCGCACACCTCGCCCGTCGCGCGGTACTCCGCCAGGCCGGAGCCGGTGAGGTAGCCGCGGGCGACGCACTCCACGGGGAACATGTCGAGCCGCCGGCACACCATGGCGCGGCCGGCGACGGCGTCGGGCACGCCGGCCGGCCCGGGGTCGGCGGTGACGAGGTGGTGGCCCACCAGGTCCTCGAGCCGGTCGAACCAGAAGAGCGTGAGCTGGGTGAGCACCCGGCCCTTGTCGGGGATCGTCGTCGGGAGCACGTGGTCGAACGCGCTGATCCGGTCGCTCGCGACGACGAGCACGACGTCCCCGTGCGCCACGGCGGCGGGCGAGCCCGGCGCGGGCACGAAGAGGTCGCGCACCTTGCCGGAGTACGTGTGCACCCAGCCGGGCAGGTCGAGCGGCCGCGCGCCGGCCGGCCCCGCGCTCACTCGACGATCTCCACCGGCGTGCCGAGCGGCAGGCCGAACTCGGTGACGAGCCGCGTGATGTCGGCGTCGAGCATGCGGATGCAGCCGTGGGAGGCGTCGGTGCCGACGGACTCCGGCTGGTTCGTGCCGTGGATCCCGATCACTCCCTGACCTCCCGCGAAGGACTCCAGCACCGGTGAGTACCCCGACAGACCGTACGCGTACGCGCCGTACGTGCCACCCGGGGTGGGCGGCTGGAGCAGCTCCTTGATGTAGTACGTCCCGCCCGGCGTCGGGACCTCCGCCCGCCCGACGCCGACCGGCGCCTCCATGACGACCTCGTCGCCCTTGTGCAGGAGCAGCCGGTGCTCGGTGAGCCGCACCTCGATGTGGTAGTCCGTCGACGCGAGGGCCACCTCGTCCGCGCGCACCCAGCCCGTCGAGCCGTTCGGCCGCACCGGCAGGTGCACGTGCAGCCAGTCGCCCTGCTGCTCGATGACGAGGAAGGTGAGCGGGATCTCGCCGGGGATCGACACGACGTCCTCGGCCGCCACGGTGAGCTCCGGCGTGCGCGCGTCGGGCTCGGCGTACACGTCGATCGCGTCGTCCGCGGCGGTGGCGATGATCGCCAGGTTCGGGTCCGGCGTCGGCGTCGGCGTGGGCTCCACGGTCGGCGACGGCGCGACGGACGTCGTGGGCGGCGGGGCCGGGTCGGGGGCTCCGGTGCACCCGCTCAGCAGGCCGAGGGCCAGGAGCAGGACGGCGGCCGGCCCGCCGCGCGGGGTGCGGCGGCGAGGGGTCGACGACATGGGCGACACCGTACCCGCGACGTCGGGAAGGGACGAAACGGACACCGGGCGGGGGATCAGGCGTCCGCCGCGGCGGGGAGGACGGGCAGGCGGGCCGCGATGTCGGAGCGGTGGTGCGAGCCGCGCAGGGCGATCCGGGCGACCCCCTCGTAGGCGACGGCGCGCGCCGCGGGGACGTCGGGCCCCAGGCCCACGACCGACAGGACCCGGCCCCCGGCGGAGACCAGCCGGCCCTCGTCGGTCCGCGCGGTCCCCGCGTGCAGCACGTGCACCCCGGGCACCGCGGCGGCGTCGTCGACGCCTTCGATCTCGTCGCCCGCGCGCACCGTGCCCGGGTAGCCGTGCGCGGCGACGACGACGGTCACCGCCGCGCGGTCGTGCCACCGCAGCGGGGCGGCCTGGTCGAGCCGGCCCTCGGCGGCGGCGAGCAGCACGGGGGCGAGCGGCGTCGCCAGGCGCGGCAGGACGACCTGCGTCTCCGGGTCGCCGAACCGCACGTTGAACTCGACCACGCGCAGGCCGCGGGAGGTGAGCGCGAGCCCGCAGTAGAGCACGCCCACGAACGGGGTGCCGCGGCGGCGCATCTCGTCGACCGTCGGCTGGGCGACGCGCGCCACGACCTCCTGCGCGAGGTCGGCCGGGGCCCACGGCAGCGGGGAGTAGGCCCCCATGCCGCCCGTGTTGGGGCCGGCGTCGTCGTCGAGGGCGCGCTTGAAGTCCTGCGCCGGGGCGAGGGGGACGACGGTCGTGCCGTCGCAGAGGCAGAAGAGCGACACCTCGGGCCCGTCGAGGTACTCCTCGACGAGCACCGTGCCGCCGGGCCGCCGCTCCAGGCAGGCGGTCGCGTGGGCGAGCGCCTCGGCCCGGTCGCCCGTCACGACGACGCCCTTGCCCGCCGCGAGCCCGTCGTCCTTGACGACGTACGGGGCGCCGAAGGCGTCGAGGGCCGCGGCGACCTCGTCGACCGTGGCGCACACGTGGGCCATCGCGGTCGGCACGCCCGCGGCGGCCATGACGTCCTTGGCGAAGGCCTTGGAGCCCTCGAGCCGGGCGGCCTCGGCGCTCGGGCCGAAGCAGGGGATCCCCGCCGCCCGGACCGCGTCGGCGACCCCGGCGACGAGCGGCGCCTCCGGCCCGACGACGACCAGGTCCGCCCCGAGGTCCGTCGCCAGCGCGGCGATGGCGGCGGGGTCCGTGGCCGCGACCTCGTGGCAGGTCGCGAGCGCGGCGATGCCCGGGTTGCCGGGGGCGGCGTGGAGCTCGTGCGCGTCCGGGCTCGCGGCGCCCGGTCCCGCGGGCTCCGGCGCGACGGCGTCGGGCCCCCCGGCGAGGGCCGTGACGATGGCGTGCTCGCGGGCGCCGGAGCCGATGACGAGGATCCTCACGGGCGGTCAGCCTAGCGACGCGCCCGGCGGCGGCGAGGGGTGACCGACCCGCGGGATCGGGCCGGCGCGCACGGGCTCAGCCGAGCAGGTCGTGGCGCACGATCGTCGCGTCGCGGCCCGCCCCGACGCCGATCGCCGAGACCCGCGTGCCGCTCATCTCCTCGAGCGCGAGCACGTAGCGCTGCGCGTTCACGGGCAGGTCCTCGAACGTCCGGCAGCCCGTGATGTCCTCCGACCAGCCGTCGAGCTCGACGTAGACCGGCCGCGCGTGGTGGAACGCGCTCTGGTCGGCCGGCATCTCGTCGTACCGGACGCCGTCGACGTCGTAGGCGACGCAGACCGGCACCCGCTCCCGGCCCGTGAGGACGTCGAGCTTGGTGAGCACGAGGTCCGTGAGGCCGTTCACCCGGGACGCGTACCGCGCGATGACGGCGTCGTACCAGCCGCAGCGCCGCGGGCGGCCCGTGGTCACGCCGTACTCGCCGCCGACCTCGCGCAGCCACTCGCCGTCGGCGTCCAGCAGCTCGGTGGGGAACGGGCCCTCCCCGACGCGGGTCGTGTACGCCTTGACGACCCCGACGACGCGGTCGATCCGCGTGGGCCCGACGCCGGACCCCGTGCACGCCCCGCCGGCCGTCGCGTTCGACGACGTCACGAACGGGTAGGTGCCGTGGTCGACGTCGAGCATGGTCGCCTGGCCGCCCTCGAAGACGACGGTGCGCCCCTCGTCCAGCGCCCGGTTGAGCACGAGCGCGGTGTCGGCGACCATCGGCCGCAGCCGGTCCGCGAAGGACAGCAGGTGGTCCACCGTCTCGGCGACGGTGATCGCGCGGCGGTTGTAGACCTTCACGAGCAGGTGGTTCTTCTGGTCGAGCGCGCCCTCGACCTTCTGCTCGAGGATGTGCTCGTCGAAGAGGTCCTGGACCCGGACGCCGAGCCGGTTGATCTTGTCGGCGTACGCGGGGCCGATGCCGCGGCCGGTCGTGCCGATGCGGCGCTTGCCGAGGAAGCGCTCGGTGACCTTGTCGACCACCTGGTGGTAGGGCGCGATGAGGTGCGCGGCCGACGAGACCAGGAGCCGGGACGTGTCGATGCCGCGAGCCTGCAGCGCGTCGATCTCCGCGAAGAGCACCGCGAGGTCCACGACGACCCCGTTGGCGATGACCGGCGTCACGCCCGGCGAGAGGATGCCCGACGGCAGCAGGTGCAGCGCGTACTTCTCGCCGTCGATGACGACGGTGTGCCCGGCGTTGTTGCCCCCGTTGTACTTGACGACGTAGTCGACGCGGGAGCCGAGCTGGTCGGTGGCCTTGCCCTTGCCCTCGTCGCCCCACTGGGCGCCGAGCACCACGACGGCTGGCATGCGCTCCCCATCCCGAGGTCCGTGTCGGTGGCGCGCCGTCCGACGCACCGCGACGAGGCTACCGGCTGCCCCTCGCCGCGCGTACGGGCGTCCGCCGGGCCGGCCGGCTCGAGGTGCGCGCCCCGGGGGCCCGGTCTACAGTGCAGACGCCCCGGGCCGCGAGGAGTCCCCCGCATGATCGAGATCGCCATGTCGCCGACGACGGTGACGCTCACGATCGCGGGCGACCTGGACCTCGTCGAGCGGGACCAGTTCCCCGAGGTGGCGGCGCGGGTGAGCGGCCTGCGGCGCCAGCTCCTCGTCGTCGACATGTGCCGCGTGACGTTCATGGACTCCACGGGCGCGGCGTTCCTCATCTCGCTGGCCGACGCCGGGCGCCGCCGCGGCGGGGCGACGGTGCTGCGCGGCTGCAGCGAGCGCGAGCTGTTCGTGCTCGAGGTGTGCGGCGCGCTGGAGCTCTTCCGCCTCGACACCGAGCACGCCTGCCCCGGCGTGCCCAGCGTCGGCACCCGCTAGCCGCGCTCCTCCGCCGTCCCCGCGGGCGCGTCCGCCGGCGGCCCGAAGTCGCGCGGCCGCACGCGCGCCCACACGAGCTTGCCCTCGCCGGACGGCCGCCAGCCCCAGTCGCCCAGGCGCTCCACGATCCGCATGCCGAAGCCGCCGATGCGGCCGGGGTGGCCGTCGGTCGTCACGGGCGGGGCGGGGTTGGCGTCCTCGACCTCGATCCGCAGCCCGTCGCCGGTGTCGAAGAGCCGCAGGACGACGTGCCCCCACCCGTGCATGACGGCGTTCGCGACGAGCTCCGAGACCACGAGCTCCGCGCTCGCGACGCCCTCGATCCCCCACGCCACGCACGTCCGCGCGACGGCGTGCCGCGCCCGCCCGATCGAGGCGGGCTCGCTCGGCAGCGACCACCGCCGCCGGCGCGGGGCACCGCTGCCCGTGGGTTCCGCCGTCGGGTCGGGCACCCGGACGACGACGACGGCGACGTCGTCCTCGGGCGCGTCGGCGAGCCGGGAGAGCAGCTCCTCGCCGATGCCGGCCGCGTCGGCGCTGCCGACCTCGGCGCCCACCTCCTCGAGCGTGCGCAGCCCGTCGCGCAGGGTGCGGTCGCGCCGCTCGATGAGCCCGTCGGTGTAGAGCACGAGCGCGTCGCCGGGCTCGAGGCGCGCGCCCGCCGACTGCCGGCGGCCGGTGGAGAACCCGATGAGCCCGCCGCCCGCGCCGTCGAGCCGCACCGCGGCGCCGCTCCGGAGCACGAGCGGCGGCAGGTGGCCGGCCCGCGAGTAGCGCACGGTCCAGCCCTCGCCCTCGCGGGTCAGCGTCGCGAGGACGAGGCTGGCCGACCGCGGCACCCGCATGCCCGCGACGAGCTGGTCGACGCGCTCGAGCACCGCAGCCGGGTCGGCGCTCTCGTACACGTAGGACCGGACCACGGAGCGCAGCTGCCCCATGGCGGCGGCCGCCTCGACGTCGTGCCCGACGACGTCCCCGACGACGACCGCGACGACGCCGGGGGTCACCTCGAGCACGTCGTACCAGTCCCCGCCCACCTGGGCGTGCCCGGAGGAGGGCGCGTAGTACGTCCACACGTCGAGGTCGCGGACCTCGGCCTGCTGCGGGAGCATCGCGCGCTGCAGCGTCTCGGCGAGGCGGTGCTCGCGCGCGTACAGGCGCACGTTCTCCACCGCCATGCCCACGCGCCGCACGACGAGGTAGAGCACGGTGCGGTCGTTGTCGTCGAGCCCCGCAAGGCCCTCCCCGTGCCGGGGCACGACGGCGAGCACGCCCAGCACCCGTCGTCGTCCCTCGATCGCGTGCACGACGACGGTGACCGGCCGCCCCTCGGGGCACGGGGGCACCATGCCGCGCAGCCGGTGGACGAGGTCGCCCGTCGTGGGCCCGGCGTGCTCGGCCTCGAGGGCGAGCTCGATGGGCCCCTCGACGACGCCGTCGAGCAGGTCGCGCACCGGGTCGAGAGGGCGCGCGGCGCCGGGGGCCGCCGCCTGGTGCGGGCGGCGCGGCCGCGCCGCGTGGCCGGCCTCGTCGACGCCGTCGGCGACGCGCAGCCCGCCGTCGTCGAGGAAGAAGCCCGCCCAGGAGACCACCTCGTCGGCGAGGAGCCCCGCGATCTCGCGCAGCACGTACGGGTCCTCGAGGTCGGAGAGCAGGTCGGAGACCTGGGAGACGAGGGCCAGCCCGATGCGGGCGCGCCGCTCGGCCTCGATGGAGCGCTCCTGGGCGTCGGCGTGCCGGATCTGCTGGGTGACGTCCACCTGGATGCCCACCCAGTGCGTGACCGTGCCCGTCGCGTCGCGGACGGGCGAGACCGACACCTGGTTCCAGAACGCCGTGCCGTCGCGGCGGTAGTTGAGGACGGTCTCGGTGGTGGAGCGCCCGGCCCGCACGGCGTCGCCGATCCGCGCCGCCGCCGCCCGGTCGGTCTGCGGCCCGTGCAGGAGGTTCGGCCCGCGGCCCACGACCTCCTCGAGCGTGTAGCCGGTCGTGCGCGTGAAGGCGTCGTTCACCCAGACGATCGGCGCGCCCGGGCGCGCCTCGGTGATGACGAGGGAGACGTCGGTGGCCTGGATCGCCCGGTCGCGGACGGCGCTGAGCGCGTCGCGCTCCGGTGGTCGCGCCGCGGGATTGACCACCACCACCTCCGATCGTCTAGCGTTCGACCAGACGCCTCACGGGTCACCCTCCGTCACGGCGACAGGTGGGCCCGGCCGATCGAGGGGGAGCGACGTGCCAGACGGTAGCAAGCCCACGGGGACCGGGAACCCTCAGGGTCCGGGCCGCGACGACGCCCCGGCGGTCCCGCCGGTGGAGGTCGACGAGGGCACCGTGCACGACGCGCCGACCGAGCCGGCGTCGGTCCACGTCATCACGCTGGACGACCGGACGCGCATCGTCGTCAGCGGCGAGATCGACGCCGACCTCGCCGGCGACCTCGCGGAGGCGACCGCCGACGCCGAGGCGACCGGCCTGCCCATCGAGGTCGACGCCCAGCACGTCACGTTCATGGACTCCTCGGGCATCGCCTTCCTGGCGCGCCTGGCCTCCCGCAGCGCCGAGCGGGTGCGCGTGCTGCACGCGCCCGACACCGTCCGCTTCCTGCTCGAGGTCACCAAGATCGGCGAGCTGCTCGACCTCGTCGACGACGGGCCCGCGGCCGAGCCCGCGCCCGCGGAGCCCGCCGCGCACGGCCTGCCGACCATCCCCCGGCCGACGCCGCCGGACGACGCCGCCTGAGCCGCTCGGCCCGACCGGCGTCCCTGACCCTCCACGAACGACGGCGCCCGCCACACCGAGGTGACGGGCGCCGTCGTCGTGCGCGCGCGGGGCGCTCGGGTCAGCGGATCTTCTGCCCCGCCGAGCGCAGCTGCTCGCAGGCCTCGACGACGCGCTTGGCCATGCCCGCCTCGGCGAGCTTGCCCCAGGCGCGCGGGTCGTAGGTCTTCTTGTTGCCGACCTCGCCGTCGACCTTGAGGACGCCGTCGTAGTTGCGGAACACGTGGTCCGCGACGGGCCGGGTGAAGGCGTACTGCGTGTCGGTGTCGATGTTCATCTTGATGACGCCGTTGTCGACCGCCTCGGCGATCTCCTCGGGCGACGAGCCGGAGCCGCCGTGGAACACGAGGTCGAACGGCTTGGCCTTGCCGACCTTGGCGCCGACCGCGTCCTGGATCTCCTTGAGGATGCCCGGGCGGAGCTTGACGGCACCCGGCTTGTACACGCCGTGCACGTTGCCGAAGGTCAGGGCCGTCATGTAGCGGCCCTTCTCGCCGACGCCGAGCGCCTCGACGGTCTTCAGGCCGTCCTCGACGGTCGTGTAGAGCTTCTCGTTGATGGCGGCCTCGTGGCCGTCCTCCTCACCGCCGACGACGCCGACCTCGATCTCGAGGATGGTGCGGGCGGCCTGGGACAGCTCGAGGAGCTCGGCGGCGATGACGAGGTTCTCGTCGAGCGGGATGTCCGAGCCGTCGAACATGTGGGACTGGAACGTGGGCAGCTCGCCGCGCTTGACCTGCTCGGCCTCGAGGGCCAGCAGCGGGCGGACCCAGCTGTCGAGGTTCTTCTTGACGCAGTGGTCGGTGTGCAGCGCGACGGTCACCGGGTAGTTCTTGGCGACCTCGCGCGCGTACGCGGCCAGGGCGAGCGAGCCGGCGATGCGGTCCTTGACGGTGGAGCCCGACGCGTACTCCGCGCCGCCCACCGAGACCTGGATGATGCCGTCGGACTCCGCCTCCGCGAAGCCCTGCAGCGCGGCGGTGAGGGTCTGCGACGACGTCACGTTCACCGCGGGGTAGGCGAACACGCCGGCCTTCGCGCGGTCGAGCATCTCGGCGTAGACCTCGGGGGTGGCGATGGCCATGGAGACTCCCTGATCAGTGAGCGGTTGGGTTCGCCCTCATCGTCCCACGGACTCGCCCGGGCGCGCCGGGACGTCCGGCCGACCCCCGCCGCCCGCCGGCGGCCCCGGCGGCGGGGCGTGGCGGGTCACCCAGGCGTGCATGGCGATGGCCGCGGCGGCGCCCGCGTTGATCGACCGCGTCGAGCCGAACTGGCGGATGTGCAGCACGTCGACGCAGGCCGCCCGCGCGGCGTCGGACAGACCCTGGCCCTCCTGGCCGAGCACGAGCACGCACGCGCGCGGGATCGGGTACGTCTCGAGCGGCACCGACCCCGGCACGTTGTCCACCCCGATGAGCGGCAGGCCGGCGCCGGCCGCCCAGGCGGCGAGCGACGCGACGTCGGGGTGGTGCCGCACGTGCTGGTAGCGGTCGGTCACCATGGCGCCGCGCCGGTTCCACCGCCGGCGCCCGACGACGTGCACCTCCGCCGCGAGGAACGCGTTGGCCGAGCGCACGACCGACCCGATGTTGAGGTCGTGCACCCAGTTCTCGATCGCGACGTGGAACGGGTGCCGCCGGGCGTCGAGGTCGGCGACGATCGCCTCGACCGTCCAGTACCGGTACGCGTCGACGACGTTGCGCCGGTCGCCGCGCGCGAGCAGCTCGGGGTCGTAGCGGGGGTCGAGCGAGCCGTCGGGCAGGCGCGGCCACGCGGCCTCGCCGCCCGGCCAGGGCCCGACGCCGACGGCGGGCTCCACGGGCCCGGCGGACCCCGTGCTCTCCGCGGGCTCCACGGGCCCGGCGGGCTCGCTCATCGGCCCGCGGTCACGCGACCCCGCGCCACGCCTGCGCCGCCTTGAGCCGGCCCGACGTGTGCAGCACCGAGCCCGCGTACAGCCGCGCGCCGAGGAGGACGAGGCCGACCGCCGTCGCGAGCACCAGCACGGCCGCGACGATGGGCTCCCAGGCCGCGACCCCGTCGTGCACGATGCGCGCGGGCATGAGCAGCGGCGCCGTGAACGGCACGTACGACAGCACCTGCCGCGTCCCCTCGTCGATCGGCATCACCGCGGCGAAGAACGGGACGATGACGAGGATCTGCATGACCGCCGTCGT
>Ga0310830_101803_pt1 | contig 9989 bp, 7 predicted proteins | sample WT_ome_5_FD_201301 | JGI IMG/M metagenome (GOLD analysis project Ga0310830, IMG submission 201301) | Sorghum-adapted microbial communities enriched on wild type (WT) sorghum from Joint BioEnergy Institute, Emeryville, California, United... ...
TCGACGTCTCCGACATCGACCCGAACGTCACCATGAGCCCGGCGGCGTGCCAGGTGGTGCCCGAGGTGAGGCGGTCGCGCTCCAGCAGGACGACGTCGGTGACCCCGAGGTGGGCGAGGTGGTAGGCGACCGAGGTGCCGATCACCCCACCACCGACGACGACGACCCGCGCCCGGTCCGGAATCTCCACGCCGCCGACCCTAAGCCCCCGCCCCGGGCGCCCGGACCGCCCCCGGGGGTCAGCAACGAAGCGCCCCCCGGGGGTCAGCAACGAAGCGCCCCCGGGGGGTGAGCAACGAAGGACGCCTTCCCGCGCTCGACGCGCCGGAAGGCGTCCTTCCCGGGCCTGAGGGTCAGGCAAACGGCGTCAGGAGGCGCCGGGTGACGTCACGGCGTCACTCCTCCCGGATCGCCTCGACCTCAATCTCGATCTTGAGCTTCTTGCCAACGAGGAAACCGCCGGTCTCCAGCGCGGCGTTCCACGTCATCCCGAAGTCCTCGCGGTCCAGCTCCGTGCTGGCGGAGAAGCCGATGACCTCGGTACCCCACGGCGTGGTGCCCACCCCGCCGTACTCGACCGGCAGCTCGATCTCCTTGGTGACCCCGCGAATGGTCAGGTCACCGGCGACCACGAGATCCGTGCCGTCGTGCTTGACGATGCGCTTGCTGAAGAAGGTGATCTCGGGGTACTTCTCGACGTCGAGGAAGTCGGGGCTGCGCAGGTGGTTGTCGCGGTCCTCCACACCCGTATCGATGCTCGCCGCCTTGATGTGCACCTCGACGCTGCTCTGCAGCGGGTCCTCGGCGATCGTGATCTTGCCGGAGACGTCCCTGAAGATGCCCCGGACCTTGGTCACCATCATGTGCCGGGCTACGGCGCCGATGACCGTGTGCTTCGGGTCGAAGACGAAGACGCCGGGGTCTGGGATCTCGAGTCCCGCGACCGTACGAGTCATTACTGCGCTCCCCTATTGCTTGAAGGTTCAACTGTTGACGGAGGAACAATACCGTCTGAGGTAATTGCGGTGTCAACTGCTTCCGGGTGTGAGTCGCGTCGCCGACCGGACCCGGCCGGACACCGTTCGCCGCTGGGCGGTGACGGCGACCTTGCCGGGGGTGGGTAGGTTTCTGCGGGTGACGATGCCGGGCGTGGTTTGGCCCACGCACGCCGACGAGCTGGATCGCTGGGTCACCACGGTGGCCCGACACCGGTTGTGGGACCACGTCTTGTGGGACCGCGTCGCCGACGGCCCCGCGAACCACGGTCCCGACGACCGCGTCGCCCGGGCGCGACCGCGGATCGCGGAACTGGTCGTCCACCTGGGGATGGTCCGCCGGGACGGGCTGCTCGCGCTGGCCGACGACCCCTGGCAGGACCTGGGGTTCCCCACCCGGATGGCCGACCGGCTCGCGTTCCTGGTCGAGACGTTGTCCGAGGGGTTGCGATCGGGCGCCGAGGGGTTGCGACTGGGCGCCGAGGGGTTGCGACGGGACGCCGACGGCCTGCGTCTTCGCGCCGACGAGGTCGCCGTCCTGCTCGCGGTGCCGTTCGTCTACGACACCCTGCGGTCCTCGCTCGCCGGGCGCGAGCGCGCCGTCGCTCCGCACGACCTCACCCCGTCGCAGGACGCTACCAGCGAGCGCGCCGCCTTTGAGCGGTTTGCCCAGAGTTACTCCCGGCCCTACCGCCGGGCACTCGCCGCCGTGGCGCGGGGGGACCGGGACGCCGCCGAGGAGATCGGCTGGTGGCTGCTGCACCGGTGGCTGGCTCGCCAACCCGCCGCCTACCGCACGGAGGCGATCACGGAGCTGCTGGGGCCGTTGACCGGTGCCGACCTCGGCCCGGTGCGGCCCGAGCGCCTGGCGTCGCTGCTGTGGGCCCTGCGGGCCGGGCCCAGCTTCCTGGCCCGCACCGACCAGGCGGACGCGCTCGCCTCGGTGGCCGCCGACGGGGTCCGGGAACGCCTGCTCGGCTGCCTCCTCGTGGTCGCGCGCGGACTGGCCATCGACGCGGTCGCCCTGCCGGAGGTCATCGGCGAGCATCTCGGCATCGTCGACCCGGTCACCGCCGCCGGCCTGCGCGCCACCGTGGCGAACGCCCGGTGGGTGCGCCGGGGCACCGCGCTCACGCTCGAGGCGGAGTGCGACCACCCGGCGGTCGAGATGGCGCTGCGCTCACATGTCGATACGTTGAATGAGCTTCTCGCGCAGGTCCGGCGGACGGCGACGGCGGACGCTGCGGTGGCTCCGCTGCGCGTCCTGCCGACCCATGTCACCGCCGATGGGCTGCAACCATCCGTTGTGGACGGTGTGCGGGCCTACCAGTCGGCGGGCGTCCGGTTCCGGCTGGCCGAGGACCGGGTGCAGGAGCTGCTCATGGGCGAGCAGCTCTACGGCGACCCGGCGCTGGCGATCCGGGAGCTGTACCAGAACGCGCTGGACGCGTGCCGGTACCGCCAGGCACGCACCGAGTACCTGCGCCGCACCCGGGGCTTCGCCGACGGGTGGACCGGGCGGATCCGCTTCGAGCAGGGCATCGACGCCGACGGCCGGCCGTACCTGGACTGCATCGACAACGGCATCGGGATGGGGGTCCGGGAGCTGTCCGAGGTCTTCGCCCAGGCCGGGGTTCGGCTGGCCGACCTGCCCGAGTTCATCGAGGAGCAGGCCGAGTGGGCGCGCCTGGACCCGCCGGTGCAGATGCACCCCAACAGCCGGTTCGGCATCGGCGTGCTGAGCTACTTCATGCTCGCCGACGAGATCACGGTGAACACGTGCCGGATGGAGCGCGACGGCACGCCCGGCCCGGCGTTGCGTGTGTCGATCGCCGGACCGGGCAGCCTGTTCCGCATCCGGACGCTCGGCCCCGGCCGGGAGTGCGGCACGACCGTCCGGCTGCACCTGCGCTCCGGCACTGCGGTGTCCTGCGTGGAGACCCTGCGGAACGTCCTGTGGGTGGCCGAGTTCGCCACCGAGGCCCGGTACGGCGGCGACCACCACGAGTGGCGGCCGGGTGAGCTCTCCACGGCCACCCCACCGATGCAGGCGGCGAGCAAGTCCGGGCAGGGCCAGCCCGGCGCCGCCGTGGTGGCCGACCCCGCCGCCGGCGTCTGGTGGTGCACCGGCACGGGCGCGATCCTCGCCGACGGGCTGTGGGCCGGGCACGAGCTGACCGGGGCGGTGGTGAACCTCAGCCGCGACCTCGCCCCGCGGCTCTCCGTTGACCGCACCCGGATCCTCGGCTACCGCGACGAGGATCTGGAGCGGCTGCTCTGGCAGGCGGTCGACGCCCTGGTCGCGGCCGGGCCGGCCGTGCTCACCTACGACTGGCTCGCCACGTTCGCCCACGCCCGGCCGCTCATCGCCGACGTGATCTTCGAGCGCGCCATCGCGTCCGGGTACCGGCAGTGGCGCCTGGGCGAGGACACGATCGATGCCTCGATCGCCGGGTGCTTCCTGCCCGACACGCACGGTCCCGCCGGTCCGGACCAGGTGGTCCAGTGGCGGCTCACCGCGCTCGCCGCGGCCGGCCGCTACCCCAAGCTGGTCACCCCGGGGCCGGACTGGGCGGGCGTGGTCCGCGCCCGGCCGTCCGACGCCCTCATCATGAGCATGGACGTCGACGGCGCGGCGCCCTGGCTGGATCCCGACCGCATGGTGCCCCTGGCCCACCTCGTGCTGGCGGCCCGCCGCATCGGCCGGCCGCCCAGCGACATCGCCACCCGACTGGAGGAGCTGGGCTACACCGTCGCGGTTGGACACGAGACCGTCGGCAGCGACCCGGACGACCTGCTCTTCCTCAGCCGGGACGTGGACGGCTCCCGGCCGTGGCTGGACCCGAGCCAACCGCTGCCCCTGCCCCACGTGCTCAAGGCCGCGCACCGCAGCGGGCGCCCGATCGCGGAGGTCACGGCCCGGCTGGCCCGGCTCGGCTTCGAGTTCCGCACCGACCCCGAGTCCGTACCGCTGGACGCGGTCGACCCCACGGACCTGGTGCTCGCCAGTCGCGACCTCGACGGCGCATTCCCCTGGCTCGATCCAACCGAACCGGTCCCGCTGCTGCACGTCGTCCGCGCCGCGCACAAGGTGGGGCGGGACGTGAGCGACGTCGCGGCCCGCCTCGCGGTGCTGGGGTATCGGCTGCCGCCCGGCTGCGAGGGCCTGCGCACCGACGAGCACGACCTGGTGGTGCTCAGCCGTGACCTGGACCAGGCCTCCCCGTGGCTGGACCCGGCCGAACCGGTGACCCCGGTGCACCTGCTGCGCTGTGCCCAGCGGACCGGTCGGCCGGTCACCGCGATCGCGGAGCGGCTGTCGACGCTCGGCTTCACCGTCGATGAAAACCCGCCCGACTGTCCACTGTAGAGCTGACCGCGGCCGACCTCACGATGGCCAGCCGCGACCTCACCGCCACGCCGCCGTGGCTCGATCCGACCCGCCCGGTCTCGGTCCTGCACCTGCTGCGGGCCGCCGAGCACCTGGGCCTTTCGGTGGCCACCGTCGCCACCCGCCTGACCGAGCTCGGGTACCGGGTGGGCACGCCCGGCGGCATGCTCGCTTCCCCATCCGCTGACGCTTGCCCATCCGCTGACGCTTCACCGCCCGCTGACGCTTCACCGTCCGACGTCGCGTTCCCACCCGATGTCATCGTCGACCATCTCGAACCGGACGACCTGATCATCACCAGCGTCGATCTGGACGGAACCCAGCCCTGGCTGGACCCGGCCGAACCCGTCCCGGCGACCCACCTCATCCGCGCGTCCCGGGCGACCGGTCGCGACGTGCACGACATCACGGCCCGGCTCACGGTCCTCGGCTACACGGTGCAGACCCGGTTCGGCGAGGTGGCCGTCGACGAGCTCACCCGCGACGACCTCATCATCGTCAGCCAGGACCTGGACGGGGCCGACCCCTGGCTGAATGCCGACGAGCCCATCAGCCTGCCGCACCTGTTGCTGGCGGCCCGCCGGCTGCGGCGCTCGCCGGCCGACATCGCCGCCCGCCTGCAGCACCTCGGGTACACCATTCCGGTCGACCCGGTCGCCATCCCCGCCGACCAGATCCGACCGAACGATCTCACGTACGCGAGCAACGACCTGGACGGCACCCGCCCGTGGCTCGACCACGACCGCCCCGTCCCGATGGCGCACGTGCTCGCCGGCGCGATCAAGACCCATCAGCCGGTCCGCGAGGTCGCCCATCGACTCACCCTGATGGGATACGACGTTCCGGACCTCGACGTGTGCCTGCCCCGTCCCCGCCCGGGCGGCGGCTGACGCCGGGCCAACGCCCCGGAATGTTCCTTGACCGGGTTGCCGGGGTCGGCCACCCTGGCAGCGTGCCGGCGGTGTGCGAGGTCGACAACTGCGGGGTGCTCGCCATCGGGCGCTGTGGTCCGTGCGGGCGGGCGATGTGCACCTCGCACCGGGCAACGATCCGCGGCGAGCCGATCGTCGATCGTTGCGTCGACTGCCAGCGGGTCGGGGTCCACGACCGGCCGCTGAGCTCGGAGCGCACCCGGCAGGCCCACGAGGCGTACGTCGACGGGCTGGCCGCCCTCCCGCCGGGCATCGAGCGGCTGGTGCGCACGATGCACTACCTCGCCGGGCTCAGCGTCGGACGGACGCCCCGCAGCGGACCCCTGCGTTTCGAGCCGATCCTCACCGACTTCTACCCGGACCTGGCCCGCGCCTGCCCGGACTTCTGGCCGAACGGGCCCGGCACCGTCAACCTGCTCGCCCCGCCGTGGAACTCGCTCGCCGTGGCGGCCTGGTTCCTCGATCGCATCGCCCAGACCGGCAAGCCGCCGAACGCCACGCTCAAGGGGTGGATCACCGTCGGCAACTGGTGGCACGGCCGGCACTCGCAGCCGGCGCCGCCGCTGCCCGCCTGGCGCCTGCAGGAGGGGTCGCTCACCCACATCTCGCGGGTCCGCCCCGAGACGACGGTGGACCGCCGCGCCGACGCCTACGTCGTCGTCCCCGACGGACGGGTGATGCTCACGTACCACGAGCCGTGCCTGCTGTCGGCCCGGGGCCTCGTCGTCATGGGCCTGCTGTTGTGGGGCCAGCCGCACCGCCCCTGGGAGCCCGGCAGCTGAGCCAAGCTCGACCGGCACCGACCGTACGGCGGTGGCGGGGGCGTACGGTCGGCGCTGCGTCGGCGGGGATGGGCAGAATGGCCGGGTGGCGGCGAAGCGAACCGTGGTCGAGATCGGTGGCCGAGAGGTGAGCATCTCCAACCCGGACAAGGTCTTCTTCCCGGGACTCGGCCTCACCAAGCTCGACCTCGTCCACTGGTACCAGCGCCTCGCCGGCCCGGTGCTCATCGGGCTGCGGGGCCGGCCCATGGGGCTCAAGCGGTACGTCGACGGCATCGAGGGCGAGCCGTTCTACCAGAAGCGCGCGCCCAAGAACCGTCCACCGTGGATCGAGACCGCGCAGTTCCGCTACCCGTCCGGCGGGGTGGCCGACGAGGTGGTGGTGCGCCACCCGGCCGACCTGGCCTGGCTGGTGAACCTGGGCTGCATCGACTTCCATCCCCATCCGGTGCGGGCCGAGGACCTCGCGCACCCGGACGAGCTGCGCATCGACCTCGACCCCAACCCCGGCGTCGGCTGGCCGCAGGTGCGCGAGGTCGCCATGGTGGTCCGCGACGTCCTCGTCGAGTGTGGACTGGTAGGCTGGCCCAAGACCTCGGGCTCGCGCGGGCTGCACATCCTCGTCCGCATCCAGCCACTGTGGACATTCACCGAGCTGCGCCGGGCCGCGCTGACGCTCGCCCGCCTGGTGGAGCAGCGGGTGCCGCACCTGGCCACCAGCCGGTGGTGGAAGGAGGAACGGCACGGGGTCTTTGTCGACTACAACCAGAACGCCAAGGACCGGACGCAGTGCTCGGCGTACTCCATCCGGCCCACGCCCGACGGGCGGGTGTCGACGCCGCTGCGGTGGGAGGAGGTGCCGACCTGCGACCCGGCCGACTTCACGGTCGCGACCGTGCCGCAGCGGGTGGCCACGCTCGGTGACCCGGCCGAGGGCATCGACGAGGCGGCCGGCTCGCTGGAGACGCTCCTGCGGATCGCCGAGGAGCACCGGGCGGCCGGACTGCCCGACGCCCCCGCCCCGCCGGCCGGCGACCGGGGACAGGTCGCCGCCCCGGCCCCGGGCAAGTCCAGCGGGGCCACCGGCCGGCGCCGCAGCACCATGCCGCTCATCGAGGTCGCGCGCGCCGCCACGAAGGCCGAGGCGCTGGCCGGCCTGGACCGCTGGAAGGCCCGCCACCCCGAGGTGTGGCCGTTGCTCGCCGCCGACGACGTGCTGGTCGACGCCATGCGCGGGCGCAGCAGCCTGTGGTACCGGGTGCGGCTGAACCTGCGCCACGTCCCGCCCGAGCTGCGCCCGCCGCAGGAGGCGCTGGAGGTCGACTACGACCCGTTCGCCGCCTGGCGCAACCACCCCGACGCGGAGGCATGGCGGAGCCGGCGCCGCGGTTGACGCCCGACGCGCCGCGGCCGAGCGAGACCACGACTCCGACGCCCGGCCTGACGCCGCCGCCCCAACGTCCCATGATCGCCGTGAAGCATTCGTGCCCCGGCAGCCCACGATCGCCTCACCGCGATCAACCCCCGTGATCACCGTGAGGCACGCGTACGCCCAACACCCCGACGCCGCCTCACGGCGATCACGGGTCCCGACGCGTACGCGCGGGCTACTCGCGGATGCGCCGCTACTCGCGGAACAGGGCCGCGTAGGCGGGCAGGGCCGGCTGGCCGCCCAGGTGCGCGAAGAGCACGGTGGAGTCGGGCGGAATCGTCCGGTCCCGCACGAGGTCGATGAGGGCAGCCATGGACTTGCCCTCGTACACGGGGTCGGTGATGACCCCTTCGAGCCGCGCGAGCAGCCGGATGGCCGCCAGCGTCTTCTCGTCGGGAATCCCGTACGCCGGCCCTTCCCAGCCCGGCAGCACCTCGATCTCGTCGTCGCGCAGGTCGCGGTCGAGGCCGATCATCGCCGCGGTGCGGCGGGCGATGCGCGCCACCTGCTCGCGGGTCTCATCGAGCTTGGCCGACGCATCGATGCCGATGACCCGCCGCGGTCGCTCCTGCGTGGCGAACCCGGCGATCATGCCGGCCTGGGTCGAGCCCGTGACCGAGCAGACGACGATCGTGTCGAAGAAGACGCCGAGCTCGCGCTCCTGCTGCTGGACCTCGTACGCCCAGCGGGCGAAGCCGAGGCCGCCGAGCGGGTGGTCCGAGGCGCCGGCCGGGATCGGGTACGGCTTGCCGCCGCGCGCCCGCACGTCCTCGATCGCCCGCTCCCAGCTCGGCTTGAAGCCCACCCCGAAGCCGGCCGGGTCCAGGCGGACCTCGGCCCCCATGATGCGGGACAGCATGATGTTGCCCGTCCGGTCGTAGAGCGCGTCGGGCCAGTCGACCCAGTTCTCCTGGACGAGCACGGCCTTCAGCCCCAGGTGCGCGGCGACGGCGGCCACCTGGCGGGTGTGGTTGGACTGATAGCCACCAATCGATACCAGCGTGTCCGCTCCCTGGGCGAGCGCGTCGGCCACCAGGTACTCCAGCTTGCGCACCTTGTTGCCGCCGTAGGCGAGGCCGGAGTTGACGTCCTCCCGCTTGGCCCAGATGCGCGCCCCGCCCAGGTGCGCGGACAGGCGCTCGAGCGGGTGGATCGGCGACGGCCCGAACAGCAGCGGGTGCCGGGGGAACTCGTCGAGCTTCTGTGGCGCCATAGGGCCGACGGTAGGAGCACCGTACGTCCGTGAAAAGCGAGTGTTTCCGACCAGCGTGATCGGCGTAGCCGAACAATGACCTACCGTCCTTCGCGTGACCTTGAACCCGTGGCGGCTGCGGCTGCTCGAGGCGCTCGACCGGGTCGGCACGGTGCGGGCCGTCGCCGAGGAGCAGCGGCTGGCGCCGTCGACCGTCTCCGAACAGCTGGCCCTGCTGGAGGCCGAGGTCCGCACCCCGCTGGTCGAGCGGTCGGGGCGTCGGCTGCGGTTGACGCCGGCCGGACGACTGCTGGCCGCGCGGAGCCGTGAGCTGCTCGACCACATGGACGCCATCGAGGCCGAGCTGGCCGAGCTCTCGGCCGAGCCGGTCGGCCACATCCGGGTGGCCAGCTTCGCCAGCGCCCTGACGTCGCTGGTCTTCCCGGCCGCCGTCGCCCTGTCGCGCAGCCATCCCCGCCTGGCCTTGGAGCTGCTCGAGCTCGAACCCCACGAGAGCGTCGAGGCGGTCCGGCGGGGGGACTGCGAGGTAGCCGTGACCTTCGACCAGGAGGACGGCGGCCCGGCGCTGGCCGACGGGGTGGTCGGCGAGGCGCTGGCCAGCGACCCCCTGCTCGTCCTGCTGCCGCGCGATCACCGGCTCGCCGGCCAGCCCACGGTCTCGCTCGCCGACCTCGCGAACGAGCCGTGGGCCCTGGACCGGGAAGACAGCTATCTCGGCCGGCTCGTCCCCGCGCTGTGCCGCCGCAACGGATTCGAGCCCATCGTGCGGGGGCGTTTTACGAGCGTCGATCTGGTCGCGGCCGCCGTGGAGAGCGGGCTCTGCGTGGCGATCCTGCCCAAGCTCGCGTTCAGCGAGCACCGGCACGCCGTGGCGTCGGCCCGGGTCGAAGGGCTGGGCCAGCGCCGGATCTGGCTGGCCATGCGGGCCGGGGTGCGCCGCCGGGTCGCGGTGCAGACCCTGGTGGCGGCGCTGCGCGCGCAGGCCGCCGCCCTCGGGCACGACGCTGCGTGAGCGCGGCACCCAGGCAACCACGCCGCCCCGTGAGCAACGCCGGCCCCTGAGCACGCCGGCCCATGGGCACACCGCCGCGGGAGCGCACCGCCGCGTCATCCCGGTGGGTGTGCCATTCTTTCGGCGTGGACGCGATCGTGCTGAAGGCGTTCGGCGGGCCGGAGAACCTGGTCTTCGAGGCCGTGCCCGAGCCGGTGCCGGGCGAGGGCCAGGTGCTCGTGGAGCTCTCCGC
>Ga0310830_101804_pt1 | contig 9984 bp, 9 predicted proteins | sample WT_ome_5_FD_201301 | JGI IMG/M metagenome (GOLD analysis project Ga0310830, IMG submission 201301) | Sorghum-adapted microbial communities enriched on wild type (WT) sorghum from Joint BioEnergy Institute, Emeryville, California, United... ...
GGCTCTGTGGTCAAGAAGCGCCGCAAGCGTATGGCGAAGAAGAAGCACCGCAAGCTGCTGCGCAAGACCCGCATCCAGCGTCGCCGTCTCGGTAAGTAACCGCGTCGGTTCCGGCCTCGCGGCCTGAGCGCTCCGGGCGCCGCCGGCGTGAACGTACTGGCCCGGCCCCGCAACGTGAGGTCCTGCGGGTCCGGAACCGACAGCGCAGTCAGCGGGAGGCCACGGTGCGAGTCCTGGTGACGGGCGTGGGCCGATACCTCGGCGCGCACCTCGCGGCCAGGCTCGCCGCCCACCCGCGGGTCGAACGAGTGTCGGGGTTCGACAGCGCGGCGCCGCCCTCGCCACTGCGCGAGATGCTCGATGAGCACCGGGTTGCCGTGCTCACGGGCGAGGCCCGGGACGTCGCGGTCGCGCTGGCCAGGTCGGGCGCGGACACCGTCGCCCACATGGGGATCATCTCGACCCCGGGCGCGGGCGGCCGGGCGGCCATGAAGGAGCAGAACATCATCGGCACGATGCAGCTGCTCGCCGCCTGTCAGGTCTCGTCCCAGGTGCACAAGGTCGTCGTCCGTTCCTCCACCGCCGCCTACGGCGCCTCGTTCCGCGACCCGGGCGTGTTCACCGAGACGACCCCGCCGTCGTTGGCCCCCCGGGGCGGGTTCGCCAAGGACGTGATCGAGATCGAGGGGTATGTGCGCGGCTTCGCCCGGCGCCGCCCCGACGTCATCACGACCGTCATGCGGCTCGCCCCTATGGTGGGGCCCCAGGCCGAGACCACCCTGACCCGGTACTTCTCCCTCCCGGTCGTGCCGACCGTGCTGGGCCGCGACCCGCGGCTGCAGTTCATCCACCTCGACGACGCCCTGGAGCTGCTCGTCCGCGCGGTGGTGGAGAACCACCCCGGCACCTACAACGTGGCGGGTGAGGGCGTGCTGGTGCTGTCGCAGGCGATCCGGCGGGCCGGGCGGATCGCGGTGCCGATCGTCGAGCCGGGGCTGGGCGCCCTCGCCGCCCTCGTCCGGGCGCTGCGGCTGGGGGAGTTCAGCCACGACCAGCTCGACCTGCTCGTCCACGGCCGGGTGGTGGACACCCGGGCGCTCGTGGAGGAGTTCGGCGTCCGCCCGCGCAGCACCGCCGAGGCGTTCGACGACTTCGTACGGGGTCGGGGCCTGCACCGTCCCGCCTTCGCTGCCCTGCGTCCGGAGACGGTCGAGGCGGTGGAGCGGACGACCGTCGAGGGCATTCGGCGGCTGGGCGAGTGCGTGAGCCGGCCGGCCGGTCAGTCGCGGGCCGAGGTGACCCGGTGACCCGGCCGCGGAAGGCAGCGGCGGCGGCCGCGGGGGACGGGCCGACCGTACGGCGTGGGCGTCCGGCGGCCACGACCCACCGTCCCTCGGGGACCGACTCGACCGACGGCGCCAACGGCCGCCGCAGCCGTGCGGCCGCCACCGCCGTGCCGACGGTGGCCGCCGGGCAGGAGGCCGAGGCGACCGAGAACGGCGCGACCAGGGCCGAGAGCGGGGTGACCGCGGCGAAGAGCGGAGCGCGGGCCCGGACGGAGGGCGCGACGCGGACCAACGGCGGACGCCCCGGTCCGGCCGGGCAACCGCCTGGGGTGGACGACGCCGCGGAGGCCGACGACTGGCAGGAGCGGGTCGCCGACCTGCTCGCGTTCCTGCGTCGCCGGCTGACCGGGCGCTACGAGGTGGACGAGTTCGGCTTCGACCCCGAGCTGACCGATACCGTCTTCTACCCGCTGCTGCGCCTGCTCTACCGGCACTATTTCCGGGTCGAGGTGATCGGGGCGCATCACCTGCCCACCCACGGCCCGGCGCTGCTCGTCGCCAACCACTCCGGCACGATTCCGGTCGACGCCTTGATGCTCTCGGTGGCGGTGCACGACGAGACCGCGACCCACCGGCACATGCGTCTGCTCGGGGCGGACCTGGTGTTCCGGATCCCGGTGCTCTCCGAGCTCGCCCGCAAGAGCGGCTCGACCCTGGCCTGCAACCCGGACGCGGAGCGGCTGCTCAACGCGGGCGAGGTGGTGGGGGTGTTCCCCGAGGGGTTCAAGGGCGTCGGCAAGCACTACCGCGACCGGTACAAGCTGCAGCGGTTCGGCCGGGGCGGGTTCGTCTCCGCCGCCCTGCGCACGGGGACGCCGATCGTACCGGTCTCCATCGTCGGTGCCGAGGAGATCTACCCGATCATCGGCTCGATCACCCCGCTGGCGAAGGTGCTGGGCCTGCCGTACTTCCCGGTGACGCCGCTGTTCCCGTGGTTCGGGCCGCTCGGGATGGTTCCGCTGCCCAGCAAGTGGCTGATCGAGTTCAGCGCCCCGATCCCGACCGTGGGTCGCGCCGAGGACGCGGACGACCCCGTGGTCGTCTTCAACGTCGCCGATCAGGTGCGGGAGACGATCCAACAGACTCTTTATGCGCTGCTCGAGCGCCGGCCCGATCCGTTCTCGTGACACTGCCGCGGCGGCTGACGGCGACGGCGGCCGCGACGGCGCCCGCGAGCATCCCGGCGCCCAGGGCGGCCGGAGCGGCGATCTTGACGGCCCGGCGGCCGGTGCGGAAGTCGCGAATCTCCCATCCCCGTTCGGCCGCCACCTTGCGGAGCGCCGAGTCGGGATTCACCGCGACCGCCCGGCCGACCGCCGAGAGCATCGGCAGGTCGTTGATCGAGTCGCTGTAGGCCGCGCAGCGGGACAGGTCCAGACCTTCCCGCTGGGCGAGGTCGGTGATCGCCGCCGCCTTGGCCGGGCCGTGCATGAGCCCGTCGACCAGGCGTCCCGTGTAGACGCCGTCGCGCACCTCGGCGACCGTGCCGATCGCGCCGGTGAGGCCGAGCCGCGTCGCGATCACCGCGCCGACCTCGACCGGGGCGGCGGTGACCAGCCACACTCGTTGGCCGGCGTCCAGGTGCACCCGGGCCAGCGCGTGTGTCCCGGTCCAGATGCGCTCGGCCATGAGCTCGTCGAAGATTTCCTCGGCCAGGCCGCGCAGCTGCTCGACGGGCTTGCCGGCGACGAACGAGAGCGCCAGCTCCCGGGCCTGGGCCATGTGCCCGCCGTGCTCGGTGGCGGTGAGCCGGAAGCGGAGCTGCTGGAGTCCGAAGCGGAGCAGGTCGCGCGTGGTGAAGTACCGGCGAGAGGCGAGACCCCGAGCCAGGTAGTAGATCGCGGCGCCCTGCAGCATCGTGTTGTCGAGATCGAAGAACCCGGCCGCCGTGGTGTCCGGTGGTGGGGCGGGCTCCAGATCCGCGACGGCGTAGTCCACGCCGGTGTCGATCTCGGCCCGCGTCCGCGCCCTGCGCCGTGTGAGCCGCACCCGAGTCAGCCTCCCGTCGCCTCCACGCCGACGTCGCCCGCCCGGCGCAGCCGCTCCCCGCTGGTTCCGATCTGCGACCGAGCGTAGCGGTTGGAGGCCAGGCGGGTCAGCAGGCTGGCTTCGGGCCGAGCCGATCGGCGTCCACGATGGGACACCCGCTGGTGATGGCGGCCCGCAGCTCCTCGGCGCGCAGCTCGACGGCGTCGAGGAGGTCGAGGGAGGCGCCGGCGGGATCGCCCGGCAGGCGTACGGAGGCGCGCAGCCGGAGCAGCTCGACCCGCTGTTGGCGGACAAAGACCGTCACCGTGTCGATCAGGCTCACGTCGCCGGTCTGGACGGCGGCCGAGAAGAGCAGCCGGGCGGCCTCGGTGAGCTCCCGGTCCATCTCGGTGAGCACCGTCGCGACCTCATCCGGGCCCACCTGGCGGGCCTCGGCGAGGCGGTTGCGGGCGAAGTCCAGGTGCAGCCGGCCCCGCGAGGCGTCCGATCCGGCCAGGATGAGCTGGGCCTGTTCCCCGGAGCGCTTCACCGAGTAGAGCGGGTCGCCCGGCAGGGCGCCGCCGCTGGCGGCCGAGACTCCCGACAGGGCCAGCGCACCGGTGGCCAGCCCGATGACGACGGCGAGCCGGGCGTGGCTGCGACGCGGCCGCACCTGGCGGACCACCTGGGTCTTGACGTCGGCGAGCGGGTCGACAGCGCGAGTGCCTTTGCCGGCGTGGGTGTCCGTGTCGGCGCGAGGGTTGACGCCGGCGCGAGGGTTGACTCCGGTGAGCGTCTCGACGGCGACCGTGTCAGCGGAGAGAGGGTCAACGGCGAGAGGGTCAACGGCGGCGAGGCTGCGGTCGCGGCCGTCGACGACGGCCTCCCCGTCCGGGGCGCTCCGGGCGGCCGGGATGCCGGCCGCGCGCTGGCGCGCGAACTCCAGCCGAAGGCGCTCGTGCAGTTCCTCCCGGAACCGCTGGCGGACCGTGGGCTGCCGGACCCGTCCGAGCTGGTGGGCCAGCTCGACCAGGGCCAACAGGTCGCGATCGTCATCCGTGGGCCGGTGGTGGTGGCGCCCCGGGCCCGTCTCCTCCACCAGCATGGCGAACCGGTCCACGCGGGAACGCGGCCAGTTTCGCTGGCGGCTCCGCAAGGGACCGGCTGCGGCGTCGCCCGTCCCGTCGCTCATCACGCCACCTCCCCCGTCGGGTCGAAACCGATTTCAGCAGCTTCGGCCCGGCGATTCTTTCTCGTATCGAGTAACGGTCCAGGTCCCGTAACGGTCGCGGCGCGACGGCGACCGGCGCCCACGGTCACGGCCGGAAGCCCTCCGGAAGCAGGCGGTGCAACGCCCGGACGGCCCGGTACTGGAGGGCCTTGATGGCACCCTCATTCTTGCCCATCGCCTGCGCGGTCTCCGCGACCGAGAACCCGTGCAGGAAGCGCAGCACGATGCATTCCCGCTGTTCCGGGTTGAGGCGCTGGACCGCGCCCAGCAGCGTGACGTTCGTGATGTGGTCGACGACCGCCATTTCCGGGCTGCCCTCGGGGCCGTGGTCCTCGTCATCCGCCTCGAGCACGTCGCCCGTCGTCACCTCGAACCGGTAGCGGCCCGACTTGAAGTAGTCGGCGACCAGGTTGCGGGCGATCGTGACGAGCCAGGCGCCGATGTCCCGGCCCTGCCAGGTGACCCCGCCGATGCGCTTGAGAGCGCGCAGGAACGTCTCGGCGGTCAGGTCCTCGGCGACCTGCCGATTGGTCACTCTGAAGTAGATGAACCTAAATACAACGTCAAGATACCGGTGATAGATCTGGGCAAAGGCGTCGGAGTCGCCGGCCTGGGCCCGCTCGACCAGCGTCCAGACCTCGGCCGCGGCGTCGCCGGCCGCGGGTCGGGCCGGGCGCGACGCGGGCTCGTCCTGCTCCCGCTCGGCCGGGGCCGACGTGTCGCGGTCGACCACGCCGTAGTCCGGCTGGGTCGGCACCGCGCGGGGCGCCTGGCCGTTCAGGGCCCCGGGCGGCGGGGGTGGCAGGGGTGCGAGCTCGACGGTCTCCTCGCGGGCCGACGGGATCGCGGGCAGGGTCGCGGCCTGGAGCGGCCGGGTCGGGCCCGTCGACCAGGAGATGGGGTTCCCCCGTCGGCCGTCGGGGTGGCGCTGGTTCGTCCGGATGCCCTCGCGGTCGGGGGCGTCGGCGTCCGTTCGTCGGCGAAGCGCGTCGTCGTCGTTGCGTCGGGCGGCCCGCCGTTCGCCGCGACGGTTGGTCCGAGCGGAGCCGGCGGACAGGCGGGCCGGACCCTCCGGCGCGATAAGGCTCGGCTCGCCCGTGCTCGCCGGTGTGGTCCAGCCGGGGGCGTCCTCACCGACGGTCGCTCGCGTCCCCCGGCTCGGCGAGCTGTCGCCGGGCGCGTCGAACCGGGTCACCGCCGCGGTCCCGTCAGTCGGGTGGTCAGGACCAGTGGGTATGAACACGGCACTATGGCCTCCTCCGGTCTGAGGGGTATGAGTCGCCCAAAACGGATTTGTCGTCCTGAGCAGGATACGGGCGACATGTGGCCGGGTGGGGGAGTTGCAGCGGCCAAGACGGGATTCTTTGGTGACTCCTAGCCGACTCAGCGGACACACTGTGCGATCCGCTCGGCCGCGGGGCATCCGTGGGACGATTCGCTGTTGGGCCCGGTCGCGCCGCACCGCTCCGGTGACCGACTGGCGGTGATCTGTCTGGTCCGGTGACCTGACCGGTCAGGTGACCCGATCCGTCGGGTGCCATGGCTGGCCAGGTGACACGACCGGTCACGTCCTGGCTGGCCAACCGGTCCGGCCCTGGCCGACCGGTCAGGCAACCTGGCCGACCCGGCCGGCAATCCGACAGCCGATCCCGGCGTCAAGCCACGCCAGCGTCAAGCCACGCCGGTGCCCGGGCGCGCTGGGCGGCCCCGCGCACCCGCCCGGAGGGGACCGGCCAGGATGGAGGTCCAATCAGGATTGGGTCAGCCGGAGCGAGGCCTCGGCCAGGAGCGAGGTCCCAGCCAGGAGGAGGCGGGGTGAGCGAGCCGGCCCGGATCACGGTGATCAGCCGGGTGAACTGCCACCTGTGCGAGGTGGCCAAGCAGGTCGTCGACCGCGTCGCGACCGAGGTCGGGGTGGCCTGGACCGAGGTCGATGTCGACGCCGACCCCGCGCTGCTGGCCGAGTACTCGGATCTGGTCCCGGTGATCCTTGTCGATGGCCGAGTGCACGACTACTGGCGGGTGGACGAGGCTCGGCTGCGGCGGGCGCTGGCCGCCGAGCCCGGGACCCCGCCCTGGATGTGAGCATGTGAGGCTTCGGATACCACGCGGCCTTCTCGTAAGGTCGATGCCGTGGCTCACCTCGTCTGGGACTGGAACGGCACGCTGCTCGACGACCTCGCCCTCGTCGTCGCCGCGACCAACGCATCCCTGGCCAGCGTCGGCGGCCCGTCGGTGACGGCCGAGGAGCACCGGCGGGACTTTCGCCGCCCAATCTGGGCCTACTACGAGTACGTGCTGGGGCGCCGCCTGACGGACGGGGAGTTCGCGCGGCTGGACCAGGTCTTCCACGACGCGTACCGGCAAGGCCTGACCAGCGCGACCCTCGCCCCGGACGCGCGCGACGCGATCGCGGCCTGGACCGGCACGCAATCGCTGCTTTCGATGTGGTTCCACCACGAGCTGGTGCCGCTGGTCACCCAGCACGGGCTCCACACACAACTGTTGCGTGTGGACGGCCTCCGCGATCGCCTCGGCGGCGGCTCGAAAGCGCCGCACCTGCGGGCCCACCTCGACGCGCTCGGCCTGAAGGGGTCCGACTGCGTGCTCATCGGAGACTCGATCGACGACGCCCAGGCTGCGCAGGAGGTCGGGGCAGCCATCGTCCTGTACGCCGGCGGGTTCACCGATGCCGAGCGCCTGCGGGCCACCGGCCTACCCGTCGCCCACACGCTCCTGGAAGCCGTCACGCTCGCCGCGGAGGTGGCCGGGCCGGGCCGGACCGGGCCTGAGGTCGCTGAGCGTGAGGTTGCCGGCCGCTGAGGCGCCGGTGAAGTGGCGTCAGCTGCGCAGGAGGGTTCAGCTGCCGGACGGTTCAGTTCCGCAGGAAGGTGAGTACGGCCAGGACGCGGCGGTTGGTGTCCTCGTCGGGCGGTAGCGACAGCTTGGCGAAGATGTTCGCCACGTGCTTCTCGACCGCGCCCTCGGTGATGACGAGCGTGCGGGCGATCGCGGTGTTCGATCGACCCTCGGCCATGAGAGCCAGGACCTCCCGCTCACGGGGAGTCAGGGCCGCCAGCGGATCGCGGACCCGACGACGTACCAGCAACTGGGCCACCACCTCGGGGTCGAGCACCGTGCCGCCCGCGGCGACGCGGTGCAGCGCATCGGAGAACTCGGCGATGTCGGCCACCCGGTCCTTGAGCAGGTAGCCGACCGCGCCGCGTCGGTCGGCGAGCAGGTCGTCGGCGTACGAGACCTCGACGTACTGGGACAGCAGCAGGATGGGCGCGCCCGGCCAGGCGTGCCGGATCGACACCGCGGCGCGCAACCCCTCGTCCGTGTGCGTCGGCGGCATCCGTATGTCCACGATGGACACATCGGGCCGCAGGGACAGCGCCGAGGAGACCAGCGAGGGGCCGTCGCCGACCACCCCCACCACCTCGTGACCCTGCTCGGTGAGCAGGCGGGCCAGCCCTTCGCGCAGCAGGACGGCGTCGTCGGCGAGCAGGATCCTCATGCCGGCGACTCCGGGCGGTGCGTGGTCGCCGCGCCGCCACCGTGGTCGGCCCCGTCGGCGAGCGGATGGGGGATCTCGGCCCGGACGCTGGTCGGGCCGCCGGGTGGGCTGCTGATCCACAGCTCGCCGCCGGCCGCCTGCAACCGGTCGGTCAGCCCGGCCAGGCCGTGCCCCTTGGCGACGTGGGCGCCGCCGCGGCCGTCGTCGGTGACGGTCGTCACGAGCCGGTCGTCGTGCAGCCCCACCACGACCGAGGCGCGGGTGGCGCCGCTGTGCTTGGCCACGTTCGTGAGGGCTTCGGCGATCGTGAAGTACGCGGTCTGCTCGGCCACGGGGGTGAGCCGGGGCAGGTCAGCCGGAACATCCACGTCGACCGGCACGGTCGCGCGGGCGGCCAGGGCCGCGACCGCCGCCGCCAGCCCGCGGTCGGTGAGGATCGGTGGGGCGATTCCCCGGGAGAGCGTGCGGAGCTCGTCGAGCGCCTCGCGGGTCTGGGCGAGCGCCTCGTCGACCGTACGGGCGGCCGCCTCGGGGTCCGAGGTGAGCTGTTGCCGGGCCCGGCCGAGGTCGACCGCGATCCGGACCAGCCGCTGCTGGGGCCCGTCGTGGATGTCCCGCTCCAGACGGCGCAGCGCGGTCGCCTCGGCGGAGACCGCGGCGGCGGTCTTGGCCTGGGCGGCGTCGCGATCCCGGGCCAACAACGCCACCTGGTCGCGCAGCCCGGCCACCCCGTTGAGCAGCGCGTGGGCCAGCCACGCCTCCAGCAGCGCGCACAGGCGCACGACGAACGGCAGCGTGACGCGAACGCGGCGCCGATGGCGACCGCCACCAGCACCCGGTTGGCGAACGTGTTCGGTAGCCCGAACACCTCCACCAGGGGGACGTCGTTGACCACGATCAGGCCCGGGGGATCCGCGGGGTCCAGGGGCACGGCCCACTCCCACAGGGCGTACGTGAGCCCGCCGAGCGCGACCGCCCACCACGTCAGCACGACGGTGGCGGTGACCACGCTCACCGGGCACCGGACCAGCGCGTGCACGAGGTCGAGCCAGTACTGCACCTCGGTGAACGGGGTGAGCAGGCGACGCAACGGTTTCGCGTCGGGTCTGGCCGGCCGGTAGTACACCCCGACCCTGGGCCGGCGCAGCACCGGGGCGAGCCGGGCGCGCTCGGCCTCGGCGAGGCCGCGGGCCAGGTACGCCGTGCCGACCAGCACGGGAACGCCGAGCAGCAGCAGCGGCATCAGGATGGCCGCGGCGGTCAGCCCGGCCAGGACGAGCAGGAACGCGATGCCGCCGAGCGGGAGGCCGACGAGCACGTACGCCGAGTCGACGCCGAGTTGGGTGAGCCAGCGGCGGCGGGGCGCGACGGCGACGGTGTGGTCGGCGATGGGTGTCATGTTCGTGACGCTAGGGCGTCGGGAGCGGGGTTCCCATCCTGCCGCCCGGCGTCCGGGGAGTGGGGTTATCCCCCGTGATGCTTGTCATACCAAGCGGATCGCCGGCCGCCGTGACGGCGCCCGACCGGGTGATGTTCAAGATCACGATTTGTGCAGACGTTCACAAGCGCCTAGTCTGACCAAACACAGGCGGTAAACGCCCGTGAGCGGGCGTACGAGCGGCGTAGCCTCCGGCAGCCGATGCGGTGGGCGCGCCGCCCACCGTCGTGGGAAAGCAACCAGCGCTGTTGGCCCGACCACGCGCCCTCAAACCGGAGCAGCATGAGCCAGCCTCGCGGTGAGAAGCCCGCGCAGCCCCAGACCAGTTCGGCGCCCGGTGACGTCGGACAGCCCGGCGTCGAGGCGAGCGTGCCGGCCGGGCGCGGTCGCGACGCCGGCGCGGGGGTGACGGGGGGTGCGCGGGTCGCCCAGTCCTCCGCAGGTGAGAGCCGTTTGGGGGGCGTGCGGGGGGCGGAGCCCC
>Ga0310830_101813_pt1 | contig 9962 bp, 6 predicted proteins | sample WT_ome_5_FD_201301 | JGI IMG/M metagenome (GOLD analysis project Ga0310830, IMG submission 201301) | Sorghum-adapted microbial communities enriched on wild type (WT) sorghum from Joint BioEnergy Institute, Emeryville, California, United... ...
TTGACTTCCTCCGGGATCGCGTGTTTCGGCTTTCTTCCCCGATTACCGTGGGCCAGTGCCTGGGCGCCTCCTTCTTCCACATATTTCTTCTTCAGCCGAATCACTTGCCGGACGCCGAGTCCGAGTACCGCCGCTCCTTCCGCGTTGGTCATGTGTCCGTCGAGGATTTTCTCCACCACAAGTACCTTTTTCCATTCTGCTCTGGTCAATGTCACTCTCTCCTGTCCCATCGTGACATTATCTCAGAACAACGACATAATTTACTCCCCCCTTGACTAATCCTTTCAGAAATTGTAATATGGCGGAAAGAACGTTTACATACAATTTATATGAAGTTCAGATTGCTTCTATCCTGTCATTTGGTGGTGGTGCATGCATGCGTTTTATCGCGCGCATAAACAGCAACGGCGAAGAACAACCGCTGATCGTTCATCTGCTTGGAACCGCGGACAAGGCGCGCACATTCGCCCAGAGTTTTCACGCCGGGGAACTGGCATATGCTGCGGGACTACACCATGACCTCGGCAAATTTAAGCTTAAGCCTCAGCTTCGGATTAGAAATTATCCCATAAAAGCCACCCACTCCACCGCCGGCGCTCTTGAAATCGGGAAAGATTCGACCTGGCGGGCGATGTTCGGTCCGACCCGGCTCCATAAGCACCTCGCAACCCTCGTTCAGTTTGCCATTGCGTTCCATCATGGCGGGCTGCGAAACTACGGCAACAAAGACGAACCGGGCAGTCTCTGTCATCGGCTGGCATCCGCCGCAGAGGATCCCGAGGAGCAAGAGCACCTGTGGGAGGCCGCCTGGCAGGAAATTGAACGGCCCTCCCTCCCCATACCGATGGACGGTCCGTTGGTCCGCAACTTACTTCGTCAACAAAGCAAAGAAGCATACAGCTGGAAGCTGGCCTTCCTTGGACGCATGATCTATTCCTGTCTGGTGGATGCGGATACGATCGATACGCGCGACTTCTGCGATCCCGCTTCCGCGCAGGCCATTGCCGCACCCGGAACGACGATCCGCGAGCTGCACGACAGGTTGGAGCAATATCTTGCCGTCCGATTTGCCAACGCTGAACCCACCATCGTAAACCGTTATCGCAAAGCCATTCTGGAGAGGTGCAAAAGCCGGGCGCAACTGCCACCACAACTGTTCTCGCTCAGCGTCCCGACGGGAGGTGGCAAAACATTCTCGTCCCTCGCGTTTGCACTGGCCCATGCCAAAGAGAACGACCTCCGGAGAGTTATTTACGTCATCCCGCTGACTTCCATCACCGAGCAGAATGCGGCGGAGTTTCGCAATGCGTTGGGACCCGAAGTGGTGCTTGAACATCACAGCCATTTTCATATCGGCGATCTGGACGAAACGCTCGGCGAAACCGAAAGTCTGCGCTACAAACTGAGCACGGAGAATTGGGACGCGCCTCTGGTCGTCACAACTTCCGTCCAGTTTTTCGAGTCGCTCTTTGCAAGCAGGCGCAGCAAATGCCGCAAACTGCACAACATTGCAAAATCGGTCATCGTCATCGACGAAGCGCAAAGTCTGCCCCGGGGCTATCTGGAACCCTGCCTCCGGGCTTTGGAAGAATTGGTGGAGGGGTACGGCTGCTCCGTCGTCCTCTGCACCGCCACGCATCCTTCCTGGGAGAAACTCGGCAGACGAGTGAAAGAAATCATGGACGAGCCCACGCCAAGCGAGTTGGAGCGGGTTTTCAAGCGCACTGCCGTGGAGCTCAGGGGAAAGCCGTATGAACCGGTGAGAGATTCAACCCTTGCGGAATGGCTGCTTGACGAACATCAAGCGCTGTGCATTGTGAATACCCGGCGACATGCGAAGAAATTGCTGAAACACTTCAATCCCAAGGTGGATGGCCTGTTCCATCTCAGCGGCCGCATGACTCCGCTGCACCGGGCGGAAGTGTTGGATGAAATACGAAAGCGGCTGAAGGACGGAAAACGCTGCATCGTCATCTCCACCCAATTGATCGAAGCCGGCGTCGATGTCGATTTCCCCGTCGTGTACCGCGCCATCGCCGGAATCGACTCCATCGCGCAGGCGGCCGGCCGCTGCAACCGGGAAGGCAAACTCGAAACGGGACGGGTGATCGTCTTTCACCCCGAACCGCATGGCCTGCCCTCCATCGGGTGGCTCAAGGAAACCGCCGTGGAAGCAACTAACTGCATTGATCTGTACGGTGCGGAAAACATGCTGTCCCTGGCCTGCATTTCCGAGTATTTCGAACGCATCCACGGCACCCGCGACAATGAAGCCGGACCGAAGCTTCGGGATCAATATGAAATCGTAAAGATGATGACCCGGACTCCGCCCCATTTTCCATATCAGGACATCGCGGAGCGGTTCAAATTCATCGAATCCGACATGGAATCCATCGTCGTGCCCTGGCGCCGCCCGGCAGATCGGTCAGACCCGAACCATCCGCAAGATGAACATGCCCGTGAACTGATCGACAGCTTGACCACCGCCCTGTACCCGGCAGCCGTCCTGCGCAAGCTGCAACCCTATGTTGTTCAAGTCTACCCGAAAGAACGCGAGGTGCTCCAACACCGGCAGCTCATTCAGACGATTCAGGGTGTTCATGTTCTGAATGATTTTACTTTCTACGACCGGATGACAGGCCTTACCATTCCCGATGAAGATTGAGAATCAACGAAATCATGCCCTGAAAGGAGGTGAATCGGCATGAGTTACGGCATCAAGCTTCGGGTGTGGGGAGAGTATGCGCTTTTTTCCCGTCCGGAAATGAAGGTGGAACGGGTCAGCTACGATGTGATGACCCCCTCCGCCGCCCGCGGCATTCTGGAAGCGATCCACTGGAAGCCGGCGATCCGCTGGGTCGTCGACCGCATCCATGTGATGAAACCGATTCGTTTTGAGAATATCAGACGCAACGAAGTCGCGACCAAGGCATCAGGAAACCGGGTGATCCATGCGACGCATGAGCGACAGCAACGCGCATCCCTGCTGCTCCGGGACGTCGAGTACATCATAGAGGCGCATTTCGAAATGACGGACAAGCGGGGCCCGGAGGACACGCCGGAAAAGCACTACAACATGATGCTGAGACGGGCGCGGCAGGGCCAATGCTTCCATCGCCCCTACCTGGGCTGCCGGGAATTTCCCGCGAACTTCGAGCTGGTGGAAGAAGACACGGTTCCCGCAAGTCCGGCCTTCCAGGGCGAGCAAGATCTGGGCTACATGCTGCTGGACCTGACCTTCACGGTGAACGCCAAAGGCGAAGTCGTCAGGACGATTCCGCATTTTTTTCGCGCGAGAATGGTAGATGGCGTCATAACGATTCCGAGGATAGAGGATGTGAACCGATGATTTTGCAGGCGCTTTACCGCTACTATGAACGGCTCGAGGAACGCGGGGAGACGTTGCCGGGTGATGCTTATTCGGCAGCGGCGGTCTCGTTTGTTGTGCAGCTTGACAAGGACGGGAGCGTCAAGGCGGTCATCCCTTTCGTGAATGAGAAAGGGAAGCCGGACAAGCGCAAGTACATGGTTCCCAAGCAGGTCAAACGCACCAGCGGAATCAAACCTTACTTTTTGTGTGACAAGGCGGAGTATTTTTTCGGATCGGCAATTGGCATGAGGGAAGCTTGCCGGACAAGCATGCGCAAGCTATGGTTATCTGTGCTGGAACATGTCTCATCGAACAGCGATGAAATTCAGGCATTGCGATTGTTTGTTGCCATGGATGCCGGGCAATTGGAGGAAAATCTGACGCAGGTCGTCGACGACCGTGTGCTTGATTCCTTGACGAAAGGCGGTCTGTGCGTTCTCCAATACAGTCCGACCGGCATCTTGTACCACCAACTGCCCGCGCTGAAGTCCGCCTGGGAAAAATTCCATCTGCGGGCGGAGGAACACGGCGCCGATGCTGATTATATGTCATGCCTGATCACCGGTGAACGCGTGCCACAGAGCCGGATCGCCAGGCTGCATCCCAACATCAAGAATGTAATCGGCGCCCAATCGTCCGGAGCCGCGATCGTTTCTTTCAACCTCGATGCCTTCTGCTCATATGGATTGAAGCAATCATACAATGCACCGGTGTCGCAGAAAGCAGCTGACGCGTACGGTTACGTGCTGAACCGCTTCCTTGCCGATCCTGCCCACAAGGTCAGACTGAACGATACGACCGTCGTATTTTGGGCGGAGTCGGATGCTCCCGAAGAGCAGGAATTTCTCGCCAGCCTGCTGCAGGAAGCGGGATCCCATGAACCGGAAGATGAAGACAGCATCCGCTCCCGTGTCCGCAGCGCATTGACCCGTATCCGCAAGGGGCAGACTTTCCGGGAAACCTTCTCGGACCTGAATCCCGATACCCGGTTCTATGTGCTGGGCTTGTCCCCGAACGCCGCGCGGCTGTCCGTCCGGTTCTGGTACACGGGAAGTCTGGGGGAGATCGGCGAGCGGGTCTGGCAGCACTACATCGATCTGTCGGTGCAGGGATTGGATCGTTCGCCTTCCGTTCGGGAACTGCTCCGGGAACTCGCGGTGCAGGGCGACTGGGAAAACATCCCGCCGCTGATGGAGGGGCTGATGCTTCGCTCGATCCTGCACGGACTTCCGTATCCGCGCTCCATTTTCCCGCAGCTCATGAACCGGATCCGGGCAGAATCATCCGACCGAAAGCTGAATCCCCGGCGGGCGGCATTGCTGAAGGGATATTTCATTCGGCAGGCAAGGCTCCATAACGATTTCATGAAGGAGGCGAATTTGACCATGGCGGAGAACGAAAACTCGACAAGCACGGCGTACCATCTGGGCAGGCTGTTCGCCTGTCTGGAGAAGGCGCAGAAGGATGCCCATGAAAACAAACTGAACGCGACCATCTCGGACCGTTTTTGGGGAGCGGCATCGACGACACCCGCGCTGGTTTTCCCCAGGTTGGTGCAATTATCGCGTTATCATGTGTCGAAAGACGAAAAAAACGGACGTTTCAATGACATGGCCATCGCGGAAGTCATGAGCAAATTGCCCGACCGGTTCCCGGCCCGATTGTCGCTGGAAGAGCAAGGAATGTTCGCTTTGGGATATTTCCATAAGCGGCAAAAACTCTACGAGCCCAGGAAGCAGTCCAATCAAACCAATGGAAACGAGGGTTGAACCATGAATGAAAAAACGCTGAACAACCGCTACGAATTCGTCCTGCTGTTTGATGTGGAGAACGGCAATCCCAACGGCGATCCCGACGCGGGCAACATGCCGCGGATTGACGCGGAGACCGGATTGGGGCTTGTTACGGATGTTTGCCTGAAACGGAAGATCCGCAATTACGTGGAACTGGTGAAGGCAGGTGAGCCCGGATACGACATCTATGTGCGTGAAGGTGTCGTGCTGAATCAATTGAACAAGGAAGCGTATGACCATCACCCGGAAATCGAGCTGAAGGAATCAAAGGAAGACAGAATCGAAGCAAAGAAGAAGGATGATCAGCTCACGCTAGCCAGGTGGATGTGCAAGAAGTATTTCGATATTCGCACATTTGGAGCAGTCATGACGACGGGCGTGAACTGCGGCCAGGTCCGCGGTCCGGTGCAATTGACATTTTCGAAAAGCATTGATCCGATCAATCCCACTGAAGTGTCCATCACCAGAATGGCGGTCACGAACGAGAAAGATATTGAGAAGGAACGAACCATGGGCCGAAAAGCCTTCGTCCCCTACGGCCTGTACCGGCTGGAGGGCTACATCTCCGCGCCGCTCGCCCAGCAGACCGGATTCAGCGAGGAAGATCTCGAATTGTTGTGGACAGCGCTCATCAATATGTTCGAGCACGATCGCTCGGCCGCCCGTGGAAAAATGGCGTCACAGAAGCTATTCGTCTTCAAGCACGACACAGCCCTTGGAAATGCCCCTGCGAATAAATTGTTCCAACTGGTTCAAGTGCAACGCAAAGACGGCGTAACCGTTCCCCGCTCGTTCAATGACTATGAAGTGACAGTGGGTACAGCGCCGCAAGGGGTCGCGATTATCGAAATGCTCTGAGGGAGGTTCCATCGGTGCGAACCCCAAGCGCACATAAAACTCCCGGGAGGTTCGCACTCCTTGCGGGACAAGGGGCTGCGGCTTCAAAGTCTATGTAAGATGCTTACCTTATGCTGCTGAATGGAAGGTTCGCGAAAATGCGGCTTTCCGCCCTTGCGTATCAAGGGGTTTCAAGTGGTGCAGTCGCCCGCTGTGCGCGGGCGTGGGTTGAAACGTTTGCTTAATGACCTGGTGCCCGTACACTGCAAAGTCGCCCGCTGTGCGCGGGCGTGGGTTGAAACAAACTCTGCGGGATATGCAGAGATTTCAGTTCCGTTGTCGCCCGCTGTGCGCGGGCGTGGGTTGAAACTCCCGGAGCCACATTTGATTGGACTACAACGCCATGAGTCGCCCGCTGTGCGCGGGCGTGGGTTGAAACTTTCTCGCCGCTACTGTTTGTGTATTGTCGATCTACCGCGTCGCCCGCTGTGCGCGGGCGTGGGTTGAAACTTGCAATCCGAGATCACGGTAACAAATCCGACCTAGTCGCCCGCTGTGCGCGGGCGTGGGTTGAAACACGAACCTTGAATATGCCCCTTACGTCGAATTTGGCGTCGCCCGCTGTGCGCGGGCGTGGGTTGAAACTGATCCGAAATGCCATCAGGATCGGAAGATGCTGCTGTCGCCCGCTGTGCGCGGGCGTGGGTTGAAACACCGTCACACCTTGCACCAGCATGTAGTCGCCCATCAAGTCGCCCGCTGTGCGCGGGCGTGGGTTGAAACAACATCCTTCCCGAACTCGGCCTTGATCTCATCGACGTCGCCCGCTGTGCGCGGGCGTGGGTTGAAACAACTTGCTCGCCCAGGGCGCCCAGAAGGGCCTGAGTCGCCCGCTGTGCGCGGGCGTGGGTTGAAACGCACGGGAACATACCCACGTACAGTATCAGCATCCGTCGCCCGCTGTGCGCGGGCGTGGGTTGAAACGCAGGAGAGTGGAGGCAGCGAAAGCGATAGCAAGGGTCGCCCGCTGTGCGCGGGCGTGGGTTGAAACGGGAAATGGTACTCGGACGGACGCCCAACCGCCTGGTCGCCCGCTGTGCGCGGGCGTGGGTTGAAACCGATAGAATCCGAGCAACTTCCGGCCAGAGGTGGCGTCGCCCGCTGTGCACGGGCGTGGGTTGAAACTCAGCCAACTGGCGCCATGTTACGATCGGAATGAGTCGCCCGCTGTGCGCGGGCGTGGGTTGAAACCCATCCGGTGTCCGCGAACACCGCAAAGTCTGGCGTCGCCCGCTGTGCGCGGGCGTGGGTTGAAACCACTCTCAGGCGCACAGAATGGCTTCGAGAACGAGGTCGCCCGCTGTGCGCGGGCGTGGGTTGAAACACTCCACCGTCACCCCGATCTCTTCGAGGATTTCGTCGCCCGCTGTGCGCGGGCGTGGGTTGAAACAGTGAGCGGACATTGGCCTTCTGGCAAGGACGGAGTCGCCCGCTGTGCGCGGGCGTGGGTTGAAACCCACCTTTTCCAAATCACTGTCGCCCCTGCCCCCAGTCGCCCGCTGTGCGCGGGCGTGGGTTGAAACATTTTTGAGTCGGACGATCTCTTGTTTGGTTTCGTGGTCGCCCGCTGTGCGCGGGCGTGGGTTGAAACTTGATGGCCGGTTCCCGGTGCATCTCGTCGAAGCCAGTCGCCCGCTGTGCGCGGGCGTGGGTTGAAACTTGCCCGAATTTCCAGCGGCGTTCGACGTGTGCGGTCGCCCGCTGTGCGCGGGCGTGGGTTGAAACGCAATGTTGTTTTCGATGTTTTGGAGTCGAGCGCTCGTCGCCCGCTGTGCGCGGGCGTGGGTTGAAACTCCACTCCAACGCTGATCCGGGGGATGTGACAGGGTCGCCCGCTGTGCGCGGGCGTGGGTTGAAACAAATGGAGGGAAAGTGTGAAATGTACGGTAAAAAGTCGCCCGCTGTGCGCGGGCGTGGGTTGAAACATCCTCAAGCGCATATCTCACAGCGTCGATGCTGGTCGCCCGCTGTGCGCGGGCGTGGGTTGAAACTCTTTTTCGTACTGGTCGGCGGCTCGCTTTTCGGAGTCGCCCGCTGTGCGCGGGCGTGGGTTGAAACTTGCCATGCTGATGAAAAACGGGACGATGTATCACAGTCGCCCGCTGTGCGCGGGCGTGGGTTGAAACACCCAGGCCGAACTGGACGCGCACGTCCAATCCCGTCGCCCGCTGTGCGCGGGCGTGGGTTGAAACAGCGCTGGATATGTGCAAAATATTTGCAGACTCTTGTCGCCCGCTGTGCGCGGGCGTGGGTTGAAACGCCGTCCGCGCCCAATACTCGTATGCGCCGCTCGGTCGCCCGCTGTGCGCGGGCGTGGGTTGAAACCCGCAAAACGGCAGTGTCGACCCGACGAAGTCGCTGTCGCCCGCTGTGCGCGGGCGTGGGTTGAAACTCGGAAAGCCGCTCAGCATCCAAACCGAGAATCAAGTCGCCCGCTGTGCGCGGGCGTGGGTTGAAACACGCACTGGTGGCTCAAGGGTGGCCGGGGGAGCAGTCGCCCGCTGTGCGCGGGCGTGGGTTGAAACAGCGTCTCCTCGTCGATCTGGCCGCCGATAAACGGTCGCCCGCTGTGCGCGGGCGTGGGTTGAAACTCGTAATAGCCCCGGACGCCGCCCCGCACCTATCCGTCGCCCGCTGTGCGCGGGCGTGGGTTGAAACTTCAGACGTAAGCCAATCCTGCACCTCTTGCTTGGTCGCCCGCTGTGCGCGGGCGTGGGTTGAAACAAGAAAGCGTCCTGGGCCGACTACAACGGACAGAGTCGCCCGCTGTGCGCGGGCGTGGGTTGAAACGGTTTCGGCGCCCGATCATAGAAGTAATCTCGATGTCGCCCGCTGTGCGCGGGCGTGGGTTGAAACTTCAGACGTAAGCCAATCCTGCACCTCTTGCTTGGTCGCCCGCTGTGCGCGGGCGTGGGTTGAAACTTAGCACCCAAACGCCACCACCTCAAAACAAAAAAGTCGCCCGCTGTGCGCGGGCGTGGGTTGAAACACAATGACCTTAATGGCTCCGTATGCGAAGCCGGGGTCGCCCGCTGTGCGCGGGCGTGGGTTGAAACATCGTCATTTGCTGAATTTGTTGGAGCAGATCGGAGTCGCCCGCTGTGCGCGGGCGTGGGTTGAAACGAATGCGGCGGCTGGCTTCCGGGGATTGGGTGCAGTCGCCCGCTGTGCGCGGGCGTGGGTTGAAACGGGTAGAAATGCCGCTGATCGAGAACAACATCTGGGTCGCCCGCTGTGCGCGGGCGTGGGTTGAAACGTATCCGCCCGTCGTGCCATCCATGTGCTTGCGCAAGTCGCCCGCTGTGCGCGGGCGTGGGTTGAAACATGAGGGCCGCGCTTTATATGCGTGTTTCGACTCAAGGTCGCCCGCTGTGCGCGGGCGTGGGTTGAAACTAGGTAGCCGCTCTTCGACGCTGATCCAGCTCACTGTCGCCCGCTGTGCGCGGGCGTGGGTTGAAACAAGCGTCTGCTGCCATTGTGCGCGAATTTGCGCAGTCGCCCGCTGTGCGCGGGCGTGGGTTGAAACTGACCAAGTGCGGAGGATCGAACACCACGAGTTTGAAGTCGCCCGCTGTGCGCGGGCGTGGGTTGAAATACCGCCGAGACGCTCACCGGGCGCAAGCGGACGGTTTGCCCGCCACATGCGGGTGTGGGGTGAAACTCGACGTCTCCCGCCACACGAGGGCGTGGATTGTAACTACCATGAAACCGGGCCTAGATCAAAAACTTTGTCGAGCCCCGGGGAGCTGCAGCGTGGCATGCACGCTGCAGCCGCTCCGCCAGAGCCTTATTCGCCGTTGATTGCGCGCAGCAGCGTGTGCCGGTTCAGGCGCACCACATGCGCCCGGCGCAGCGCTTCGTCGCGCAGCTCCGGCTCGATCCCGAGCTCGGCCGGAACGGCG
>Ga0310830_101817_pt1 | contig 9923 bp, 4 predicted proteins | sample WT_ome_5_FD_201301 | JGI IMG/M metagenome (GOLD analysis project Ga0310830, IMG submission 201301) | Sorghum-adapted microbial communities enriched on wild type (WT) sorghum from Joint BioEnergy Institute, Emeryville, California, United... ...
TGACCGGGACCGCGCCGTCGTGTCGGCGCCTCATCGAGGGCACCGGCTTCGTCTACGCCCCCGAGCACGTGATGACCAACGCGCACGTGGTCGCCGGCACGGAGGGTCCGGTCACCGTGGAGACCGTGGGCGAGTCCCGCCCGGGCCGCGTGGTGCACTACGACGCCGACCGGGACCTGGCCGTGATCTACACACCGAACCTCAGTGCGCCCCCGCTGCCGTGGGCGCCGGAACTGGCGCGGGCGGGGGCGGACGCCATCGTGGTGGGTTACCCGCTCGACGGCCCGTACACCCCGGTCGCGGCCCGGGTGCGGGACGTGAGCATGGTGAAGGGTCCGAATATCTATGAGGATCGCGACGTGGTGCGTCAGGTCTACATCCTGCGGACCACGGTGCGCAGCGGAAACTCCGGCGGGCCGCTGCTGGACACCGACGGCCGGGTGCTGGGCGTGATCTTCGCGGCCGCGCTGGACGACGACGAGACGGGCTTCGCCCTCGCCCCGTCGGAGGTGTTGCCGGTGGCCGACGCCGCCGCGACCCGGCGCGACCCCGTCCCGACCGGTCGCTGCACCTGACCCCGTGGACGCCACCCAACTCGACCGCTGTCCCAGGCCGACCAGACCTCGGGGTCAGGCGGCGGGTGGCTCGAGGTAGGCGAGCTGCACCAGGCGGGCGCCCTGGCGTCGGGTGACCAGCCAGCCACGCCCCGGTGGGAGCGCCGACGGTCGGACGTTGCCGAGCAGCACACCCTCCTCCCGGTCGCCGGCCATGACGATGCCCGGCGAGCCGAGCTCCCGCAGGCGCTGGATGATCGGGTCGTACAGGGCCCGGCTGGCCCCACCGGCTCGCCGGGCGATCACCAGGTGCAGGCCGACGTCCCGCGCCTGGGCCAGGTACTCCAGCAGGGGCTGCAGCGGATTGCGCCCACCGGAGACCAGGTCGTAGTCGTCGACGAGGACGAACAGCTCGGGCCCCTCCCACCAGGAGCGGGTGCGCAGTTGCTCCGGGGTGACGTCCGGGCCGGGCCGACGCTTCTCCAGGTAGACCGCCGCCGAGGCGATGAGCTTGCTGGCGAACTCCGCCTCGGTGCCGTAGCCGATCAGGTGCTCGGTGGTGATCGCTCCCAGCAGGCTGCGCCGGTAGTCGACCAGGATGATGCGGGCCTGCTCCGGCGCGAACCGGCGGACGATCGACTCGGCCAGGCTGCGCAGCAGGGAGGACTTGCCCGACTCGTCGCCGAAGACCAGCAGGTGCGGCTCGGTGGCGAAGTCGATGGTCACCGGACGCAGGTCGGCCTCGGCGATCCCGATCGGCAGTGCCAGGCCCTCGCCGATCGGTCGCTCCCGGCCGGTCTCGTCGGTCGCCAGCAGGGCGGAGTAGGGCAGCAACGTCGGCAGCATGCGGACCGCCGGGGCGGAGGGTCCGGACCAGGCCTCGGCGATCGCCCGGGTCAGCGCCGCCGGCGGGTGACCGGTGACCTGGGGCAGCGCGGTCAGCAGGTGCAGGCCGTCCGCGGTCAGGCCCCGCCCCGGCGTCCCGGTGGGCACGTTGGCGGCCAGCTTGCGGTTCACCATCGAGTCGGACGGGTCGCCGAGACGAAGCTCCAGTTTGGATCCGAACAGGTCCCGCATGTTCATGCGGAGGTCGTTCCACCGGGTCGCCGTGATGATCAGGTGCACCCCGTAGCTGAGCCCGCGGGTGGCGATGTCGACGAGCACCGGCTCGAGCTCCTCGAAGTCCGACCGGATGGACGACCAACCGTCGATGACGAGGAAGACGTCGCCGAACCCGTCCTCGGGCACCGCCAGGGTGGCGTCCGGGGTGGTGGGTCGGCGCAGCCGACGGAAGGTGGCCATCGAGTCGATGCCCCGCTCGGCGAAGCGGCGCTCCCGGTCGGCCAGCAGCGTGGCCATCTCGCCGACGGTGCGCCGGACCTGGGCCTGGTCGAGGCGTCCGGCCACCCCGCCGACGTGGGGGAGGTCGCGCAACGACCCGAGCGAGCCGCCGCCGAAGTCCAGGCAGTAGACCTGGACCTCGGTGGGTGTGTGCGCCAGGGCGAGCGCGCACACGATCGTCCGGATCAGGGTGGACTTGCCGCTCTGCGGGCCGCCGACGACGGCGAGGTGACCGTTGGCTCCGGACAGGTCGAGCCAGGCCACGTCGCGCCGTTGCTCCAGCGGTTTGTCCACAATGGCCACCGGCACGGACAGGGTCGCCCGTAGCGTCGGGTTGGCGGGGGTGATGCCGCGGACGGGGTCGGTGACGAGGCCGCCGAAGAGCTCGTCGAGGGTCGGCGACTCGCGCAGCGGCGGCAGCCACACCTGGTGGGCCGGCGGGCCCTGGCCGGCGAGCCGGTCGACGATGACGTCCATGAGCGTTGGGCCGCGCTCGTCGGCCGGCGTCACCGGCGCCTCGACCTGTGCCCGCGGCTCGGGTACGTAGGCGGTGGTGTAGTCGTACACGCGCAGCACCGTGGGGGCGATCGCGGTACTGGTGCTGCGGCGCCGGTACGGCCCGGAGACGTACGCCGCCTTGAACCGCTGGGGCGGCTCGGTCGCGACCGCGAGGTAGCCGTGGCCCGGCGTGGACGGCAGGCTCGCCGCCTCGGGCCCGCCGATCACCGCCCGGGACTCCAGGGCGCTGAAGGTACGCAGGGCGATGCGGTAGGAGAGGTTGGCGTCCAGGCCGCGCAGCCGCCCCTCCTCCAGGCGCTGGGTGGCCAGCAGCAGGTGGACTCCGACGGATCGGCCGATACGCCCGATTTGCAGGAATATATCGATGAATTCGGGCTTGGCGGTGAGCATCTCGGTGAACTCGTCGCAGACCAGCAGCAGCGACGGCAGCGGCGGCAGTGGAGCACCGTTCGCCCGGGCCCGGTCGTAGTCGCGCAGCGAGGCGAAGTTGCCGGCGCGGCGCAGCAGCTCCTGGCGGCGGATCAGCTCACCGGTCAGTGCCTCGTGCATGCGGTCGACCAGCGGCAGCTCGTCGGCCAGGTTGGTGATCACCGCGCTCGTGTGCGGCAGGCGCTCGAGGCTGGCGAAGGTGGCGCCGCCCTTGAAGTCGACCAGGACGAAGTTGAGCACCTCGGAGGAGTGGGTCGCGGCGAGGCCGAGCACCAGGGTGCGCAGCAGCTCGGACTTCCCGGAGCCGGTGGCGCCCACGATCATCCCGTGCGGCCCCATGCCGTCCTGGGCCGCCTCCTTGAGATCCAGGTACACCACGCCGCCGCCCTCACCGGTGCCGATCGGGATGCGCAGCATCTCGCGGGGCGGCCGCGGCGCCCAGAGCCGCGCGATGTCCGCCTCGGTGATGTCGGTGATGCCGAGCAGGTCGACCAGGTCCCGGTCGGCCGCCAGGGGCGCCTGCTCGCGCGTCGCCGAGGACAGCCGCAGCGGGGCCATCCGGCGGGCGAGGCAGTCGGCCTCGGTCAGCGACAGCGCGTCGGCCCGGCCGATCTCCTGCTCGGCGTCCATCGTGGCGCTGCGCAGGGCCCCGCTCTCGGCGACGGTGAAGGTGATGGTCGCCCGGTCCACGACGCGCGGCGGGGTGCCCCCGATCTGCATGAGCGTCACCCCGGCCAGGCCCCCGTCCACGCCGAAGTGCGGCGAGCCCGTGGTCTCGGCGTCATCGATGACGATGAGAATGTGGGGAAGGGTGGCCGGTTCGGCGCCGCGCCCGGTCGCGACCGCCGCGGAGAACCGGGGCCGCTTGGCGACCAGATCCGCCAGCAGATCGTCCAGTTCGGACAGTGTGGCGGCTACGAGCCGTCGCTGGCCGAGGGCGTCGTGGTCGGTCGGATGGAGGGCGTGGGGCAGCCACTTGAGCCATTCCCATTCCCGGCGACGATCGGCGGAGACACACGCCGCCACCACGAGGTCGTCGGGGGCGTGGAACGTGGCGAGCTGCCCGATCATGGCGCGGGCCAGCGCCCGGCCGCCCGCCTCACCACCGGCCCGGTCGAGGATCAGCACGCGGCTGAAGGCCCGGACCGCGATGGAGATCGGCAGGTCCGGTACCACCGAGTAGGTGCTGAGGAACCGGTACAGCGCGGCCGCGGTCACCGGTTCGAGATCGGTCGTCGGGTCGATGGACGGCGCGACCAGGGGGGTGGCCAGCGCCTGCGGGCCCACACCGACCCGAACCACCCCGAAGTCGGCGTCGGTCGGCCGGCGTTCCCACACCCGCCGGCCCATCGCCTCGCTCCACAGTGACGGAGGATCGGGATGTCGATACATGAGCGCTTCGCGCTGCTCGACGATCGTCGCGCGCACCTTGCGCCGCACGCTGGCGAGGTAGCGCAGGTAGTCGCGTCGGGCGGCCATGAGCTCGGCCTTGCGGGGCCCGCTCGCCGTGCCGAGGTTGATCACCAGCATGCCCAAGGTGGACAGTCCGAAGATCGCTCCGACGACATATGTGTACGGATTCGCCCCGTCCCGCCCACCGAACATGAGGGCCGTCGCCATGGTCCCGGCGAGCATGGGCAGCACCATCAGGTACTGCTGCCAACGCGCGCCAGTGGGCTGCGGGATCGTCGGAGGGGGCTCGAGGGGCAGGTCACCGCTCGGCAGTGGAGGAGCCGCGCGCCGGGGCGGACGTCGGATCACCTCCGTGCTCACGATGCGTGCCTTTCGCCGGAATACGGAGCCGGACTGCTCGCGGCCGATGCCCGCCGACGCTCGCTCCTCGCGTTCACGGTCACCGATGCTAGGGGCTGGGTCCGCGCGGCGCCGTCCCCCGCGAGCCGGCGCGAGCGGGGCGGCGAACGGAGCCCGGCGCGTGGTACAGATCTGGCGTGTCCGCACCCACGAGTGGCCTGGCCCGCCTCACCATCCGCGCCCCGCGACGCAGCCTCGACCTGGCCATCCCCTACCAGGTGCCGCTGGCCGAGCTGTTGCCCGAGGTGTTGCGCCGCGCCGGTGAGGCGAGCGGCGACGTCGGTGCGGGTCCCGGGCCGTCCGGAGGCTGGGTGCTGCGTCGCGGCGACGGGACCTGCCTGCGCGGGGAGGTCGCCCTGGCTCACCAGGGCGTGCGCGACGGCGACATCCTCTACCTGGTGCCGCGTCACCTCACCTGGCCCGAGCCGCAGTACGACGACGTGGTCGAGGAGATTGCGGAGGCCGCCCGCAGCCACGGCCGCACCTGGGACGCCGCCGCGACCCGGATGGTCTCCCTGGTCGCCGCTGGACTGGTGCTGCTCACCGGGCTGGGCATGCTGCTGGCCGTGGAGCCACCGCGCATCGTCCCCGCCCTGGCCGCCGCCGCCGTGGCCGGAGCGCTGCTCGGGGCCGGGGCGCTGCTCTCGCGGGCGCTCGGCGACGGCGTCGTCGGGGCGGCGGCGGCCGGCATGGGCCTGCCGTACGCCGCGGCGGCCGGAATGCTCTTCGCGCTGGGCGAGGCGTCCGGGTTCGCGCTGACCGCCGACGCCCTGCTGGTCGGTTCGTGCGCGCTGCTCCTCGCGGCCGCCCTCGGGGCGGTGGGCGTCGGGCACGGGCTGCGCGTCTTCGTCGGCGGGGCCACCGTCGGCTTGGCCGGGCTCCTGGGCGCGCTGCTGGGCATCCCGCTGGCCGGTCACCGCGCCGCCGCGATCCTCGTGGTGGTTCTCGTCGCCGGGATCGGGCTGGCCCCCCTGCTCGCCGTCCGGCTGGGCCGGCTGCCCCTCCCCGTGGTGACCGCCTCCCCGCAGGTCCTGGCGGCCGAGCGCCGTCCGACCCGGCCCGAGGTGCTCGCCGCCGTGGTGCGGGCGGACGAGATCCTCGTCGGATCGCTCACCGGCATCGCGATCGCGTCCGGAGTCTGTGTCGCGATGCTGACCCGGGCGGGTGGCATCGCCGCCCCGCTGCTCGGCGGGCTCGTCGCCGTGGCGCTGCTGCTACGGGCCCGCCTCTTCCCCACGGTCGCGGCCCGGCTCCCGCTGTTGGTGGGCGGGCTGGTCGGGCTGGCCCTGACCGCCGTCACGGGGGCCGCCGCCTCGGGCTCGGCCACCCGGCTGCTCGGCGTCGGGCTCGCGTTCACCGCGGTCGTCGCGCTGATCTCCACCGCGGCCACCGCCAGCCGCCGGCGGACGGGTCCGTCGCCCTACCTGGGGCGGCTCGCCGACATTCTCGACGTGGCGACCGTGGTCGCCCTCGCTCCCGTGGCCTGCGCCGTGCTCGACCTGTTCACCTGGGTCCGCGGCCTCGCCGGCTGACGCACTGCCCGGCCGCACCGGCGCGGGCTATCGCGGCGCGGGCTTCAGCGGCGCGAGCTACCGCGGCGCGAGCTACCGCGGCGCGAGCTACGAGGCGTGGTGGGCGGCGTGGCGCTGCTGGGAGGTGGTTATCTCGGCCTCGGCCTCATTGCGGCCGACCCAAACGGCGCCCTCGACGCTCTTGCCCGGCTCCAGCTCCTTGTAGACGGCAAAGAAATGCTGGATCTCCGCGAGGTCGAACGGCGACAGGTCGTCGATGTCGCGCAGGTTGGCCTGACGGGGGTCCCCAGCCGGGACGCAGAGGACCTTGTCGTCGTTGCCCTTCTCATCGCGCATGCGGAACATGCCGATCGCCCGGCAGCGGATCACGCAGCCGGGGAAGGTGGGCGCCGGCACGAGGACGAGCGCGTCGAGGGGGTCCCCGTCGGCGCCCAGGGTGCCCTCGATGAAGCCGTAGTCGGCCGGGTACTGCGTGGCGGTGAACAGGGTCCGGTCCAGCCGGATCCGGCCGGTCTCGTGGTCGACCTCGTACTTGTTGCGCTGGCCCTTCGGGATCTCCACCGTGACGTCGAACTCCAGGCCATCGACCGGGTCGGCCGCTTGGACGGCGGCATCCGATTGGATGTCGGTGGTGGTCCGCTTTGGCGTCTGGGCGGCGTCGGCTCGCGTCTCGTCGTTCCGATCCGATCCGGCCAGCTCCGGTGACACCATCTACGTCGACTCCTTGGCTGTCTGGGCATCGCCCACCCGCTAGTCTCGCCTACGCTGCTCGCGGGCGTGGTGGCAACGACCGCGCGCCACCCGCCAGGTGCAGGGGCCGTGCCAGGTGTAGGTGCGGGGAGGGCCAGGTAGGGAGGGGCCGGGTGACACAACCGGGGACCGAGGACGGCCAGACCGGCGGGTCGGAGGCCGTCCGGCCGGCCGACGACGTCGTACGGCCAGGGACGGGTGTCGTCCGCCCCGGCACCGGTGTGGTCCGGCCCGGGACCGGCGTGGTTCGGCCGGGTGGCACCTCGCCCGACGGTTCGGCGAAGGCCGTCGCCTCCGTGCCGGAGACGCCCGAGAAGCCTCCGGAGCCGATCCACGTGGTCCTGCCGGTGATTCCCGTCAAGCCGGTCAAACAGAGCTTTCTGGACCGGCTCGTCGCGGGTAAGTCCGAAGCCGAGCGCGCGGCCGAGGAGGCCAAGCGCGCCGAGGAGGCCCGGCGCAAGGCCGAGGAGGAGCAGCGCAAGGCCGAGGAGAAGGCGCGGCGTAAGGCCGAGGAAGAGCAGCGGAAGGCCGAAGAGGAGCGCCGGAAGGCCGAGGAAGAGCGGCGCAAGGCCGAGGAGAAGGCCCGGCGGGCGGCGGAGGAGGCCCGGCGTAAGGCCGAGGAGGAGCAGCGCAAGGCCGAGGAGAAGGCGCGGCGTAAGGCCGAGGAGGAGCAGCGGAAGGCCGAGGAGAAGGCGCGGCGTAAGGCCGAGGAAGAGCAGCGGAAGGCCGAGGAGGAGCGCCGGAAGGCCGAGGAAGAGCGGCGCAAGGCCGAGGAGAAGGCGCGCAAGGAGGCCGAGCGGGCCCGGCGGGAGCAGGAGGAGGCCGCCGAGCGAGCCCGGCGGGCGGAGGAGCGCGCCCTGCGGCGGGCCCGCGACGACGAGGACGACGAGGACAGCGGGTACGACCAGGACCGGGCGTACGACAAGGACCGGCCGTACGACAAGGACCGGCCGTACGACAAGGACAGGGCGTACGACGAGGACTGGACGGGCGACGAGCGACCACGCGACTTCGCCGGGCCCGCCACCGCGCCCCGCACCCGGCCGACCGAGGGCGCTCCGGCCCGGCCCGCGCCCCCGGCTCCGCCCCGGGCACCGGTGGGCCCGACCGCTCCGTCGCGCCCCGGGCCGCCCGCCGGTCCCCCGCCCCCGACTCGTCCGGCCCGGCGCCCCGCTCCGGAGCGGACCCCGCCCGCGCGCGGCGTCCGCACGCGGCCGCGGCGCCCCAGTCGCGACGAGTACGACGACTACCAGCGCGACGGTTACGGCCGGGACGGTTACGGGCGCGACGGTTACGGCCGCGACGAGTACGAATACGACTACCCGTACGGCGAGTACCGCGAGCCCACCCGCCGCCCCTGGTGGCACTGGGCCGTGGCGGTGGTGGCGGCGATGGCGCTCGGCGCCGGCAGCGCCGCCATCACGGGGGCGGTCGTCCCGGACCCCACGGTGGCGTACCACGCCGGCGTCGACATGGGGCAGCGGGTATCGGTCCCCGAGCCGATCGGCGACGGCGCGGTCGTACCGAGCCGCACCGGGCTGGAGGCCGCGCTGGCCCCGCTGTTCGCCGACGCCGGCCTGGGGGCGCGGGTCGCGGGTTCCGTCGCCGACGCCCTGACCGGCGATGTGCTGTGGGAGCGCGGGGGCGACGTGGCGATGGTCCCGGCCTCGGCGGCCAAGCTGCTGACCGCGGCCGCGGTGCTGCACACCCGCGGGCCGAACTACCGCATCCCCACCCGCGTGGTCGCCGGGGCGAGCCCGGGTGAGGTGGTGATCATCGGGGGCGGCGACCCGACGTTGGCCGCGGGCGAGGTGTCCGCCTACCCCGGGGCCGCGCGGCTGGACGAACTCGCCGAGCAGGTGCGCGACGCCCTGGGAACCACGCCGACCCGGGTCGTCGTGGACGCGTCGCTGTTCCCGGGGCCGACCACCCACCCCACCTGGTTCGAGCCGGACGTGGCCGGTGGCGTGATCTCGCACATCACGGCGCTGATGACCGACGGCGCCCGGGTGAACCCGGCCGACCGGGGCAGCACCGCCGCGCGGCACGCCGAGCCCGACCTCGCCGCGGCGCGGCAGTTCGCCCAGGCGCTGGGGGTGCCGCCGGACCAGGTCGGGCGGGGCAGCGCGCCGGCGAACGCGCGGGTGCTCGGCGAGGTCCTGTCCCCACCGATCGCGCGCATCGTGGAGACGATGCTGCTCGAGAGCGACAACGTGCTCGCCGAGATGCTGGCCCGCCAGGTCGCGGTGGCCAAGGGCCTGCCGGCGAGCTTCGACGGGGCGGCCCAGGCGATCCGGACCGTGCTCGGCGAGCTCGGGGTGCCCATGCCGGCCGGCGGCGGTCTCGTCGACGGCAGCGGCCTCTCCGACGCGAACCGCGTGACGACCAACCAGCTCGTGGCCGTCCTGCACCGGGCCATGTCGTCCGAGCATCCCCAGTTGCGCACGCTGGTGTCCGGCCTGCCGGTCGCCGGGTACTCCGGCACGCTGGGTGACCGGGGCGGCGCGGGTCTCGGCGTGGTCCGGGCGAAGACGGGAACGCTCAACCACGTCAACGCCCTCGCCGGCTACGTCGTCGACGCCGACGGCCGGGCCCTCGTCTTCGCGGTGGTCGCCGACGCGACGAGCAACAAGTGGGCCGCCGAGAGCGCGCTGGATCGCATCGCCGCCCAGATCAGCCGGTGCGGGTGCCGGTAACGGGTATCGGTCAAGCCCGGCGCGGGTGTCGGTCGACGGCGGCGCGGGTATCGGTCAACGGGGGCGCGGGTACGGTAGCCGCATGGCGCAGTTCGGCCGCGAGCGCGACGAGCACGCGGGCCCCGGGACCGCGAGCCGGCGGTTCATCGACTGGGGTCTCGCCGAGGCGACCGCTGCGGCCCTGGGCAAGACCGGCCCGCGGGTGACGGTGACCGAGGCGATCGACGTCGTCGAGCAGCTGCGGCGGCTCGCGGTCGAGGCGGCCGAGCACGTCGAGGCGTTCACCGGCC
>Ga0310830_101821_pt1 | contig 9908 bp, 7 predicted proteins | sample WT_ome_5_FD_201301 | JGI IMG/M metagenome (GOLD analysis project Ga0310830, IMG submission 201301) | Sorghum-adapted microbial communities enriched on wild type (WT) sorghum from Joint BioEnergy Institute, Emeryville, California, United... ...
GCGGTGGTCGGGGCTCCGAACGCGCCCTCGCGCCGCAGCTCGGCCAGGGCGAGGCCGCCGCTGCCGAACCGGTGCTGGAAGACGGTCGCGAAGTGCGGCCCGTCGGCCTCGGTCCGGGCCACGATACGGTCCAGGTCGGCGAGGTTCAGCGCCGGCGGCTTCTCGCAGACCACGGTGACCCCCTCGTCGAGGCAGGCGATCGCCTGCTCGGCGTGCAGCCCGGGCGGGGTGCACAAATCGACGATGTCCGGTCGGCCGGCGGCGAAGAGCTCGGCGAGGTCGCGGTGCAGCCGCGGCACGTTGAAGCGGGCGCCGAACGCGGCCAGCCGTTCCTCGTCGACGTCGACCGCCGCCACGATCCGCGCGCGCCCGGCGAGCTCGGCCAGGGCCTGAGCGTGGTAGGCGGCGATCCCACCCGTGCCGACGATCGCGACGTCAAACGTTTGCACGGGGCGACCCTCTCTTCCGCGAGCCGTGACATCGGGGCGGGTCACGGTCCCGAGGCGACCGTAGTCACGCCCGGGTCGGCTGGTCAACCGGGCGCGGCCGCGCGGACGGCTCTGCTGCGTCCTACGCATCACGAGCGCCAGCCCGCGGCCACCATCGGCGACCTGGACAGTCAACCCCGCTCACCTGGACAGTAAACGCCGCTGTAGGTAATGGATTCAAGATCCGCGATTTCTGGGGGCCCACCGGAGGGGGTCGACCCTCCAAGAGAGGGGGTGTCCACCCTCCAAGAACTGTGACCTTGGAAAGTGGACCCCGCTATAGGGGGTACTGGATTCCAAGATCCGCCATCCAGGCGAGGACACACCACCGCCCGCCACCACCTACGAAGTCACGCCGCCACCACCACGTGGTCACACCACCGTGGTCGCACCACCGAGGTCGCACCACCACCGTGGTCGCACCACCACCGTGGTCGCACCACCACCGTGGTCGCACCACCACCGTGGTCACACCATCGCCGAGGTCACACCACCATCGTGGTCGCACCACCACCACAACCAGCGGCGGTCAGCGTTACGCAGTCGTGACCAATTGGTTTCTTGACGAACGAAACTAATAGGTCCGATAGTCGTTCGCGTGACCCCCCGCCCCGCGCCCCGGCGACCCCGCGACCCGGACGTTCCGACGCTGCCGGCCGACCCGACGGCCGCGAGCGTGTTCATCGCGGTGCTGACCCGGGGGCCGATCGCCCGCAACGAGATCGCGCGGGTCCTCGGGCTCTCCCCGGCCACGGTCTCCAAGGCCGTCCGCCCCATGCTCGAGGCGGGCTACCTGGTCGAGTCAGGCCCGGCGGCCGAGTCGAGTTCCGATGGCGCGGCCGCCCGCCCGGGCCGGCCCCTGGTGCCGTTGCGGGTCGTCGCTGACCGCGAGTTCGTGCTCGGTATCAAGCTGGCCGGCACCCACGCCGTGGGGGTGGCGGTGGACCTGCTCGCCAACATCCGGGCCTCACGACGGGTGGCGTTGCCCAGCCACGAGGTCGACGCCGTGGTGCAGACGCTGGCCGCGCTCGCCGAAGGCCTCAGCGCGGACCTCGGTAGTGGCCCGGTGACCCGGGTCGGTGTCGGGGTCGGCGGCCACGTGGATGCGCCCCGTGGTTTCGTGCGCTACGCGCCCTTCCTCGAGTGGCGGGACGTCCCGCTCGCCGAACTGCTCGCCAAGCGGTTGAACCTGCCGGTCGTGGTGGAGAACGACGTCAATTCGTTGACCGTCGCGGAGCAATGGTTCGGAGCCGGGCTCGACGTGCCGTCCTTCGCCGTGGTGACGATCGGGGCCGGTATCGGCTGCGGCTTCGTGGTGGACGGCTCACTCGTGCACGGGGCTCACGGGCTGGCCGGGGAGTTGGGCCACGTGCCGATCGTCCACGATGGACCGCGGTGTCTGTGCGGCAATACCGGCTGTGTGGAAGCGCTCGCCTCCGACGAGGCGATCCTGACCCGGGTCCGCGCGGCCACCGGCCGGCCCGACCTCGACCTGCGGGGGGCGGTCCGGCTCGCTCGCGAGGGCGACCCCGCCGCCACCGCCGCGTTCACCGCCGCCGGCGACGCCCTCGGTCGGGCGCTGGCGGTGGTAGCGAACCTGCTCAATCCCTATCGGATCGTGCTGTCCGGTGAAGGGCTCGCCGCCAGCGACCTGTTCGAACAGACGGCGCGAGAGTCCTTCGCCCGCCACGCGTTCGGGCAGGCCGTCGAGTGCGAGCTCGTCACCCGTCCGTTGCCCGACGACACATGGGCGCGGGGAGCGGCGGCGGTCGCGATCTCGCACCTGTTTACCGGTCCGATCCCGGGTGTCCCGATGCGGTAGCGCGCACCGGGGCACGTACGCCGCCGTCCCACAGCGGCGCCCCACCCACACACCAGAAGGAGCAGAGCACCGTGAAAAGAGTACCGAGGCGGCGCGGCCGATTGGCCAGCGCATCGCTCGCCGTGGTTACCTCGCTGGCCCTGCTGGGCTGCAGCGGCAACGATCCCTCGTCCACCGACGGCGAACTCGCCGGCACCATTACGTTCTGGCACGCCTACGGCGCAGACTCGAAGGAGATCGAGACGCTGCGCGAGGTGATCATTCCTGGCTTCGAGGCCAAGTACCCGGGCACTGACGTCCAAGACGTCGCCGTGCCGTACGACCAGCTCCACCAGAAGATGATCACCGCGGCCGCCGGGGGTGACCTGCCCGACGTCATGCGGGCCGACATCATCTGGGTGCCGGAGGCGGCCAAGCTCGGCCTGCTGGAGCGGCTCGACACCGCGATGCCCGATTTCGATGCGCTGGCCGCGAAGGTCTTCCCGGGCACGTTGGAGACGAACAAGTACCAGGACGGCTACTACGGCCTGCCCCTGGACACCAACACGCGGGTGCTGATGTACAACGCCGACGCGCTGACCGCGGCCGGAATGAGCGAGGCGCCCGCCACGTTCGACGAGCTGCGCGAGCTGGCGGACAAGCTGGCCGGTAAGGACATCTACGCGTTCGCCGACAACGGCCTGTCCGGGTGGAACGTGCTGCCCTGGATCTGGTCGGCCGGCGGCGACATCACCGACGAGGGCTACACCCGGGCCACCGGCTACCTCAACAGCCCGGAGTCGGTCGCCGGGGTGACGCTGCTGTTCGAGCTGTTCCAGGCGAACCAGATGCCGAGCATCGTGCTCGGCGGGACCGGGGGAGTGCCCACATCGGACGGTCTGGCCACCGGCAAGTACGCCACCATCCTGGATGGACCGTGGATGTACCCGATCTTCGAGGCGACGCACCCCGACTTCGAGCTTCAGGTGGGTCCGGTCCCGGCCGGCCCCGGCGGCAGCGTGAGCGTGGTCGGGGGCGAGGACGTCGTCGTGTTCCGCGGGTCGCAGAACAAGGCGCTGGCCCTGGAGTTCGTCCGGTACCTGCTCTCGGAGGAGGCCCAGCTCGCCTTCGCCAAGATCGGCCAGATGTCGGTGCTGCGCGACCTCGACGTGGTCTCGGTCAACCCGATCTACGGTCCGTTCGTGGAGCAGCTGAAGACGGCCAAGGCCCGCCCGCCGGTGCCGAGCTGGCCGAAGATCGACGACCTGCTGCAGCGGCGGTTGCAGGCCGCGTTCCGCGGCGAGATGAGCGTGCAGGAGGCGCTCGACACGGCGGCCGAGGAGATCGATGCGCTGCTGGCCGAGGACTGAGCGTGCCGCCATGGGTCTCGACGAACGGTTCGGCGCCGCGGCGGAGGTTCTGGCCGCCGTACGTCCCGTCCGGGAGACGCGAGCATGACCGCCGTACCCACCACTGTGGCTCCCCGGCCTGACCAGGCCGGGGAGCCACCCCGGTCATCACGGGCGCTCGGGCGGAGCCGCTGGCCGGCCGCTTCGGGCGGCCGGCCCCGCCGCCGCTCCCGCCTGGTCGCCTACGCCTTTCTGGCCCCGGCGTTCACGCTCTTCGTGATCGTCATGCTGGTCCCGATCGGGAAGGCGGTCCAGGTCAGCTTCTACGACTGGCTGCCGTTCCCGGGCGCGGAGAACACCTGGGTCGGCTTCGACAACTATGCCCAGGCCCTCGGTGACCCACAGTTTCGACTGAGCGTGGTCAATGCGGTCGTCTACATGCTGGTCACGGTGCCGGGCCAGATCGTGCTCGGTCTCGGCGTCGCCCTGCTGCTGCAGAACCGGCTGCCCGGTCGCATGGTGTTCCGGGTGCTGTTCTACCTGCCCGTCGTGACGAGCTGGGTCGTGGTCTCGTTGCTGTTCCGCTACCTGTTCGCCACGGACGGGGGCCTCATCAACTGGGTGCTGGTCGAGGGGCTCGGGGTGGTGGACGAGCCGGTCGCGTGGCTCGAGTCCCGGTGGACCGCCATGGCCGCGCTCTGCGTCCTCGGCATCTGGAAGGGCATCGGCTGGACGGCGATCATCCTGCTCGCCGGGCTGACCGGGGTACCGCGGGAGCTGCACGAGGCGGCCGCGGTGGACGGGGCCGGTTACGCCCGTCGGGTCTGGCACGTGACCCTGCCCGCGCTGCGCCGGACGCTGGTCTTCGTCAGCGTGATGCTGGTCATCGGCAGCTTCAACGTCTTCATCTCGGTGCTGCTCATGACGCGGGGCGGGCCGGCCGGCCAGACCGAGGTGCCGCTGACCTACACGTATCGCGAGACGTTCAACTTCCTTGAGTTCGGGTACGGCTCGGCGGTCGCCGTCCTCATGACCGTCGTCGTGCTGATCCTCTCCATTGGACAGATGATGGTGGCGAACCGGGCGGAGCGTGGGGAATGAGCATCGACACGCCACGGCTGCGGCGCACCCGGACCGCGGCCCGTTTCGTGACCCTGGTCCTCGGCGCGCTGGTCATGATCGTGCCGTTCCTCTACATGCTCGCCACGTCGTTCAAGCCGAACGCGCTCGCCTTCGAATGGCCGCCGAAGTTCATTCCGGACACGCCCACCATTGCAAACTACGTGCAGGCCTGGTCGGCCAACAACTTCGGCCGCTACTTCGTCAACTCCGCGATGGTCGCCTGCGTCACCACCGCGGCGACCACGCTGCTGGCGGCCATGGCGGCCTACGCGTTCGCCCGGTTCCGGTTCCCCGGCCGGACCCTGCTCTTCTGGACGATGATGCTGGGCCTCATGGTGCCGGGCGTCGTCATCCTCATCCCCCAGTTCCTGGTGGCCCGTACGCTGGCGCTGACCGACTCGCTGTCGGGTCTGGTCTTCTTCTACGTCGGCGCCGGCATGGCGTTCAACACGTTCCTGCTGCGCGGGTTCTTCGAGCGGATGCCGCGCGAACTGGATGAGGCCATGGACATGGATGGCGCCGGCCCGGTCCGCCGGTTCCTGGCGCTGTACCTGCCGCTGTCGCGACCGGCCCTGGCCACCTCGGCCATCTTCGCCTTCCTCGGCGCCTGGGACGAGTACACGTGGGCATTGACTACTATCAACGATCCCGACAAGTACACACTGCCGCTGGCGATCGCCCAGTACCACGGCCAGCACGCGACCGCCTGGGGCCTGGTCTTCGCCGCCTCGATCATCGGGATGCTGCCGGTGGTCGCCGTGTTCCTGCTCGGCCAGCGCCACGTCGTGGCCGGGCTGCAGACCGGCGCGGTCAAGGCCTAGCCCTTCGCCGTGTTCCGCCGTGTTCCGCCGTGTTTCGCCGTGTGCGCCGTGTTTCGCCGCGTTGATCTAGGGCTTGGAGTGGTGGTTGAAGATCGACTCATCACTCTAGGCCCTAGATCAACAAAGGTGTGCTGATCAACGGAGGTGTGCTGATCCCAGTGGAGGCTCAACCGTGATCCTGCCGACGAAGGCCCGGTTTGCGCCGGGCGAGCCGGTGCTCGTGTCCATGGCGGCTCCGCCGCCTGCGCACATGGCGGCCCCGCCGATCGCGTGCGACATCAGGGTCGAGCATCTGGGCGACGAGGTACGACGGATCGCCGTCGCTCGTGATGCCGCCGGCGAGCAGACCGTCGACCTCGGGCCGCTGCCGGAGGGCGGGTACGGCGTGCGTCTGTGCGTCAGGGACGGGAGCACGCTGGCCCAGACGGCGGTCGAGGTGCTGGCTGACCCCGTGGCCCGCCTGCGGTACGGCTTCGTGGCGAACTTCGCCCCGGACCGGGACATCGACGGCGTGCTGCGCTTCTTCCGTCGGCTGCACCTGACGGCCGCCCAGTTCTACGACTGGGCCTACCGGCACGCGAACCTGGTGGGACCGGAGCCACAGTGGACCGATCCGCTCGGCCAGCTGGTGTCGCTGGCCACGGTGACGGCGCTGTCGGCGGGGCTGCGGGCCGGTGGCACCTTGCCGATCGGGTACGCGGCGGTCTACGGCGTCGGACACGGCGAGTGGCCGGCCTGGCAGCACGCGGCGCTGCTCGACGCGAACGGTCGGCCGCACTCCCTGGCCGACTTCCTGTCCATCGTGGACCCATCTGACCCGCAGTGGTTGGCCCATTTCCGCGCCGACCTACGTCGGGCCGTGCAGGCCGGCGGCTTCGCCGGGTTCCACCTTGACCAGTACGGCTTTCCGCGCCGGGCGGTCCGGCGGGACGGGCGGGTCGTGGACCTGGCCGTCGCGTTCGACACGCTGATCCGCGCCGTCCGGGCCGAGCTTCCCGAGGCATGCCTGATCTTCAACAACGTCAACGACTTCCCGGTTTGGGCGACCACCCGCAGCCCGCAGAACGTGACCTACACCGAGGTCTGGGAGCCTCACGACACCCTGGCCGACCTCGCCGCCGTGGCGACCCGGTCCCGGTCGCTGGCCCCGAGCCGGCCGGTCGTGCTGGCCGCCTACCAGAGTGTGTACGCCAAGCACCCGGTGGTGGCGGCGGACGCGGCGACCCGGCTGGCCATGGCCACGATCTTCTCCCACGGGGCGACGCAACTCCTCGCCGGCGAGGACGGCCGCCTGCTGGTCGACCCGTACTACGTCCGCAACCACCGGCCCGAAGCCTCCACAGTGGACCGGTTGGCGCGCTGGTACGACTTCCTCGTCGCGGCCGGCGATCTGCTCTTCGCCGATGACCAGGCCGACATTACGCGCTCGGTGGTCGGTGGCCTCAACGGCGAGCTCGACGTCGCGAGCGATGGGGCGCCGGTGAGCCATGAACCGCGGCCCGGTGTCATCTGGCGCCGCGTGGTGCAGACCCGGTTGGGCATCGTCGTCCACCTGATCAACCTGACCGGGCAGACCGAGACGGGGTGGGACACGCCCAAGGCCGAGATCGTGCCGGTCGGCGGACTCCGTCTGCGGATGCGGCAGACCGGCGCCGAGGTACCCCGTCTGCAGGTCGCCGACCCCGATGCGGGCGTCGCGTTCACGCCGCTGCCGTTACGGGCGGAGGACGGCTACCTGTCCGCCGACCTACCGCCGCTGCGGGCCTGGCAGGTCCTGCTCATCCGCCACACTGACCGGCCCCTGACGCCCACCAGCGATCGCGAGGAGAACCGATGACTCAGCCCGCCGCTCGGCGCATTGTGCCCGTGGCCCGGGGCGCCATGCCTTCCGAGGCCGTACCGTCGGTCGTCCGGTCGGATCCGTGGTGGCGGGAGGCCGTCATCTACCAGGTGTACGTGCGCTCGTTCGCCGATGGCGACGGCGACGGTGTCGGCGATCTGGTCGGCCTGAGGGAGCGTCTGGACCATCTCACCCGGCTGGGCGTCGATGGTCTGTGGCTCAACCCGTGCTACCCCTCGCCCGGGGCGGACCACGGCTACGACGTTGCCGACTATATGAATATCGATGAGCGCTATGGGGGCCTGCCGGCGCTCGACGCCCTGCTCACCGCCGCCCACGACCGCGGTTTGAAGGTCCTCCTGGACCTGGTGCCCAACCACTGCTCGGCCGAGCACCCGTGGTTCCAGGCCGCCCTGGCCGCGGCTCCGGGCTCGCCCGAGCGCGACCGGTTCATCTTCCGCAGGGGGCGTGGCCCGGCCGGCGAGCAGCCGCCGAACAACTGGCGCTCGGTCTTCGGGGGCCCCGCCTGGACGCGGGTGGGGCAGACCGACCAGTGGTACCTGCACAGCTTCGATCCGAGCCAGCCGGACTTCAACTGGCGCAACGAGGAGGTCCGGGCGTACTTCGACGACGTGCTGCGGTACTGGTTCGACCGCGGGGTCGACGGTATGCGCATCGATGTCGCCCACATGCTGGTGAAGCACCCCGACCTGCCGGACTGGCCGTTCCCGCCCGACGGGTCGGCCGACTACAACGGCTACGCGCAGAACCAGCCCGAGGTGCACGAGGTGCTGCGGCGGTGGCGCGCGATCGCCGACTCGTACCAGCGGGAAATCCCGCTCGTCGGTGAGGTGTGGGTGCCGACCGTCACCGACCTGGCCCGCTACCTGCGATCCGATGAACTGTCCCAGGCCTTCTACTTCGACCTGCTGATGACCGAATGGGACGCCGCGGCCTTCCGCGCGTCGGTTAGCCGGGGGCTGGCCGAGATCGACGCGACCGGGGCGATGGTCACCTGGACGTTGGCCAACCACGACGTGCATCGGACCGTGACCCGCTATGGGCTCGTGCGTCGGGACGGGACGACGGGCTCATCCGATCCCGTTGGTGGGGCCGTCCGGGCCCGCGGCGAGGTCGACGTGGCGCGGGGACTGCGCCGCGCGCGGGCGGCACTGCTGCTGGTGCTCGCGCTGCCCGGCTCGGTCTACCTCTACCAGGGCGAGGAGCTCGGGCTCCCCGAAGTGCTCGACCTGCCCGACGAGGCCCGGCAGGACCCGATCTGGTTCCGCTCGGGCGGCACCGAGCACGGCCGGGACGGGTGTCGCGTGCCATTGCCGTGGCGCCCCGACGAGCCGGGCCTGGGATTCGGCAGCGCCCACCCCTGGTTACCGCAGCCCCACTGGTTCGCCGACTACGCCGTGACGCGTCAATGGGACGACGCGTCGTCGACGCTCAATCTGTGTGCGCGGGCTCTGCGCGAGCGCCGCGCTCGGCTGGTCGGGGCGGGTCCCCTGCAGTGGATCGACGTACCGCAGCGTCCCGATGTCGTCGCCTTCCGGCGCGGCCCGGTCATCTCCGTCACCGTCTTCGGGGACGAGCCATTCACCGCCCCGCCCGAGTGGGGCCGGGTCGTGCTGGCCTCGGCGCCCACCGACGGTCCGCTGCCGGCCGAGTCCACCGCGTGGCTATCCCGTTGATCTAGGGCTTGGAGTGGTGGTTGGAGATCAATTCACCACGCTAAGCCCTAGATCAACGAGGTAGTTACAGTCGGAGGCGTGGTGATCAATGACAGCGTGGCGACTCGGCCGCCCGAGACCGCGGACCCGTAGGCGGTCGACCGGCTCGATCTGGATGCGTACCTCGCCCGGATCGGCGTCGTGGCCCAGCCGCCGTCGCGGGCGGCGCTCGACGAACTGCACGAGGCGCATGTGCGCACATTTACGTTCGACAACGTAGATGTGTTGCTGGAGACCCACCCGGGCGTGGACCTCGACGCGGTCCAGGCCAAGTTCGTCGGCCGCGGCCGGGGCGGGTACTGCTTCGAGCACGGCACGCTTCTCGCCGCCGCACTGGAGCGGCTCGGCTACACCGTCGAACGCCGGCTGGGACGGGTCGGTGACCCGCCCACGACCGGCCGGACCCACTGCGTCGTGGTGGTGACCCTCGACGGCCAACGGCTGCTGGCCGACCCGGGCTTCGGCCTGAGCCTGCTGCGTCCGATCCCGCTGGAGGACGGTGCGCAGGACGACTATGGCGGCTGGGCCTACCGGGTCCGGGAAGTCCGGCTGGGTGAGGGGCGCGGCTGGGAGCTGGGAGCTGTACCGCCAGCGCCAGTCCGGGTGGGAACTCATGCATCGCCATGACGAGCTGCCCGTGTATCCGAGCGACCTCGTCGTCGGGCACCACTTCACGAGCACGTATCCGGAGTCGCATTCCGGCACGGGCTCATCCTCACCCAGCACGATCCGGGCCGGCACACGATCGTCA
>Ga0310830_101822_pt1 | contig 9896 bp, 8 predicted proteins | sample WT_ome_5_FD_201301 | JGI IMG/M metagenome (GOLD analysis project Ga0310830, IMG submission 201301) | Sorghum-adapted microbial communities enriched on wild type (WT) sorghum from Joint BioEnergy Institute, Emeryville, California, United... ...
CGACTGCCGCCGTTGCCGGCGCGAGAAGATGAAGCTCTTCCTCAAGGGCAGCAAGTGCGACGGGCCGAAGTGCCCGTTCGAGTCGCGGCCCTTCCCGCCCGGTCAGCACGGCCGGGGTCGGGCGAAGGAGAGCGAGTACATGCTGCAGCTGCGGGAGAAGCAGAAGGCCCGGCGGATCTACGGCGTGCTGGAGAAGCAGTTCCGTCGGTACTACGAGGAGGCCAACCGGCGCAGCGGTAAGACCGGTGAGGAGCTGCTCAAGATCCTGGAGTCCCGGCTGGACAACGTCGTGTACCGGGCCGGGTTCGCCGCGTCGCGTGACATGGCGCGTCAGCTCGTCAAGCACGGGCACTTCCTGGTCAACGGCCGCAAGGTGGACATTCCGTCGTACCTGGTCCGCGAGCACGACATCATCCAGGTCCGGGAGTCCTCGGCGCAGCTCACGCCCTTCCAGGTCGCCCGGGCCACGGCCGGGCAGCGCAACGTGCCGGGTTGGCTGGAGCCGATCCCCAGCCAGCTCAAGATCCTGATCCACTCGCTCCCGTCCCGGGCGGCCATCGACACCCAGGTGCAGGAGCAGTTGATCGTGGAGTTCTACTCGAAGTAGTAGCCGGGCCGTCTGGGGCGGCCCCTGGCCGCGGTGCTCGCCGGCCCTGCCGACGACGCGGTGCCGGCGGGCGCTCGACCGGGAACCACCTCGGACGGCCGAACGGGGTCGTGAGATCTCGTCGGGTCGTAAGACCCACTCGGTCGCAAGACCTGATGAAGGTTGCGGGACCCACAGAAGGAACATTGGTCGGGCGTCATATGGCGGGCGCCCCGAACAAAGGAACACCGAAGTGCTCATCTCCCAGCGACCGACTCTGACGGAAGAGCCGATCAGCGAGACCCGGTCCCGGTTCACCATCGAGCCCCTGGAGCCGGGTTTCGGCTACACGCTCGGTAACTCGTTGCGGCGTACGCTGCTCAGCTCGATCCCCGGCGCCGCCGTCACCAGCATCAAGATCGACGGCGTGCTGCACGAGTTCACCACGATCCCGGGCGTCAAGGAGGACGTGGTCGAGCTGGTCCTGAACGTCAAGGAGCTGTGCGTCAGCTCGGAGCACGACGAGCCGGTCTCGCTCTACCTGCGCAAGCAGGGCCCGGGCGAAGTGACCGCGGGCGACATCCAGCCGCCGGCCGGCGTGACCATCCACAACCCGGAGCTCAAGCTCGCCACCCTGAACGCCAAGGGTCGGCTGGACATGGAGTTCACGGTCGAGCGCGGCCGGGGCTACGTGAGCGCGGCCCAGAACAAGCAGCCGGGCCAGGAGATCGGCCGCATCCCGGTCGACTCGATCTACTCCCCGGTGCTGCGGGTCACCTACCACGTAGAGGCCACCCGGGTCGAGCAGCGGACTGACTTCGACCGGCTGATCATCGACGTGGAGACCAAGCCGTCGATCACGCCGCGCACCGCCCTGGCCAGCGCCGGCTCGACCCTGGTCGAGCTCTTCGGCCTGGCCCGCGAGCTGGACGAGACCGCCGAGGGCATCGACATCGGCCCGTCGCCGCAGGACGCCCAGCTCGCCGCCGACCTGGCGCTGCCGATCGAGGAGCTGGACCTGACGGTCCGGTCGTACAACTGCCTGAAGCGGGAGGGCATCAACACCGTTGGTGAGCTGATCTCCCGCACCGAGGCGGATCTCCTCGACATCCGCAACTTCGGTCAGAAGTCCATTGACGAGGTCAAGATGAAGCTCGCGGGCATGGGTCTGGCGTTGAAGGACTCGGCACCGGTCTTCGACCCGTCGCAGGTGGTGGACACGTTCTCCGACGTGGACTACGACGCCGACGACTTCCGGGAGACCGAACAGCTGTGACCGAGCGGCGCGGACCGTCGCCGGAATCCGCTGCCGATCGCCCCGCCACTGCCTAGCCCGCCCGAAAGGACCACCAACGATGCCACAGCCGACCAAGGGGCCTCGCCTCGGTGGCAGCCCTGCCCACGAGAGGCTGATGCTGGCGAACCTCGCCACGGCGCTGTTCAAGCACGGGAAGATCACCACGACCGAGGCCAAGGCCCGGCGCCTGCGGCCGTTCGCCGAGCACCTCATCACTCGGGCGAAGCGGCGTGACCTCGCCTCGTTCCGGCGGGTGCTGCGGGTGATCCACGAGCGTGACGTCGCCTACAAGCTGCGTGACGAGATCGCGCCGCAGTACGCCACGCGCAACGGCGGTTACACCCGCATCATCAAGGCCGGCATCCGGAAGGGCGACGCCGCGCCGCTGGCCGTGATCGAGCTGGTCGAGGAGCGCGAGGTGGCGCCGCCGACGCCGAGCAAGGCCAGCAAGGCGACGGCCCGCCGGCGTGAGCGCGCCGAGGCCGTGGCCGCGCTCGCGGGCGAGTCCGAGGAGAAGGCTGGTCAGGGCGCGGAGGCGAAGGCCGAGGAGCGCGCGGCCAGCGAGTCCGAAGCGGGCGAGACCAACGAGAGCGCTCGCTCCTGAGATACCCGCGGTCAAGACCTGTCTCTCGCTGGGAGGCAGGTCTTGACCACTTCTGGTGCCGACGTCGTGACCACCGCTCATGCCGAAGCCGTACGGCCGGGCGCCGACGCCGAGGCGCCGGGTGCGCCGACCGTACGGCTGCGGCTGGACCTGTCCTATGACGGCACCGACTTCGCCGGGTGGGCGGTCCAGCCGGGACGCCGGACGGTCGCCGGCGTGCTGATGCAGGTGCTGCACCAGCTCTGTGGTCCGGATGAGGTGGGCGGCCTGACCGTCGCCGGGCGCACCGACGCCGGTGTCCACGCGACCGGCCAGGTGTGCCATGTGGACATGGCGCGGCCCCGGTGGGAGGCGCTGCGCGAGTCGATCCTGCGCCGGCTGGCCGCCATGTTGCCGGCCGACGTGCGGGTCCACGCGGTGACCCCGGTGCCGCGGGAGTTCGACGCCCGGTTCTCCGCCCTCTGGCGCCGCTACCAGTACCGGGTCAGTGACGCGCCCGAGGGCCCCCCGCCGCTGCGGCGCTGGGACACGCTGGGCTGGCGGCGCCCGCTCGATGTGGCGCTGCTCAACGCGGCCTCCGAGCCGCTCCTCGGCGAGCACGACTTCGCCGCCTTCTGTCGCCGCAAGGAGAACGCCTCGACCATCCGGGCCCTCACCGACCTGGCCTGGCGACGCGACCCCGACGGCATCCTGGTCGCCACCGTGACCGCCGACGCGTTCTGCCAGGCGATGGTGCGCAGCCTCGTCGGGGCCCTGCTCGCGGTCGGTGACGGCCGTCGGCCCGTGGAATGGCCCGCCTCGCTGCTGAGCCGGCGGGAGCGTGCCGGCGAGGTCACCGTGGCGCCGCCGCACGGGCTCACGCTGGTCGCCGTCGGTTACCCCGACGATCCCGCCGAGTACGCGACCCGGGCGGCCTTCACCCGGCGGCGGCGGGACCAGGCGGTCACCTGAGCACGTGGCCCGCGGCGCGCGGCCGGCCTCGGGCCGTCGGGTCGGGCGCCGATGGTGCCGCTGCGCGGACGGTCACGATCGCGGGCCGGTGGGCGTGACCCGCAGGACCCGGAAGCCCTGCTGGCTGGCGTGCCGGTCCACGTCGTACCCCTCGTCGACCAGCCAAGTGGCGAGCGAGTCGCCGCCGAGGTGACGGGCGACGACGAGCCACGCCACGCCGTCGGGCGCCAGCCGCGGCAGCCATCGGCGCAGCAACGCGTGCAGCACCGGCTTGCCGACGCGGATCGGCGGATTGGACCAGATCTGCGCGAACCTGACCTCGGCCGGTACGTCGTCGGGTTGGCGAACCTGGACGTCGATGCCGAGCAGCTCGGCGTTGTTCCGGGTCAGCTCCAGCGCCCGGCTGTTGACGTCCACGGCGTAGACGGTGGCCCGGGGCGCGAGGGCCGCGAGGACGCAGGCGATCGGACCGTACCCGCAGCCCAGGTCGAGCAGGGCCCCCTCCGTGGCCGGGCCGGGCAGCGGCGCCTTGCGCAGCAGCACCGCGGTGCCGGGGTCGAGCCGCTCGGCGCTGAACACACCCCCGGCGGCGCGCAGCCGGAACTCCCGACCCCCGACCAGGAACGTGACGACCGAGGTCCGCGCCGGGGCGGCCGGGTTGGCCGTGAAGTAGTGCTCCGGCCCGTCGGCGCCCGACCGGCGGCCGGCTCGTCCGGGCGCCGGGTCCCTGCGCCCGCTCGCCTCCGCCGGCACATCCCTGGCCACGAGCACCGATTCTCCACGGCTCCGGTTCTCGACGGCTTCGCACCTCGACGGCTTCGCACCTCGACGGCTCCGCATCCCGACGGCTCCGGCTCGGACGGCTCCGTATCTCGACGGCTTCGGCTCGCCGCGGTTCGCCCCGGCTTCGGCTTGCCCCGGGCTTCGGTTCGCCCCGGCGCCGGTTCCCCGTCGACGCCGGCGGACAACTCGCCTCGGTGATCGTTGGTCCGCTTCGGTAGCCTGTAGGGCCATGACCCATGGGTACGGACCGCCCCACCACTGGTCCGTGCCCGACGACGACCGTGCGGCCCGGGGGTGGTCGCCCGAGCCGACGACCCCACCGGCCGGCTACCGGCGCCCCGGCGAGCCGGTGCCCCGGCCGGGTGGATACCTTGCCGAGCCCGCTCGCCCGGACCCGTCGGAGCCGGCCACGCCAGCCCGTGGTATGCCGGCCAGTCGTCCACGGCGGATCCCGCAGCCACCGCCGCCCGCCCGGCACGTCCCGCCCACCGGCGGCCTTCCCCCGACCTCGCCGGCGGTGTCGCCCGCGTCCCCGCCCCTGTCACCCGCCGGGCCGCGACCGGTGTCCCCCTTGTCACCCGTGCCGCCGCACCCGCTGTCGCCGTCGCCGGCGTCACCGGTGCCGGCCGCGACTCCGGCCGGACTGCGCCGGCCGCCGGCCCCGCCGATGACGCCCCGCGGGCCCGGTCCGGCTCCCGGCCTGGCCCCGGCCGGACTCGGCGCTCCGCCGCCCCCGACGATGCCGTCGCCCGCCCCCACGCTGCCGCCGCCCGCCCCGCCCGGGCCCGTGCCACCGCCGGGTGCCGCCGGGCCCCGGCGCGCCGGCGGGCCCCGCCCACCGGTCAGTGGCGCACCGGGCGCAGGCCGGGACCGTGCCACCCCGCCGGGTCGCCCCCGACCACCGACCGGCCCACGGCGGCCGGTCCGGCGGGAGCTGCCGCCCCTGCCGCAGGCCAAGGGCATGAGCCTGCGGGACTTCCCCGACCTGATCAAGCACCTGCCTCAGCACAAGCCATGGGTCATCACGATCAGCGTGATCTCCGTGACCATGGTGCTGGCCGTGTGCGGGTTCAGCTCGTGGCAACTGCTCCGCGCGGACGCCGAGCCGATCGGTCTGCCCGAAGAGGGCCCCACGGTGGAGTACCGGGACATCGACAGTCGCGAGGCGGACCCCAATCCGTTGACGGTCGAGGACGTGTTCCCGAGCGTCGAGATTCCGGCCGCCGAGCCGGACTGGCCGGCGTACACGATCATGGGCGAGCCGCACGTCTCGGAGGACTGCTCGGTCGTCGCCGACGGCGAGGTCAAGCGCGTGCTGGCGGCGAGCGGGTGCAGCCAGGCTCTGCGGGCCTCGTTCGCCTCGGGCGACAACCTCTACTTCGCCACCGCCGGCGTGCTCAACCTGCCGGACGTCACCGTGGCGAAGAACCTCTCCACGGAGATCAAGGGTCTCGTCGAGAGCGGTCAGGGCCGGTTCCTCGGCTACGTCTCGGTGCCGGACGCCAACCGGCAGCTCTACACCGCGCCGCCGCACCTGGCGTGGGAGGTGCGCGGGCATTTCCTGCTCTACGCGGTCGTGGTGCGCCAGGACAGCGGCGAGATGACGCCGGGTGAGGCCGACTACGTCATCGAGGACCTGGTCAAGGCGTACCTGCGCGGAACCGTGATCGAGCGGTGGGCGTTGGCGCGGGACTCTTCGCCCGGGCCCGACCCGTCGGCGGCCGCTGACCCGTCGGCGGCCGCGGAACCGTCCGAGGTCGCGTCCTGACCTCTGACGTCCTTTCCGCTGGGCCGCTTCTCCTAGCCGGGCTGGTTAAGCCCGGGCCATTACCTCGCGCGACCGCTGCGGCCGCTCCCCGCAGAATCGGCGCCTATGGGTCACGTTGAGGTGAGCGGGCTCCGGCACGTGCTCCCGGACGGGAGGGAGCTGTTCGCCGACGTCTCCTTCCGGGTCGGCGAGGGCCAGAAGGTCGCCCTGGTCGGGGCCAACGGCGCTGGCAAGACGACCCTGCTGCGCATGATCGCCGGAGACCTGCCGGTGGTGGAGGGGACGATCGTGCGCTCCGGCGGCCTGGGCGTGATGCGCCAGTTCCTGGGGCGGCCGGAGCGGGGGCGCGACCGCGCGGTCGCTCACGAGCCGACCCTGCAGAACCTGGCCCTGTCGCTGGCGCCACCGTCGATCCGGGCGGCCGGGGCGCGGCTCGCCGCCGCCGAGCGTCGCGGTCACCCACGACCGATGGTTCGCCCGCTCGTTCGACCGCTTCCTGCTGTTTCGCGCCGACGGCGAGGTGGTCGAGACGCCGGAACCCGTGTGGGACGTGCGGTGACCGTACGGTGCGGTGACCGTACGATCACGGCCGTCGACCGGCGGCGATGAAGCGCCCGCGCGGACCGGCCGCGACGAGGAGACGGCGCCTACTCGGCCGCGTGCCGTCCGGTGGAGCGGAGGCTGCCCACCCACGACTCGTGCGGGTCGCTCGGCTGCCCCATCACCGAGGTGCCGACGGGCGAGGGCCGCGTCGGCTCGGCGGCGGAATGACGGCCCGTGCCGCGGTAGAGCCCGCCGCCCTGCTGGGCGTCGGGGGCACGGGTCGTCCCGGGCAGCGTGTCGGCGTCCCATCCGGTGCCTCGGGCCGTCCGCCCCGTCGAGGTCGCCGACGAGGCGCTGCTGTACGCCCGGGCCACGGGTCCCGATCCCTCCGCCCAGGCCGGGCGGCTCGGGCTCGAGGTGGGCGGCCCCCCGGGTACCGGGAACCGGCCGCTGACCAGCACGTCGGACGACGGGTCCCTCGCCTCGGCCCCGGTGCCCGGCTGGTCGCTGTCGGAGCCGGCCGGTCGGTCGCCGTCGGCGCCGGCCGCCGGACGGCCGGGGATGGCGACCACGGCGGAGGCGGCAAGGCCGGCGATGACGCCGAGGAGCGCGGAGACGTACGCCTCGCCCTGGTTCTCACCTGGCCCGGCGATGAGGTAGGCCGCGGCGACCAGGGCCGGGCCGCCGAAACCGGAGAAGGCCGTGCCGAGGCGGGACGCTCCTCGCGCCCGCGTGACCGCGGCGACCACGAGGCCCAGCACGGCCGCGGCGATGACCATGACCCGGGGACCGGTCCACGCTGACGGCGCGATCAGCGACGGCGCGTCGGGGACGCCGACCCGCGGCGCCGGGTACGGCTCGCCCGAGGTGAGACCGACGACGGCGGCGCCGATGCCGAGGAGCCAGACCCAGGCGACGGTCGTGAGCACCCCGGCCGCCACGGGCTGGATCGACAGCGCCAGCAGGGCGAGCACGAGCCCCACCATCACCCCGGCCCCGGCCGTGATGGAGACGACGAGACCGGGATTGACGTTGACCGGTGGCTGCAGGTCCCAGGCCGGCAGCCAGGCGAGCCCGATCACGGCGGCCGCCCCGAGACCGGCGGTGGCGCTCGCCACGAGACGTGGCCCGACGCCGTCGCGCCCGCGGACCCGCCGGAAGGCGGCGCGGCCGGAGAGGGCGCCGACGAGGACGGCTCCGGCGAATGTGAAGGCGAGCCAGCTCAGCAGGGTGATCCACGCCCGGTCGTCGTGCGGGCCGTCCCATTGAAGGATGCCGAGCACGTCGGCCGCACCGAGCTGGGCCGCGCCGACCACGGCCGCCATCGCCGTCGAATTCACGATCAGTCTGACCCAGGCACCGACCACGGCCGACAGCCTACGGCCCGGCCGGCCTCACCGCGACCGTGACATCGGACTCGAATCATCGAGCGCGTTCCCTGCGGCCCGGTCGCCGCCGCGGGGGTTGGATCAAAAAGGGTCAACGTTACATATCGCAACGTGCCACCGTTGCTATCAAAACGGATCAAGACGTAATAATTGCCGACAATCAATCGACCCGTAGTCGGTATCCGCGTTTGACCACGGTCTCGATGAAGGACGGGCGGCCCAGCGCCGCCCGGAGGCGCGCCACGGCCATCTCCACGGCATGCTCATCGGCCCCCCGCGGCAGCGCCTCGAGCAGCTGCGACCGGGGGAGCACCTTGCCCGGGGCCGCGGCCAGGCTGCGCAGGATCGCCATCTGGGCCGGCGGCAGTGGCTTGAGGACCCCGTCGACCACGGCGGCGTGCCCGCGCAGGACGACCTCGCATCCGGCGACGCGCAGGGTGTGGGTCCGTCGGGGCAGCTCATCGACGAGGGCCGCGACGAGGGCGCTCGCCCGGGCCCGGGGCGGGACGAGCACGGGCACCTGGACGCGGCGCAGGGGGTCGGCCGCCGGGGGGCCGAGGCAGCCGACCAGGACCGGACCCCGGAAGGCCCTGAGCACCGCCTCGGCGTCCGCGTCGGCCGTGCGCAGCAGCGAGCCCACCGCGACCGCCGAGCTGAACGTGACCGCGTCGACGAGGTGGCTCGTGATCAGGTCGATGAGCCGCTGCAGCGGAGTCGGGTCGACCGGCGGGGCCCACCGGTGGACCGGCACCTCGACCACCTCGGCGCCCGCCGCGACGAGCGCGGCGCACAGCTCGTCCTCCGGTACGCCGTGCAGCTGCACCGCGACCCGTCGGCCCGCCAGCGGGCCGCGCCGGGAACCGCGGGCCCGGGCCGGGTCGGGGGAATCGCCGGGGCGAGCCGGGCGACGGCCTCGGGTCCGGGACCGACGCGGGGCGAACCGGGCGACCAGGTGCTCGACGATCTCGGCCACGCTCTCCGTCTCGGGGGACCAGGCGTGGGCCAGCCCGGCGGCCGGCAGCTCACTCCCCGGCCGGGGCCAGCGGGCCACCACGTGGGCCGCGGCCAGCCGGGCACGCAGCGCGTCGCCGAGGCCCCAGCCGTCGGCCGCCTCGATCCATCCGAACATGCCGATCACCGTGGTCGCCACGACGGCGTCGGGCGGCGACTCCAGCAGGCGTCGGGTCGTCTCGCGCAGCAGGGTGTCGTCGGCGACCGGGACCAGGCGCAGGGCCGGAGCGAGGACGACGCGGGCTCCGTGCTCCTCCAGCTGCACGGCGACCTCGTCACGGCGGCGATCGGAGGTCACCGCGACCGTGAACCCGGCGAGCACGTCGGAGCGAGCCGGGTGGCGGCCGGAGCCGTCCTGGCCCGGCCCGACCGGAGCGGGGCCGGACCGGGGGACCGGAACCGAGTCGGCGGAGGTGGCGATCATCGACGCGCCCGAACCCCGACCGTTCGCATGGGCAGGGCGCTCATGCCTGGATGGTCCAAGCCGGCCGTTTCGCCGCGATACGGACTGTGTTTCCAGCGTGCTAACTGTGCCTCGGGCCGGCGGCGCCCGTGAGAACCCGTGCGTACGTCGCGTGCCCAAGGGCTTTCCGCAGGTCCTCCCGCCGGGCGCAGCCGCGCGGCGTCGCCGGCCGTGGGGGTCGAGCGGGGCGACGGCCGGCCGGGCGACCGAGAGCGAGAGCAGGGCGACGAGGAGCAGGGGCGACGGGGATCAGGGCGACGGGGATCAGGGCGACGGGGATCAGGGGCGGCGGAGGACAGGACGACGCCGGGGTGACCGGTGGAGGGCGAGGGAACGCGAGACGATGTGCGGCACCAGGACGGGCCGTGCGGCGATGGGCAGGACACAGCGCGGGCTCACCAGAGGTGAGCCACGCGCCGCGTCCGCTCCCGGGTGACCAGCACCCGCGCACCGAACAGGTCCGTCCCAACCCCTGTCGGTGCTTCCTGTAAGCGAGGGGGCT
>Ga0310830_101827_pt1 | contig 9888 bp, 8 predicted proteins | sample WT_ome_5_FD_201301 | JGI IMG/M metagenome (GOLD analysis project Ga0310830, IMG submission 201301) | Sorghum-adapted microbial communities enriched on wild type (WT) sorghum from Joint BioEnergy Institute, Emeryville, California, United... ...
TCGTCGGATCCCACGCCGCGTCGCCGTGACGTCCCGGTCCGGGTGCCGCCGGGCGCCCACCGGGGCTACGCCCCGGGTCGGCGGCTGCGGCGGGGACGGTGTGCCGGGCCCACCCGGGGCGCCGGCCCGTCGTTTTCCGGCATCAGGTCGAGACGCGTCGGCCGGCACCCCGACCGGAGCCCGCCGGGCTAGGCTGTCCACCGACGTAACGAGGGGAACGCGCCGTCGAGACCGGAGGTGACGCACGTGGCGGGGAGGTACATACGCCCCGGCTGGCTCGTGGCCCGGGTGCTCAACCCCCTCGTGTCCGCCCTGGGCGCGACCACGCTTGAGGTGACCAGGCGCAGGACCGGCGGCATCCAGCGGGTGCCGGTCAACGTGCTCGACCACGCGGGGGCGCGGTACCTGGTGTCGTTGCGGGGCAACACGGAGTGGACCCGCAACCTGCGCGCCGCCGGGCGGTGCACGGTGCGCAGCAGGTTCCGCCGCAGCACGTACCGGGCTGTCGAACTGCCGCCCGAGCAGCGGCACGAGATCATCGAAGCCTACCGCGCCCGGTGGAGCGGCCCGGCCAACCACTTCCTCGCCGAACTGCCCGACGTGGCCGACCATCCGGTCTTCCGGCTGGAGGCCACCGACTGACCCCGGCACCGACGGCGGGCGCCCGAGCCGTACGGTGCGGGACACCCCCGGTGCCGCCGGGGCCAGGACCGTCAGCCCGCGACAACAGCGCGGCTGGCCGGCGTACCCCCAGAGCGCGCCACCCGCGCCACCACCGTGCGGCAGGAGACCGGCGTGCGGCGTCGGCTACCGCTCCAGCTCGTCGCTGCGCAGATAGGCCAGGACCGCGAGGACCCGACGGTTGGTGTCCTCGGTCTGGGGAAGGTGAAGCTTGGTGAAGATGTTGCCGACGTGTTTGCCGACGGCGGCCTCGGAGACCACCAGCTGCCGGGCGATGGCGGCGTTGGAGTGGCCCTCGGCGATGAGGGCGAGGACCTCGCGCTCGCGGGCGGACAGGCTGGCCAGCGGGTCGCGGCGACGGCGGAGCAGCCGGCTGACCACGTGGGGGTCGACGGCGGTGCCGCCGGCGACCACCCGGCGCAGCGCGGCGATGAAGTCCTCGACGTCGACCACGCGGTCCTTCAGCAGGTAGCCGACACCCCGACCGTCACCGGAGTCGAGCAGGTCCGCGGCGTAGCGGTGCTGCACGTACTGGCTGAGCGCGACGACCGCCAACCCGGGGTGGGCGCGGCGCAGCTCCACGGCCGCACGCAGCCCCTCGTCGGTGTAGCTGGGCGGCATGCGGATGTCGGTGATCACCAGGTCGGGGGCGTGCTCGGCGACGGCACTCCTGAGGGCCTCGGCGTCACCGACGCTGGCCGCGGTCTGGAAGCCGAACCGTTCGAGCAGGCCGGCGAGTCCTTCCCGGAGCAGGACGCCGTCCTCGGCGATGACTACTCGAATGGTGGATGGTTGGGGTCGCACGGAAGCTCCACGCGCAGGATCGTCGGGCCGCCGTCCGGGCTGGACAGCAGCAGTCGGCCGCCGGCGACGGCCACCCGGTCGGCCAGGCCGGTCAGGCCGCTGCCGCGCTGCGGGTCGGCGCCGCCGCGGCCGTTGTCGCTGACCTCGACGGTGAGCACCGCACCGGCCTGACGTGCGGTCACCGTGGCGGCGGTGGCGCCGCTGTGCTTGGCGATGTTGGTGAGCGCCTCGGCGGCCACGAAGTAGGCGGTGTGCTCGACCTGGCTCGGCAGCCGGCCCGGCAGGTCGGCGTCGACGCGTACCGGAACGGGGCACTGGTCGGCGAGGTCCGCGAGGGCGGCGGGCAGGCCGAGATCGGTCAGGATCTGCGGCCGGATGCCGTGAATGAGCTGGCGCAGCTCGTCCATCATCTGCTTGGCCTGCTCGTGGGCGGCGGCGATGCTCGCGGCGGCGGGCGAGTCGGGCGGCAGGTCGAGCCGCGCGAGCCCGAGTTGCAGGGTGAGGCTGACCAGCTTCTGCTGGGCACCGTCGTGCAGGTCGCGTTCGATGCGGCGCCGCTCGGCCTCGAAGGCGTCCGCCAGCCGCAGCCGGGACCGGGACACCTCGACCAGTTCGGCGCGCAGCCGCTCGACCTGGCCGCCGAGCAGGAGGGCGCGCGCCACCGCGGCGTGCCCGCCGGCCAGCAGCGTCAGCAGGTAGGGGACCAGCGGGAGCGCCAGCACACCGCCGACCACGTACGGCAGTGTCTGCCCCACGGTCGCGACGTGCCCGAAGCCCAACGCCACGGGGGCGCTGCCGGGCTGCTGCGCCCGCACGAGCAGCGGGCTGAGGATGAAGACCCCGACCATGAGCACGACGAGCAGCGCGGCCGTGGTCACCACGGGCGCCACGGTGCCCAGCAGGCAGGCGTACGCGACCTCCCGCCAGGTGCCCGGGTCCGTGTAGTGGGCCCGCAGCCGGGACCACCACCCGGTGGCCCCGCGGCCCCGTCGGGCGCGGGTCGGCCACGGGGTGCGGGTCGGCCACGTCGCACCCCCGTGCCCGGCGCCGGTCGGGCGGCGGTCGACCAGCAGCAGGCGGACCCGCTCCAGCCTGGCCAGCGGCGGCGCGACCAGCGGCCCGCAGACGGCGAACACCCCGACCCCGCACAGGACCAGCGCCACGACGGTGCCGACCTGGTAGCTGCCGGCCGCCAGCCGGTCCAGCAGCACCAGCCAGGGGCTCGCGAGCAGCACGGAGACGGGCACCGCCACGGGCAGGGTCGTGATCAGGTACGCGGCCGCCCGCCACGGCCAGCCGCTGATCGGCAGCCGGCGCCAGAACACCGCCTCCAACGCCGTCCGCGGGCCGCCCTCACGCACGCCCGCCACGGTAGCCCGCCCGGCGGGCCGCGACGATGGGGCTGGGGCGAGCCGTCGGGGTATGCCTGGCCCTACCTCCGATTCGCCACGTGGGCGTAGTGAGTCCTCGCCCGCCGGCTGGTTGTCTCCGTGGGTGGCCGCCGGACGGCGGTTCCACCGTCAGGGCTGTCCCCCGCCCCCGGGTCGGGGACGCCATCTCACGGAGAAGCCAACCATGAGACACACCGCAAAGGGTCTGCTCGCGTTCCTGCTCCTGTCCTTCGGACTGGCCTGGGGATCGGTCCTCGTCGTCCGTGTCGTGGCCGACATGTCGCTGGTCAACCCGCTGGCGCAGCTTCCGATGGCGTTCTCCCCCGCCGTCGCGGCCGTGGTCGTACGGCGGTGGGTCACCCGGGAGGGTTTCCACGACGCCGGGCTGCGGCTGCGCGTACGCGGGGCGGGCCGCTACTACCTGGCGGCCTGGGTCGGTCCGGTGCTGGTGGTCGCCGCGGCCGTCGGCCTGGCCGCCGCGCTCGGGCTGTACCGCCCCGACGTCGCACTCCTGCGGCGGATCCTCCCGGGGGCGGACCTCGCCGCGCCCGTCGCGCTGGCGCTGGTGCTCGCCGCACCCGTGCTCGCGCTGCCCCTGTTCTGGGGCGAGGAGTTCGGGTGGCGGGGCTACCTGCAGCGGCGGGTGAGCCCGCATCCCGTGAAGGCCGCGCTCGTCACCGGGACGATCTGGGCCGTCTGGCACTACCCGCTCGTCCTCACCGACTACCTGGGCGGCCCGAATCCCCTCCTGGAGCTCGGGACGTGGACCCTCCTGACGGTGGCGCAGGCGGTCATCCTGGCGTGGCTGTTCCTGGCGTCGGGCAGCGTGTGGGTGCCCTGCCTCGCGCACGCCGGGAACAACCTCGTCATCGGGTCGTTCTCCGACTCGCTGCTCGGGGACGGCGCAGGGCTCGACCCGGCGACGGTCGGCCTGCTGCACCTGGTCCCGCTCGCCGCGATCTGCGCGTGGATCCTGCTGACCGGACGGCTGCGTCCGGTCACGGCCGACGGCGCCGACGCCCCGGCCGCGGAGGCGGTGGGGAGGACCCGTGCGGCTTGAACTCACCGGGGTCGGCAAGACGTACCGGGGTGGCAGGCAGGCCGTCGCCGACGTCGACCTGTGCCTTCACCGTGGCGTGCTGGGCCTGCTCGGGCCGAACGGCGCCGGGAAGTCGTCCCTGATGCGGATGCTGGCGACGGTCACCCGCCCCACCACCGGCACGATCACCTTCGATGGTGTCGACGTCGTCGCCGAGCCCGACCGCCTGCGCCGGGTGCTCGGCTACCTCCCGCAGGACTTCGGCGTCTACCCCCACCTGACCGCGCGGGAGTTCCTGTCCTACCTCGCCGCGGTCAGGGGCATGCCGGCCAGGGCCGCGCGGGCCCGGATCGGCGAGCTGCTGGAACTGTTCGACCTGGTCGGTGCCGGTCGGCGCCCGCTGGGCGCGTACTCCGGCGGGATGCTCCGCCGGGTGGGTATCGCGCAGGCCCTGCTGACCGACCCCCAGGTGTTGATCGTCGACGAGCCCACCGCCGGCCTGGACCCGGAGGAGCGGATCGTGGTCCGGAACCTGCTCGGCGACCTGGCCGCCGACCGCGTGGTCCTGTTGTCCACGCACATCGTCTCGGACGTGGAGTCGGTGGCCTCCGAGATCGCGATCATGGCCGGTGGCCGGCTGCGGGGGCACGGCAGCCCGCAGGAGCTGCTGCGTCGGGCCGAGGGCAGGGTGTGGCAGCTGACCGTACCCCCCGAGGCGCTGCCCCCGCTGCGCGCGCGGCACGTGATCAGCCGGATGGTGCGGACCCCGGCCGGGGTACGCCTGCGCGTGCTCGCGCCGACACCGCCCGCCCCGGACGCGACGCCGGCGGCACCGGACCTGGAGGACGCCTACCTCGCCACCATCTACTGGAATGCCGGGCACGTCGGACACGTGCCCGGCGGCCCGACGGGGGTGTGGCGATGAGGGCCCGGGTGCTGGCCGCGCTCGCGATCGCCGACTTCCGGGAACGCACCCGGCGCCCGGCGTACCTGGTCACGCTGGCGGCGGCGGTCGGGCTGGGTTACCTGGCCCTGCCTCCGGCCACCTCCCTGTGGGTGATCATGGACGCGGGTGGTTACCGGGGCAGCTACAACAGCGCGTACGTCGGCACGGTCAGCGCGCTGGCCGGAACGCTGTGGTTGATGCTCGGCGGGTTCTACGTGGTCCGCGGCGCCATCGTCAGGGACCAGCGGACCAGGGTCGGACAGATCCTCGCCACGACCCCGTTGACCACGGTCGACTACCTGACCGGCAAGCTCGTCAGCAACCTCCTCGTCCTCGCCTCGATGACCGGGGTGCTCGCGGTGACCGCGCTGGTGCTCCAGGCGGTGCGGGGCGAGTCCACGGCCGTCGACCCGGTCGCGCTGCTGCTGCCGTTCGTCCTGATCACGCTGCCCGTCATGGCGGTGACCTCCGCCGCCGCGGTGCTGTTCGAGACGGTCCCGGTGCTCCGGTCCGGCGTGGGGAACGTCTGCTGGTTCTTCCTGTGGATGGTCGTCGCGACCGCCGGCAGTGGTGTGCCGCTGGGCGGGCTCGGGGAGGTGGCGGCCTCGATGCGCCGGGCCATGGCGGCACAGGGCCTGCCGGGGGCGGCGGAGTTCAGCGTCGGGCTCACCCGGGTCGACCACCCGCTGCGCGTGTTCACCTGGCACGGCCTGGACCCGTCCGGCGGGTTCGTCGTCTCGCGGCTGGTGCTGGTCGTGGTCGCGGTCGGTCTGGCGGTCCTGCCGGCGTTGTGGTTCGGCCGGTTCGACCCCGCCCGCACCCGCCCGCGGCCCGGTCCCGGCGGGGCGGCCGGTCCGGCCGTACCCGCGCCCGGGACGCTCCCCGAACCCGTCGCCGTCGCCGCCCCGCACCGGCCCCGGGCGCTGGCCTACCGGCCGCTGTCGTCCGGCCGGGCCCGGCCACGGCTGGCCTTCTGGCGGTTGCTCTCCGGCGAGTTCCGCATCCTGGCGCGCGGCGCCCCCGGCTGGTGGTGGCTGGTGGTCGCCGTGCTGAACGCCGCCTGCCTGGTCGTGCCCACCGGACTGGCCGAGCCCGGCGACGACGTCGCCACCGTCCTCCTGGCCGTCGCCTGGCTGTGGCCGGTGCTGGTCTGGTCGCGGCTGGGCACCCAGCGGCACGAGAACGGACTGGAGACCCTGCTCGGCGCCTATCCGGCCCGGTACCGACAGGTGCTGGCCGAGTGGTCGGCCGGAGTCGTGCTCACCGCCGTCACCGGGCTGGGGCCCGCGGTACGCATGGTGGTCGCGTCGGACACCCCACGGGTGGCCGCGTGGGCCGCCGGGCTCCTCTTCATCCCCTCGCTCGCGCTCGCCCTCGGCACCGTGACCCGCAGCCACCGGTTGTTCCAGGTTGCCCACGTGGCGATGTGGTACGCCGCGGTCAACCAGGTCGCCGCCGTCGACTACCTGGGCGTGGTCCTGGTCGACGACCGCCCGGCCGGGCCGCCGCCGCCGGTGACGGCCGGGGTCTCCCTCGCCCTGCTGGCCGCGACGCTCGCCGTCCGCGCGGCACGCCACGCCGGCAGGTGAGCCCGTGACCGCGTACGTCATCACCGCAGGGTCATGTCGGGACTACCCGTCGTCGACTAGTGTGGCAGGCGTGCCGCCCACGCCCCGCCTACTGACGACAAGCCTGGTCGTGCTGGTCGCGTTCCTCGCCGGATGCCGCGGCGAGGAGTCCCCACCCGGCGCCGACGCGCCGAGCCCCACCACGCCACCGCCCACCACGGTCAGTGTGGACGCGACCTCGACGGAGCTCGCCCGCAGACCGCACATCCTGGTCCTGACGGCGACCGGAACCGCCAAGATCGACAAATTCACGTACGTGCTGGACGGGAACACCACCGAGGGCCGGGTGACCCGCCTGCCGTGGCGGCAGTCGGTGGACGTGCCCGCCGACGGCCGACGCCACGAGTGGAGCCTGACCGTGGAGTACCGCCAGGGCAGCGTGGAGCTTGCCGGCATTCTCAACGGCCAGGTGTTGACCGACAGCCGCGGTTACAGCACGGGGACCGGCACGGCGAGCATCAGCGGTTCGGTGCTGGGCTGACCACGAGGTCCGCCACGGCCCGTCCGGGACCGGTCAGACGGGTCCGGCGTCGTGCCGCCACCAGTCGATCATCGCGGCCGGGTCGCCGCCGTTGAAGGCGAACGCCTGGATGCCGAGCTGCTCGGTGGTCCACTCCAGCCATCGGCGGCCGTTCTCGTTCGTGCCGCACCGCAGCCAGCCGGTCAACCCGCCGCGCCGGTACGGGGCCTCGCCGGCGAAGGGACGGGGCAGCGCCGTGCAGGCCTTGTCGCGCGCCGGGCGGTTGCCGTAGCTGCGTCGCATCGCGGCGGCGTCCGGGAACTGGTAGTAGAAGACGATCCCGGCGCCGCTGGTCGGGCCGCACACGACGGCGACGACCGGCTCCGAGCCGACGTTCCGGCGCACCTGCTCGTCGGACGGACGCAGACAGTCAACCCGCGACCGTTGCGGGATGTGCGCGAGCAGCGCGGCCTCCGCGGCGGTCGGGAACGGAGGCGTGGACTGGGCGTTGACCGCCTCGACGGTCCGCGCCACCGGTGGGCCGGAGTAGGAGCGCCACCAGGCGGTGAGCGCGGCGGCCTCGGTGCCGACGGCACGGCCCGCCACGAGCAGGGCTTCCACACTCCACTCCATGACCAGCGTGCTCCGTGCCCCGGGATGGCACAGCAGCACGCCCAGCTCGACACTGCGCAGGTCGTAGCGGCGGGAGCCGCGGAATCCGGGTGCGTCCCCGTCGCAGTCCACTCCCGTGGGCGCGTCCGCGGCGACGGCGTGGGCGTCCATCGCCGCCTGGAGGTCGGCGACGGCGCCGAACCGGTAGTACGACACCGTCCGGGCGCCGACGCCCCGCGGGTTGCAGGTCACCCCGGCGACGGCTCCGGGGAAGTCGTCCAGTTCGGACACGTCCGCCCGCCGGCAGTCGGTGGCGCCCAGCAGGTCGACCAGCGACCGCTCCTCGTCGGTGGGGAACGCGGGCGCGGCGGCGGTCCAGGTCAGCCACGACTCGTGCAGTGCCCGGGCGGCGTCGGGGGTGGTCGCCTCGGCGCGGGCGACGGCGTGGATCCGCTCGTCGGTCCAGACGATACGGGTCGCGCCGGACTCGTCGGTGACGCAGAGCACCCGTCCGACGGCCGGGCCGGTGGCGGGGTACCGGTGTTCGCCGACCTGGCCGGTGACGCAGTCGCCCTCTCCCCGGGTGACCCCGGACTCCCGGACCGCCTGGTCGTACACGGCCTCGACGCCGGTCCGGTCGGCGAAGAGCCCGACGACCGCCTCCCGTCCCCGCGCGTCGCGGCATCCGAGTGTCCGCCTCGCGCCCGGCATCGGGGGTACGTCCCCGTCGCCGCAGTCGTCGCGCAGCGACGCGGGCAGGTCGGGTACGACGGGCGGCTCCTGTCCCCTCCTGCCGACCAGCCCCTCGACGACGGGCACCGCCGCGGCGACCACCACCGTCGTGACCAGCGCGGCGGTGGTCAGACGGCGGCGCAGCCGGGTGCGGCGCGGACCGGCGGCCGGGCCCGGCGGACCGGCGGTCGGGGTGGCGGCCTCCGTGCGCGGTGCCCCGGCCGGCTCGGGCGGTGGCCCGGCGTCGGACGCCGCGGCGTCGTCCGGTCGGCCGGCGTCGGCAGGCGGCGTGCCTGCGCCCCGGGGACCGTTCGGGGCGGGAGCACCGGCGTCGACGGGCGGTGCGTCCGCGCCCGACGCACCGCCCGCGACCTGCTCGTCCGCGGCGTACAGCGCCCCCTCGGCGACGACCAGTTCCGGCTGCTCGACCACGGTCGGCGCGACCCGGAGCCGCCGGTGCAGCAGGGCCGCGGCCAGCGGCATCCGGCTCGCCCCGCCGACGAGGAACAGCCCGGCCAGGTCCGTGGCCGCGACGTGCGCGTCGGCGAGCACCTGCCGGGTCGTGTCGACCGTGCGGTCGAGGATCGGCTCCGCCAGCCGCTCCAGGTGCTCGCGTCCCAGCGGTGCCTCGTCGTCGAAGAGCGGTACGTGGACGGTGGTGTGGGCGGCCCGGGACAACAGTTCCTTGCCGGCGCGCACGTCCTCCCAGAAGTCGCGGGACGCCCGCCGGTCGGCCGGGTCGCGCGGCTCGACGAGACGCGTCCACCGTGCCTCGTCGCGGGCGCGGTAGGTGGCACCGAGCGCGGCGACGACCGCCGCGTCGACGTCGAGCCCTCCGACGTCACGCAGTCCCCGGACGGCGAGGACCTCGAACCCGTCGGCGGTGCGGCGTACCACGGACGCGTCGAACGTGCCGGCGCCCAGGTCGTACACCATCAGGCAGGACCCGGGTGGCATCCGGCGCCGGGCGACGGCGACGAAGTAGCTCGCGGCGGCCTCCGGCTCGGTCACCAGCGTCACGTCTCCGAAGACGGCCCGGGCGGCGGCCCGGAGCACCTGCCGTCGGCGCGGTCCCCAGTCGGCCGGGCAGGTCAGCACCACCTGCGGCAACGGGCCGCCGGTCACCCGTGACGCCTCCGCGGCCACCCGGCTGAGCACCGCCGCGACGAGGTCCGTCACCGGCACCTGCGCCTGGCCCAGCAGCACCGTGCCGTCGTCGACGCAGCGCTTCGGGTGGGGCTCGAAACAGTCCGGCCTGGTCCGTGCCGCGTGCGCGGCGTCCCGGCCGGTCAGCAGTCCGGCGGTCGGGTCGGCGTGCACCGCCGACGGCAGCAGCGGCGACCCGTCGAACAGCAGCGGCCGGATCCGGCCGTCCGGAAAGGCGAGCATGGCGACGGTGTTCGAGGTGCCGAAGTCGATTCCGAGCCGGAATACCTCGCCCGCCACGGGAGTCACCCTACGCCGTCGTTTCCACGTGTCCGGGCAACCCGGGCCCGAACCGGCCGGTGCGTACCGGCCGCGGTCGACAGTTCCGGAAGTTTTCACCCCACCGGGCATCCGCCGGGCACCCACCGACGCCCGCGCGTCCGCCGGCC
>Ga0310830_101831_pt1 | contig 9882 bp, 5 predicted proteins | sample WT_ome_5_FD_201301 | JGI IMG/M metagenome (GOLD analysis project Ga0310830, IMG submission 201301) | Sorghum-adapted microbial communities enriched on wild type (WT) sorghum from Joint BioEnergy Institute, Emeryville, California, United... ...
GCAGCAATCATGTAAGTTCCAGCTTGGATCCGGTCAGGAATGATAGAGTGACGGCAGCCCTTCAGCTCCGTAACGCCTTCGATTCGGATCGTCTCCGTACCGGCCCCTTTAATTACCGCTCCCATGGAGTTTAACAAAGTGGCCACATCTATAATTTCAGGCTCTTTCGCCGCATTTTCAATAATTGTAGCGCCTTTGGCTCTCGTAGCCGCCAGCATAATGTTAATCGTTGCTCCAACGCTGCTGACATCCAGGTATACCTTCGCCCCGCGCAGCTCTTTCGCATGCAAATGAATCGCGCCGTGTTCATTCGTCACGGTCGCCCCTAAAGCTTCAAATCCTTTGATATGTTGATCAATTGGACGAGGTTCAAAGTTGCACCCCCCCGGCAAACCGATGGTCGCTTCTTTGAAGCGTCCTAGCAAAGCCCCCATCATATAATAGGAAGCTCGCAGCTTCTTTACCGGCCCGTTGGGCATCGGAATGGAACGAATATGGGTGGGATCGATACGCATCTGATTGCCATCCCACAGGACGCGGGCACCCAGCTCCTCCAAAATCTCCGAGTATACCGCCACGTCACTTAATATCGGCAAGTTATCCAGAACCACCTCGGATTCTGCCAAGATCGCAGCTGGAATCAACGCTATCGCGCTGTTTTTGGCGCCGCTGATCGAAACGCTTCCGCGCAGCGGACGTCCGCCACGAATCATTAATTTCTCCATAAGTCCAGGATCCCCCTACGTTTTTGCGTCGGTACACAAGCCCATGATTTTTAGCGGCAGAAATGGAAAGACACCGTCTAGGCGGTGTGCTCTCCAAGTCACCTTATTCAGCTGAACGGTCCAATCCCTTGTCCGTCCTAAAGTTTGCGCCGCAACCCGCCTAAGACAGGAGTACGGCGCACACGCTTGATGTTAATCCTTAAGCTTTGTTGTTGGAGCCGAATTCACGGATTTTCCCAACAACCGTAGCTTTGATCGCGTCACGGCCAGGAACGATGTATTTACGAGGATCGTATACATCTGGTTTCGCAGCCAGTACTTCGCGAACAGCCTTCGTAAACGCGATTTGGTTCTCCGTGTTCACATTGATTTTGGAAGTACCGAGCGAGATCGCTTTAGCGATATCATGCGTTGGAATGCCTGTCCCACCGTGAAGAACGAGCGGGATTTTAACAGCATCGCGGATTTCTTCCATTTCTTTAAAGCCCAGGTTAGGTTCACCTTTATAAGGACCATGAACGGAACCCAACGCAGGAGCCAGCGTATCGATGCCAGTTTCGTTAACGATACGGACGCACTCGTCCAGTTTAGCGTATTGAATACCGCCAACAACGTCATCTTCTTGACCGCCGACAGTACCTACTTCAGCTTCAACCGAAACGCCTTTGGCATGTGCGTATTCAACCACTTTCTTCGTCATGGCAATGTTCTCATCAATTGGATGATGGGAGCCGTCGATCATAACGGAAGTAAAGCCAGCGTCAATCGCCTCTTTACATTTATCAAAGCTCGAACCATGGTCGAGGTGAATCGCAACAGGTACAGTGATTTTCATGTCATGCAGCAAGCCTTCCACCATTTTAACAACGGTGTAGAAACCGCCCATGTGACGTGCAGCACCTTCGGAAACGCCCAGAATGACCGGGGATTTCTCTTCTTCTGCTGCAGCAAGAATGGCTTGGGTCCATTCCAGGTTATTGATGTTGTACTGGCCTACGGCATATTTGCCGGCAAGCGCTTTGTTCAACATATCTGTCATCGATACTAATGGCATGGGTTTCAATCCTCCTAAGGATGTGGGATATTATCTTTTTAGCCGACATTCACACACTTTTTTATTATACCACAACCTTGCAAAAATACTATTCATGCTTTCCTTTCATTTGTGAACGCCTTGTGTTGTACTGACGAAAACCCCGTTTTTGCAAAATTCCATATAAAGAAAAAAGAGCTTCTCCCCTGGCTAACCCAGTTGGAGAAGCTCCTGTAATCCTGAATCATCGTACGATCTTACGGATTGATGAATTGCATCGCCTGCAACATCCGCTTCAGCAGGGCAGCGCTTTGTGCGCGGGTCGCATGTTCCCGGGGACCAAACGTCGTCTCACTCAAACCGTGGATGATGGAGGCTCCCGTCAGCCCATTTACCGCTGCGTCCGCCCATGGCGCGATGTCTGCTGCGTCGTCGAACGTTTTCGACGTCCCGTTGACAGTAGGCGCAGATCCCGCGTACTCCATCGCCCTGACGAGCATGACCGCCATCTGTTCACGGGTTATGAGTTGCGCCGGACGGAACGTCCCGTCCTCGAAGCCGTCGATCAGCTGCGCCTCATTTGCCGCCCGGACAGCTCCTGCATACCATGCACCCGGCGTCACGTCCCGGAAAGGCGTCGCTCCGTTCGGTTCATCGTCCAGCCCTAGGGCCCGCACGAGCATGGCGGCAAATTCAGCACGGCTGATGTTATCGTCCGGTACAAACCGGTCCTGACCTCTTCCTTCAACCAGCAGCTTGTTCGCCATCAGGACGATATCCTCTTTCGCCCAATGCCCATTCACATCCGCAAACGATTGATCCGATGCGATCACCGTATACGCACCGTCGTAAGGCGAACGGATCGTCACTAGACCGTCGTTGCTGAAAACGGAAGGGGCGAACCGAAGGTGCCCGTGATTGTCGATGTGTACAGCCGTCGCTTGATCCGGATTTGCAGGTTCGGGCAGAATGGCCGTCAAGGTTGCGTATGTTCGGCCCCAATCCACGCTGCTGCCGTCATGGTCCTCCAGCGAATAAACGACCGGTCGAGGGAGCATCAGCTCCCCACCGACACTAGCAATTGCTCCGTTCGCGGTATCACTGAGGGAACCGACTGCCGCAGCGATCCCGAAGGTTACGGTTGCCTCCTTTGGAACGCCCTGCAGGACGTGGAGCGGAAGGCGCAGCCTATTTCCATTGACGCTCCATTCCAACCAGGCGTCCTGATGAAGTTCTACCGCATGCAGCAGCGGGGCGGCCGGAAGGTCCATTTTGACCGCCTCTCCAATGTCTTGTGCTTCGATCCGAATATAGTCCGGCTGAACTGTCAACGCTTCGGACAATTGCCCCGCCGTCGGGAAAATCCGAGTTATACGTTGCCCGTCGGACGATTCATACGATGCGTCGACCCGTTTGACCTCGCCGTTGATTTTGATGATCACCTGATGAAGCGCCGCAGACCCGCCTCCCGTTTCCGAGTTCCATGAATTTCCGGAACCCCCAGAACCATTAGAACCACCAGAGCCGCCGGATCCAGCAGGAGCGGTGACCGTCACCGTGCGTGTCACTTCCGAGGCGGCGTTGCCGGACGGATCCGCCACATTGTAACGGAGCGTATACTCGCCCGCCCTGTTTGTATCTACGGCTCCGCTTACGACAATAAGATGGGTGACGTCGCCGTAATAGGCATCGGTCGCTTGTGCTCCGGGATCGGTAAACACTGCGCCAAACGGTACGCTCATCACGGGATCGCCGACCAATGTGAGAACTGGAGGCTGCGTATCCTTCACATAGACCGTACGCGTCACAGTCACAGCCGCATTGCCTTCGGTATCGGAAACGTCATAGGCAAGCGTATAAGTGCCAAGTGTCGAGGTATCCACTGTTCCCGTTACCACGATCAATGCGGTGAGGTCACCGTCCTGCAGATCCTGCGCAGTTGCGCCGGGATCGACAAACCGACTGTTCGCTTCCACCGTCATCGGATTCGGTCCGTTCAAATATATCGTCGGCTCCCCTCCGTCGTACACGTACACATCGCGGGTGACCGTCGCGGTATTCCCTGCATGGTCCGTGACCGTATATTGGACCGGATAATGACCGAGTTGCGTCGTGTCCACGACGCCCGTAATTGCGATGGACGAACCGGGAATCTCCCCGTCAATCGCATCGGTTGCCACCGCCCCCGGTTCCACATACGCCCCGCCTTGCGGGATGTTCATCGGATTGCTTCCATTGAGCACAAGTTCTGGCTCCGTGTTGTCCAATACAAACGTGTTCGATACGGCGTCAGCGACATTCCCAGCTAGATCTTGCGCGCGGACATGCAAGTACCAGTCGCCGTCTCCGCTTGTCTTCTGCAACATATCGCCGCTCGCAAAAGCAGTCCAGCCGCTCGCGGGAACAGCCGTGCTTTGCGTCCAGGCGTATTGCAGGGAGTCGGCGTCAACACCACTCCCCGAATCATTCACGGTCACGATGCTTTCCGCCGTTTTCGCAGGCTCCAGATTGCCGTTCTCGACGAACTGAACGTCGGGAGGCACAGCATCCCTCTGCACGGTGATCGTATATGTCCGAGGCGGTTTCAAATACGGTTCCACCCGAACAGGGATGACCGTTGTCGCTCCCGAGAGGCTTACGGTCGCCGTGCTGCCGCTCGCTATTGGCTGGTTGTCGACATATAGCTGGGCATAAGTCGAGTCGGCGAGCGTTGCCTTGATATGCACGCTCGATACCAACAGGTCGTCGAAGGTATAATCGGTGACCGAAGGAGAGAACGCGGGGTCGATATCGCCTTCCTGCACCGTCAGGTCGCTCAGAAGGTCATTGCCCGGCACGTCCGTTTGACCATAATCTTTGTTATCTCCCGAGTCGATCCCCCAGGCGATGACGGTACCGTCCGCCTTCAGCGCCAACGAAACAGTTCCGCCCGCCGAGATTGCCACCACATCAGAGAGTCCGGCCGGCACGTTCGTTTGATTATAAATATCACTTCCCCAGGCAACGACAGTGCCGTCTGACTTCAACGCCAGCGAATGCATTGCGCCTGCGGAGATCGCCACCACATCAGAGAGTCCCGGCGGCACGTCCGATTGACCGAAAGAATTATCCCCCCAGGCTTTGACGGTACCGTCTGACTTCAGCGCCAGCGAATGCAAGGATCCCGCCGAGATCGCCACCACGGCCCCCGGCGCCTTAAGATCGTCCGGCACCTCTCTTTGACCAGCTCCATTACTTCCCCAGGCAACGACAGTGCCGTCTGACTTCAGCGCCAGCGAATGCATAACTCCCGCTGCGATTGCCACGACCCCGGTCAGCCCAGGCGGCACCTCCGTTTGATCATCACTTCCATCACTTAACCAATCTCCCCAGGTAACGACAGTGCCGTCTGACTTCAGCGCCAGCGAGTGAAGATCTCCCCCTGCGATCGCTACCACCTCGGTCAGTCCGGCAGGTACGGTCGATTGGCCGGTGTCTTTTCTTCCCCAGGCAACCACGGTGCCATCCGATTTCAGCGCCAGCGAATGATGCAATCCCGCGGCAATTGCCTTCACTCCGGTAAGCCCGTCAGGCGGGGTCAATTCACCAAGATCCGGGTCGTCGTCCTCAAAGAAATCTCCCGGGTTGCCTCCCCAGGCAACCACGGTGCCGTCTGACTTCAGCGCCAGCGAGTGAACCACCCCCGCCGCGATCTCGATTCCCTTGACAGGCATCGCAGTCCCTGCAGGCACGTTCGTCTGACCATAGTTATTATATCCCCAAGCGACGATGGATCCATCTGACTTTACAGCCAATGAATACCGATATCCCGCGGCGATTGCCGCCACCCCGTCAAGTCCGGCCGGCACGTTCGATTGACCATACTCATTCTCTCCCCAGGCAACGACGGTTCCGTCCGACTTTAAAGCCAGCGAATGATACCCGCCCGCCGCGATTGCCACTACCCCGTTAAGCCCGGCCGGCACGCTTGTTTTACCTTGACCATTATCTCCCCAGGCTTCGACAGTGCCATCCGATTTCAGCGCCAGCGAATGATTCATTCCGGCCGCGATTGCCACAACCCCATCAAGATCGCTCGGCACGTTCGTCTGACCAAAGTTATCGAGTCCCCAGGCTTCGACGGTGCCGTCCGACTTTAAAGCCAGCGAATGATACCCGCCCGCCGCGATTGCCACTACCCCGTCAAGCCCAGCCGGCACGTTCGTCTGACCTTTGCCATTCAGACCCCAGGCGACGACGGTGCCGTCCGCTCTAAGCGCCAGCGAATGATCTATCCCAGCCGAGATGGCTACAACCCCGTCAAGCCCAGCCGGCACGTTCGTCTGACCATAGTTATTGCGCCCCCAAGCGACGATGGATCCATCCGACTTTAAAGCCAGTGAATGATATCCACCCGCCGCGATTGCCACAACCCTGTCAAGCCCGGCCGGCACATTCAATTGACCAAGGGCATTCGATCCCCAGACGACGACAGTGCCATTCGCTCTAAGCGCCAGCGAATGATCCACTCCTCCCGAGACTTTCACATACCGGCTTCCCTTGCCCGCTTGCGCCGCATGCGCCGACCCGGCACCGTATGGAACCGCCACAATCAGCAACAACACGAAAGTCAGAGTAATAGAAATGAGCTTTCGACTTTTAATAAATAACATAATAGATATACCCCGCATTCTGTATTCCGGTTAGCTTGTATCGTACTTCCGGATTTTTCTGGTCCATTGCCTGCTACAATAGAAATAAGATCATACTGTACTGTACAGTTTGATAAAAATATAAAATGGCTCTCGACATCTGTCAAGGTGAAGCTTTTGCGCTCATTGACCCGTCTTGTACGATATGAAATAATTTGAACAAGTAATACAAAGCATGGAGGAGCGATCTGGACCTATGATAAACCTGTCGCCGCGGGAAGCGGCAAAGCGCAAGCAAATTTTGACGGCTGCCCGCAGCCTCTTCCTAACCCGGGGGTACGCTGGAACGAGCATGGATCTCGTCACCTCGGAAGCCGGGATATCCAAGCAGACGCTGTATCGCTATTACTCGACTAAGGAAGCGCTGTTCTCCGACCTGCTGTGCCAAGTGATCCACGAGCTTACGGAGGAGAAGCAGCCGTCACTAGCGAGCATGCCCCTGCCCGAAAACCGGGAACAGTTCTACGATACTATACTGATGATGGCCCGAGTCATCGCCGTAAAGCTAAGCGACCCGCTTTATCTATCCATTCTTCGCATCGTTTTTGCGGAATCAGTCCGCTTTCCTGAGCTCGGGGAGCTGCTTCTCGAATCCTTTCCTAAAAGTACCGAAGTATTGACGAATCTGCTGAAGAAGTGCAGGGAAACGGGGGTGGTGAAGCTGGAGGACGGAGATGAGGAAATGTCGATGAGAATGTTCATCGGGCCGCTTATTGGCCACGCCTTCTTCAATGGTCTGATCTGTGGAGCCTCCGCGCCGGAGCCTATGCCCGAGGAAGAACTGAAGCAACTGTGCCGGATATACGTAGAATCGGTTACTTAATGGTGCAGAAGGCCAATAAAAAAATAAAAAAAGGACCTTCCAAGGATCCGCGTGGAAAACACGCCATAATCCTCAGGAGGTTTATTATTTAGAACATCTCTTGGTTTAAAGTACATTTCCACTTTTCAGCTGTAAATTAACTGCTGCGCGCATTTCATCAATGTCAAAGGGTTTCGTAAAATGCATCAGCGCCCCAAGGTCCGTCGCTTCCTTGATCATGTCAAGCTCGCCGTAAGCGGTCATCATGATCACCTTGATCTCAGGATTGACCTCCTTGATATGCTTAAGGATTTCCAAACCGTCCATGCCCGGGATTTTCATGTCGAGAAGCACTAAATCCGGCGAGTCGCTGCGGACGATTTCCAAAGCCATCTTACCGTTGGCTGCCTGAAACGTTTTATACCCTTCGCTGCTAAACACTTCCATCAATAAAATGCGGATACCGTTCTGATCATCGACAATTAATACTTTCTTCTCTTCCACCGAAAAGCCCTCCCACAAGTCCACCATGTAATCCTGGTCATAAGTAAATACTTCGCTCCCGATTTGCAAAACCCTTCTCCACTGGAAAAAAGAGCCTTAAAAAATCAGTTGCCCCAAAATTACAGGTGCCTTGAGATTGGAATTTTCGATGAATCCGTTTAGGACAGGTGCGCGATCGAAGCTTTCACGAACTCGCGGAACAACGGCTGCGGACGGTTCGGACGGGAGGTGAATTCCGGATGGAACTGCACCGCCAGGAACCAAGGATGATCCGGAAGCTCAACGATTTCCACCAATCGGCCGTCCGGCGAAGTCCCGGAAATGCGCAGGCCCACGCGCTCCAATGTCTCACGGTACGCATTGTTGAACTCATACCGATGGCGATGACGCTCGTAAATCAGTTCATCGTTATAACATTGCATTGCAAGCGATCCCGGTACCAGCTTACAAGGGTATAACCCGAGTCGCATCGTACCGCCCAGATCTTCGATATCCTTCTGCTCCGGCAACAGGTCGATTACCGGATACTCGGTGGAAGGGTTGATCTCCGAGCTGTTCGCGCCTTGAAGTCCGGCCAGCGAACGAGCGTATTCGATCACCGCAACCTGCATCCCCAAGCAAATGCCGAAGAACGGAATCCGCTTCTCGCGAGCATATTTGATCGTTGTAATTTTGCCTTCAATACCGCGATCGCCGAAGCCGCCTGGAACCAAAATCCCGCCGACGCCTTGCAGCAGCTCATCCACATTCTCTTCCGTAACTTCCTCTGCGTTCACCCAGCGGATCTTCACATCGGCATTCGCATCAAAGCCGGCGTGGGATAACGATTCTACCACACTGAGGTAAGCGTCATGCAACGCCACATATTTCCCGACGATGGCGATTTCCACCGTCTTCTCCAGCTTGTTAATGCGATCCACGAGGCCTTCCCATTCACGCATATCCGGAGCCGGCGTCGTCAGCTTCAGATGGTTGACAACGATCTCGTCCAGCCCTTCATCACGCAGGTTCAGCGGCACTTCGTACAGCGTATTGGCATCCCGGCACTCCACAACCGCGCTTGGATCCACATCGCAGAACTGTGCGATTTTCGCTTTGATATCGTCCGACAGCTCATGCTCCGTACGGCAGACGATCACGTTCGGTTGAATCCCGATGCTGCGCAGTTCTTTGACGCTGTGCTGGGTCGGCTTGGTTTTCACTTCGCCAGCCGCTTTGATATATGGAATGAGCGTGACGTGAATATACATCACATTCTCGCGTCCGATGTCGCTCTTGATTTGACGAATCGCTTCCAGGAACGGCAAGCTCTCAATGTCACCGACGGTTCCCCCGATCTCGGTGATGACCACATCCGATCCTGCTTCCCGTCCGGCGCGGAAGACACGCTCTTTAATTTCGTTGGTAATATGCGGAATGACCTGAACCGTGCCGCCCAGATACTCGCCGCGACGTTCTTTGCCAATAACGGAGGAATAGATTTTCCCAGTCGTCACATTGCTGTTCTTAGAAAGATTGATATCGATAAAACGTTCATAATGGCCCAGATCCAAGTCGGTCTCGGCGCCATCGTCCGTGACGAACACTTCTCCGTGCTGATACGGGCTCATCGTGCCCGGATCGACATTAATATAAGGATCGAATTTCTGGATCGTTACCTTTAATCCCCTGTTCTTCAACAGCCTTCCCAACGAAGCCGCCGTAATCCCCTTCCCCAATGAGGAAACGACCCCGCCTGTCACGAAAATGTATTTTGCCACAGCCAAAAACCTCCTAAAGTAGTACGTGTTCACAAACCCATCAGATTCCAGAAATTCAGGTAACTTAGATCATTAGCGTAACCTATTATCCGGTAAAACATAGCCAAAAAGGCATAAAAAAATAAAAAGTGACACCCGAAATGGTCGGGGCACTTTTTAATAAAATTCACATGTTATATAGGTTTGAATCATAAGCCCATGCAATAGTTTACCCGTTACCCTAGTTCGTGTCAAGTCAAGTCAGAGCGCATCTTATGAACAAAATAAGGAATGAAAAAGGACGGCCATCGCCGTCCTTCATAAGCCCTTCAGATATCGCGAGGCCCCTGCCTCAAGGCTAATTAATCCTCGTCGCTATCGTCGAAAT
>Ga0310830_101836_pt1 | contig 9849 bp, 5 predicted proteins | sample WT_ome_5_FD_201301 | JGI IMG/M metagenome (GOLD analysis project Ga0310830, IMG submission 201301) | Sorghum-adapted microbial communities enriched on wild type (WT) sorghum from Joint BioEnergy Institute, Emeryville, California, United... ...
AACAAGTTCAATTGTCGGATCCACCCATTTCATCACTTTGGCCGCTTCACAAGCGATTCGTCCGTACTCAACGGCCGTCTTATGGCCGATTTGCCACGGACCGTCCATCTCATTGCCTAGACACCATGTTTTAATTTTATGCGGCTCTTTATAGCCGTGGGAAATGCGCAAATCGCTGTAATACGAGCCCGATGGATGGTTGCAGTATTCAACCAAGTTGCGTGCCGCATCAATGCCGCGCGTTCCTAAGTTGACGGCCATATTCACTTCGGCCCCGACCATCTTTGCCCAATCAACAAATTCATTCAACCCGATTTCATTGGTTTCCACCGACTTCCACGCCAAATCAAGACGCCGCGGCCGCTTTTCTTTCGGTCCGACTCCGTCTTCCCAGTTGTAACCGGACACAAAATTCCCGCCCGGATAACGGATAATCGGTACTTGTAACTCTTTCACCATTTCAATGACATCCTGCCGGAAGCCGTTTTCATCCGCTTGTGGATGACCCGGCTCATAAATCCCTCCGTATACCGCGCGGCCGAGATGTTCGATAAAAGAGCCATAAATCCGTTTGTCGATTTCAGCGATTTTGAAGTCTTTTTCGATGATCATGGTTGCTTTTTTTGCAGCCATCTGGTGCCCTTCCTTTCTACTTTGTGGTATTGTAAAAAGTTGATCTTCCTCACTAATGATTTCCCTAGGTACGCTGACCGCTGACGGTTCAAACCCCAAAGCCAGTTCGCCAAGCAGTCTTTCACTGCCCGCACAGCCTCAAGATATCAAAAAAATCAAATTGAACAAAATATTTAGATATCTATATATACGGTTTCCAAAGAAAGAAGCTTTTTATGTCTTTTTATACAGCCCTTATGTGTTTTGTAGCACACTCAATCCAAAACCAATCTACGTTTCAGGAATATATTTAAACCAATCAAAAAAGGCGGGAGTCGTACAAACTTTTCCGTTACCAGTGGCATATAATCCAAAGTAAACACCTGTGAACCCTCCTGCAACCTCCGTAGATAAGAGTGTAGTAAGTCCTGTTCCTAATAGATAGGTCTGACCTGTATTTGGATCAACAAATGAAAACTTGTATTCTTCCGGATTAGCTTGAATACAAAGAATAATCGTGTTAGAGAAATACTCTAATGAATTTGCAACAACCTGAATATCACCTACAGTTTTCTTCAAAACTACATTTATTCGTCCATTTTTCTTTGTTAGGGCAATTTCATAGTGGTGCTTTTCATTCATATAAACAGTTAGCCCAGCTTCCTCATTATCCTTATTGGGCTTAAATTCTAATAATGTTGACACATTACACACAAAATGTTCTTGGCGTCTCCCAATAAACGTTGGGGAGTTTATATCATTTAATGTTTTTTCTGTACCCCGCATTTTTAACCAACTGGGACGTTCCTTCAAGGAATAGTGTTCAAGGCGAGGATTTTGAATAAAATTCCAATCTACAGAAAAAATATCACTGTTAAAATCATCTTCAATGACCTTATTACTAATATTTTCTTCTTTCACAGACAGATAACCAGCATCCATTTTAGTATCAATTCTTCCGTTGTAACCAATAATAGGCCAACCATCGTCTGTCCACTTGATAGGAGCTAAACAAGTCTCTCTGCCCAAATGGTGTTTCGGCGGATAAGAGATGGGACGAGTACCGTGAAAAACTGCCCACCAACTTCCATCATGATACTGAACAATATCAGCATGACCGATTGACTGAAGAGGATGATTTGTGCTTCTATGAGTTAATATTGGATTAAAAGGACAACTTTCGAAAGGACCGAAGGGATATTTACTCCTTGCAACAGTCACCATATGACCATACTCTGTACCTCCTTCTGCGATTAATAAATAATACCAACCATTAACTTTATATAAATGGGGGGCTTCCGGGTAAGAGCCGCCTGTACCTTTCCATATGAGTTTTCTTTCACCTATAATACTTCCTTTCTTTAAATCTATTTCTGCCTGGTAAATTCCTAATTCTTCCCCCCTAGCATTATCATTTGTCCCGGTAATGTAAACCTTCCCATCGTTATCAAAAAATAGTGATGGATCAATGCCTCCCCATCCATCAATCCAAATCGGATCAGACCATTCCCTTTGTGGATCTTCGGACATAACAATAAAATTTTTCTTTAGTGTTACGTTTGTTGTTATTAAATAAAAAATCCCCTCATGATAACGAAGGGTGGGGGCAAATATACCACTTCTATTTGTTGCATTATTTAACATAAGTTGACTTGGTCTAGTTAAACAATATCCTATCTTCTTCCAATTAATTAAATTAGTACTATGAAAAATCGGAACACCAGGGAAGTATTGGAATGAACTTGTAACTAAGTAATAATCACTACCTACTCGACAAATACTAGGATCTGGATAAAATCCTTTAATTACTGGGTTAGAATATTCCATTACTTATTCCACTCCATCCCATATATATTAAAATATATAAAATCCCCGGTAATACTCAAACCCCGTATATGTAAACTTTCCCCCTTATCTTCGCTACAAAAGATTCGTTATTGTAAAAGAACGGTGATTTAAGAAAAAGACAACTTATCCCTACAATCTTTCAATTAGAGAATATTAGATTAATCGGCTCTCTTTCCAGATGAAATTGTAGATTTACAAATATTATTAAGACCCAAGGTGAATTTTGTGAGTGTATCTGGATATGTTTTCTTAACGCAGGAGGCAACATATTTAATGCATCCTTGGGTCTCAGATCATGCTCTGACGAATCACACTATTTAAATCAAAACCACATCCATAGCAACTTTCGTTAAATCCCTATTGAGATCCTTGTCTTCTGTTAAATCTAGTCTTGGATAGCCATCTATATCGAAATGTACACGCCGGATCCCGGAGGACCGAGGACCTTTTATACCTGGCCTTGCGTGATAGACGTTCCATATAATTCCGTAATCGTCCATCACGTAGGAATTATGTCCGGGACCATATTCTCCTGGGACACTCCTAGAAGTAAGCAACGGGTAATTACACTTTGTCCAAGAAGCAGGATTTAACAAATCTGCACCTTTTTCTGCCGTTAACAATCCAATAACGTAAGTTTCATCAATCAAGGAACCGGAGTATGTCAAGAATAATTTGTTATTCCTAATTAAAGCGAAAGGTCCTTCAACTACAAAAACATTGTTATTTTCCCATCCATATTCCGGTTTAGTAAGGACAACTGGATCACAAACTAGCCTCCAAGGCTCCTTTGGATCAACTTTTGCAATGTAAAGCCATGCTCCAAGATCTTCAGGTATAAACTCCCTCTGTGACCAAACCACATAATATTCCTCATTCCATTTAATTACAGTCATATCTAAAGATATAGTCTTCCCTGCTTCACACAAATATGTCCCATCTTTCTTTACAACACGATACGGCCTTGACCAATCTTTTGCACAAACTGGATTCCCGCCTTTTCGTAATTTCATAACGTGTGATTGTTCATAGTAAAACCCATTTGATGTGGCACCATGAAAGATATAAAGATCACCGTCAATGATATGAAACTCTGGCGCCCACAATAAGCCTTTAATATCTTCGTATGTGTTAGAATCAAGTATCAATATTTCCTCAGCATCAACTAACCCAGGAATCGTGTCGGCTTCCCTGATGTATAAAGAATGATTTCCGTCTGCATCATTCGTGGCTATGAAATAGTACTTTCCATTCCATTTAGTGATACACGGATCGGCTCGATCAATAGCAATTGGGAATGAGTAATGATCTTGGTATACTGTACCAGTTATTCTATAAGTCCCTGGTTTGCTCCAATCAATACCACTCTTATCCCAATTAACGCGCTTTGTATCGGTTGTACCATCACTGTATATTGCGGTTGCCCTCACATTTTCTAAATCTTTCTCAGTTTTTACTGCTACCTTTTCAGGAACTTCTATTTTAATATTTGTGGGTACAGTTAGTTTACAAATTAATCTTCGGGCGATTTCCTCCGAAACTTGTATAACATTTCTAGGTACGATTCCTTCTATTTTTGTTTGAACAGAATTGAATCGAAAAGATTCAATCGGTTTAGGATCAGAGATATGATTCAGAGTGGTAATGTCCTCTATCAAATTCATATAATAATTTCCTAAATCATCACTCCATTTGATGATATAAACCTTTTTTTCATTGTCGTAATGACAAGCTACGTCATTAACAAAAGTATTTCCTTTTAAGTCTAGCAATCCAATTTCTTTATATTGCAATAAATCCGGGGATGAAAAAATAAGGACTTTTCCTTTACTCTCATCATCGTTTGTACCATCTGGCTTAATACGAACGGCTATAACTCCGAAGTTCCCGTCTTTCAAATGGAATATATATGGATTTTTTAAACTCTTTGCGTTAAGGGAACCATTCTCATTTTCAGTAGCTTTCGCAAATAAAATTCCAGAATTGTGATTTAACGGTTCAAAATTTATACCATCATTACTGTAAGCAAGATGCATACTATAAGCTAATTTGGATGAATAAATGATATCTTCTCTTGGTAGTCTAGTATAACAAAGTATATAATTTGTTTTTTTATTCGTCTGTAAAGTCATTTTCTACCACCTTCTTAAATTGATTTTTTACTCTAAAAGTATTTATGTCATCCTTTTAATGCTGACATTGTAATACCTTCAACAAAATATTTTTGTGCAACCACGAACAGTATAATTAATGGAATTACTGCTATTACTGAAACTGCCATGAGCATTTGGATTTGTGTAGATCCATAGGAATTCTCAAAAAACTTTAAACCAATTGCAAGCGTAAAGTTTTCTTCACTATTCAAATAAATCAGAGGAGTAAGAAAGTCATTCCAATGATACGCAATCGATAAAACTGCAATTGTTGTCAAAGCAGGTTTTATTTGTGGTAAAAGTATTTTATAATATATTTGAAATGAATTTGCACCATCAATCAAAGCAGCTTCATCTAACTCTTTGGGTATTGTCTTAAAAAACTGTCTTAATAAGAATATATTGAACGCCCCACCTCCAAAATATGAAGGTATTATAAGGGGTTTTAGGGTATCTAACCAGCCGATTTTAGAAAATAAAATATAAGTTGGTATCAAAAGCACTTGGTTAGGAAGCATCATGGTGCCAAGAACTATTGCAAAAAGCAGGTTACTATAACGAGATTTAAACCTTGCAAATCCATAAGCAACAAAGGATGAAGAGATTACAGTTCCTAAAACAGCTAAAGTTGTTACAACAATAGTATTCCATGTATACCTAGTAAAATCTGCATATTGCCATCCCTCAATAAAATTTTCAAATGTTATTGTTTTCGGCAACAGTTTTGGAGGGATTGTATATACTTCTGTTGGTTGTTTTAGGGAAGTAGTAATCATCCATAAAAATGGGAAAATGAATACTAATGCAATTATTGTCAATGCGGTATAACTGAAAATACGATTAACAAGGCCAACACTTCTTTTATTAGATAATTTTACTTGTCTTTGGACTTCTACTCGAGCTTGCATATTTACACCACCCAAGTATTAATTGTCATAGTACACCCAACGCTTCGAAGTTCGATTTATAATTAGAGTAAATATCATGATAATACTGAATAAAATCCATGCTAATGTCGAAGCATATCCCATCTCACCATACTTAAATGCATGATTGTATATATGCATCATTATTGTATAAGTGGCATGGTTGGGCCCACCTTCCGTTAAAACATATGGTTGAGTGAAAATTTGGAATCCATTTATTACCCCCATTACTAAATTAAAAAATATCGTTGGTGTTAATAAAGGGATTGTAATATAAATAACCTTTTGGAAACCATTTGCGCCATCTATTTCAGCACTCTCATACAACTGTTTCGGTATATCCTGTAAACCTGCCAGTGTTATAATAATTGAATTACCGATTGGCCAAAGCATCATGATTATTATTGCCGGCATTGCCCATTTTTCATCACTCAGCCAATTAGGTCCTTCTATTCCAAATAGTGAAAGAGCATAATTTAAAAGCCCGAACTGTGAATTAAAAATCCATCCCCATAGCAAAGTTACCGCAACACCTGCTGTAACAAATGGAACATAAACAGCGGCTCTAAAAAACTTGATTCCTTTTATATTTTTTTTATTTAATACAATTGCTATTAAAATTGAAAGTATTATACTTAACGGAACTTGAAGTGCTACATAGAAAAATGTATTTAAAAGGGATTTTAAAAAAAGTTCATCTTTAGCAAAAGCTTTGGTAAAATTACCCAATCCAATAAACTCACCTATTCCAGTCCGATCGGCATTAGTAAAAACCAATATAATTGAATATATCATTGGATATAGTGTAAATATTATAAATCCCAATATCCAAGGTGATGTATACATGTAAAATTGTCTAGCTTCACGTTTCTCTTTCACACCATATTTTTTCTTCATTTTTTCACCCCGCTTTAGATCCGCCAATAAAGTGGAGAGGGGGAAAATTAAACTTCCCCTCCCAATTTAAATTGACCTTTTACCTCAGTTACTTTTCTGATGAATATCATCTAGTGCGTCTTGCATTATCGGCGCATACTTCTTAACAGCTTCTTGAGCGGTACTTTTATGGGTTTTAATCTCATCCATTAATTGAAAGAACACATCAGCCGTTTTTTGAATAGAGCCACCCCACGGGAAAGTAACTGCATCCTTAAGCCCTTTCAAATACTCAGTTTGTTTAATATCGGTAGTAGGTATTGTCATTTCGGCAAAAGTAGTTTCGGCTGATTCTTTTAATGCAGGAATACCAACCTTAGCATAGATATCATTAACTTCTTTATTTAATGAAACTGTCTTTATATAAGCCCAAGCAGCTTCCTTGTTCTTAGAATCCTTATTCATTGCCCATCCGGTTTGAAACTTAATATTTGTATGTTTACCATTTGGATCTTTCGGTGGTAGTACAACACCCCACTCAAACTTATCCCCAATTTTTTTAGCTATTTCACCAGCTTCAAACAATCCTAATGGATACATGGCTGCTCTTCCGGTTACAAACATTGCATCCATTGGAATGCTTTTTGATGCGGCATCATCAGGTATTGCCTTAGCATTAATTAGCTCTTCAATCAATTCTAATGCTCTAATCGTTTCTGGGGAGTCAATTGTTTGTTTAGTCCAATCTTCATTATAAGGTGTTCCGCCGTATAGATAAGGCGCAAAGCTATTAAGAATCCAATGCGAAACCATAGCATATGTTCGATTAGCCCCAGAACCCGAGGAGACTTTCTTTGCAATCTCTGCAAAGTCATCCCAAGTCCAATCATTTGTAGGATAGGGGACCCCAGCTTTATCAAAAATTTCTTTGTTATAGGCAATCAAAAAACATGATTGTGTTGTAGGCATTCCTTCCCGCTTACCATCCCGGAGCACATAGCCGTCATCAGCCCCTGATGTAAATAGTGATTCATCTATGTTATCCCTCTTTAGATATGGAGTCAAATCTTCAAACCATTTTGCCCGAAGGCCCTTCCAGTCGGGCGATAACATAATAACATCGGCTGCATTTCCTGCAGCAAGTGCAGCATCAAGCTTTTCGTCAATCCTATCAGCAGGAAGCCATATTTCCTTTACTTTAACATTGGGATACAATTTTTCGAAAATTTTGGTAGCCTCTTTTCGAGCCTGTAGTTCTTCTCCCCCTCCCCATCCCATTACTGTAATTTCTCCAGAAATCCCCTTTCCGTCGTCCCTATTCTTATTATCCTGTCCATTAACTTCATTACTATTATTTGAACAAGCCGTAACAAGAAAAAACAACGAAGCAGTTAATAGAAAAGCTAATATTTTTTTCATAATCATTCTCCCCCCCTGCTATTTAATTTTGACACTCGAGTGAGTCATTTTCGTTTGATGAGACCTGTTACGATCTCCATTTCGAATTGATGTACACTCGAATCTTTCATTCCCCTAAACGTCCCCATGAGACACTAACACCATCGATGGAAACGCTTTTAAAATTAACCACCTCTCTCTAGTTTATTTTAAATCCTTTTTATAAGGATCCGAAAACAATTTGGCCTTACAAATGTCATGTTTTATCTTGATAGCATTTTATATTGTACGTATAACTTTTAACTTAATTGTACCATTGTGTATATTTTTTTCAATACAAAATTCAAAAAAATCAAGAAATATTTTTGTTCAACTCAAATTGATGCTAAAATATGTCCATATAACTTCCCCTGCGTTGATTGCTTTAGTTAAACATTACAGATCACCTCCTCTATTGATTGCCAACTTTTACATAAAACTACTTGATAGAAAATAAGGGTATGAGCCCTTCTTCCAACCCACGCCCTTGATGTCGTGTCTATGGATTTATACACTGGCTTAGCCTTATCGTCCTCGCCAAAATACCTCATTCCACCTCAGTTCGTTTTTGAATGACGAGACGGAAGTATGTTCATTGATCACGACACATTCAATGCCGGTCATTTCCGCAAAGTCTTCCAGCTGTTCAGCCGTGACGGCAAACGAGAAGCATGTGTGATGAGCACCGCCGGCTAAAATCCATGCTTCAGCTGAATCACGCAACGACGGGCGCGGTTTCCATAAAATACGGGCAACCGGCAATTTCGGCATGTCGTATTCCGGTTTCACCGCATCGACTTCATTGACAATGAGACGGAAACGGTGCCCTAAGTCAATCAGCGAAGCATTGACCGCTGCGCCCTCACCGCCGTCAAACACGAGACGGGCTGGATCTTCTTTTCCACCAATCGAAAGCGGATGAACTTCGATGCGCGGTCGCGTTGCTGCGATCGTCGGGCATACTTCGAGCATATGAGCGCCAAGAATCATTTCGTTGCCCGGCTCAAAGTGGTACGTGTAGTCTTCCATGAACGATGTTCCTTTGCCATCCGCCATGACTTTCATCAACCGAACGAGAGCAGCCGTTTTCCAGTCGCCTTCGCCGCCAAATCCATATCCCTCTGCCATAAGCCGTTGAACCGCTAGTCCTGGAAGTTGCTTCATGCCGTGCAAATCTTCAAACGTCGTCGTAAAGGCAGTGAAGTTCCCGTCTTGCAAAAATGCTTTTAACCCAAGCTCAATCCGCGCCTGCTCACGGATCGACTCACGAACCGGTCCATCTTGACGGCCAGCAGGTACAATGTCATATAGTTCAGCATATTCATCAAGCAGTTCGTTGACGCTTTGTTCAGAAACATCGCGAATAGATTGCACCAAATCCCCAATGCCATAACCGTTGATCGACCAGCCGAATTGAATTTGCGCTCCCACTTTGTCCCCTTCCGTTACCGCCACTTCACGCATGTTATCGCCGAAACGGGCAACTTTAAGATGTCGACTTTCCGCAAAGGCGACGGCCGTCCGCATCCATTTCGCCAGCCGCTCGCGGACTTCTGGGTCTTCCCAATGACCAACGACGACTTTCCGGGCAACTCCCATTCTCGCACCGATAAATCCGTATTCTCGGTCACCGTGAGCCGATTGGTTTAAGTTCATAAAGTCCATATCGATGCTGTCCCACGGAATATCACGGTTAAACTGAGTGTGAAGATGCAATAACGGTTTTCGCAACTCCAAAAGGCCGCCAATCCACATCTTCGCTGGCGAGAACGTATGCATCCATGTGACAACGCCGGCACATTGTTCGCTCGCATTCGCCTCAAGACAAATGTTGCGAATTTCTTCTGGGGTTGTGACGATCGGTTTGAAAACGAGTGGGAACGGAAACACCGAATCACGGTTCAACTCATTGACGATCGTTCTTGAATGTTCTTCAACTTGTTTTAACGCTTCTTCCCCGTATAAGTGCTGGCTTCCTGTCACAAACCAAAATTCAT
>Ga0310830_101838_pt1 | contig 9846 bp, 6 predicted proteins | sample WT_ome_5_FD_201301 | JGI IMG/M metagenome (GOLD analysis project Ga0310830, IMG submission 201301) | Sorghum-adapted microbial communities enriched on wild type (WT) sorghum from Joint BioEnergy Institute, Emeryville, California, United... ...
CGAACATGAGACTTGCTGCGACGATTGCTGCTGCAATTTTGCGACATCCGCTTCTGAGATATTCCAATTTTTTCCCACTCCATGTCATGTGTTGGTGTAGATTGACGGTATATATATCGGAAAATGCATCCACGAAACTGAGACTTTCTTCCCGTTCGGTCGCCGCTTATGAGGCAAGCCCGCCTTCCGGCCGCGAAAAAAAACCGGGCATCCGGCAAATGCCGAATCCCGGGCTGTCCGAAAACTACGCTTCAATCGGTTTGAACGCGATCCAATCCACCTGGATGCCCGCCTTGACCGGTTCGACCCTGAGCTCGTAAAGCCCCGCTTCCAGCCGAACCTTCGCCAGTTTCCGCGGAATCCACTGGCCGGCCGTGCCATTCGTCTGCACCGTCGCCGTGAGCCGGCCGTTCAGATACACGTTGCACGCGCTCTGGGCCGTGAAGAACTCCGGCGACATGACGCCCGCCAGCATCCGGTATTCGCCGGACCGGCTGATCGAAAGCCACGCCGGGCCGTCCGCGGGCAGCTTGATCTGACGCTGCCCGTCAGCCGACTGCACCTTATCCGGCGAAGGCGCCTGCGCGGGATCGGCCGGAGAAGCTTCGAACGTCTTCTCGGGCTCCTGCTTGCGCCGGAACACCGGCGCCTGCATCAGGAAGCCGAGGATGTTCAGGGCGCTGCGCTGCAGTTCGCCGCGCGTCAGCTTGCCGGCCGCCAGCGCTTCCATCGTATTGTCGCCCATCGCGTTCGTCTCCGCGCCGTAGTTCGGCACGACCATGTACAGATCGTTCTGCGCGCGCACCATGGCCGCCGTATTCTGCCGGCTGGATTCGCCGCCTTCCACGGGATCGTTCATGCTCGCCCACCAGTCGGTCATGACGATGCCCTCAAATCCCCATTCTCCGCGCAGAATCGTCGTGTTCAGATCGTAGTTCGACGCCGTCCAGACGCCGTTGACCGGATTGTAGGCCGTCATGATCGCGTTCGCGCCGCCCTGCTTCACCGCGATTTCGAAACCGCGCAAATACAGTTCGCGCAGCGCGCGTTCCGAGACGACCGCGTTGACCTTCGTCCGATATTTCTCCTGGTTGTTGCAGGCGAAATGCTTCAGCGTCGCGTTCGAGCCGCCGCGCATGATGCCCCGCACGCAGGCCGCGCCGAACAGGCCCGTCACGAGCGGATCTTCCGAGAAATATTCGAAGTTCCGGCCGTTCAGCGGGTTGCGCCGCAGGTTCATGCCGGGACCGAGCAGCACGTCGATGTCGTTGCTGACCAGTTCCTTGCCTTCGAGCACGTACAGCTCTTCCACCAGTTCAACATCCCAGGTGGCCGCCAGCAGCGTGCCGATCGGCACCTGCGTCGCCTGGTGCCCGCTGTCCATGCGGATGCCCGACGGGCCGTCGGCCGTGCAGCCGATCGGCACGCCGAACTTCTGGAACAGCCGGTCGCTCAGGCCGCCGAAGGCGGAAGCCGTGCCCGGCGTAACCAGCGGGTTGATCATGCCTTCGCCGCGGACGAGGACGGCCAGGTCTTCGTCGGTCAGCTGGGCGACGAAGTCTTCCAGGCTCACCTTGCCCGCCTCGACATCCCGCAGCGTATAGCCGCGGTCGCCGGCATACGGAATCGGCTCGGGCAGCCGCTCCCGGATCCGCTCGGCGAGCGAAATGCGGCGCGTCGGCACCTCTTCGTATGCCAGCTCATACGTGCCGTCCGCCTTGCGCGCCCCCGGCTTCATCCGCTTGAACGGTTCGGTCGGCGCCAGCGCTTCTTCGAGCTGCTCCACGACAACGAGCTCGGGCACGGCATAGCCTTCCCCGCCCTCGAAGCGGACGGGGGCCGCGTCCCGGACGCTCGTCCCGGCATGCAGGACGTACGTCCCCGCTTCCATCACGTAGGCGGACCGGTGCCCCGTCGCGCCGCCGTCGTCGTAGGCGGCCATTCGGCGCACCGGGAACTCGAGCACAAGCCGCTCCGACTCGCCGGGCCCCAGCAGCCGCGTCTTTGCAAACGCTGCCAGTTCGCGCGCCGGACGGCCCAGCTTGCCCTGCGGCGCTTCGTAATAAAGCTGCACGACCTCCCGCCCCGCGTATTCCGTGCCGGTGTTGGTGACGGTGACGCCCAGGGAGATCCTTTTTTCTCCGTCCCGGATGGCCAGTCTCGCCTCTTCGGGCTCGATCCGGAACGTCGTGTAGGAGATGCCGTACCCGAACGGGAACAGCACCTTGTCCGGACAGAATGTCTCGAAATAGCGGTACCCGACGTAGATATCTTCCTGGTAATAATTCCGGAACTCGTCCCCGTAATTGCGCGTCGACGGGTAATCGTCGATCGACCGGGCGATCGTGTCGGTCAGCTTGCCGCTCGGCGTCACATCGCCCGCGAGCACGTCGGCGATCGCGTTGCCGCCTTCCATCCCGCCGTGCCATGCGTAGATGACGCACGGGATCGGATGTTTGAAGCGCCCGCTGTCCAGCCAGCTCATGTCGATGATGTTCGACACGTTGAGCACGACGGCCGTCTGCTCGAAGTGCGCCGTCACCCGCTCCAGCATCGCCAGCTCGTCATCGGTCAGCAGCCAGCTTCCCGGTTCGATGACGTTGTCCTTGTCCTCGCCCGCCGTCCGACCGATGACGACGACCGCTTTGTTCGACACGGCCCGGGCGGCCGCCACCAGTTCGTCCGTCAGCGGCATTTCCTTCTGATGCCACGGCTCGGCCGCCCATCCGCCGCCGCCGTTGTCGAACGGGTTCTCCTCGATCCACCGCGCGTAGACGGACGCCAGCTCCTCGTTGACGCGAATCTGCTTCTTGCTCCGGAGGCCGTCCAGCAGATTCGTCGTGTACGGCACATTCACGCTGCCGCCCGATCCGGTGCCGCTGCGGTAATAGTTGATTTGACAGCGCCCGAAGACGGCGACGTTGTCGCCCGGCCGAAGCGGCAGCACCTGTCCGTCGTTCTTCAACAATACTGCGCCTTCCGCCGCGACCTTCCGACAGAATTCGGCGAATCCCGGCATTGGGATGCCGTATTTTGCTGTGTCCAAAGCCGCCCCTCCCTGGTCAATTCATTGGATTCTGTTCGACACCATTATAGCAGATTCTGGTTGCAATGCCCTGTCCACCGGCGCGTTCATCCATTCGCTGACGACAGCCGCAAACGCCGGGTCGTCAATCTTATATGCTCGAAACGGCGGAAAAGCAGTGATCAGCATTTCTCCGCTGGACAGGTACTGAATCCTCACTTCTCCGCGGTTGTCCAGGCTGAACCCGATCCCCCAATTGACGCTGCCCGTTTGACCGGCCGCATCGGCCAAAAAATCGCGGACAGCCGTACACTCCGTCTTGATAAGGCATCTTGACTTCACGCCTCCCGCGGTCAGCTTTTGCTGACAAAGTCATCATATTCTGCGTACTTCCCGGGTTGATCAAAATCAGATACACTGCAAACGACAACATGCCATTGAAGGAGGCGTCCGGCATGAAACCATCCGCCCAACCGAATCCGGTCATGAATCCGGAAGACATGAACGCCGCGTTCGCGGAAGCCTGCAACTCCGGCAGCATCGAACGTGTGCTTGCCTTGTACGAACCCGGCGCCGTGCTCATTCAGCCGAACGGCAACCCGCTGCGGGGAACCGGGCAGATTCGGATCGAGCTGGAGGATCTGTTGCGGCAGAACGGCCGCATGGAATCCCGCAACGTACACTGCATCCGCTTCGAAAACATCGCCCTGCTGCGCGGACACTTTGTCTTTCGGGCCCAAGGTCCGGACGGCCGTCCGATCCAGATGGAGAGCTGCACCTCGGAAATCGTCAGGCGGCAGCCGGACGGCACCTGGCGCTATATCGTCGACCATCCCTTCGGCGGCGGTCAGCCGTAACGCGCGAGGCCGGGACTCAGAGACCGAGCTCGCCGCGGATGCGCTCTTGGTTCTTCCGGTGATAGTCCCGCATGTTCCGCGGATAGGCGTAACCGTCGATCAGCGCGTCGATTGCCGCCTGGTCGCCCGCCCTGACCGACTCCCGGAGACGCGTGATATACGCGATGTCCCTGTCCCGCCTCCGCCGGATTTCATCGACATCCGATGTGCAGGCGCCGTGCCCGGGGATCAGCAGATTCACCCGGTGCCGGCCGAGGATCGGTTCCACCTTCGCGAGCGATTCCTCGTACTGCCGGCTGTCGGCATGAATGAACGGAAATTCGACATCGGACAGGTAGTCGCCGGCGATCCAGACGCCGAGCGGCTCGACAACCGTGAACAGTCCGTCCGGGTTGTGGCCCGGGCTCTGGTAGAAGACAAGGCGCGTCCCGCCGATCTCCAGCACAGCGCCGTCGCCGGAGATGACGTGATCGACGGCCGGGTAAGCGATCGGGTAGTCCCGGTCCAGATAATAGCCGTCGTCGAAGGCGCGGATCTCTTCGAGGATCTTTTCCCGCTCGTTCCCGGGCTTGGCCGCGAAGCTTTCGCTTGCGATAACGGAAGCGCCGGGGAAGGCGCCCCAGCCGAGGATATGGTCGAAATCCGAATGGGTGAACAGCAGATAGACCGGCCGTCCGTTCCGGATCGCTTCGGCATGCGCCCGGATCCGCTCCACTTCCCCGGGCAGCCAGCACGGGTCGACGACGAGCACCAGATCCTCGGTCGCGATCACCGCGGCATTCGTCTTGTACAATGCGCTCTGAAAAAGCTCCACCGCTGTACGTTTCTCTCCCACTCCATCCACGCTCCGATCCGTTTTCTGGCATTTTGTTTCAATGTTACCACCCGAAAAGCGGCCCCGTCCACCTGCACCCTCATCAAACGAAAAAAAGCCCGGAAATACAGGATTAACATCCCTGTATTTTCCGGACTTCGCCGAACGATTGTCACGCCTGCAGCTGTTTCAATTGATAGAACTCCCCGCGCCGCTGCATCAGCTCTTCGTAGCTGCCGACTTCCTGGATGCGGCCGTTCTTCATGACGACGATCCGGTCGGCGTCGCGTATCGTCGACAGCCGGTGTGCGACGATGAACGTCGTCCGGCCGCGGATCAGTTCGCGCATCGCCTTCTGGACGACGAACTCCGAGATGTTGTCGAGCGCGGAGGTCGCTTCGTCGAGGAAGATGATGCGCGGATTGCGGATCATCGCGCGCGCGATCGCGATCCGCTGCCGCTGGCCGCCGGACAGCTTGCCGCCGTGCTCGCCGATCATCGTGTCCAGCCCGTCGGGCATGGCGGCGATGACGTCCTGCAGGTTCGCCATCCGGATGACGCGCTCGAGCTCTTCCTCCGACACATTCGTAAGACCATACGTGATGTTCTGGCGGATCGTGCCGGAGAAGAGCACCGTGTTCTGCGGCACGACCGCGATCTGCCGGCGGTAGGCGCGCATGTCCAGCTCGTCGAACGGCACGCCGTCGAGCAGGATGCGGCCGCTGGTCGGCCGATAGAAGCCGATCGCCAGATTGAGCACGGTCGACTTGCCCGCGCCGGATTCGCCGACGAGCGCAATCGTCTCGCCGGGCTTCACGTCCAGCGTGAAGCCGTTCAGCACGTGTTTGTCCGTATCTTTGTAGTGGAAGCGGACATTCTCGAAACGGAATGCGCCGCGGATGCTGCCCGGCACCTTCGTGCCCTGATATTCGTCCGTCTCGGTCGAGGCGAGCACTTCGGTGACGGAGTGAATCGACTCGAACCCTTTGGCGAACTGCGGATAGACGTTGATCAGGTTGTTGATCGACATCATGATCGTGCCGAACAGCCCCTGGTACATGACGACGTCGCCGATCTGGATCCGGCCCTGATAAGCCAGCATGCAGGTGAACGTGAGACAGATGACCTGGAACAGCGTGAACGTCACCCAGCCCGAGGCGCCGAACACCGCTTCCGTGATGTCGAGCCGGTACCCTTTGCCGCGCAGATTGTAGAGCGTGCCGTTCACTTTCTCGATCTCGATGTCTTCGAGCCCGTGCGCCTTCGTCACCGGCAGCATCTCGACCGACTCGGCCACGGCGCCGGACATCTCCTCGATCTGACGCCGGAAGTCCCGGTTGCGCTGGCGGATTTTGTTGCGGAAGAAATAGACGAGTCCGCCCGCGAACGGCAGCAGCACGACGAACAGCGAAGCGACGGCCAGGCTCGTGGCGGCCGCGATCGTTACGGCTGCGATGATGTTCAGGATCGCCGGCACGAACGAATACATGACCTGCTTGCTGAGCAGTTCGATCTGCTCGACGTCCCGCAGCACTTTCGCCTGCATTTTGCCCGAGCGCAGCTCGCTGTGGTACGACATGGACAGATGCTGCAGCTTGCGCATCATCGTGCCGCGCAGCCCGGCTTCCATCAGCCGCGAGGAGCGGCTCATGAAGCTGACGTGCAGCGTCTGCGTGGCGACGTTCTGCAGCACGACGGCGAACAGGACGGCCGCGTCGATCCAGAACCACTTCAGATCGGCATCCGGCCGGCTGATGATGTTGATCATGTCCGCGGTGAGCACCGACATGATCCATACGGGCGAATGTTTGATGATGAAAAAGAGAAGCGACAGCAGCAGATTGATGCGCTGTCCCCGATAAAGCCTCCACAACGTCCTGAACGGCCGGCCCTTGCGGCCGCCCGCGTCCATGAACACGCGTTCGAAATCAGGCGTTTCCATGCTCCGTATGCCCATGCTGCCTCCCGCTCCATTATCGGCGATGCCGTTCTCTGTCCGGAATCCTTCGCACAATTGTCACAATACGAGTCCCATTTTACCCCCGGTGCGCCTGCGCGTCTACTGCACAAGTCTCAGAAATCATGGATAAAATGCATGAAAATCCGCAAAAATCACCGGGGAACCCGGGAAGCCGACAGAATGAACGGTCCCGCTCCCGCCAGCGCCATCATGATCAGTCCCGTGAACATCGAGATGCCGTACTGTCCCATCCAGGCCGGGCCGCCGGCGATGGCGTCGTAGAGGATGCCGCCGATGAGCGGTCCGACGAATCCCATAAGTCCGGTGGCCGCCGCGAATACGGCGATATACATCGGCCGGTCCGCCTTCGGCGTATCGCCGATCAGGAAGGTGAAGTTCAGCAGATTGTATCCGCCCTGTCCGATCCCGAGGGCAACGTGGACCAGCACCAGCACGGCGAGCACGGGCAGGAACGCAAGCCCCGCCCACAGCAGGCACGCGAGCGCGATGAACGGCAGGCTGCACAGAAGCAGCGTGAAGGCCGGATACCGTGCGTTCAGGCTTCCCCAGGCGTAGTAGCTGATCATCATGACGATCATCTGGACGGTCGTGACGACCGTAACCGCCGTGTAGCTGACCCCGAGTATATCCAGCATGACGTAGGAGAACAGCGGCACGGCCGCGTTCTGGATCAGGATGAACAGCGCGATGAATCCGGTCGCGGTCATGAACGCCCGGTCGCGGACCGGCTTCAGCAGCCGGCCGATGCCGGATGTCTCCCGCGATTTCTCGAACGGCAGATTCGGATAGCGGAGCAGCATGATTCCGTTCCATACCGTGCAGATTGCCGCCGTCAAGTACAGGATGGCGAATCCGGCGGCCGGGGAACCGGCGCTTTCCAGAATTTGACCCGACAGGAGCAGCGCGATGCTGGCGAACGCCCAGTGCACCGTATTCCGCACCCCGAAATAGCGTCCGCGCACCTGCGCCGGGACCATGTCGCTCATGAGCGAAGACCAGACGACGCCGCTCACGGCGGCGCTGATGAACGAGCAGGCGAACAGCGCGACGAATGCCGGCACGCGCGCCGGCGCCGGCAGCAGCACGGGAATCAGTCCGGTCAGCACCCAGAACATCCGGTGCAGAATCCCGGACAGCGCCATCCAGAATTTCCGGTTCTCCATCCGCTGCATGAAGAACGCGGCGAACACCTGCACGATGTTCGCGAGCGACTGGATGGCGAGCACGAGGCCGACCGCCGTCGACCCCGCCTTCAAATAAAGAAGGAAGGCGGTCAGAATCGGACCGCCCAGAATGTTGCCGATGATCGTGGCGGGAATGCCCTCGATCACCGACGTTTGCAGCCAGCGGCGCTGCTCGGTGGCGTTCCGGCGGAAGCGGAACGCCTTCAGAAACGCAATCTGCGGCATATCGATGCTCCTTCTCGGGTGTTACGTCTTCGTCATGCCGTTGTCCGAGCCGCTCCGAGCTGCAGTACATATTCGGCCAGCGTCCGCGTCATGACGCCGGTTGCCCCTTTCATGTCCCAGCCTCTGTCCTTGAACATCCAGGCGGTTCCGCCGATGTCCAGGTGAATCCACGGCAGTCCGTCGGCGAATTCGCCGATGAACAGCCCGCCCGTAATCGTGCCGGCATGTCGGCCGCCGCTGTTCTTCAGATCGGCGGCATCGCTCTCGAGTTGTTTGCGATATTCCGGCCAGGACGGCAGCTGCCAGATCCGCTCGCCCGTCCTGCGGCTAGCTTCGATCAGTTCGGCGAGGAACGCGTCGTCGTTCGTCACCGCGCCGGTCGCGACGTCGCCGAGGGCGACCATGACGGCGCCGGTCAGCGTCGCCACGTCGATGAGCCGGGTCGCGCCGCGCCGGATGGCGGTCGTCAGCCCGTCGGCCAGCACGAGCCGCCCTTCGGCGTCGGTGTTGACGACCTCGACCGTCCGGCCGCTCATCGTCTTGAGCACGTCGCCGGGCTTCAGCGCCCGGTCGGAGGGCATGTTCTCCGCCGCCGGAATGACGGCGACGACGTTGACGGCGGGTTTCGCTTGGGCGATCACCCGCATCGCGCCGAGCACCGCCGCCGCGCCGGCCATGTCGGAGATCATCTCCTCCATGCCGTCCGCGCGCTTGAGCGAAATGCCGCCGGTGTCGAACGTGATGCCTTTGCCGACGAGGCCAAGCTTCTCCTTCGCATCCGGCGCGCCCTCATAGTGCAGGACGATCATGCGCGGCGGATTGGCGCTGCCCTGGCCGACGCCGAGCAGCCCGCCCATCTCCAGCTCCGCCGCGGTCCATTCATCGATCACTTCGATGTCGAGCTCAAATTCGTTGGCCAGCGCTTCGGCTTCGAGCGCCAGCATCTCCGGCGTCAGCATGTTGCCCGGCAGATTCGTGAGCCGGCGGGCATAGGCGACCGCTTCGCCGAACATCCGTCCCCGGCGCATGCCCGCCTGAAACGCCTCCGCCGAAGGGTCCGCCGCTGCCGATGGCGTAAACACGACGCGCAGCTTCGGCTCCTCCGGCTGCTCCCGGCGCTGCGGCACGCGGGCGGCGGCGCCGAGCATGAAGCCTTCCGCCAGCGCCTGCGCGCGAAGCCGCACCGCCTCCTCCGCGTCTTTCTCCGCCCCGCCCTTCAGCAGTTCCGGGCCGATGAGGACGCAGATGTTCTCCGTCTTGAGCTGCTTGCAAGCTTTCGCCGCGGCCGCTCCCGCCTGGCGCAGCGCATCGGCCGTACCGTCGCCGATGCCCGCGAGCACGACATATCCGGCTTTCATCGTCCCGAGCGTCGGGAAGGTCTGGGTGCCGCCCGCCTCGCCCTTGAACAGGCCGGACGTTCGGAACCGGCCGATCGCTTCCGCCAGCGCGGGGGGAAGCGGGCCGTCACCCTTGCCGGCCGCCTCTCCGGCTTCCGGTCCCGCGAAGACGACGGCCGTCCCGGCAGATTCCAACGCTTCCTCAAGACCGCTTGTATAATGAAGTTCGACTCCCAAGATTCATCCTCCAAACCGCAATGCTTCTCGCCCGTTCCGGAAAAAGCAAAAGAATCGGACGCTAACCCGATTCTAATGCTTTAATCCACCGAAGGCAAATAGATCTTGAATTCCGTTCCTTCGCCCGGACGGCTGCTCACCCGGATCGTTCCGCCGTGATTTCGGATGATGCGGTAGCTGACCGAA
>Ga0310830_101841_pt1 | contig 9839 bp, 6 predicted proteins | sample WT_ome_5_FD_201301 | JGI IMG/M metagenome (GOLD analysis project Ga0310830, IMG submission 201301) | Sorghum-adapted microbial communities enriched on wild type (WT) sorghum from Joint BioEnergy Institute, Emeryville, California, United... ...
CTCCTGGTGCGGAGACGTTCCGCCCGCAGAGTACGAAGCCAGGTACCACAGCGGACGGGACCCGGGCGCCGGCTCAACCGAGCCGGAACGCAAATGATCAAGTCTCCAAGAAACCGGGTACACCTCAGCTCACGATGAGGAGCCCGGCTGCGTGCGCTCGCCCAGCCTGCGTGCGGCAAACTCGGCAGCGGGTGGTCGGCCGAGAGGGTACGGTCCACCTTCATGCGGGTGAGGGTGGCGCGAGAGGCCGATGCCGAGGCCCTGGCGAGGGTGCACGTGGACAGTTGGCGGGCGGCGTACCAGGGGCTCATGCCGCAGGAGTACCTGGACCGGCTCGATCCGGCCGAGCGGGCCGCGCAGTGGCGCCAGGCTCTCGCTCAACCGGATTGGCCCTTCACAGCCCTGGTGCTTGAGGACGACTCGGGCACGGTCGTCGGGTTCGCCACGGTCGGCCCGGGGCAAGACGAGGACGCCGACGATCCAACGGTTGGCGCGGTGGCGGCCATGTATGTGCTCAGCACCCATTGGGGCCTCGGCGGCGGCCGGCTGCTGATGGCTGAGGCGGTCCGCGTGCTCGCTGATTCCGGCTGCGGCGAGGCGATCCTGTGGGTGCTGGAGTCCAACCAGCGGGCGCGGCGGTTCTACGAGGCGGCGGGATGGCGCGTCGACGGCGGTCACAAGATTGACGAGTCGTTCGGTTTTCCGATGGCGTTAGTCCGCTACTGCCGACAGCTCGCCCGGCCCCAGCTATGACGGCACGCCGACGCACCTCCAGTGGCGTCCGTTATCGTCGTGGACGACGGCGCTGCTACCTGCCGCCGTGCTGCTAGCGGACAGCCGGACATGACCTTGATCCGGGGGCAGGTTAGGTGGCGCCGATGACCGTCAGCGGGCACATGGTAGCCGCACTGCGATGCCGCAGGGCATGAGCGAGTGCGGCGAGGGACGCGGAGGTGACGGCCGACCACCGCTTGGGCTATTGGGTGGTATGGCGGCGGAGCTGCTCAATGCGGCAGTCGAGCGAGCGTACGTGGTCCGAGTCGGCGCCGTACTGCTGCCCGAGCAGTGGTCGCAAGCCGGACAATTCCGCAATACCTTCCTCAGTGTGACCGACCGCGTGGAGCATGAGGCCGCGCTGGTACCGGGCATCGATGTAGAGCGGGTCGGTGGCGTCGGTGCGGCTCAGGAGCGCGGTCAGGTGGGCCAGCGCCGCCTCGGGGCGCCCCGCCTCGGCGTGGCTGACGCCGGCGATGTAGCGCAGGTAGAGCAAGGGCGGCAGGTGCGAGTTTGTGGCAAACAGGGGAATGACGTCGCGCCACTCCAGCCGCAGGTTGAGCAGGTTCGCCATCAGGATGTCGGCCGGTAGGAGCTTACCGTTGTGTATTGGCGATTGGTCGTACGTTGCGAATGCGTACCCGTGGCCCGTATCGGTGTATCGCCTTAGCCGTGCTCGTGCGACGTTGCGCAACACGGCTAACGACTGCTGCGTCATGTGCCTCCTCCGCCTCATCAGGCCTGCGTGGTCCAGACGTCGGCGAAGGTTTCCATCTGGCGGATGACCTGGTCGACAGCGTCCTTCTGGGCGTCCGGCGGGTAGCCGTACTTGGCGAGCAACCGCTTGACGACCGTACGCATGCGGGCTCGAACGTCGTCGCGGTACGCCCAGTCGACGGTGACGTTGGCCCGCATTGTCCGCACTAGGTCCCGGGCGATGTCGGCGAGCACGCCCGTGCCCATGACGTCCAGCGCCGACTTGTTGTCGGCGACCGCGTCGTAGAAGGCCAGTTCTTCGTCGCTCAGCTTGGGAGTGAACTGCTCGCCCCGGCGAGCCTCGGCGGACACCTCCTTCGCGAGCGCGGCGAGCTCGGCCAGGATCTCGGCCGACGTGAGGTGCTGGTTCGCGTACTTGCGCATCAGCTCCTCGAGGCGAGCGGCGAAGCTCTCCTGTCGCACCAGGTTGTGTCGGGTGGTTCGACGCATCGTCTGTTCGATGAGCCGACGCAGGCTCTCCACCGTGAGCCGAGGCACCTTGGAGGCGCGCAGCTTGGCCAAGTACGCCTCGTCGATATGAGACAGGTTGGGGTGGGTGAGCCCGGCCTCGGCGAAGACGTCCTTGACCCCGTCCGCCTCGATGATGCTCGCTGTGTACTCGCGCAGGTAGATTTCTACCTCGGCGGGCTGGGGCAGGCCGCGGGCCTTACGGTCGTCCGCGTCTTGTTTGGCCATGTACACCCTCACCGCGGTGAAGAAAGCGATGTCGTCGCGGATCGGGTTGAGCTCGCCACTAGTAGAGCAGACCGAGTACAGCGTCTCCAGCTTCCGCGACGCGTTCCGGAACCGCGGAACCAGCTTTTTGTCCGGGTCTTCTACCTCGTTGCCCGGTGAGGCCGGATCCTTCAGGTAGTTGATCACCTTCAGCACTGTGAGCGGGAACGGCTCTCGGCGCGAGACGAGCTCGGCGCGCCAGTCATAGCCTCGGAGCATGCCACAGATGACTTCGTGGAGATCGCGGACCTGGGCCACGACCTCGCTGATGTCGCGGTTGACCGGCCGTTCGCTCTGGTCGGTGGCGGTGTATTCGGCGAGCGCGTCACGCAGGTTGTCGACGATCGGCGCGTAGCCGACGAGCAGGCCCGACGGCTTGTCCCTGTAGGTGCGGTTGACCCGGGCGAGCGCCTGCATCAGCGCGGCTCCGCGCATCGGCCGGTCCATGTACATGGTGTGCAGCGCGGGGGAGTCGAAGCCGGTGAGCAGCATCGACTGCACAATGATGATCTCGAGTGGGTCGTCGGGATCCTTGGCCCGTCGCTGAATCAGCTTGTTGGCCGAGGGACGGCGGATGTGCTTGCGCACTTCCTCGTCGGTCTCGCTGGGCTCGCCCGTGTAGATCACCTTGATGCGGCCCTTGTCGTCGGCGTCATCGTGCCACTCAGGCCGCAGCGCCACGATCTCGTTGTACAAACGGGCGCAGATGTTGCGGGTCGCGCAAACCACCATCGCCTTGCCGGGCCCGCCGAGGAAGGGGCGCATCTGGGCTGACCGCTGCTCCCAGTGCGCCACGAGGTCCTTAGCGATCTTCTTCAGACGGTCTGGGGCGCCGTACAGCTGGTTCATGGCCAGCGTCGTCCGCCGGACCCGCTCCTGTTCCGCCTCGTCGAGACCGGCCATGATCTCGTCGGCGCGTTCGTCGATCACATCGGGATCGATGTCTTCCGGCAGATGCAGCGGCGCCAAACGCGATTCGTGGTAGACTCTTACGGTCGCCCCGTCCTCGACGGCCCGCGTCAGGTCGTAGATGTCGATGTAGTCGCCGAACATGTCGCGGGTGTTGCGATCGGCGAACGACACCGGCGTGCCGGTGAAGGCAATGAGCGTGGCATTGGGTAAGGCGTCACGCAGGTGGCGGGCATACCCGTCCAGCGTGTCGTAGTGGCTGCGGTGCGCCTCATCGACGATCACGACGATGTTGCGTCGGTCCGACAGCTCGGGGTGGCTGCGCCCGGCTTCCCGCTCCTCCCTGGTGCGGCCAAATTTCTGCAGCGTCGAGAAGATGATGCCCCCGAATCTACGGTTGGCGAGCTGCGTGCGCATCTCCTCCCGGCTCATGGCCTGGACAGGCTCCTCGGGCAGGAGCTGGCTCTCTTGGAACGTCTGAAAGAGCTGGTCATCCAGGTCCGTACGGTCGGTGAGGACGACGATCGTGGGGTTGCCGAGCGCCGGGTGGGTCGCTACCTGGTAGGCGTAGAGCTCCATCTCCATCGATTTGCCGGAGCCCTGGGTGTGCCACACCACGCCGGCGCGTCCGTCGCTGCGCACCGCCTCGACGGTCTTGTCCACCGCTTTGCTCACCGCGAAGTACTGGTGGGCCTTGGCCACCCGCTTGACCAGGCCCTTCGCGGTCTGGGCGAACGTGACGTAGGCGCGCAGCAGGTCGAGGAAGCGGCGCCGGTCGAAGATGCCGTGCAGCAGGACAGGCAGGGCCAGGCCGTCGGTGGAAGTCGGCGGCGTGGTGATGCGCTTGCCCTCGTGGTCGACGTTCCAGACGGCGTAGTGCTCGTACGGCGTGAACGCCGTGCCGTACCTCGCGGTCACACCGTCGCTGACGACGGTGATGGCGTTGCCGCGGAAGGCGAGCGGCAGCTCCTGCACGTAGGTCCGCAGCTGGGCGTGCGCCCCCTCTAGCGAGGTCGACTCGTCACCGGCCTTCTTCAGCTCGATGATCGCGACCGGGAGTCCGTTGAGGTAGCACACCACGTCGAAGCGCCGGCGCTTTTCTCCGTCCTCAACGCGGACCTGGGTGGCGACCACGAAGTCGTTGTTGTCGACCTCGCGGAAGTCGACCAGCCACACGGTCGGGTTGTGCTGCGCGCCGTGGGCGTCCACGTAGGACACGCTGCGCAGGCCCTGGGTCACCAGGTCGTGGACTCGCTTGTTCTCGGCCAGGGCATCGCGGGACTTCGCCGTCGTCACCTCGGACACGGCATCGTCCACCGCAGAGGGTGGAAGCTGCGGGTTGATCCGGGCGATCGCCTCACGGAGGCGCTCGACCAGGATCGGCTCGGCCCAGGACGGACGCTCACCCGTGGCCGGGTTGAGGGAGCGGCCGTCCTTGTACTCCCAGAAGAGCTCGACCAAAGTGTCCTTGGCCAGATCCTCCCACTCTGACTCAGCCCAGTCTCGCAAGCGGGGAGGAGCGCCGTCAACGAGGCTCACAGTACCTCCTCCACGACCTTCTCCGCCTTCCGCACCCTAATCTGCCCAGACATCAAACCCGGCAAGAGTACGTTACGGAGTCTTGAAAGCACGCGGCTTTCGAAATTTGTTGTTGTCATTTTCTTGACAAGTGCGTCAATGTTGTCGGCTGTCTTCGCTACCAGCGGCGGAGGCGGCCAGGCAACCCGATGATTCTCGATGGCTGTTCGTGGCAGGTTGGGGAAGACTGAACCATCCGCGAACGCCAGGAGGTCGGTTATACTGTCTATCAATGCAAAATGGATCAGACTTGTGCTTCCCGGCCGATGACCGCGAATCGCCGCGAGGCCACGTCCAATCGCATACTCCTGATCCGCCCGATTGAGTCGACCTGTCGTTGACCCACGTACGCACAACAGGAGGTCGCCCCTCTGACAAAACCGGGCTGCGCCGGTTGTCCATTGCGCTGCGGTCGGCAGCAAGGCGCCAAACTCGGTCGGCCCATTCAGTAGTGGGTGACCAATGCCCTCTCTGTTGCACGTTTCGCCTGGCGGAGATTGTCCCATGCTGACTGTGGCGATATCTCCAAGTCTCAGCCACTCCGCGGAATCCTTCGTCGCTTGTTTGAAAAGGTAGGTCGCGAGCTCACTAAGGGATGCGCAGATGCGATCGTTGACGGCGATCTTGTCGTCCAGTGCGCGAAGAATATCGACAACTTGGTCTTGATATGCGCGACTAGGAAGATCTACTGGTATGGCATTTAGGGCGGCTTGTGTCAACTTGGGTTGTGTAGAGCCGCTAAGGAAGCCAGCGATGTTTGTCCTCGCAAGGACGTAGCATAGATAACGAGTGTTGGCTAGATGGTTTCCCTGCACGACATGTGCGTGGTTGTTGACCCAAAATTTCCCTTCGGCCACGAATGCGATTGGCGTCTTTCGTGTCCGGAGGTTTTCTCCATCTTCGGCGATCAGTAGGTACTCGCCGTCGAACAAGAAGTCATCGACATAATCCACGACTCCGGATGCGCCATAATAGGGGTATGGGCCAGGCACCCTATCGCGTGCTCGTACTGGGACGCGGCGCGCGTCGAAGTTTATGGTAACGTCTCCGAGTTTATAAGTCTTAACTTCGAACATCGAGTCGCTCCAGCTGGTCGCGGACAAGCTTCTCGAGGCGAGCAGACTGGTCGAAGTAGTGGAGTAGCTCGCGCTTGAGACGTTCGATCTTGTCGGCGAGGGGCTCGTCGTCGTCCTCGTCGACTTCGGCCGCCCCGACGTAGCGGCCGGGGGTGAGGATGTGGTCGTGAGCGCGGATCTCCTCGATTGTGGCGGAGTAGCAGAACCCCGGAACGTCCTCGTACTTCTCGGTCGCCGATGGCGTCCCCCGCCAGGCATGGTAGATGCCAGCGATCTTGGCGATGTCCTCGTCGGTCAGGACGCGTTCGGTCCGGTCGACGAGTGTGCCCATGTGTCGGGCGTCGATGAAGAGCGTCTGGCCGCGCCGGTCGGTGAGGTTCCTTCTCCCTTGTGGGCCCTTGTCCCGGGCGAAGATCCACAGGCATGCCGGGATCGTCGTGGTCCGGAACAGTTGGGGCGGCAGGGCGACCATGCAGGCGACCAGATCGGCCTCGACCATGTTCGCCCGGATCTCGCCCTCGCCCGACTGCTTCGACGACATGGACCCGTTGGCCATCACCACGCCGGCGGTGCCGCGTTCGGCCAGCTTCGAGACGATGTGCTGCAGCCAAGCGAAGTTGGCGTTGCCGGCCGGGGGAACTCCGTAACGCCAACGCGGGTCGTTCTCGTTGCGGTACCAGTCCGACATGTTGAACGGCGGGTTGGCCAGGATGAAGTCCGCCCGCAGGTCGGGGTGCTGGTCGGAGTAGAAGGTGTCGTCCCACTTCGAGGCGAGGTCGCCCATGATGCGGTGGATGGCGAGGTTCATCTTCGCCATGCGCCAGGTCCGCTCGTTGGACTCCTGACCGTAGACGGCGATGTCCTGGATGTTGCCGCCGTGCGCCTCGACGAAACGCTCCGCCTGCACGAACATGCCGCCCGACCCACAGCAGGGGTCGTAGACCCGCCCCTGGAACGGCTCCAGCATCTCGACGAGCAGCCGCACCACGCTGCGCGGGGTGTAGAACTCGCCGCCGCGCTTGCCTTCGGCCCGGGCGAACTTCTCCAAGAAGTACTCGTAGACCTCGCCGAGCACGTCGCGGGCGGGGCGGTCCTGGTGGCCGGTGAACCGCGCGTCGCTGATCAGGTCGACGAGTTCGCCGAGACGGCGTTGGTCCACGTTGGGCTGGTTGAAAATTTTCGGCAGCACGCCCTTAAGGGACGAGTTGCTGTCCATCACGGCCTGCATGGCCTTGTCGATGAGTTCGCCGACGCCCTGCGCTTTCGCGCCGCTCGCAATGTGCTGCCACCGGGCTGCGGGCGGGACCCAGAAGACACCCTTCGCCGCGTACTCGTCGGGGTCGTCGAGGAACTGCTCCAGCCGGTCGTCCGGTATGCCCTGATCGCGTAGTTCGGCGGCGATCTCTGCGCGGCGCTCTTCGAACGAGTCGGAAACGTACTTCAGGAAGATCAGGCCGAGGACGAAGTCCTTGTACTGCGCGGCATCCATCGAGCCGCGCAGTTTGTCGGCCGCCTTCCATAGCGTGTCGCGCAGGTCGGCCAGGGTGGGCATGCCCGGCAGGGTCGGTTGGGCCTTGGTCCTCGGTGGCATGGTGTTTCGCTTTCCTTCTCCCGGGTCAGGCGGTTGCCGTCGAAATTGTCAGTGTGCCGTCGGTGAGGCCCGCGAGCGCGGTACGCCACAGTGCGTCGAGCGTGTCGATTTCCTCCTGGGCGCGTCGCCGCCGGTCCTCAATCCGCCGCAGGAGCGTGTCGAGGGCCGCGATCTCGCCGTCCTCGAGTACCGGCAGGTGCAGTTGATCGAGTCGGGCGCCCCGGGTGGTGCCCGGGGCGCGGGCCGCCAGCGGCGCCGCGCTCACGAGAGCGGCGAGTACGCGAGGAGTGAGTGTCAGCTGCTCGGGGTTGATGCGCAGAACCGCGGCCGGGAACTCCACCACGGAGAACCCGGCCTCGTCGACGATGGCCGCCGGGTGGGGCGCCAGGACGACCACGACGTCCCCGGGCTCGGTCAGGACAGCGCAGGGGTAGTGGTGGGCCAGCACGACCCGGTCGATGAACCGGGCCTGTGAGTCGTCGGTGACGGTCTGGCGCCGGTCCCGGTCACGTCCGGTGAGCTCGGGCACCCCGATGACCCGATGGTGACCCGAGGGCGCCAGGTGGGCCGGCCGCAGGCGTGTCCCGCTCAGGCGGTGAAGCCGGCCGTCCACCAGGAGTGAACCGATGGTCTGGGTGCGCCGGGCGCCGAGGTCGCGGGCGGTGATGCCGGACCGGAGGGCGCGCATGGGCGGTCGCGTCGCCTGCTGCGCGAGCCGGGCCTCGATCTCCAGCAGCTCTGCGATCCGGGTCGGACCCAGTCGCACCGATTCCGTGATGTCTGGCCGGCGAGGTTGGCTGAGCCCCGATGCCCCGCTGAGGATCTCCTCGATCGTCACCGTGTGGGCTACCGTCCGCCGTTGCGCCGCCGGGTGGTAGCCCTCGCGCCGCCACGTGGTCACGTCCTCAATCAGGTCGGTGACCAGCCGGTCGGTCAGCGTACGGTCGGAGACGTCCGCGAGCATGACCCGCCCTTTGGCCCGCCCTGACTCGTCGTGCCGCAACACCCACAGCGACATTCGGTAGCCGGGTCGGAACGGCATGAGGCCACCGGGCAGCGACACGATCGCCTCCACCGCGTTGGTGCGGAGAATCTCGGCCCGTTTGGTGGCCGCCCGGGGTGGGAGGCGCTCAGCGAGTATGTCGGCGGGCGCGAGCAGCACCACGCACTGTCCATCGTGGAGTGACGTGGCGAGGTCGTGCAGCGTGTCCAGGCTCGCCTCAGGGTTGCGCTGCTCCACGGCCCGGTAAGGCATACGGGCGACGAGCACGTCCCATTCGCCCCGGCGCAGGCGGCTCGCGTCCTGGGTGACGATCTCCTGGTCTTCGCCGACCACGCCCCACACCGTGAGCCGCCGGCGCAGCAGCCGGGTCAGGTACTCGTCCGTGGTACTGGCCGCGACGACCGGGATGCCCTCCTCGCCGATTTCTTTCAGCAGCGCCGTCACCAACTCGCCGCCGCCGGCCCACGGGTCGACGACGCGGACCAGGCCATGCAGGCCCGCGATGCTGCGGGCCCCGGTGAGAGCGGCCACAAGTCGGCTGAGCTCCGGCACGATCGCGTCCCGGGAGAGCGTGGCGGCTCCGAACCGGTTGCGGTCGGCGAGCAATCGCTCGAACGCCGGCCGACAGCCCCATGCGGCTTCCACGAGGTTGTCCATGGCCTCGGGCAGTCCGTCCGCTTCGTCGGGAAGCGAGCGGATTTCGGACAGCAGCATGCGGTCCTGGGGATCCACACGCCGGGCCCGTTCGATGAGCGGCTCGGGCCCAGCGAGCGGCTCGTCGTCGAGCATGCGCAGGCAGATGAGCGCGGTCCCGTAGGCCACCAGGTCGGCGGGTCCGAGTGTCTCACCCAGGTGGGACAGTGTGTGCTGGTGAAGGTCGGCGTAGATGTCAGCGCGGCAGCGGCCGGTAGCCACGAGCCAGTCGACCACCTCGCGGGCGTCGAAGAGCGGACGGCTCGCATCCCCGCCTGCTGGCCGGGGGAACGTATCGGGGTGCCGGCGCCGCCAGACCGTCACCACGGGGCGCCGGACGCCGGCCAGCTCGGCGATCTCGGGCATCGAGATAAGCCCGATTCGTCCCATACGTTGCCTTTCGTGTCGCTTTCGTGCCTTGGTGCTGTCGCGCAGCAGGGTCAGCGGATCGCACCACTGTAGAGGCGGCGTGGACACCTATCAAACAGCGACACGCTGATAACCGGGGTTATCAGCCTCAAAGTTGCCCGCAAAGAGGTGATCTTGCTGAAGTGGTCCGCGTTGGTTCATCAACCGCGATCACACCGGAGGGTGTCAATGCGAAACAAGCTCGGGGTCGTCGGCCTGGTCGTCCTGGCGGTGTTCGCCATCGCCTGCGGCGTCGGTTCCGGCAAGACCGAGTCGTCGGTCGGCGGTGAGCCCCAGGACGGCGCGCCGGCTCAGG
>Ga0310830_101846_pt1 | contig 9807 bp, 7 predicted proteins | sample WT_ome_5_FD_201301 | JGI IMG/M metagenome (GOLD analysis project Ga0310830, IMG submission 201301) | Sorghum-adapted microbial communities enriched on wild type (WT) sorghum from Joint BioEnergy Institute, Emeryville, California, United... ...
TCTGGCCCGCCGCTCTGCTGCGGTATACGCAACGATGCCTCGGTCGTTCCGTCGCCGTCCCGAATCGCAACGGGCCATCCGTCACTGGGTGCCTTCTCCGCCGCCGACCGTCACCGCTGGCCTTCTCCGCCGCCGACCGTCACCGCGGGCCTCCGTTGTTACGGGCTTTCCGACCTCGATCCGGCAGGAAAGTAACCGAAAGTAACCGTCGCCAGCACTGTGATCCAACCAAGTGTGACAATCTTTCCTGGTCACGGGGTGTTGCGTGTAGTGCAGCAGAGCAAAGTGAACGAAGTGCTCGCCACAGCCAGGGCGAGACCGCTTACCGAACGTAACCAGCCCACGAGACATTCGCCGCCCCTCTAAGCCGGCCAGCCCGGCAAGCCCAGCCGGCCCCACAAGCCCAGCCGGCCGCGCACGCCCGGTCGGCGCCGCCAGCCCGGCCTCCGCAACCCTGGCCGACCGCACAAAACCGCCGGCCCGGCAAGCCCAATCGGCCCCGCAAGCCCAGCCGGCCGCGCACGCCCGGCCGATCCCATCGGCCGAACCGCCCGAGGCGATCCGATGTAACCGCTTATAGTGGTGTCGTGCGCACCGGACAGTGGCTCGTGGGACGGGACGGCCGTCGGTGGTTCTTCGACTCCGGCTCCCTGGCCCTCGACTTCGGCTACACCGGTGACTACGGCTACGGAGTCCCCGAGTGGGAACGCCTGCACACGCCAGCCGACCTGTCGGCCTGGCTCACGGATCGCTTCGGTCCCCTCGTCACGCCGGCCAGCGACGCGGACCTGGCCGAGGCGTTACGGCTGCGGGCCGTCATCGTGCGGATGGCCCGTTGCCTCGCCGACGGTCGCCCGCCCGCTCCCCAGGACATCGACGAGTTGAACAGCCTGGCGACCCCGCCACCCGTCGTGCCACACCTGGCCGGCGGTACGACCCCACCCCCACGGGCCACCGTCGCGGCCACGCTGTCGACCATCGCCCGGGACGCCATAGCCACCTTCGCCTCGGGCTCACGCGTGCGCCGCTGCACGGCCAGCGACTGCGCTCTCATCTTCTACGACACGTCGCGGCCCAACGCCCGCCGGTGGTGCTCGATGAAGCGCTGCGGCAACCGCAGCAAGGTCCGCGGCTACCGATCCCGACACGGTCAGGAGGAGACATGACCATCACCCACGTCAACCCGCCCGAGCTGCACACCTCACCGGTCTTCTCGCAGGGCGTCCTGGCCGAGGGCGGCCGGACCCTCTACATCGGTGGCCAGAACGGCACCGACGCGACCGGGGCGATCGTCACCGGCGGTGTCTCCGCCCAGGCGGCCCAGGCCATGCGCAACGTGCTCGCGGTCCTCGCCGCTGCCGGAGCCGGCCCCGAGCACGTCGTGAAGATGAACATCTATCTGGCCGCCGACGCCGACCTCAGCGACGCCTTCGCCGCCAGCTCGGCCGTGTGGGGTCGGCACCCGACCGCGATCACGGTCGTACGCGTCGCCGGCCTCGCTCGCGCCGACGCGCTCGTCGAGATCGATGCGATCGCCGTCGTTCCGTGACGCACCTGCCGACGCGGGGTCACCTTCGACCCCGGCCGAACGCATCGCATCGAGATCAATGAGTTACAAAAATTAGTGCCGAAACTGTACCGTAAACGTCTCATAAATCGGCCCGTCGTCAGGCGCCGGCCTGACGGAGGTGGCGGTACAGGGTGGTCCGGGAGACGCCGAACCGGGCCGCGATCTCGTCGACGGTCAGGGATCCGGCCCGGTACAGCTCGGCGGCGGCCCGCACCTGGTCCGGCGACAGCGTCACGGGACGGCCGCGGCGACGTGCCTTCACCGGGGCATCGAGCGCAGCGACGGCCCGGGCGCGACGGTCGGCCGGGCGGGGACCGAGGAACTGCCGCACGCCGTCCAGAATCACCTCCCGCAGCACGGCGGCGTCGACATCCTGGTTGTGCACGACCGGGTCGGAGACCAGGGAGAGCGCCTGGCTCGCCCGGACGCGCTCGCGCAGCCCGGCCCCGGGTCCACTGACGATCTCGTACGCCCGGAAGTAGACCGCCACCAGCCGGTCCACCTCCATGCGGCTGCCGACCTTCGCGTACTCGTGGATGAACAGGCCCAGCGTGCTCCGGTGCCGCAGCAGGACGTCCAGCCAGCCCTCGATCAGCACCCACGCGCGCCGGTGCGGTACCTGCGCCGCCGCCTCCTCCGTGACCTGCTCCAGTTCGGCGACGAGCGGCGCCAGCATCTCGGCGACCAGCTGGTCCTTCGACGCGAAGTGGTAGAGGACCGTCGCCTTGGTGACCCCCGCCGACGCCGCGATCGCCTCCAACGACGTGCGCTGGTAGCCCTTGGCCATGAAGTGCTCGGCCGCGGCGCGCAGGATTCGCGCGCGGGTGTCCGACGAGCGCGACATGCCCCGATGCTAGCCGGTCGACCGGCCAGTCCTGACCAACGGTTGACAGCGGGCGTACCATCTGACCGACGGTCAGAAGCCGGGAGGTGTCAATGCCAGCGATCGCGGTGTCGGGCCTGGTGAAGACGTTCGGTCGCACCCGGGCACTCGACGGGCTCGACCTGACGGTGGAGGAGGGCGAGGTCCACGGGTTCCTCGGGCCCAACGGATCCGGCAAGACCACGACGATCCGGATCCTGCTCGGGCTGCTGCGGGCCGACGCCGGGACCGTCCGGGTCCTGGGCGGTGACCCGTGGCGGGACGCGGTCGCGCTGCACGGGCGGATGGCCTACGTGCCCGGCGACGTCATGCTGTGGCCGGGCATCACCGGTGGTGAAGTCATCGATCTGATCGGATCGCTGCGCGGTGGTCTGGACCGGCGCCGCCGGGACGAGCTGCTCGAGCGTTTCGACCTCGACCCGCGCAAGAAGGCCCGTACGTACTCCAAGGGCAACCGGCAGAAGGTGGCCCTGGTCGCGGCCCTGGCCTCCAACGCCGAGCTGCTCCTGCTCGACGAGCCGACCTCGGGTCTGGATCCGTTGATGGAGGCGGAGTTCCAGCGCTGCGTGCAGGAGCTGCGGCAGGAGGGGCGCACGATCCTGCTGTCCAGCCACATCCTCGCCGAGGTCGAGGCGCTCTGTGACCGGGTCAGCATCATCCGGCATGGACGGACGGTGGAGTCGGGCAGTCTGGCGGACCTGCGCCTGTTGACCCGCACGTCCGTCACCGTCGAGACCGTGGAGCCGATCGTCGGCATCGAGACGCTGCCCGGCGTCCACGACGCCGTGGTCAACCACACCCACGCTCGGTTCTCGGTGGACACCGAGCACCTGGACGCCGTGCTGCGCCGCCTCACCGAGCTCAGGGTGCGCAGCCTGGTCTGCACCCCACCGACCCTGGAGGACCTGTTCCTGCGTCACTACGAGACGACGAAGCAGGTGACGGCATGAGCACGCCGACGGGCACGGCGGGCCGTACGGTCACGGGGACCGGGCGCCTGCTGCGGTTCATGCTCCGGCGGGAACGGCTGGCCCTGCCGGTGTGGCTGGTCGTCATCGGGGCGCTGCTGGGCATCCAGTCGCGCGCCAGTCAGGCGATCTACGACCCCGCGCACCTCGACCAGCTGCGCGAGACGCTGGGTAGCAACGCGGCCTTCGTCGCGCTCGCGGGCCCGCGGGAGCTCATCGCCACGATCGGCGGCGAGGTCCTCTTCGAGATATTCGGCTACGTGCTGATCATGGTCGCGCTGATGAACATGTTCCTCGTCGGCCGCAACAGCCGGGCCGACGAGGAGACCGGGCGGGCGGAGCTGATCCGGTCCACCCGGGTCGGTCGGCGGGCCCCGCTGCTGGCGGCGCTTCTCCTGGCCTGCCTGTCCAATGTGGCCGTGGCCGTGGTGCTCGCCGCGGTCGGCATCGGCACCGGGCTGCCCGTGTGGGGTTCCGTGGTCTGTGGCCTCGCCACGGCCGGGGCCGGCGTGTTCTTCGCCGCGCTCGCCGGCGTCGCCATGCAGGTCTTCGACCACACCCGGGCCGCGTACGGGGCGGTCGCCATCGCCATCGGCGCCACCTACCTGCTGCGGGCGGCCGGCGACGTCGCGCTCACTCCGCTGGCCTGGCTCTCCCCGATCGGCTGGAGCCAGCGGACCCTGCCGTACGTGGAGAACCGCCTCTGGCCCCTGGCGGTGCCCGTGGTCACCGGTGCCCTGCTCACGGTGGCCGCCGTGGCTCTGCTGGACCGGCGCGACTTCGGGGCCGGGCTGATCGCCACCCGCCCCGGGCCCGCCACCGCCTCCCGGGCGCTGCGGACGCCCCTGGGCCTGGCCTGGCGCCTGCACCGCGGGCCCGTCATCGGGTGGCTGGTCGGGCTGTTCCTGGTGAGCCTCATCTTCGGCTCCTTCTCCCGTGACATCGAGAGATTCTTCGAGGAGAATCCGGCTGCGATCGCTCTCATGTCCGGCGGCGCGGAGGACGTCATTGACGGCTACCTGGGCTTCACCACGGTGCTGCTGTCGGTCTTCGCCGGGATCTACGGCGTCACGGCCGTGCTGCGGGCCCGCGCCGAGGAGACGAGCGGTCGCGCCGAGCCGGTGCTCGCCACGCGCGTGGGCCGCTGGCGCTGGCTGGGCAGCCACGTGGCCGTCGCCGGCACGGGCACCGCGGCCCTGCTGCTGGCCATCGGCGTCGGCCTGGGGACCGGCCACGCGGCGGCCACCGGCGACCCCGGTCAGGTGCCGCGGTTCATCGGTGTCGCGTTCGTCAACGCGCCCGCGGTCGGTGTCCTGGTGGCGCTGGCGGTCTTCGCCTTCGGGCTCGTGCCCCGGCTCGCCGCCCCCGCGGCGTGGGCCCTCGTCGGTGTCGTCCTGGTGGTGGTGATCTTCGACGACATCGCCGACGTCCCCGAGTGGGTGCGCCGGGTCTCGCCGTACACGCACACCCCGTTCGCCCCGGTGGAGCCGGTCACCGCGACACCGCTGGTCGCGCTCGCCGCGATCGTCGCCACGCTCGTCGTCACCGGGTTCGCGGGCCTGCGCCGCCGGGACATCGCACGGTCCTAAGTGGATCACTCCCGCGGGCAGGGGAACCGCACATTGAGCGCCCAGGCGGCATGCGCCGCGTGGGCGCGTGTGCGTACCCGTGCTCCGCGGTGCCTTACGTGGACACGCGCTCCGCGGTGCCTTACGTGGACACGCGCTCCGCGGTGCCTTACGTGGACACGCGCTCCGCGGTGCCTTACGTGGACATGCGCTCCGCGGGTGGCCCGCCGTCGGGGGACGTCGCCGGCATCGGACGACGGGACAGGCGCACGCCGGTGACCGTACGCCCCTCCACCCCGGTCACCTCGGCGGTCCAGCCGTCGAGGGTGATGCTCTCGCCCGGCCCCGTCGGCAGGTGCCCGAGGTGCGCGATCACCAGGCCCGCCACGGTGGTGTACTCCCCCTCGCGGGGCGGGGCCAGGTCGACCCCGAGGTCGGGCAGGTCGTGGACGGGGAAGGTGCCGGGCAGCAGCAGCGATCCGTCCGGAGCCCGCTGGACGGCCGCCACGTCGCGGTCGGTGTCGTCGTAGATCTCGCCGACGAGCTCCTCGAGCAGGTCCTCCAGCGTCACGATGCCGTCGACCGCGCCGTGCTCGTCGACCACGAGCGCGAACTGCTCCCGGTCGACCTTGAACTGGCGCAGGGCGTCGGCGACGCGCAGCGAGTCGGGCAGCATGTACGGCGGCCGGACGAAGTTGACGACGGGCCCCGTGCGGTCCCCGATGAGGTCGCGCAGCACGACCACCCCGACCACGTCGTCGAGGTTGCCGTGGCGCACCACCGGCGCGCGGGAGTGCCCCGAGGCCGCGAGCTGCTCCCGGGCCTGCTCCACCGGTGTGTCGGCGTCGATGCTGAACACGGCCCGGCGGGACACCAGCACCTCGCGCAGGATCCGTTCCGCGATCTCGACCGCCCCCGTGATGATCATGCGCTGCTCAGGGGTGAACCCTCGGTGAGTGGTGACGAGATCTCGGATCTCGGCCGGGGTGATGTCCTCGCGCTGACGGTGGGGGTCGGAGCCGGCGAGCCGCACCGCCAGGTCGGTCGTCCGGCCCAGCAGCCAGACGAGCGGGCGCGACAGCGTGGCCATGGCGCTCAGCGGCCGGACGACCGCCAGGGCCCACCGCTCGGCGTGCTGCATGGCCACCCGTTTGGGCGCGAGCTCACCGAAGACAAGGGTGAGGAAGGTGAGCAGGACGGTGACGAGCACGACCGTGATCGCCTCGGCCGCGTTGCCCAGGAAGCTCAGGAACGGCGTGAGCGGCCGGGCGATCGCGACGGCGGCGGTGGCCGAGGCGAGGAAGCCGGCGAGCGTGATCCCGATCTGGATCGTGGCGAGGAACCGGTTGGGATCACGCGCCAGTCGCGCCACCCGGCGACCGGTGTCGCTCGTGCGTTCCAGCTTTCGCAGCTGACCCTCGCGCAACGAAACGAAGGCCATCTCGCTGCCGGCGAGAATCGCGTTCAGCACGATCAGAGCGGCCACCAGGCCCAGTTGCAGCCAGGCCCCGCTCATGACGGAATCGGTAGTGCCGGGCCCGATCCCAGCCCGGTACTGTCACCCTCCATTCGCCAAACGGTAGCAGCCCAAACGGACCGGACCGGCTGCCACGATGGATGGGTGGTGGATGACCTTCCCGTACGCGGCAACATCTCGATCCCGGCTCGGGAGCTTCGCTGGCGTTTCTCGCGCAGCGGTGGTCCCGGGGGGCAGAACGTGAACACCAGCGACACCAGGGTCGAGCTCTCCTGGGACCTGGGCGCGTCGTCGGCGCTGCCGCCGCCGCTGAAGGAGCGGGCGCTGGCCCGGCTCCGCCACCGGTTGACCGGCACGACGCTGACCGTGGCCGCCTCGGAGTTCCGCTCGCAGCTGCGCAACCGTCAGGCCGCGGCCGCCCGGCTGGCCGCCCTCGTCGCCGACGCGACCCTGCCCCCGCCCCGCCGGCGCCGCCCGAGCAGACCGAGCCAGGCCGCGGTGGAGCAGCGACTGCGCGAGAAGAAGCGCCGCAGCGAGCTCAAGCGGTTCCGCCGCGCCCCGGTGGAGTGACGCCGGTGGAGCGACACCCGTGCCGTGACGCCGGCGGAGTGACGCGGGTGCCGTGACGCGGGTGCCGTGACGCCGGTGGAGCGACACCGGTGCCGTGACGCGAATGGAGTGACGCCGGCGGCGGCCGAGCGTCAGGACCGCCGCCGTTCCCAGGGGCGCCGGCGGGGCCAGCGACGCCGGCGGGGGTGGGTCGACGGCTCGCCTGGCTCGGGCCGGGTGCCGCGCTTGGTGTGCAGCGTGATGATCATGTCGATCACCAGCGCCGTCCAGCCCGTCTGGTGCGAGGCGCCGAGGCCGCGGCCGTTCTCCCCGTGGAAGTACTCGTGGAACGGGATGAGGTCGCGCCACCGCTCGTCCCGCTGAAACAGTTCCACTGATCCATGCACCGGCCGCCGCCCGTGCTCGTCCAGCAGGAAGATGCTGACCAGGCGTCGGGTGAGGTCGTCGGCGATCTCGGCGAAGGTGTGCTTGCGGCCCGAGCCGGTCGGGTACTCGATGAGCAGGTCGTCGCCGTAGAACTCGCCGAAGCGCCGAAGTCCCTCGATGATCAGGTAGTTGACGGGGAACCACACCGGCCCGCGCCAGTTGGAGTTGCCGCCGAACATGGCGGTCGTCGACTCGGCCGGCTCGTAGCCGACCGTGAACTGGTTGTCCCCCAGGACGACCGTGAACGGCTCGTCGAGGTGGGCCCGGGAGAGGGTCCGCAGGCCGTACGGGGAGAGGAACTCGGCCGGGTCCAGCATGCGGGCCAGGATGCGCATGAGCTGGTCCTGGCCGACGACCGAGAGCAGCCGTCGCTGCTGCCCGTGGCAGATCCGCCGCGCCCCGAGGGCGGTGGCGTACTCCGGTTTGTTGGCGAGGAACCAGCGCAGCCGGTCGGCCACCTCCGGCACCCGCGACAGCGTCACCGAGGAGAGGATCGAGGTCGCGGCCAGCGGCAGCAGGCCCACCACCGAGCGGACCTTCAGCGGCACCTTCTGCCCGTCGGCCTGCCGGATGACGTCGTAGAAGAACTCGTCCTCGGCGTTCCACAGGCCCTGCGTGTAGGCGGCGGAGGCGATGTACGCGAAGTGCTCCAGGAACTTGGTGGCCAGGTCCCGATAGGACGGATTGCGGACGGCCAGCACCAGGCAGGCCTCGAGCATGTTGAGGGCGTACATGGCCATCCAGGCGGTGGCGTCGCTCTGCTCGAGCACCCCGGCCACCGGGAGCGCGGCCCCGCGGTCGAAGGGCCCCACGTTGTCCAGGCCGAGGAAGCCGCCCTCGAAGACGTTGTTGCCGCCGGCGTCCTTGCGGTTGACCCACCAGGTGAAGTTCATCAGGAGCTTGTGCACCACCCGCTCGAGGAAGTCGTAGTCGCGGGCGCCGTCGAGCTCGAAGACGCGCAGGGCGGCCCAGCAGTGCACGGGCGGGTTCACGTCGTCCAGCGCCCACTCGTAGGCGGGCAACTGTCCATTGGGGTGCATGTACCACTCCTTCAGCAGAAGGAGCAGCTGCTGCTTGGCGAAGCCCGGGTCGACCCGGGCGATCGCCACGGCCTGGAAGGCGAGGTCCCAGGCGGCGTACCACGGGTACTCCCACGGGTCCGGCATCGAGATGACGTCGAAGCTGGACATGTGCCACCAGTGCCGGTTGCGCTGACGCGAGTCCGGCGGCGGCAGGCCAGTCGGGTCGCCGGACAGCCACCGGGAGACGTCCCAGTGGTAGAACTGCTTGCTCCACATGAGACCGGCCACCGCCTGGCGCAGCACCATCGCCTCGTCCGCGCTGGCGTCGGGCGGGGTGATCGACGCGAAGAACTCGTCCGCCTCCCGCTTCCGGGCGGCGAAGACGGCATCGAAACCCTTACCCAGGTCGAGCTGCGCGTGGTCGCGGGCCGCCGCGGCCGGGGACCACTCGTCGGCCAGGGTCGCCACCAGCGCGAGCCGGAGCCGGATCGTCCGCGTCTGGCCCGGCGGCACGTCGAGCACGTAGTGCAGCGCCGCTTTGGTCCCCACCCGGTCCGGGTTGACCGTCGGCTTGCCGTCGACCACGTGGTCGTTGATGCCGTCCTTGGGGTACGGCGAGCGGCCGCCTAGGCCCCACAAGCGCGGCGCGTTGTTCTCGTTGTCGCACACCAGCGCCCGCGGGGAACCCTCGCCGGCGAGCACGATGCGGCCCAGCGTGCGGTGCTTACCCACCAGCGTGCCGTGGTCGTACCCGTGGATCTGCGGCACCTCGTCGAAGCCGGGCAGCCCCCACGCCCACGTGTTGCGGAACCACAGCGTCGGCAGCACGTGCAGGGTGGCGGCCTCCGGCCCGCGGTTCTCGATAGAGACAAGGATGCACATATCGGTGGGCGACGCCTTGGCGTAGTCGACGGTGATCGCCCAGTATCGATCCTCGTTGAAGATACCTGTATCGATCAGCTCGTACTCGGGGTCACCCTTGCCGCGCTCGCGGTTGACCCGCACGAGCTCCTCGTACGGGAAGCGGCGGTGGGGATAGTGGTAGCGCCAGCGCATGTAGGAGTGCGTGGGCGTCGAGTCGAGGTACCACCAGTACTCCTTGGCGTCCTCGCCGTGGTTGCCCTCGTGGTTGTTGAGCCCGAAGATGCGCTCCTTGAGAATCGGGTCCTGCCCGTTCCAGAACGCGAAGGCGAAACAGAACGTCTGGCGGTCATCGCAGATGCCGCCGAGCCCGTCCTCGTTCCAGCGGTAGACGCGCGAGCGGGCGTGGTCGTGGGGGAAGAAGTCCCACGCCGTGCCGTGGTCGCTGTAGTCCTCCCGGAC